>JAEEGL016165792.1_pt1 | contig 26088 bp, 17 predicted proteins | sample 9134231 | NCBI WGS metagenome assembly JAEEGL01 (sample SAMN16246548, study PRJNA631951) | gut metagenome | biome: gut microbiome; feature: rumen; material: fiber-attached | host: Bos | place: Iran: Karaj | collected 2018-10
GGCAAGGGAGGTAGCCCGGTGTTCGTCTCCCTCATCCGTTGTTTCCAACCTCCAAGAAGCGGGATTCGCCATAGTGGAGCAAGGCGGCAGGCATTATGTCATCTTTGAGTCGGCCAAGGCTATCTTTTCCGCAGAGTCTGCCGGCATCGAAGACCTCCTGAAAGAATCCAAATCCTTGGAAAGGGATGGTGGAGTGGGAATGGCTCCCGGCATCGATACAGACACCATTCTCGACAAGATGGCCGAAACAGGCCGAGAAGCCGGCGATGTCGTGGACACCCTTGCGGACAAGGCCGTGGATATCCTGTCTATAGGTGACAGCCCGACAACCGTGCCGATTTCGAACGGACGTCCAAAAGACCTTTCAAAAAAGGAAAAGAAACGGGGGAGGGGGAGATGAAGCCTTGTTTCGTGGTCTGTTCCACCTATGCCAGGCGCACAGTCTACCTTGGCGACATCAAATCTCATGCAAGCTGCTACAATCGGCTTGAATCATTCATATTCGTAATCATTCATCACATAACATATAAAACCAAATGATATGTCGAAACATGGAAACAGAATAGTAAGGAAGGTATATGTAACGGAAGATGAAGACCGTTATTTCAAAATCCTTCAAGAGAAATGCCACATAAGAAGTTTCAGCAGCTTTGCCCGACGCGCCATGCTGTATTTCGGCAATTACGGCAACTATTTTGTAATAGAAGCCTGCAATAGACACTGCGAGTTGATGGAGGAAAGGAGCAAGGAACTATCGGCCATCGGCAACAACTTCAACCAGATTGCACACCAGATGAACATCTTCGCCCTTCAGGGAAAGATACCTGAGGAATACTACACGGACGTCATCTTACCCGCCATTGAAAAGGTTCAGTCCATATACAAGCATATCCAGAATGACGATGAAAAAATCAAGAAAAAGCTGTATGGGCATGATTCATGAAACTGAGACTACACGATGCTGATACGGTTAGCTCTTGACCATACAGGCACGGTACCTTAGCGGAAAAAACTGTCGCAACCATAAGGCGATAGAAAGACTTTAATCACAGATACTTTAATTTCATTTCCTTTAAGATGGCCAAGGCCATAACCCTTTAAAGTCGTTAGCGGACCTAACCCTTAAACTCATTTTATCATGGGAAAAGGAAACAACTCATCGTTCAACTGTGAGGATTGGCTATCCGGCATGCTTGAAGCCCTTGCGGAGCGGGTCTCAGAACTCGTGATGCAGAAGATGAGCGGGAGGGAAGAATTCCAAGTTGTCTCCCAGACGGATGCCTCGCCTTCCGACATCGACTTCCTTTCAAAGAAGGAGGTGATGGAGAAATTCGGTGTCTCCGCTTCAACCCTCTGGCACTGGAGCAAGGACGGCTACCTCGTCCCCTCAAAACTGGGCAACAAGGTGCTGTACAGGAAAAGCGACATCGAGAATATGCTCCGAAGGAAACGCCAAGGGTGACATTTGCGAATGCAATCCAGCAACACCCTGCTTTTCCATCCGTCATGCACCAAGGCGTATCACGCCAAACTAAGCCAATTTTCATAATTTCTTAAAATCGCCAACCATTTCCACAAGATTTGATTGGCGATTTTGAATGTTGGGCAAATGTTGTAGTGCTATAAACGAACAGGGGGCCGCTTGCCACACAATCTATGCTGCCTTCAACCAATGCCTATGGGATAAGATATAAGATATGGGAAAGAGTATGGCATCCCTTCCTTGTCTTTTTTATAGGTATAAGTGGATGCTAGACCCTGACTCTCTGGCTATATCTGAGAAGGCAGTCTCCCCCAAAAAATGATTGTTCCGTCAGGAGGAAAAATTGAAGACGAATGCCCCTCCAGCTTTACAATAAAATCGTGTTCAAATGTATCGACACAATAATAAGTTGTTGATAATCATTGTTTTGAAAAACTTGAGATTGGGTAATGTCGCTAAGGAATCAGAAAATGCCACTCTTTGACCCCAAATAATTTAGTGGGGCAAATGTGGGTCAAAGTGGCAAACAAAAAATCGCAAGTGCTTTATATTGAGCAACTTGCGATTTTTAAAAGTGACTCCCGCGGGATTCAAACCCACAACCTTCTGATCCGTAGTCAGATGCTCTATTCAGTTGAGCTAGGGAGCCTTTTCAAATGCGGTTGCAAAGGTAGGCGATTATTTCGAATCCACCAAATTTTTTTGAAGGTTTTTTCATATTTTTCTCAAAAATATGAAAAAACGTGGATAAACCAAGAAAAAGTCCTCTATATAACTCTTCTTTGAACTTACATTTTAAACATTAACAAGTGAAGGTAGTCGGTAAAGGTGCAGCATATCCAATAAGGGTAAATGCATTTTCATATCTCTATAAGGCAACCGAAGAAAGAAGCTGCATCTATTAAGGCAACCGAAGAAAAAAGCTGCATCTATAAGGCAACCGAAGAAAGAAGCTCAATATGTGCTGAAAGAAGCAAAGGAAAAACTAAAAGAGGAGAAAAAATGCAAATATGACAGAGGAATGGTAAAAAAAATCATATCTTTGCAATCACAATTTTATCATAGACACCATATAGATGAAGATGATGCCATATAAGATGATGCCATATAAAAAGAATAGAAGTGAATTAAAGGTGTTAAAGGTGGGAAATCTGTTTCTTTTGATTCTCGCCATCTGGTTGTTGACGGCCTCCAGTGCTGTTGCCCAGCGCCATGAGATCTTCAATGATCGCATCGCCACGGTTCAGGTGGTGGCAGGTAATGACTGGTTGTCGCCACCGGTGGCCTTCCTTGGTGGGGCTCCCATCAATATTTCCTTCGATGACCTGACACATGAGTATCACCGTTACACCTATAAAGTGGAGCATTGCGAGGCCGACTGGAGCCCGAGCGACGGTCTGTTTGAACACGACTATATCGATGGTTTTGTGGAGGGCAACCTGATCGAGGACTACGAGGAATCACTCAACACCAACATGCTTTACACGCATTACCGTCTGACCATCCCCAATGAGCACTGCCGTCTGAAAATGAGCGGCAACTACCGTCTGACGGTCTACGATGACAATAATGACGAGGAGCCGATGCTGAGTGTGTGCTTCATGATCGTTCAACCGCGCATGGGTGTGTCGATGACCGTGAGCACTAATACCGACATCGACATCAACCATAGCCACCAGCAGGTGAGCATGTCAGTGAACTACGGCGGCATGACCGTCATCAACCCTACGACTCAGATCAAAACAGTGGTGATGCAAAACGGCCGCTGGGACAACGCCATCGTGAATGCTTCTCCCCAATACACCATGAACGACGGGCTGAAATGGGAGCATTGCCGCGACTTGATCTTCCCCGCCGGCAACGAATACCATAAGTTTGAGGTGTTGGCTACCGACCATCCCACTTTGGGTGTAGACCGCATGCGATGGGACGGAGATCTTTTTCACGCCTTTATCTTCACCGATGAGCCACGCCGTCACTATCTCTATGACGAGGATGCCAATGGTGCTTTTTATATCCGCAACAGCGACAATATCGAGAACGACCGGTTGTGTGATTATGTGATGGTGCATTTCACCCTGCAGAGTGAGGAACGTGTGAACGGCGACGTCTATCTCAATGGTGTATGGACCAACGACCAGTTTTTGCCCAAATACCTGATGGAGTATGACGATATCGAGCATGCCTATCAAGCCACAGTGATGCTGAAGATGGGGTATTATTCCTATCAATACGTGTTGATCGACAATGGAGGATATTCACAGGTGATGCCCACAGAAGGAAGTTTTTTCCAGACAGAGAACCAATATCAAGCCCTCATCTATTACCGTGACCCCAGTGGTCGTTGCGACCAGCTGGTAGGATACCAGCAAGTGAAATTCAAATAAGCCTTTTTTACCTGTCACAAGACAAAGAAACTGAATAGGATGAAGATAGATAGAGATCTGACTGTGAAATTGCGTGGTGTGGCCATCCTGCTGATATGCCTCCACAACTTGTTTCATCTGATGTGCTATTTCCAGGAGAATGAGTTTTATTACTACCCCCAACGCGCCATCTTTCTCGTCACCTATTTCAAGATATTCTCCTGGTCAGTGATAGAATCCACCTTCAGTTATTTTGGTTGGTATGGCGTGCCCATCTTTGTATTTTTGAGTGGTTACGGACTGGCCTGCAAGTATGAGCATCGCCGCACGTCCTTGCGCCCCTTGCCATATATCTGGCACAGTTTCATCAAATTATGGATATTGATGGTACCTGCCTATTTTCTATATATGGTCGCGAGAAAAGGACTTCTTGACACGTCAATCATCATCCAGCAGTTGACTTTCACCATCAACTTCCTCCAGCCCGAGAAGATATTCCCCGGAGTGTTTTGGTATTTTGGACTGACCTTCCAACTCTACCTCTGCTATTTGCTATTCTACTATGTCAGAAGCAACAAGCTCTTGCTTCTATTTGTCATATTGTCATTGGCACTTGGCATGCTGCAAGCCTATCTTCCATTATCCGACAGTGTGGAAGGCATGAGAAAGAACTGCATCCTATGGTTTCCCGTATTTCTTTTCGGACTGTACGTAGGCCGCACCCCCCATGTCGCTTTTATCGACTTTGCCGACCGCCATTTTCTGTGGTGTTTCCCCCTTCTGACCCTGATATGGCTCAGTTCGACCATCATCCATTTCCTGTGGCCTTTCAGTCCCCTCTTCCCTCCCCTATTGCTCTATCTCCTGCTCAAGCGCATCCGCTTCTCATGGTTCAACCGCATCTTTCAGTATATTGGTAGCATCTCCGCCGGCATGTTTGTGATGCATCCTGTCATCCGTGTGTACGCCTTCCGCTACCGTGCCGACCACAATTTCTATTATGTGGCGCTGGTCTATCTCGCCATCGTCATTCTGACCGCCGCCATCTACACACCCACCTACAATTGGCTGATGCGGAAAATACGAGTGAAGACCACGGCTTCTAAAGAAGGTGCCGGCGATGAATTGCCATCATCCAAACCAACTGGCCTGCCACATGATTAGTTAATTATTGCTAAAATAGCGAAAAACTAATTACATCATTGCTGCTAAATCGTTATTTTTGAAAGCCATTATCATAACATCTGACAACCAACGACTATATTTACTAACAAATCTTATAAGCTTATGAAGAAATTTTTTACTCTTATTGCTGTTGCACTCACTTGCATGGGTGCAAACGCACAGACAGAAAGTTACAAGCCCATCGTTATTGATGGTGAAAAGATCCTGCTTGCGCCGGAGTTTTCAGCCATTGTCGATGAGTCGGGCAATGCCACCAATGTAGCAGACGGCAAATCTATCGTTACCGTCAACACAGCCAACATGACAATGGAAGCCGTCGGCGGCGCCACCATTGCCAACAAGATCGACCCTGATGACACCACTCTCAACTTAGGTCAAGACCTCGTGCCAGGAGCCGTGATTGATGGAGAAAACCACACTTATGAGATCGCCTCCGTGGGATCTTGGAATCCTATCTCTTGGAAGAACGGCAACAATAAGTTGGACATCAACGATGCCGCCGGCACGAAGCTTTACTTTGTGATGGGCACCGGCAATCCCTATGTGAAGATGTTCTGTGAGGAAGTTTATCGCGATGGTGAGCCCACAGGCACCTATCGTGCATCCTACGAATATTACAAGCCAGGCATGACGACCATGCCGTTGGTAGGTCTTTATTACAAATTCACCCCGAAGGTATCTGGTAAACTGCGTGTGCAGGTATGGGCCAACAAAGGCAACCGCAACACCTACGTCATCAATGACGTCACCAAGGAAGCCGTGCCTTTGACAGCCGAAGGTTATGTGAATGGCAAGCGCGCCAACTACACCACACCCGCCACGGATCCCGAGACAGGCGAGCCCAAACTTGACAATCAAGGCAACCCTGTGTATGAGCAATACCAGATCTTCTTCAACTCCGAGCAGATCGACTCCATCCACAACGACTATATCTACAGTTCCTACTACAACATGCTGAAAGCCAACGAGGAAGCCATCGCCAACGGTGAGCCCGCCAAATACAGTGACGAGCAGTTGGCAGAGAAGAAGGCCGAATGCGACAAGACCGCTGAGGACCGCAAATATGTGCTTTCCACCGGTAGCCAGGCATTCTGGGGATGGATCACCTTCGAGGTGGAGGCCGGTGTGAGCTACTGGCTCTTCCAAGACAGTTCACAGGTAGGTTTTGGCGGTTTTGAGTTCTCCACTGGCAGCGAACCCGGTCCTGGTGGTGACGATCTGGCCGAGATTGTGGCAGCCACCAGTCCTAAGGATGGTCAGGTGACCGTCAATCTGGAAGCAGACAAGGAATACACGATGAACGCTCCTATCAGCACCTCCAACCTGACCATCTCGGGTGTGGCAGGCAGTCCTGCAAAGATCAAGATGGCCGCTGGTGCCAACTTCATCTCCGGAGGCAACATCACGCTTGAGAACCTCATCATCGACGCCAGTGCCCTTGGCACCGACGCACTGATCAACCTGAGCGAGACCCCGGCTGTCGCCGTAGGCACAGGAGACTACTACATCATCGACCATGTCAACATTCTCAATTGCGTCATCAACGACGTTCCGCAGCTCATCAGCGACAATGGTGCAGCCAAATATTGCGTTGCCAATATGCTGGTCGACAACAGCATCGTATCCCTCAACTCCACCGCCAAGAAGACCGTCTTCGATCTCTCCAAGCAAGGATTCATCAACAACCTGACTGTGAAGCTCAGCACCTTCTGCGGCAAGGGAACCGACCAAGACTATCTGGTTCGCTACAACAACTCTGGCCGTTGCGACCGCGCCGGCTTTGAGAGCAACAGCATCACATTCGAGAGCAACACGTTCTACAATGTCGCCAAGGCCGGTCAGTGGGGCAACTACTCCGGTTTTGCAGGCCGCGGCACCTCTTACTGGACCATGACCAAGAACATCTTCGTAGACTGCGGCAATGGCGAGGTCGCCCGTCGCTTCCTCGGCAGCCGTGGCAACCAGTCTACCGCCACCTTCAGCTACAACACCTATTGGTTTAATGGTGCAGCTGAGAATACCGACAACTACGACACCAGTGAGACCATCCTCGCCAGCGATCCGATGCTGAAGGATCCCGCCAACGGAGATTTCACGCCGCAAGGTTCCGAGCAGTTGGCCAACCAGACCGGTGATCCCCGCTGGTTGACAGACGGTATCGCCCAGATTAGGACCATTGTGGAAGACGCCGACGCCCCCGTCTACAATCTTGCCGGTCAGCGTGTGTCTCCTTCCACCAAGGGCATCCTTATCAAGAACGGAAAGAAATACATCAACAGATAACCACATTGGTATCTTTGAAATCCCTTATGAGCAGGAGAGGCTTGATGCTTCTCCTGCTTTTTTTCTCCCTATCCGACACAAATATGTTGCATTTCATCGTGAAACGCATTAAAAATGGTTACAAATGATGATTTTCTGCGTCCTATCATCAGAATTCTAAATTATACATGTATAACTTTTTTTATTGATCTATGAACAAATCACTAAATGTATCATGCAAGAGGCTGTGCGCTCTTGCGGCGTTAGCCGTGGGGATTCTCAGTTTCTCATCCTGCGCCGATACTTATGATGGTAACGACACGTTTGTGAGCGACGTGCAGAATGCCCAGTTGGCCTCGCCAGCAGAAGGCGACATCACCATCACGCCCAACACCGACGGCGACCAGATGACCATCTCATGGCCCGTGGTCTATGGTGCAGGAGGCTATGAGGTATCACTATTTGACCTGAGCGACGAGAGCACCCCATTGTACAGCAAGAATGTCGACGGCTGTTCCATCACGACCTCCCGCGAAGAAGATGTCAACTACAAGTTGCTCATCCGCACGTTGGGCAATGAGCGTCTCAACAACACGGCTGCCACCAATGCGACGGAGAAGCGTTTCAACTCGTTTGAGTCCTCCTACGCCGCCATTCCCGAAGGCGACCTGAATGCCTGGTTTGCCTCCAATCCCATCCCTGCAGACTCTGTGGGTAAGAATCTCAATTTCGACCTTGTCCCCGGCGGACATTATACCGTGTCGTCGTTGCTTGACTTCGGCAAATATACGGTGACGCTTCGCACCAGCAGCAAGACCAACAATGCCGTCATCACCTATGGTGAGCAAGGCGGACTGGCCACCAGCAGCGGATTCAAAGCCAAATACATCACTTTCGAGTGTGGTGCGTCTACCCAAGCCGTGTTGGCTTTGAGCGAGGAGCCCAACCCCGACATCCTCGATGCCGACCACAACAACCATTATCAGATTGTGGACCCCGTGAGCTTCCTTGGTTGCACGATCAACAATGTGAACCGCTATTTCCTTTACGACAACAAAGTGAAATATTGCATCAAGTCATTCTCTATGACCAACACCCTGGTGAAGTTTACGCCTGATGACAAGATGAGCAGCAGCGCCTACTTCCAGATTTACGATGGCGGCGGTTTCATCAACGATTTCACCGCCACCAACTGCACCTTCTGGGGAGCCACCAGCAACAAGGTGAATTATTTCATCCGTTACAACAACTCAGGTCGCTGCGACCGTGCCGGATATCTGACCAACTCCATCAACCTGAAAAGTTGCACCTTCTACAACATTGCCAAGGAAGGCCAGATGGCCAACCACAGTGGTTTCGACGGGCGCAACACGTCTAACTACGACATCACCAACAACATCTTCGTCGACTGTGGCAGCGGACAGGTACCCCGCCGTTTGACAGGCCGTATCAGCACCGCCGCCGTCAACAACTGGGGTTACAACACCTACTGGTTTGACGGTGCACCCGAGACCGAAGGATTCTCCACCAACACCTACGACACGAGCAATAATGCCCTTCAGACCGACCCCGCCTTCACCGACCCCGCCAACGGCAACTTCACCCCCACGGGTGCAGAGCAAGTGGCCCGCAAGACCGGTGATCCGCGTTGGTGGAAATAGCCTTGAATCGAAGTAGAATATAAAAAGGAAACACGATATGAAAAGAAAACTCATCATCAGTTTATGCATGAGCATGGCCATGGCCCTGGTGCCCACCTCCGCCCTGGCCCAAGCCAAGAAAGTGAGCGGTACCGTTCTCGATGAGAATGGCGAGCCCGTCATCGGCGCCACCATCAAGGTAGACGGCGAGCGAACGGGCGGCACGGTGACCGACCTCGACGGCAACTACGAGTTGGAGGTGCCAGGCGACAAGAAGATCGTCGTCACCTATATCGGCTACCTGACCCAGACCGTCAAGCCCGGTGGCGTCATCCGTCTGGTGGAAGACAATCAAAGCCTTGACGAAGTGGTCGTCGTGGGTTATGGCACCCAGAAGATGAAGAATGTGACCGGTGCCGTGGAGACCATCTCCCCCAAAGATATCCAGGACCTCTCTGTAGGAAGTCTTGGTGATGCCCTTGTCGGCATGTTCAATGGTGTGAGTGTCAGTGCCAACGGTTACCGTCCTGGTCAGAGTCCTTCGCTCACCATCCGTCAGAGCGACGTGATGGCCACCACCAATGACCCCGGTTCCACCCGTGGCGGAGAGCCCAACCCTGCCCCACTCTATGTCATCGACGGTTTCATCTCCACAGAGAACGCATTCAACAACCTTGACATCAGCGAGGTGGAAAGCATCACCGTCCTGAAAGACGCCTCTGCTGCTGTCTATGGTGCCCGCGCAGCCTACGGTGTGGTGCTTGTGAAGACAAAGCAAGGAGAGAACAGTGCTCCGAAGATCAGTTATTCAGGCCAGTTGGGATGGACGGATGCCCTATACACGCCCAAAATGCTGAGCACCTACGACTACATGAAGATCTACAACACCATCCGCGCCGCCAACACCTCTACGCAAGACAATATCGAGTTGCGCAACCAACTCTTCCAAGCCGACGAGATGGAAGCTGCCAAAGGTATCAATTTCGACCTTCTCGACAAGGAGTGGAAATCGGCACTTACCCAGCGTCATAACATCAACATCAACGGAGGCAACGACAAGGCCACCTATTTCGCCGGTGTCTCCTACTACACCCAGGATGGTAACATCGGCCGCCTTGACTATGAGCGCTGGAATTTCCGTGCCGGCATCAATGCTAAGATCGGCCAGCATGTGAAGACCGCCCTTCAGGTGAGCGGTGACTGGGGCGAGCGCAACAACTCCACCACCCCACAGGGTGGCGGCACCGACTTCGACTACAAATGGTTGATGACCCACCTGCCTTTCGTTCCTGACTATGCCGGTGGTTACCCCATCGTCTACAGCGGCATGGAGAACATCATCCCCACCAGTGCTACCCAGCTCTATAACTTCGCCGCCGTTCAGAACCACAGCGACAACGTGCAGGATCAGTCAAACAATCTGAACATCAACGGTAGCATTGAGTTGGATTTCAATTGGATCAAAGCGCTGCAAGGCCTATCCGCCAAGGTGTCTTACTCCAAGTCGATCGCCAACAGTAAGGCCAACACGGTACAGACCATCCAGGATGTTTACCGTATGACCAACCGCACCGGTTCCGGTTCCCACCTCTACACCGGTGATGGAGCCGTGTATGACGACAGCACGATGGGCGTGCTTCGTCTGGTGAGCAATGGCGGTCTACTCAGGCGCAGCATGTCACGGAACGACAGTTACCAGTTCAACTTCAACATCCAATATGCCCGTCAGTTTGGTCTTCACGACGTAAGCGGCTTGTTCTCCATTGAGAAGACTGAGGCATGGGGCGAGCCTCTCACAGGCAGCATCACCGACCTCATCGCCTACCAAGACGGTCAGTCAAGTTCCGGAACAGGCGACATGGACGTGTCGTTCAACCGCACAGAGAGCGGTATGCTCTCCTATGTGGGCCGCTTCAACTACGCCTACGCCAGCAAGTATCTTTTCGAGTTCTTGTTCCGTGCCGACGCCTCCACGAAGTTTGCCCCGAAGAATTACTGGGGTAAGTTCCCGTCAGTGAGTGCCGGTTGGGTGATTTCCGAAGAGTCCTGGTTCCAGGAGAAGGTGAAATGGGTCGACTTCTTGAAACTCCGTGCCTCATGGGGTCTGATGGGCCGCGACAATATCAGAGCCTGGCTTTGGACCCAACTCTATGAGCGCAACGCCGCCAAAGGCGCCATCTTCGGCAGCAACGGTCTGAACAGCGATGTGGGCTATGCGCTTGTCATGCCCAAGGCTGGTGTGAACTCAGATGTGCACTGGGACAAGACCTACAAGACCAATGTCGGTATAGACGCCCACTTCCTGCGCAACCGTCTGACGTTTGATTTCAACTTCTATTATGACCGCAGCCGCGAGATGTTTGCCACCCGCACCGGTACAGCCCAGTTCCCCACCACTGTAGGAACCCAGGCCACCCCTGAGAACTACGGCGAGCTCGATGCATGGGGCTGGGAGCTCAATGTGGGCTGGCGCGACAAGATCGGCAACGACATCAATTATTGGTTGAAGCTCTCCACCGGTTTCAGCGACAATAAGATACTGGCCACCAATTTCCAGGCTATTCCCGAATACGACGACTTTGTTTACGGAGAGCGTTCCGACCGTGGTTTATGGGGATTCAAGTGCTTGGGCATGTTCCGCAGTTATCAGGATATCGAGGAATATTTCACGAAAAATGGCATCACCGAATATCTTGGTATGACCAAGAGTGAGATGCGCCCCGGCATGCTGATCTATGAAGACATTCAAGGCGACAACAACGGCGACGGCACCTACGGTCCGAAAGACGGCAAGGTGACAGCCGGCAACGATTTCATCCGTCTCTCAGAATACTCGAGCAACCCCTATGGTTGCACCCTCAACCTTGGTGGCAGCTACAAGAGTTTCTCCCTCCAGGCCCAGTTGTCGGCCAGTTGGGGAGCCAAGATGATGGTAGGCACCGACTACCGTCAGGCCGCCAACAACTATGAGTATGAGAACATGCCCTCCTCTTTTAGTGACATGTTCAACTATGAGACCATCTACGATGCCTCCGGCAACGTCACCGTGCCCGTCAATCTGACAGGTGCGATGCCCAACATGCGTTACGATAAGGTCAATACCCAAGCCTCCTCATTCTGGTTGATCGACGCTACCGCTATCACGCTCCGCAATGTGACCGTGGCCTATGCCCTTCCCCGCAACTGGGTGAAGAAAGTGGGTCTGAGCAGCGTCCGTCTGAACCTCACCATTCAGAATGCCATCAACTTCATCAACAACTACCCCGACAAGAGCTGGGCATCGTGGGCCGGCAGTTATGGCCGTTACCCCAACCTGCGCAAATACACCATGGGTATCAACGTATCGTTCTAATTAAACTAAAGAGGAATATCAAGATGAAAAGCTATCATATTTTGACATCAGCCCTCATACTCGGAACCCTCGCCATGGGCATCACCTCGTGCAGCGACGAATTTCTTGAGGAAAAGAAAAACTACGGCAACTTCAACCAGACAACCGCCTACAGCGACTACAATGGCGCTCAGGAACGTCTGAACAACCTGTATTACTGGATGTTGCCCATCTCCGACGGCGGCGATGGCAACGGCACCAACAAGCCCAACGACTGGACGCCTGTCGGCAACCCCGACAAATGGTCGAAGAGCACCGAAGAATATGGCGGTTTCTCCATATTCGTGAATCCTGAGGAAGAAATCACCTACAACTTCACCAGTGCCAATTTTGACTTCTTCTATGTGGCCAACGATGTGTACAGTCCCTGGGGACATATCCGCAACTGCAATGACGTGATAGAAAACGTGGAGAAATCCGAAGTGCTGACAGAGGAGCAGAAGAGGGAATTGCTCGGTCAGGCCTACTTCTTCCGTGGCTATATGTACTATCACCTAGTGACGATCTATGGCGGCGTGCCTATCATCGACAAGGTGCAAGACCCCATCCTGGGTCCCGACGGTGATGGCAGCGACCTGATCGTCCCCCGTCAGACCACCAAGACATGTGTCGACTTCATCGTGCAAGATTTCACCCGTGCCGCAGAGATGCTTCCCGTGCGCTGGAAGAACGAGGCGCAGGACTTCGGCCGCATCACCTCCGGTCTGGCTCAGGCCATGCTCGGCAAGATGCTGCTCTACTATGCAAGTCCCGTGTTCAACAGAGCCGACGACGCGTCGCGCTGGGAGGCTGCCTACGTCGCCAACAAGGCCGCCTTGGAGAAGCTTCAGGCCGGTCACTTCGGTCTGGCCTACGCCAACAATGGTGGTGAAAACAACGCAGCCAACTGGGCCCGTATCTGGACCGACTACACCGGCAGCGACGGTTCGGTGAGCGAGGCCGTGTTTATCACCCTTCACAACACGAAAGACAATGTCTCCGGTCAGCCCGACTATGGTAAGTACAACCGTTGGGAGCACAGCATCCGTCCTCGCAACACCAATGGCGGCGGCGGATACACACCGACAGCCGAGATGGTGGACCTCTTCCCGATGTCTGACGGTCTGAAACCCGGTGAGAGCAGCATCCCCTACGACAAGGTGAATTTCTGGCTCAACCGTGATCCCCGTTTCTACCGCACCTTCGCCTTCCCTGGCGTGGAGTGGCAATGGAGTGAAGGTGGCGTGAGCCTCACAGACCCGTCGCTCAACGGCATCATTCCGACCGAATCTTATACCACAGGCAGCAAATACGCACTCTGGAGTTATATGTGGAATGACAAGGAAGAAGATCTGGATAAAGTGACCACCTCCAGCGGTTACTGGCCCGACCTTCTCACACAGAGCACCGACAAGGCCAGCAGCCATTCTCTGTATGTGCGCAAGCGCAGCGACGACTACCACCTGCATTCAACCCCATTCTATGTGTATATCAACAGCCAGAGCAACCCCAAGGGCTTCATGAAGAATGCCGCTCCACTGTTGTCGATGCGCTATGCCGAGGTGCTGCTCAACTTTGCAGAGTCCGCCTGTGGCGCCGGACATTTTGACGAAGCCGTGGGAGCCTTGCAGCAGATCCGCGCCCGTGTGGGTTATACCGCAGCCAACAACTTCGGTCTGCCCACGGATATCAACGGCAACCGTCAACGTCTCTTTGCCGCCATCCTCTATGAGCGCCAGATAGAGCTGGCCTACGAAGGCAACCGTTATGGTGACATGCACCGTTGGATGCTCTTCGACGGCGGTGAAGGTCAGGCCTCCATCAAATCCAGCTGGGCACTTACCGGTTTTGGTGGCAATACCTGCAACTATCTTGGTGTGAAGCCCCTCAATGGTACGAAGCGCCATCAGATTGTGATGTACTGTCTGGATGCGAGCACCACCGACCCAACTGAGGGCAACCGTCCTGAAGCCATCTCACTCGATGAAGACATGAGCTATGTGAACGGTACCTATAAAAACAATAAAGTGAAGGATTTGGCAGAGTTTTATGAGATATTCCTGGGTCGCAAGGATGTGAACGCAGATGGCAACGACAACGCGCTGACCATCAAGTATCGTCCTACCTATTATTTCCTCGGCCTGCGTCAGAACGCCATGCAGACCAACCCGACACTCCATCAGACGGTGGGTTGGCATGACCTGGGCCGCAATGCCGACGGTCTGTTTGACCCGCTCTCGGATACTTTGCCCTGAAGTGAGTGATATCGGAATCATCTATAAAAATCCATATCATCGATAAAAATCCATGCCTCGCTATTGGGGCATGGATTTTTATATAGAGATAGGAAGGACTAGGAAGGACTAGGAAGGACTAGGAAGACCTAGGAAAGACTAGGAAGGGCTAGGAAGGGCTAGGAAAAGCTAGGAAGACCTAGGAAAAGCTAGGAAGGGCTAGGAAGAGATAGGAAAAGCTAGGAAAAGCTAGGAAAGGCTAGGAAAAGCTAGGAAAAGCTAGGAAAGGCTAGGAAAAGCTAGGAAAGGCTAGGAAAAGCTAGGAAAAGCTAGGAAAGGCTAGGAAAAGCTAGGAAAGGCTAGGAAGGACGAGGAAAAGCGAGGAAGGGCAAAGGGTGCTTGGGATTAGCACTATGCGGTGCGAATATAGGCGGCATATAGGCCATGAAACTAAAAAACTGCGTATTTTACTTTGCATTGCGCTCGATTTGCATTATATTTGCATTTTGAATGAAAAGAAAGGTATTACATTTCACTCCATCTATGCCGTCGGACGATGTCCAGCGGGCACTGATAGAGCAGCAGCTGCTCCACCAGAGTGGCATCCATGAGGTGCATCTGGTGACGCTGACACCCGATGTTTCAGGAAAGATTTCCCAGTCGGTGGATGCTGCTGACAGTCCTTTCAATGATCGTTCCCAGTCGGGGGATACTGCTGACAGTCCTTTCATTTATCATTGCATCGGTACCGGGAAAGCAGACTATGGCCGTCACGGCATTGTCAACCTGCTTGCCCTTCAGAAGCGTTATCTTCAATTGCTGTACCGACTTATGCCTGACGTCGTGCATATCCACGGCAGTTACCACTACATCAACTCCCGCATCGCCCTCTGGTCACACAAACGCGGTTTTCCTGTGGTCTTCTCCCCATACGGCGGGATGAATCCCGAATATATCGATGCCGAATATGGCAAGCGGACGTGGAAAATTCTCAGTTACCAGCGCGACATGGTGAGAGGGGTGTCCTGCGTCATCGTATCCGACCCGAAGGAATGCGACTACATCCGCCAACAGCGTTGGAACGACCGGGTGGAATATATTGCAGCGCCCGAAGACCCAGCATCACTCGCCGCCTACAGCAGTCGTGTGAGCGCCATCTATGAAAAGGTGCTCGACAGCGACAAGGGTCTGCACATCAGTGAGCGTATCCGCGAGGCTTCCGGTGCCCTTTTGCATCTGAGTCTCGCCGACGACACCGAGCGTCAGCCCCTCTGTCCTGAAGACATCCTCAATCTGCGGAGTCTCACTCCAACCGATTGGCGCGACCTGTTTCTCTTTGCCTCCGAGCAGGGAGTCCTGCCAATGGTCAAAGATGTGTTGATAAAAATCCAGTTTGGCACGTTGCCCATCGATATTTCCGAAGTGGAGCATTTCGAGCCCCGTCATACCAAAGACACCTCCCCCCTGCCCGATGACCATCTGCTCAGCGGCAACCGTATCGTGGGATACCGGATGCGGAAGCACCTATCCAGGAGCGACGCCAACATCCAGCATGTCTGCTACATGTTGCAGAACATCCGTTACCACCAGCGCCATCATTCTCTCACGCTTCGCCATCTATGCGACCTATACAGCGTCTTCCGTCACGACGACATGGACGAGGAGCTGTTGGCCACCACCCTCCGCCAACTCCATCTCTACCCCTATGCCCGTCGTGTCTGTCAGGTATTGAAAGAAGTCGCCTATCTTGACGACGGCTACATGCCTGTTCCTGCCCTTGACGATACCTCCACCTCTAAGATCAGGACCGATCTGATGAAATATTAAACAACCAGCACTATGAAAACGCCCATTACCCAAGACGACCTCCGCTACCTCACGTTGTTGTCACACTCATTTCCCACGATTGCTGAAGCCAGTACAGAGATTATCAACCTGCAAGCCATCCTCAACCTGCCTAAAGGTACCGAGCACTTCCTGGCCGACATCCACGGTGAGTTTGAGGCATTCCAGCATGTCTTGAAGAACGCCTCTGGTAATATCAAACGTAAGGTGAACGAGATCTTCGGCAACCAGATACGCGAGACGGAGAAGAAAGATCTCTGCACGCTGATATACTATCCCCGTGAGAAACTGGAACTGATCAAAGAGAAAGAAGAAGATATCAACGACTGGTATCACATCACCATCCATCATCTGGTGAAGGTATGCCGCGAGGTATCGAGCAAATACACCCGATCGAAAGTGCGCAAGAGCCTCCCGCCTGAGTTCAGCTACATCATTCAGGAATTGCTCCACGAGCACACGGAGGATGTCGACAAGACCGCCTATGTGAGTGCCATCATCGATACCATCATCTCCACCGGCAGTGCCGATGATTTCATCGTCGCCATCTGCCATGTGATCCATCGCCTGGCCATCGACCAGTTGCATATCCTTGGCGATATTTTCGACCGCGGTCCCGGAGCCCACAAAATCATCGACACGATGGAGAGTTACCACAGTTGGGACATCCAGTGGGGCAATCACGATATCTTGTGGATGGGAGCCTGTGCTGGCAATGAAGCCTGCATCTGCAATGTCATCCGTCTGTCTCTGCGCTATGCCAACTTAGCCACTTTGGAGGAAGGCTACGGCATCAACCTGATCCCCTTGGCCACCTTTGCCCTCGACACCTACAGCGATGACCCTTGCGAGGAGTTCCAACCCCACATTCTGCTCGAGGAAGAAGGTATGGACCTGAAGACCCAACACCTGACGGCCCGAATGCATAAGGCCATCGCCATCATCCAATTCAAGTTGGAGGCACAGTTGGCCGCCCGTCATCCCGAATGGGACATGGCCGACCGCGACGTGCTTCATTTCATCGACTACGAGCATGGCACCATCACCCTTGACGGAAAGACATATTCGCTGACCAGTTGCCAATTCCCCACGATATCCCCCGACGATCCCACGGCGCTGACCGAATCCGAGCGTACGCTGATGGACCGTCTGCGCCACTCTTTTGCCGTGAGTGAGAAATTGCACCGCCACATCCGCCTTTTATTGCAGCATGGTTGCATGTATGCCATCTACAACAACAACCTGCTATTTCACGCCTCTGTGCCCTTGGAAGCCGACGGTGAGTTGAAAGAAGTGGCACTCATCTCAGGCAAGAAATACAAAGGCATGGACCTGCTCCATACCATCGGGATGATCATCCGTGCCGCCTTCCAAAACGACACAGACCCTCAGGAAAAGGCTTCGTGCATCGACTACTTTCTCTATCTCTGGTGCGGCAAAGACTCCCCGCTCTTCGGCAAGTCGAAGATGGCCACCTTCGAGCGTTATTTCCTCAAGGAGAAAGAGACCCACAAAGAAGAGAAAGGGTATTATTTCATTTTGCGTGACAACGAGGCTATCTGCGACCGCATCCTCGACGCCTTTGGCGTGAGCGGTTCCCATCGCCACATCATCAACGGGCATGTGCCCGTGCATGTGAAGACCGGTGAGAACCCCATCAAGGCCAACGGCAAACTGATGGTGATCGATGGCGGTTTTTCTCAAGCCTATCATAAGGAGACCGGTATCGCCGGATATACGCTGGTGTATCACAGCCGTGGTTTTGAGCTAGTGCAGCATGAGCCCTTCACCTCCTCTCGCGATGCGATCCTCCGCGGGACGGATATCTTGGGCACGACACAGATCGTGGAGATGTCGGCCCATCGCATGCGTGTATCCGATACCGACAAGGGAGCTGAGATCCGCAAGCAGATAGCCGATCTGGAGAAGCTGCTCTATGCCTATCGCCACGGCATCATCAAGGAGCGCGACAGGAAGCACTGACAGCCGAGGGGAAAAGGAGATGGGAAATGAGGAGAATGAGGGAAATGAGGATATGAGGACATGAGGACATGAGGACATAGTTGCGATAATATCGCAACATACAGAACGGGGAGAAACCGGGAGGAAGAAAGGAGGAGAAACCAGGAGGAAGAAAGGAGGAAGAAAGGAGGAAGAGAAAATAAATGAAAGCTAAAGCAAGCGGCTCCGAATCAATCGGAGCCGCTTGTTTTGAGTATCCATAATGGGATAAAAGAATCCATAATCGGATAAGAGGGAGCTGCTGAGCAGCGGAGAGCTGCCGAGCGGCAGGTGCTGCTGAGCAGCGGAGAGCGGCCGAGCTGCGGGGAGCAGCGATCAGTCGAGCTTCAGGCTCTTCTTGATGGCCTCCACCTTCTCGCCTGCATCAGCCATGCAACGCTCATAGCATCCGCCGCACTTGAAGGTAGGATCTTTGACCTCGATGTAGAACTTGATCTTCGGCTCAGTACCTGATGGGCGCACGCTCACCTTGGTGCCGTCGTCGCAGAACCACTGGAGCACATTGGATGTGTCGGGCATGTCGATCTTGGAGACCTTTCCATCGGCATCCTTTGCCTCGAGCAACTTGAAGTCTTTTGACAGGATGATCTTCGAACCGCCCAGGTCTTTTGGAGGATCATTACGGAAGTCGGTCATCATCTGCTTGATCTCATCGGCACCCGTCTTTCCCGGTCTCACCACGTTGACCGTCACCTCTCTTGAGAAGCCATATTCGGCATAGATATTCATGAGCAGGTCATAGAGCGTCATGCCATTGTCCTTTGCCCATGCAGCGATCTCGCAGATGAGACAGATAGATGCTGGAGAGTCTTTGTCACGCACTTTATCAAATGGCAGGAATCCGAAGCTCTCCTCACCGCCACCGATATACTTTTTCTTGCCTTCAGAGACCCTAATCTCATTAGCAATCCACTTGAATCCCGTGTAGCAGTCGCGCAGTTCGACGCCATTCTTATCAGCGATTTTCTTGATGACTTCAGTGGTGACGATTGTCTTGACGAGGAACTCGTTGCCCTTGAGTTGTCCCAGTTTTTTCTTATTGGCGATGATATACCAGCAGAACATCATACAAGTCTGGTTACCATTGAGGATTTCCCACTCCCCTTTGGCATTGCGGCAGACGATAGCCAGACGGTCGGCATCCGGGTCGGAAGCGATCACCAGGTCAGCATTGAGTTTTGTTCCCAGTTTCATGCCCAGAGTCATTGCCTCAGCGTTTTCGGGATTAGGCGATACGACAGTGGGGAAGTTGCCGTCGATGACCATCTGCTCCGGCACGACATGGATGTTTTGGAATCCCCATGAGCGGAGAGCTTCAGGAATGATCACCCTTCCGGTGCCATGCATAGGAGAATAGACGATGTTGAGGTCCTTATGTCTGAGGATCACGTCCTGGTCGACCATGGCCTCTTTGACAGCCTGCAGGTAGTCCCAGTCCATCTCACCACCGATGATGACGATCCGATCCTTGTCACCCTCGAACTTCACATCATCGATCGTCACTTTGTTGACCTCGTTGATAATGCCGACATCGTGTGGTGCGAGCACCTGTGCTCCATCATCCCAATAAGCCTTGTATCCGTTGTATTCCCTTGGGTTGTGTGATGCTGTCACGTTGACACCCGCCTGGCATCCCAACTGTCGGATGGCGAAAGAGATTTCAGGAGTTGGTCTGAGGCTTTCGAAGAGATAGACTTTGATGCCGTTGGCAGAGAAGATGTCAGCCACGGTCTCGGCAAACATTCTTCCGTTGTTTCTGCAGTCATGTCCGACGACGACACTGAGGTCGGTCCTTCCTGGGAAAGCCTTGTTGATATAGTTGGCAAAGCCTTGTGTGGCCATACCGACGATATACTTGTTCATGCGGTTGGTACCGGCGCCCATGATACCTCTCAGTCCGCCAGTTCCAAATTCCAGGTCACGGTAGAAAGCATCGATCAGTTCGGTTTTGTCCTCATTGTCGAGCATGTCCTGTACTGCTTTTCTTGTCTCCTCATCGAAAGATGGAGACAGCCATTGCTTGGCTTTTGCCTCGCATTGTTTGATCAATTCTGTGTTATTTCCCATATTGTTAAATTTAAAAGAATAAAAGTGTTCGTTTGTTCACAGTATTGCTTGATCATCCCCAGCGGATGATCCTCATAGTTTCTGCAAAGATAGGAAAAAAGTTGAATAAATGCAACAGGAAGCGTTGTTTTTTTTATTTTTGGTTTAAAGTGTCTTTATGACGCCTGCTGTTTTCAAAAAACTTTGCGTTTTGCTTTGCGTTGCACCCGGTATTTCGTATCTTCGCAAAAAATCATAGAAAGCAAATGAAGACCACCCTAATTCTGGTGGGCAAGACCACCAACAAACATCTTTTGTCGTGTTTTGACGACTATGTGGAGCGGATAGGCCATTACATGCCTTTCAACGTTCAGGTGATACCTGAATTGAAGAACACGAAGAGTCTCTCGATGGACCTTCAGAAAGAGCGCGAAGGCGAGCAGATCCTCCGTCTGATTCAAGACGGCGACCATGTGGTGCTACTTGATGAGCGAGGAGCAGAGCGTCGGAGCGTGGCTTTTGCCGAATGGTTGACGAAGAAACAGTTATCTGTCCGTCACCTCGTGTTTGTCATCGGTGGTCCCTACGGTTTTTCCGAAGCCGTCTATCATCGCGCCAACGAGCGCATGTCCTTGTCGCTGATGACGTTCTCCCACCAGATGGTGCGGCTTATTTTTGCCGAGCAAGTCTATCGTGCCTGCACCATCATGAGAGGCGAGCCCTATCACCACGAGTAAACATCTGCATTCCGCACATGTCGACCAGTTCCTGATAGATGCGCTGCACCGGTAGTCCCATCACATTGAAATAGCTCCCCTTGAGTGCCGTCACCCCCACATATCCGATCCACTCCTGTATGCCATAGGCTCCAGCCTTATCAAAAGGCCGGTAGTGTTCTACATAATAATCGATCTCCTCATCGGAGAGATTTTTGAAGGTCACTTCAGAGGTGACAGCCAGCGTGCGCTGTTCTTTGACGGTGGTGAGACACACCCCTGTGATCACCCGGTGAGTCTGTCCGCTGAGTTGCCGCAGCATATCGACCGCCTCCTTCCTATCCGCCGGTTTTCCCAGCACCCTGTCGCCCAGCACCACCACGGTATCCGCTGTGATGACCAACTGATCCTCTGCGATGACGTTGCGATAGGCCTCCGCCTTCGTCTTAGAGATGAAGACAGGCACCTGCTCCACCGGCAAGTCATGGGGATAGGTCTCATCGATCCCTTTGAGCACCTTCACCTCGAAATCGATATCCAGTCCTCCCAGCAGTTGTTTCCGTCTGGGAGAATTGCTTGCTAAAATGATTTTCATACTATCTGATTATATCTGTCCTCCTGCAGGAAGAGCTGATTTTTGTCACCATCCGAAAGCCTCAGCGCCCGACAGCCATTTACCCTGCGCTTTGAGCACCTGTTCGAGGATGTCGCGCGCACATCCCTCCCCTCCATTTCGATCGCTGACATACGTGCTGATGGCCTTGATGTCGGGCGAGGCGTCTGCAGGCGAGCACGGACATCCGCATTTGCGCATAATCTCATAGTCGGGGATGTCGTCCCCCATATAGATTACCTCCTCGTCGGTCAGGTCATATTTTTGGAGAAACTCCTCATACATTTTCACCTTGACCGCGCAACTGAGATAGATATCCTGCACGCCGAGATATTCATACCTCAGCCGGATATTCGGTGTTCTCCCACCCGTGAGGATCACCACTCTCAATCCCTTTTTCATGGCCAGTTGGATGGCGTATCCATCCTGGATATTGATGGTACGCAACGGTTCCGCCATGGCATCCATGGAGATGGTCTGTCTGCTGAGCACCCCATCGACATCAAAGATGACCGCTTTGATTTTTTTCAGATCATAATTTATCATAATACCCGAATATATTAAATCCTCATATCAGCATGTATGCCGCTTGGGCTTGTATCAATATTGGTCGACATGCACATTCTCCCACTTCAGGTTGTCCTCATCATGAGGAGGCAATGTGTGCACCTTTTGTCCGAAGGCCACCAGGCAGAGCACCTCCCATTGTTCGGGAATCTGCAGTATTCCCCTCACCACGTCGGTCGCCTTGGTGCCGTCGGATAGTCTTCTCCCCCTGATCTGCACCCAGCACGATGCCAGTCCCATGTCCTCCGCCTGCAGCTGCATGGCAAACGCCGCGATGCTGCCATCCTCCACCCAACAGTCATTGGCCATCGGGTCCCCCAGCACCGCCACCGCCAAAGATGCTTTTCTGACGAAAGCCGCCCCATTTTCCTTGGCATCCGCCAGTTTGTCCAGGTCCGTCTTACTATCGACGACGACAAACTGCCAAGCCTGTTGGTTTCTCGATGTGGGCGCCATGAGCGCCGCTCTCAGCAGGTCCTGCACCTGTTGAGCTGTCAGTTCTCCTTGAGTGTAGGATCGGTGACTTCTCCTTTGTGCGATCAAATGATGAAAATCCATGATGCAAAAGTAAGGTTTTTTTTTTGAAATGACAAAGGTCACGGCCAACACAATAATGCAATTTAAAAAACGTTATATAGTTTGATGAGACATCAAATCGTGTTCTTGACATTGTTGCTCATAGCCACTTTCATCAGCAGACCTGTCATTGCGCAGGAATTCACGTTGCAAGGAAAGGTGACAGATGAGAACAACAACCCATTGGAGTTGGTCACTGTAGCAGTGGTCAGCCAGCAGCGTGTTGCCTTCACCAATCTCAAGGGTGAATACAGCATCCAGTTGCATAGCGCCGACAGTGTGTCAGTGCGTTTCTCGATGGTAGGCTATCAGCCTAAGACCCGGGTGCTGCGCAAACCCCGTGGCAAACAGACGCTGATCATCCAACTCAACAGTGAGAATGAGTTGGCCGAGTTGCTGGTGCTGCAGAAGCGCCGTCAGGTGGGTCAGAGCGAGGAGCTCGACACGAAAGACATGAAGAACGCCCCCTCTGCCTCAGGCAATGCCGTGGAAGACCTCATCCAGAGTCAGGCAGGCGTGTCCACCCACAGCGAGTTGTCATCCCAATACAACGTGCGTGGTGGCAGTTTTGACGAGAACAGCGTATATATCAATAATGTGGAAGTTTACCGTCCCTTCCTCGTCAGGAGCGGTCAGCAAGAAGGTCTGTCGGTAATCAACCCCGACATGGTGGAGAAGATCAGTTTCTCTACAGGCGGTTTCGAGGCCAAGTATGGTGACAAGATGTCGTCAGCCCTCGACATCACCTACCGTCGTCCTCGCCCCTTTGAGGCCAACCTGTCCGCCAGTCTGTTGGGCGGCAGCGCTTTTGTGGGCTTCAGCACCAAGAAGCTGTCGTGGAGCAACGGTCTGCGCTACAAGACCAACCGTTATCTGCTTGGCAGTCTGGAGACAAAGGGAGAGTATCGCCCCAATTTCCTCGACTATCAGACCTACCTCAGTTATTATCCCAACAAGCGTTGGACCATCGACCTGATCGGCAACATCTCCGAGAACCACTACAATTTTACGCCGACCGACCGTGAGACGAAGTTTGGCACCTTAGAGAACGTGAAGAGTTTCAAGGTGTATTTCGATGGCAAGGAAAAGGACCTTTTCCGCACCTATTTCGGCATGCTCAACATCACCCGCCACCTGACCGACAACACCCATCTGTCGCTCATCGCCTCCGCCTTTTATACCAAGGAGCAGGAGCGCTACGACATTCAGGGTCAATACTGGCTGACGCAGACCGAGACGAGCAAGAATCTTGGTGTGGGCACCTATATGGACCATGCGCGCAACTATCTGGAGGCCAATGTTCAGACCGTGAAACTGGCACTTAGCCACAAGGTCCGCAAGCATGAATATCAAGCCGGTCTGACCTATAAGATAGAGCATATCACCGAGAACAGCCGTGAATATGAGATGCGCGACTCCGCCGGCTATACCATGCCCCATACCGGCAACGATCTCTATATGATCTATTCGCTGAATGCCCGCAACGAGTTGAATGCCAATCGTCTGGAAGCCTATATTCAAGACACCTACCGGTTTACGAGTCCAAGTGAGGAGACCTTCTACACGCTCAACTATGGTGTGCGCTTCTCCCACTGGAATTTCAACCGAGAGTCGCTTGTCAGTCCCCGTGTATCGCTGACCATCGTCCCAGCGTTCAACAATGATGTGACCTTCCGTTTTGCCGCCGGTCTCTATTACCAGGCCCCCTTCTTCAAGGAACTGCGTGACACTTCTACCGTGAACGGCATCACCTACGCCACATTAAACAAGAAGATCAAGAGTCAGCGTTCCATCCACTTTATCGGTGCCTTCGACTACCGGTTCAAGATGAGCAACCGCAATTTCCGTTTCTCCTCAGAGGCCTATTACAAACTCCTCTCCAACCTCGTGCCCTACAGTGTGAGCAATGTGAAGGTGGTGTATTACGGTCAGAACGAGGCCAACGGTCATGCCATGGGTCTGGATCTGAAACTGTATGGTGAGTTTGTGCCCGGTACCGACTCATGGGTCAGCCTCTCTGTGATGGATACGAAGATGAAGTTGCATGGTCGCAGCATCCCCCTCCCCACAGACCAGCGTTATTCGCTCAACCTGTTTTTCACCGATTACTTCCCCAATACCGAGCGCTGGAAGATGTCACTCAAACTGGCCTATGCCGACGGTCTTCCCTTCTCCGCGCCGCACCGCGGTGTAGAGAATTTCTCTTTCCGAGCCCCAGCCTACAAGCGTGCCGACATCGGCATGAGTTTCCGGGCTGTCGACCGTGAGAAGAAAGCCAACAAGAAGAATCCCCTCCGCAACATCTGGCTTGGCGTGGACTGTCTCAATCTTTTCGGTATCAACAACGTGAACTCTTATTATTGGATCACCGACGTGACCAATCATCAGTATGCTGTACCTAACTACCTGACAGGGCGACAGATCAACGGTCGTGTGCAGATCGAGTTTTGAGTTTTTTTTTATATGTGAAATGAAAAGAGCATTGCAAATGCTTATACTCGAGGCAGGTGGATTGCAAATCCACCTGAGCGGAGCGGAAGACAAATCCACCTGAGCGGAGCGGAGGATCTGAGCGGAGCATACATTATCGGGCATACATAAAGTAAGCCCCTAAGACTAATCACATTTTAATGTTGACCATTATTCAATGTTAAAAATTTCTTAAAACAGCAAAAGAAGTATCATTTATTTTTCTTTTTTGCTATTTTTGCACGAATGCCAATACAAAATTAGTGAACACTGGCAGTTAACATGCTATTTTGTCTATCCGCAATAAGTTCTTATGAATAAGAGATCTTTGTTCTACGGATATCATACATCTAAAAATCTAACGATTATGAGCTCAAAGAAGCATTATTCTACATTTTTCCCAAGTGCAGGCCATTTAAAGATCTATGCATTGATTATCCTATTTGCCTTTGTGCCTTCTGTGGGAATGAAAGCACAGACGCAAACACATGCAGAGGCTACCAGCCAGGTATGGGGGGGTATTGATGTGAATACGGTTCTTAATGGCAATTACCCCGACGATAACACCATTGAAAGTGGTTTTCCTTTTCTTTTGTATAATGTAGGAACCGGTCGTTTTATCATGCAGGGTGGTGACTGGGCAATGGAAGGCCGTCTGTTCTTCTCGGACTTTGGCCGCCAGATGTATCTGTAC
>JAEEGL014741467.1_pt1 | contig 26087 bp, 22 predicted proteins | sample 9134231 | NCBI WGS metagenome assembly JAEEGL01 (sample SAMN16246548, study PRJNA631951) | gut metagenome | biome: gut microbiome; feature: rumen; material: fiber-attached | host: Bos | place: Iran: Karaj | collected 2018-10
CATGCTGGTGAGCGCGTTCGCAGGGAGAGAACATGTACTGGAGGCTTACAAGGAGGCCGTCGGAGAACGCTACCGCTTTTTCAGTTTCGGAGATGCGATGTTCATATCGTAATTCCGGCGGCGCTTCACGTCCTGCCGGGAATAAGGCTCTCCAGGTCGCGGAAGAATTCCGGGTAACTGATCCGGACGCACGTCTCATCGTCCAGGACGGTCTCCCCTTCGGCGGAAAGTGAAGCCACGGCAAAACTCATGGCGATCCGGTGGTCACTCCTGCACCGGATCGCGGCACCGCTCAGAGAAGACCGTCCTCCTTTGCCGTTAATGACAAAGCCGTCCTCCGTCTCCTCGATATCTGCTCCCATTGCGCTAAGTCCTTCCGTCACGGCCGCAATCCGGTCAGATTCCTTTACTCTTAATTCCGCGGCGCCGCGGATGACGGTTTTTCCCTCCGCTGCGGATGCGGCCACGGCCAGCACCGGGAGCTCGTCGATCATTGCCGGGATAAGATCACCGCTGATTTCCGCCCCGGTAAGATGCGAATACCGGATGCGCAGGTCGGCAGAAGGTTCTCCGGCAGAGGAGAGAAGGAAATCCGGATCTTCCCCGCCGGAAGAAGCGCGGCCCGTTCCTCCGGGAAGAATCTCTATGTCCGCCCCCATCAGGCGGAGCGTCCGTATGAAGGCATCTCTGGTGGGGTTAATCCCCACATTTTTCAGCACGATGTCCGAATCAGGGACCATCAGAGCGGCGGCGATGAAATACGCTGCGGAGGAAATGTCTCCCGGAACTGCAACCGGCACCGCGGAAAGCCCGCTGCAGGGATTTACCGTGATGTGGTACCCGTCGTCCATGCGCACCGTCGATAAATCGGCACCGAAGGCGCGGAGCATGCGCTCCGTGTGATCCCTTGAGAGAACAGGTTCGATTACCGTGACAGAGGAGTCGGCATAAAGACCGGCCAGAAGAATACAGGATTTGACCTGCGCGGACGCGACGGGAGAGCGGTAAGTGATGCCGTGCAGCTGGGCGCCGTGAATCATAAGAGGCGCACAGTTGTTGTCATCTATGCTTGTCACGGAGGCGCCCATTCTGGTGAGGGGATCAATTATTCTCTTCATCGGACGGCTGTTCACGGAACGGTCGCCGGTCAGTACGGAGCCGAAACTCTGTGCGGCGAGGATGCCGGCCATGATCCGGGTCGTCGTCCCGCTGTTGCCCGTATAGAGGATCGCGGGATCCGCTTCCGGCCTTAAGCCTCTTAATCCCTGTCCGTGTACCGTAAGGCAGCCGGCGCCGGAGGTGCTGATTTCCGTGCCCAGACTCCGGAAACATCCGATGGTGGAGAGGCAGTCTGCACTTTCCAGAAAGCCGGAAATGACGGTATCTCCGTCGGCAAGAGATCCGAGCATGACCGCGCGGTGGGAGACGGATTTATCTCCGGGAACGGAGAGGACGCCCCTTAAAGGTCCGGGTGAGGGAATCAGTTTCAGCATAATCATCGCTCCTTTACTTGCGGAGATACACCGTTTATATAGCACGTTAAAGCGTCAGAGTCAAACCGGCGGCCTTCCGACAGCCTTCCGACGGCGGAGGGCAGGCCGAAACTGTGCAAAATGTATATTTGTCTTGTATTGAACCTGCCTTTTTAGTAGAATGTATTTACGCGTTTTTGGCAATTTGTTCGAATAATGCATGAGGATGACCAAAAACTGAAAAAGTACTGGAGGTTAACAGCGTCATGAAGGTCTACACCACAGATAAGATCCGTAACGTCGTGCTGCTGGGACATGGAAGTGCCGGCAAGACGACTCTGGCTGAGGCAATGTGCTTTACGGCCGGTATTACTTCCCGTATGGGCAGAGTTGAGGACGGAAACACCATTTCCGATTTCTCCAAGGAGGAGCAGAAGAGAGGCATCTCCATTAATACTTCCCTTCTTCCCATAGAGTGGAAAGATTATAAGATCAACGTTCTCGATACCCCCGGCTTCTTCGATTTTATCGGAGAGGTTGAGCAGGCAATCAGTGTCGCGGATGCGGCGGTGATCGTTGTCTCCGGAAAAGACGGCGTTCAGGTCGGTGCGGAGAAGGCATGGGAGCTCTGTGATAAGTACAATACCCCCAGAATGTTCTTCATCACCGATATGGATATTGAAGGCGCTTCTTACCATGACGTAGTGGAAGACCTGCAGAACAAGTACGGTCCGAAGATCGTCCCCGTGAACCTTCCGATTCGTGAGAACGGCGAATTTACGGGATATGTCAGCGTCCTTCAGGAGAAGGCATTCAGTTATAAGGGCAAGGAAACCGCAGAGACCGCTGTTCCGGACAGCGAGCAGTCCTACCTTGAGGAAACCCGCGGCACTCTGAGCGAAGCGGTGGCGGAGACCTCCGAGGAGTTAATGGAGAAGTATTTCGGCGGTGAGCCTTTCACCGACGAGGAGATCCGCGAAGCGGTGGGCAGCGGTATCCTGAAGGGCGACATTGTTCCCGTATCCTGCGGCTCAGGCACGCAGGGCAAGGGCGTTTCCACCCTGCTTGACGATATCGTAAATTATCTTCCCAGTGCGGCCAGCCGTCCGATGAGCGGAACCAACATCAAGACCAATGAGGTCTTTGAGGCGAATTTTGACGATTCCAAGCCGAAGAGCGCATTCATCTTCAAGACGATCGTCGATCCCTTCATCGGCCGTTACTCGATGATCAAGGTCCGCTCGGGCGTCTTCAAGACGGATGATCTGGTCTACAATTCAAGAACCAATGAAGAAGCCAAGGTCGGCAAGCTGTATGTCCTCACCGGAAACAAGAGCCAGGAGGTTCCGGAACTCCATGCGGGCGACCTCGGTGCACTTGCGAAGTTCGGCGATGCGATGACCGGCGACACGCTCTCCACCAAGGCGGTTCCCGTGCATTATGAGGCCATGGAGATCTCCAAGCCTTACACCTACATCAGCTATCGCGCGAAGAACAAGGACGATATCGACAAGGTTCAGCAGGCTCTGACCAAGATCATGTCCGAGGATCCCACATTCCGCTTCGTGAATGACGCCGAGAACAGGCAGACACTGCTGTACGGCATCGGCGATCTCCAGCTTGACGTTGTAAAGTCCAAGCTGAAGAACGAGTACAAGGTTGAGATCGAGACCGAGCAGCCGAAGGTCGCGTTCCGCGAGACCATCCGCAAGACTTCCGACGTCGAGTACAAGTATAAGAAGCAGACCGGCGGCCATGGCCAGTACGGTCACGTCAAGATTAAGTTTTCACCCTCCGGAAACATGGACGAGCCTTACGAGTTCGGCGAGGAAGTCGTCGGCGGATCCGTGCCGAGAAACTTCTTCCCCGCGGTGGAGAAGGGCATTGCCGAGTCTGTCGCGCAGGGACCTCTCGCAGCGTATCCTGTTATGGGCGTGAAGGCTGTTCTGTACGATGGTTCCTACCATCCGGTGGACTCCTCGGAAATGGCATTCAAGACGGCTGCGAAGCAGGCTTTCAAGAAAGGCTTCATGGAAGCGGGCCCTGTGCTGATGGAGCCCATTGTGAAGCTGCAGGTTACCGTGCCGAATTCCTACACCGGCGATGTCATGGGCGACCTGAACAAGAGGCGCGGCCGTGTGCTTGGCATGAATCCTCTTCCGGGCGGAAAGCAGGTCGTTGAGGCCGATGTTCCCATGATGGAGCTGTTTGATTACTGCACCGTGCTCAGGTCCATGACCGGCGGCCGCGGGGACTACGAGTATGAGTTCGCGCGCTATGAGCAGGCTCCTGCAGATATCCAGGCGAAGGAAGTCGCGGCAAGGGCCGAGGCTGCCGCAGCCGGATTCGCAGAGGCATGATCCTGCCTGAGAACGCTGTGCAATATCGCTGAAAATGCCGGGGATGCGTCATTGACGCATCCCCGTTTTCATACTAAAATCGAATAAGTTTACAGTTCCCCGATGGAAAAGAGGTAGATTATGGCTGAATTGTACAATCACAGCGAAATAGAGGAGAAATGGAGCGCCCGGTGGGCCGAAAACCCGATCAATGTCAACGACGGTAAAAAGCCGAAATATTACTGCCTGGACATGTTTCCCTATCCTTCAGGGGCCGGTCTTCACGTCGGCCACTGGAGAGGCTATGTGATCTCCGATGTATGGAGCCGCTATAAGATGATGAATGGCGGTCATTATGTCATTCATCCCATGGGATGGGATGCTTTCGGCCTTCCCGCGGAGAACTACGCAATAAAGACAGGCCAGCATCCGTCGATTTCCACTGCTGCGAACATCGCCACCTTCAAGAAGCAGGTGCAGCAGATCGGCTCCATCTACGACTGGGATATGGAGCTTAACACCACGGATCCCGCTTTTTATAAGTGGACTCAGTGGATTTTTGTCCAGATGTTCAAGAAGGGCCTCGCGTACGAGAAGGAGATGCCGCTCAACTGGTGCCCGAACTGCAAGGCTGTTCTCGCCAATGAGGAGGTCGTGGACGGCAAGTGCGAGCGCTGCCACTCCGAGGTGACCAAGAAGAACCTCCGTCAGTGGATGCTCAGGATTACCGCGTATGCCGACCGCCTGCTTGAGGGGCTTGACGGGCTTGACTGGCCCGAGAAGGTCAAGAAGATGCAGACCGAGTGGATCGGACGCTCCTACGGCGCCGAGGTCAATTTCCCCGTAGCGGATTCCGACGGAAAAGTGATCACGGTGTATACCACCCGCCCGGACACCCTTTTCGGTGCCACCTTCATGGTACTTGCCCCGGAACACGAGCTGGTGAAGGAGATCGCTTCCGATGAGCAGAGAGACGCAGTGGAGAAATACTGCGCCGAGGCAGCCAACAAATCCAATGTGGACCGCGTGCAGAACAAGGAGAAGACCGGTGTCTTCACCGGAGCTTATGCGGTAAACCCGATGAACGGCGCGAAGATCCCGATCTGGATTTCCGACTATGTACTCGCCGATTACGGAACCGGTGCCATCATGTGCGTGCCCGCGCACGATGACCGTGACTGGGCGTTCGCAAAGAAGTTTGATCTTCCGATCATTCCTGTAATCAGTCCCGACGGCTCGGATATGAGCGACATGCAGGAAGCCTATGTGGCTGCCTCCGGAACGATGATCAATTCCGGCGAGTGGAACGGCTTAAAGTCTGAGGATCTTAAGAAGGACGCGCCGGAAATTATTGAGAAGAAGGGCTTCGGGAAGAAGACCACCAACTACAAGCTTCGCGACTGGGTGTTCTCCCGCCAGCGCTACTGGGGAGAGCCCATACCGATCATTCACTGCCCGAAGTGCGGGCCGGTGGCGGTGCCGGAGGAGGAGCTTCCGGTTCTGCTTCCCGATGTGGAGTCCTATCAGCCCACGGATTCCGGCGAGTCGCCGCTCGCGGCAATTGATTCCTGGGTCAATACCACCTGCCCCTGCTGCGGGGGAAAGGCGAAACGTGAAACCAATACCATGCCTCAGTGGGCCGGTTCCTCCTGGTATTTCCTCCGCTACGTGGACAGCCACAATGACAGTGAGCTCGTAAGCCGCGAGAAGGCGGACAAGTACCTTCCCGTGGACATGTATATCGGCGGTGTGGAGCACGCGGTGCTTCATCTTCTGTATTCGCGCTTCTACACCAAGTTCCTCTACGATATAGGCGCAGTCGATTTTGAGGAGCCCTTCCGGAAGCTGTTCAACCAGGGCATGATTCTCGGCCCTCAGGGCGTAAAGATGTCCAAGTCGCTCGGAAATGTCATCTCTCCGGACGATATGATAAGAGAGTACGGCTGTGATTCGCTCCGCATGTACGAGCTCTTCATCGGTCCGCCCCAGCAGGATGCCGCATGGGATGACAGAGGTATTGACGGCGTCAACCGCTTCATCAAGAAGTTCTGGAATGCTCTTCTTGACCAGTACGAGGGGAACTATCCCGAGACTGCCGCGACGCTGAAGCTTCGTCACAGCATGATTAACGACATTACGACCAGGCTGGAGAATTTCTCGCTCAATACCGTGGTCTCCGGATTCATGGAGTACACCAACAAGATGATTGAGCTTGGGAACATGGACAGGGAGACCTTAAGGACGGCAGCAGTGCTCATCGCTCCCTTTGCCCCTCATCTCGGCGAGGAGCTTTATTCGCGCATGGGCGGGCAGGATTCCGTATTCCATGTCGCGTGGCCCAAGGCGGATGCCGAGGCGATGAAGGACACGGAGAAGGAGATTGCCATCCAGGTCAACGGCAAGCTTCGCGGAAAGATCACCCTTCCTGTCAGCATCACGAAGGAGGACGCCATTGCTGCCGCGAAGGATTATCTCGGCTCCAAGCTCTCCGGCAGCATCGTGAAGGAAATCTATGTTCCCGGAAGAATCGTGAACCTCGTGGTCAAGGGCTGATCCTGAAGAAGGCGGATGCTTCCGCCGGCACATGACATCGGACAGTATTGCATTGTTGTATTACTGCGGATGGACGGCGAATGCCGCCCATCCGTTTTTTTTGAGCCGGGATGAGCCAGGGGAGCCAGGGGACGGTTCTGTGGCGAGTTGTCAGAAATCTCGCCACAGAACCGTCCCCTGGTCAGTTTTTCCATTTGCATTGACTTAGACGGTTTCTCTGTATACAATTATACATACCTGCACACTTCATATTCACATCCTGTAAGGCAAAACGAGGAATTCGCAATGTACATTGATCCGTATTCACCGGACGTGTTCGAGAACCGCCCGGTCAGCATGAACGACCAGAACAACCTGCTTCAGATTGAGGAGCATATGTATATTCTGGACGACGTGAAGAAGCCGAACGTCTTCCGCAATATGTTTCCTTATGAGGAGATTCCTAAAATACCGTTCAACGACAGGATAGTTCCCCACAGCATGCCAAGGGAGATCTGGATTACCGACACGACTTTCCGGGACGGCCAGCAGTCAAGGGCTCCCTACAGCACGGAACAGATCGTCCACATCTATGATGAATTCCACAGGCTCGGAGGTCCCAACGGAATGATCCGCGCCTGCGAGTTTTTCCTCTACAGCAAAAAGGACCGGGACGCGGTCTACAAGTGCATGGAGCGGGGATATCAATTCCCGGAGATCACCAGCTGGATCAGGGCGAGCAAGGACGATTTCCGGCTTGTGCGTGAGATCGGGATGAAGGAGACCGGCATTCTGGTTTCCTGCTCGGATTATCATATCTTTCTGAAGCTCAAGATGAGCCGCAGAGAAGCAATGGAGCACTATCTCTCCATCGTCAGAGACTGCCTTGAGGAGGGCATCAGCCCCCGCTGCCACCTGGAAGACGTCACCCGCGCCGACATCTACGGATATGTCGTCCCCTTCTGTCTGGAGCTTATGAAGCTTCAGGAGCAGTACGGCATCCCGATCAAGGTCCGCGCCTGCGACACCATGGGCTACGGTGTAAACTACCCCGGAGCGGTTATTCCCCGCTCCGTGCCCGGCATCATCTATGCGCTGCGCACGCACGCCGGCGTTCCGTCGGAGCAGATTGAATGGCACGGCCACAACGATTTCTACAAGGCGGTGACGAATGCGTCCACCGCGTGGCTGTACGGCTGCTGCGGCGTTAACGCGTCTCTCTTCGGCATAGGCGAGCGCACCGGCAACACCCCGCTTGAGGCGATGGTTTTCGAGTACGCCCAGTTCAAGGGCGGGCTTAACGGGATGGATCCCACGGTAATCACGGATCTTGCGGAGTACTACGAGAAGGAGATCGGCTACCAGATTCCTCCGAGAACACCTTTCGTCGGCCGCAACTTCAACGTCACCAGGGCGGGTATACACGCGGACGGCCTTCTGAAGAATGAGGAGATCTATAATATTTTCGACACGGACAAGTTCCTGCGGCGTCCCCCTGTTGCCGCGATTTCGAACACCTCCGGTCTTGCCGGCATCGCGATCTGGATCAACAACCATTTCGGCCTCACCGGAGACAGGCAGATAGGGAAGTCCGATCCCCTGGTGGCGAAGCTTAAAGCGTGGGTCGACGAGCAGTACGCGGGAGGCCGCATCACCGTAATTACGGATGATGAGCTGGAGGAACAGTACAATCTTATTCTGGGCAGCGCGGAGAACCGGGAAGGTTAATTCTGCTGTTGATCAGGAAGGAGTGGAGCGAAATGAGCGATTACGATGTAAAGCGCGAGGTTTCGGACAAGTATTCCCTTCGCGGAAGGGTCTTCTCCAAAATCAGGGAGGACATTCTGAGCGGGAAATACAAGGACCATGAGGAGCTGAAGGAAGTGGCCATCGGAGAGGAACTTGGAGTCTCGAGGACGCCGGTCCGCGAGGCCTTCCGGCAGCTGGAGCTCGAGGGACTGATTCAGATTATTCCCAACAGGGGCGCATATGTCACCGGAATAAGCGCGAAGGACGTTCAGGATATCTACATGATCCGCTCCAGGCTGGAGGGTCTCTGCGCGAGATGGGCGACCGCCCACATCACGCCGGAGCAGCTTGACGAGATGGAGGAGAATGTTTACCTCGCCGAGTTTCATGCAGGGAAGGGCCACATGGACCAGATCGCCGAGCTGGACAACAGGTTCCACCAGATACTGTATGAAGCCTGTGATTCCAAGATGCTTGAGCATCTCCTCATGGATTATCACCAATATGTCCAGAGTGTGAGGCAGAAGACCCTGTCCAATATTGAGAGAAGCACTGCCTCCAATAAGGAACACAGGGCAATCATGGAGGCCATCAAAGCGGGCAACGCGGATCTCGCGGAAAAACTTGCCCATGAACATATGATCAACGCATATGACAATATGCTTAAAAACGGGCTGCTTGAGCTGTACTCCGAGGAGAGGTCTACGGAGGAGTGAGAATTACGGCAGGAAAGGATGAATTATGGAAAAGATAATGATGACCACCCCGATCGTCGAGATGGACGGAGATGAGATGACGCGTATTCTCTGGCAGTTCATCAAGGACGAACTGATTATCCCCTACATTGACCTGAAATCGGAGTACTACGATCTCGGCCTGGTCAACCGGGACATGACGGACGACCAGGTGACAGTGGACGCTGCCGTGGCAACGAAGAAATACGGCGTTGCGGTCAAGTGCGCCACGATTACGCCCAATGCGTCCAGAATGCAGGAATATAACCTGCATAAAATGTACAGGAGTCCGAACGGAACGATCCGCGCAATTCTTGACGGAACAGTTTTCCGTGCGCCCATCCTTGTGAGAGGGTTCGAGCCGCACGTGGACTGCTGGGAGAAGCCGATTACTCTTGCAAGGCACGCTTTCGGCGATGTCTACCGCGATGTTGAGTACAGCGTCCCCGGACCGGGAAAGGCGGAGCTTGTCTTTACCGGAGAAGACGGAAGAGAAATCCGCCAGACGATCATGGATTTCAAGGGCCCGGGCGTCATCGAGGGTATGTACAACACAGATGCGTCCATTGAGAGTTTTGCCCGCTCGTGCTTCAGATACGCGCTTTCCGTGAAGCAGGATCTCTGGTTTTCCACGAAGGACACCATTTCCAAGGTCTACGACGGAAGATTCCGCGACATCTTCGACCGGCTCTACGAGACGGAGTACAAGGATGCATTCGAGTCCAGGGGAATATCCTATTTCTATACCCTGATCGACGATGCGGTCGCTCGCGTGATGCGCTCAAAGGGCGGCTTTGTCTGGGCACTGAAGAATTATGACGGCGATGTGATGAGCGACATGATGGCCTCGAGCTTCGGCTCTCTTGCCATGATGACCTCGATCCTTGTCTCTCCCGAGGGAGTGTACGAGTACGAGGCGGCCCACGGTACGGTGCAGAGACATTATTATAAGTATCTGAAGGGCGAGCGCACCTCGACGAATTCCGTCGCGACGATTATGGCCTGGACCGGAGCGCTGAGGAAGCGGGGGGAGATGGACGGAATCGACGCGCTGGTCACTTATGCCGACAACATGGACAAGGCGGTGATTTCCACCATCGAAGGCGGCGTTATGACCGGTGACCTTGCGGCAATATGCAAGCTGGAGGACGTGACGGTTCTTGACTCCCTCGATTTCATCCGTGCGGTCAGAGACACCTATGAGGAGATTGCAGGAGTATAACCGGACTCATTTTTCGATAACAGATTTCTTCAGAAGCCCCGGAAACGGGGCTTCTTTTTATGCCGGCAAACTGAGCCGTGAGCTCAAGGCATGTCCTGCGGACATCGGAAGCCTGCTTTCGAACGGAAGATAAGGGCTTAGCAAATTCTTAACTGCCATATTGACAATTTTTTCACATAAACAGTTGTTTTCCGGGACTAAATTGTGTAAGATACTAAAAGTGCGTACAGGTGTTGGGAGTGCCTGGAGGAAAGAATGATGAAGGATTTCGGTAACTGGTCGGAGATATTTAAAAGCCTGACCATGCTGAGCCAGCTCGGGCTTTCGCTGATCATGCCCCTCATTCTCTGCCTTGGAGCTTCATGGCTGATTATCCGTTACACCGGCGCAGGATACTGGGTATACATCCCGGGGTTTATTCTTGGTCTGGGTTCTTCCGCAGTTACCGCCTGGAAAATGGTCCGGATGGCAGCAGGAAAGCAGGAACGCAACAAAAAGGCTGATGATATAGGATTCAACCGGCATCTGTAAAACCGCCTTTTTGCTTTTTCTCCGGTATAATATGACTCTTCAGCCAGCAGTTAAAAAGGAAACCGCCTTTATCAGCATCGGTACCGCAGCAGGTACAGCATTGATGCTGGTTTTGTTTTGCCTTCTTCATCGTTTTTTTCCGGACAGCATTCCCTTTGATTACCGGGTGGTGCTCAGTGCGGTGATCGGCTGCGTGATTGCCTCCGTCAATTTCTTTCTCATGGCGGTGACAGTACAGAAAATCGCGGAGCTTGGAGCGGCGGAAGGGGCATCCAGGATCGTTCCCGCGAAAACCGGCGGCCCGGCGGAAGACGGAGAGGACGGCGAAGAGGACCAGGTAGTCGTCGATCCCGCGGTCAGCGATAAATCGCATGAGATGATGAAAGCGAGCTACCGCACCCGCACGCTCATGCAGCTTGTCTGGGCAGTACTTGCGTTTGCCCTTCCATGGACGAACGGAGCAGCCGGACTTATTCCTTTGTTTATCCCGAGTCTTCTCATTAAACTCAGAGGAATCGTTGGGAACAGATAAATCCATCGTAAGAAGGAGGTGAGATACAGCGTATGAATTTTGATATCTCCGGTGCGAAGATTTTCTTCCGCATACCGACCGGGATACCGATACTCGGTGATTTCCTGATCTCTGAGACGCTTGTGGTGAGCTGGCTTGTGATGATTATCATCACGGGCTTATGCATTTTCCTCACCAGAAATCTCAAGGTTGAGAATATCTCAAAGCGGCAGGCCGTCGCCGAGATGATTGTTGAGACAGCCAACAACTTCGTCAGGAACAATACCGGCGGAACGAAGTTTGACAAGCTGATCCCCTTTGTATCCGCTCTTTTCGCGACCAGCATCGTCTCCAATCTGATCAGCCTGGTGGGCCTTCGGAGCCCGACGGCCGACCTGTCGACGGAAGCGGCCTGGGCAATTGTGGTATTCGTCATGATTACGGCCAACAAGATCAAGGCGAGCGGCTTCGGCGGATACCTGAAAGGCTTTACCACGCCGATCTTTATCATGACGCCTTTTAACATCCTTTCGGAAATTGCTACACCGATCAGTATGGCGTGCCGTCATTTCGGCAATATCCTTTCCGGCGTAGTTATTAACGGCCTGATCTACGCGGCGCTTGCCGTCGCTTCGTCGGCGCTTTTAGGAATCATTCCCGGTGCGGTCGGACAGTTCCTTTCCAAAATACCGATACTTGATGTCGGTATTCCTGCGGTGCTGTCGGTGTATTTCGACTGGTTTTCCGGTGCGATGCAGGCGTTCATCTTTACCATGCTGACGATCATGTATATCGCCAACGCGGCAGAAGGTTAACTGTTATTCATCAATTTCAATCCCAGTTATTCAAATCAGGAGGACTTCTATCATGACTGACTATCAATTACTCGCTAGAGGTATCGCGCTGGCAGGCTGCGGCATCGGTGCGGGCTGCGCTCTGATCGCCGGTATCGGACCTGGTATCGGTGAAGGCAATGCCGTTTCGAAAGCTCTTGAGGCGATCGGCCGTCAGCCTGAGTGCAAGGGCGACGTTACCAGTACGATGCTGTTAGGCTGCGCCATCGCGGAGACCACCGGTATCTACGGTTTCGTTACCGGCCTGCTTCTGATCTTCGTCGCGCCGGGCATGTTCATGAGGTACCTCGGCGGCTGAGTAAAGAACCGGAGAACAGGTTTCGGAGGCTAATACATGGAAACTCAACAGTTGGTAACATTGGTTCCATGGACGTTCATCGCACAGATACTGAATCTCTTTCTTCAGATGTATCTGATCAAGCGCTTCCTCTTCAAGCCGATCAACGAGATCCTGGAGAAGAGAAGGCAGTTGACGGACAAAGAGATCAAGGATGCGCGTTCTGCCAATGAAGAGGCCGTCAAGCTGAAGGCAAAGTACGAGTCGAATATCGCAGACGCGAGAGCGGAAGCAGCCGCTATCGTCTCCAGCGCCCAGAAGGAAGCGGAAATCCGGGCGGAGGAGCTGGTGCGCAGCGCAGAAGCCCAGGTCGCGGGAATCAAGGCCAAGGCGGAAGCGGACATCGCCCAGGAGCGCAAGAAGGCCATCAATGAGGCCAAGGATGAGATCGGCGGCCTGGTGATGGATATTGCAGGCAAGGTCGTGGAAAAGGAAATCCACGAGGAAGATCACAGGAAGCTTATTGAAGAGTTTATTCAGAGCGTAGGAGAAGCGTCATGACGTCTGATCAGAGCCTTTACGGGCAGAGTCTGTACGATGTGGCGGCCGACGAGGGAATAACCGGCGAGCTTCTTGAGGAGCTTGTCGGAGTAAAAGCAGTCTTCAGCGAGAATCCGGACTATATCCGGCTTCTTTCGGAGCCGTCCATCCCGAAGAAGGAGCGCCTGGAGCTCGTGGACAAGGCATTTTCCGGGGAGATACATCCATATCTTCTCAACTTTCTCAAGATCCTTCTGGAGAACGGCCTGCTCCGCAGCTTTCCTTCCTGTGTGTCTGTCTTTCGGAGCAACTACAACCGCGACAACGGCATTGCCGAGGCAACCGTGACCAGTGCGGTGGAGCTGTCCGAGGAGGAGAAGACGGAGCTTCTTCATAAGCTTGAATCCCTGAGCGGGAAGAAGGTGCTGCTGAAAAACGTTGTGGACAGCAGCGTGCTCGGAGGCATCCGCGTCGAACTTGACGGCAGGCTTTACGACGGCACCGTATCGGGCAGGCTTGCCGATATCCGAAAGAAGATAAGCCAGGTCGTGGTATAGGCTTTAGAGAGGAATAGATCCAATGGAATTTAAATCTGACAAGATATCCGAGGTCATCCGGAGCCAGATCAAGCATTATCAGAATACGATCATCCAGAACGAGACCGGAACGGTTCTTACCGTAGGTGACGGTATCGCCAGGGTCAGCGGACTGATTAATGCCATGTCCGGAGAGCTCCTTGAGTTCGAGGACGGCACGATCGGCATGGCTCAGAACCTCGAAGAGAACAGCGTTTCCGCTGTTTTATTCGGTGAGGACAAGGGCATCAGCGAAGGGCAGATGGTCAAACGCACCGGAAGGGTTGTCTCTGTTCCCGTCGGCGAAGCGATGATCGGCCGCGTCGTCAACGCCATCGGCCAGCCTATTGACGGCGCAGGCCCTATCGACAGCAGCGAATTCAGGCCGGTGGAATCCCCGGCACCCGGAATAATCGAGCGCCAGCCGGTCAAGGAACCCCTTCAGACCGGTATCAAGGCGATCGACTCCATGATCCCGATCGGACGCGGCCAGCGTGAGCTGATCATCGGCGACCGCCAGACCGGAAAAACTACCATCGCCATCGATACGATCATCAACCAGAAGGGCAAGGACGTCATCTGCATTTATGTCGCGATCGGACAGAAGCGCTCGACCGTGACCAACCTGGTGAACCAGCTGAAGGAGAACGGCGCGATGGATTACTCCATCGTCGTAGCCGCAACTGCTTCGGAGCCCAGTCCTCTGCAGTACATCGCTCCTTATTCCGGATGTGCGATGGGCGAGTATTTCATGTACAAGGGCAGGCACGTGCTGATCATCTACGATGATCTGTCCAAGCACGCTGTCGCTTACCGCGCACTTTCCCTGCTGATCAGGAGACCCCCGGGGCGCGAGGCTTATCCCGGAGATGTCTTCTATCTGCATTCCAGACTGCTCGAGAGAGCCGCCAAGCTCTCCGATGAGAACGGAGGCGGATCCCTTACCGCACTGCCGATCATCGAGACCCAGGCCGGCGACGTCTCGGCTTATATCCCGACCAACGTCATCTCCATCACAGACGGCCAGATATTCCTTGAGACCGAGCTTTTCCACTCCGGAATCATGCCTGCGGTTAACCCCGGCATCTCCGTCTCCAGGGTCGGCGGCAACGCCCAGATCAAGGCGATGAAGAAGGTCGCCGGAACCCTGAAGCTGGTCTATTCCCAGTACAGGGAACTGCAGAGTTTTGCCCAGTTCGGTTCCGACCTTGACGCGGACACCAAGGCGCGTCTTGCCCAGGGCGAGCGCATCGTCGAGGTTCTTAAGCAGGGCAAGAACTCACCGGTTGATGTCGAGAAGCAGGTGGCCATCCTCTACGCGGTGACGCACAATATCCTGACTGATGTCGACGTCGAGAAGATCGGCGAGTACGAGCAGGGTGTGTTCAGCTATCTCGATCAGGATCCCGACGGGATTGATGCGATGCGCGCTATCCGGGAGACCGGCAAGCTTGAGGAAGATACCGAGAAAAAGCTTGAGAACGCGCTGAAGGCCTATACCGACCGTTTCGTCAAGGCGTAATTGATTTAAAGTCTTCCCGGTGCCAGATACTGCAGCCGGGAAGATGAATGGAGGTTTTTTATGGCTGCTGCCAATATGAAGGCTGTCAAACTCCGGATCAAGAGCGTCCAGAACACGATGCAGATCACCAAGGCGATGCAGCTGGTCGCGGCTTCAAAGCTGCGCAAGGCCAAGGAGCGCGCAGACCAGACGAGGCCCTATCTCGATGTGCTCCGTCAGACTCTCACGGAAATCGCCATAGAGAATACCGATTTCCAGTCTCCCTTCACGAGGGAGGGGAAGGTGGAGCGCCGGCTTTATATCGTGATTGCGGGCGACCGCGGACTTGCCGGCGGCTACAACTCCAATCTCTTCAGGTTTATGGAGAGCGAGACGGCGGGTACGGTGTACGACGTGCTTCCGATCGGAAAGAAATCCGTGGATTATTTCCGCCACAAGGGCGCAGGCATTTTCACCGAGGAGTTTGCCGAGGTGGCAAGGGTGACCATATCCGACTGTTTTACCATTGCCAAGATGGTGTGTGAAGCGTACAGCAGCGGAAGGTACGGACATGTCTCGATGTGCTTCACCAATTTCGTGTCCATGCTGTCGCAGGTCCCGGCCAGTACCAGCATGCTTCCGCTTTCGGATTTCGTCGCATCGGGGGATGACGAGCGTCCTTCCGGAGCGAAAGAGCTGATCCTCTACGAGCCGGATTCGGAGACCGTCTTCAACACGATTGTGCCCGAGTATCTCGCCGGACTGATCTACACCAGCATCAACGTCTCCGTAGCCAGTGAACTTGCAGCAAGGCGCACGGCGATGGAGGCGGCGACGGACAACGCCGAGGAGATGATCGAGAAGCTCTCGCTGTTCTACAACAGAGCGAGACAGGCGAGCATCACGCAGGAGATCACAGAGATTGTTGCAGGCGCCGAGCAAGGCTGACGCAGCGGACAGTCCTTTAGTATTCATCAGAAAGGTTGCAATATGAGTGAGAAACACACAGGAGAGGTAATTCAGGTTACCGGCCCGGTGCTGGATATCCGCTTTAACGAGGGTGAGCTCCCCGCGCTGCAGAACGCGATCGAGGTTCCCATCGGAGACAGGAAGATGGTGGCGGAGGTTGCGCAGCAGATCGGCGACGATGTGGTCCGCTGCATCGCCATGAGTTCGACGGACGGACTTGTCCGGGGAACCAGGGCGGTTGACACTTTAGGACCGATCACCGTTCCGGTAGGTGAGGAGTGCCTCGGAAGAGTGTTCAATCTTCTGGGCGAGCCCGTGGATAATCAGCCTGCGCCTGAGGCAAAGCAGCGTTGGGCGATTCACCGTCCCGCTCCCTCCTTTGAGGAGCAGGTCCCGGCGACGGAGATCCTCGAGACCGGAATCAAGGTCGTCGATCTTATCTGTCCCTATGCGAAGGGTGGAAAAATCGGTCTGTTCGGCGGTGCCGGAGTCGGCAAAACTGTTCTTATCATGGAGCTTATCCACAATGTCGCAACCGCGCACGGCGGAATCTCCGTGTTCACCGGTGTCGGAGAGCGCACCCGTGAGGGCAATGACCTTTACGGCGAGATGAAGGAGAGCGGAGTTCTCGACAAGACCGCACTTGTCTACGGTCAGATGAACGAGCCTCCGGGAGCAAGAATGCGCGTCGGACTCTCCGGACTGACCATGGCGGAGTACTTCCGCGATGAGAAGAACCAGGACGTGCTGCTCTTCATCGACAATATTTTCCGTTTCACACAGGCAGGTTCCGAGGTTTCCGCTCTGCTCGGCCGCATGCCTTCGGCCGTCGGTTATCAGCCTACGCTTGCAACGGAGATGGGTACGCTCCAGGAGCGCATCACATCGACGAAGAAGGGTTCGATCACCTCTGTCCAGGCAGTTTATGTCCCTGCGGATGACCTGACCGACCCCGCGCCGGCAACGACCTTCACTCATCTGGATGCAACCACGGTTCTGTCCCGTGAGATCGCGTCCCTGGGTATTTATCCCGCGGTTGATCCGCTGGATTCCACGAGCCGCATTCTCTCCCCCGAGATCGTCGGCAAGGAGCACTATGAGATCGCCCGTGAGGTTCAGCAGGTGCTGCAGCGCTACAAGGAGCTGCAGGATATCATCGCCATCATGGGTATGGACGAGCTCTCCGACCAGGACAAGCAGACGGTCTACAGAGCGCGTAAGATTCAGAATTTCCTGTCTCAGAGCTTCTCCGTCGCCGAACAGTTCACCGGTCTTCCCGGCAAGTATGTTCCGCTCAAGGAGACGCTGCGCGGATTCAGGATGATTCTCGACGGCGAGTGCGATGAGCTCCCGGAGAGCGCGTTCCTGCTGGTCGGTTCCATTGACGAGGTATTCGAGAAGGCGGGCAGGAAGGCCTGAAGCCGGCCGGAATGATGATTACGGAGGATGCATATGGCAACGACATTCCCTCTGCAGGTCGTCTCGATGGACGGGATGGAATTCGAGGGTGAGGTGGAGCGCATTGTCCTGCGCACAGTGCACGGAGACATCGCGATCCTTGCCAGACATATTAATTACTGTACTGCGGTCGGCATGGGCACTGCGAGAATCGTGCTCGCGGACGGCACGGAGAGAAAAGCTGCCTGTATCGGCGGAATGATCTCCATGATGAACGGAAAATGCCGCCTGTTTCCCACCACATGGGAATGGAGCGATGAGATCGACCTGGAGAGAGCGCATATCGCCAGGGCGAAGGCAGAAGAGCGCTTAAAGGATGCCACGATCTCCAACGAAGCGCGTGTCCGCGCGGAGGCAAAACTTTACCGTGCGATGATCCGTATCGGCACCGTCAGCGGCAAGTGATCCGCTCCCTGCAAGATTAATGAATGCAAGCAGAAAACAGCACCCCGCCGGGGTGCTGTTTATTATTCATCGTTATTCTGCCGGGAATCCGCAGCAGCGGACTGCTGTACCGTTCCGTTACTCCGCGAGCCCGGTCCAGGTATCGTAGAGCTCCTCAAGAAGAGAGGAGAGCTCCTCATGTTTTGTGCCCAGCTCAGTGAGCCTTGCGACATCGGTGCTGTTCTCCGGGAGTGCCATGGCCTCCTCCAGAGCGCGGACAGCTTCCTCTGTTTCGGCGATCTTTTTCTCCAGCTTCTTTAAGTCGTTTTCCTGCTTGCGGATTCTGGCCTGTTCCTCCTTCTGCTTCTTCCAGTCCATGGCGGAGTCCGGAATTTCCTTTGCTGTCTCACCGGTTTTTGCGCCGGCGGCACTTTTTCCGGAATTCACAGGAGTATCCTCCGAAGCGGAGGAACGGGAGGCCCCGCTCTCAAGCTCGGCGGATTTCTCGAGATAGAAATCGTAATTGCCGATGAATTTCGCCGGAGCATCCGTCTCCCCGTTCCCGGGGTAGGCTGTCAGCACGCGGTCGTGAAGGGAGAGTATCCTGCTCGCGGTGCGGTTGATGAAATACCGGTCGTGGGAGACATAGAAAACCGTCCCCTCATAGGAGTTCAGCGCGTTCTCCAGCACCTCCTTGGAGACCATGTCCAGGTGGTTGGTCGGCTCGTCGAGAATGAGGAAATTTGCCTCGGAGAGCATGAGTTTTGCCAGAGATACCCGTCCCTTTTCTCCTCCGGAGAGGGATTCAATCCGCTTGAATACGTCTTCTCCGGTAAACAGGAAGGACGCGAGAAGATTCCTGATCTCGGTGTTGTTCATGTCCGGATGGGCTTCGCGGATCTCCTCGAACACCGTATTTGCGGGATTAAGCACATGGAGTTCCTGGTCATAGTAGCCGATGTGCACATTCACGCCGGTGCGTATCCTCCCGGATAGGGGTGAGATTATTCCGTTGATGATCTTGAGGATAGTCGTCTTGCCGGTGCCGTTGTCGCCGATCAGGGCAACATGCTCGCCCCGCTTGATGGAGAAGGAGAGATCGCGGAAGAGCTCGTCCGTCCCGAATGCCATATGGAGATGCTCGATATCAAGTACGTCGTTTCCGCTGCGGATGCATGGCTTCAGGGAAATGTGCATCTCATCCCTTATTTCCACCGGCTTTTCCACGCGCTCCATCCTGTCGAGCATTTTTTCGCGGGAGAAGGCGCGCTTTATGGATTTCTCCCTGTTGAAGGAGAGAAGCTTCGCGATAACCTCCTCCTGGTGACGGATCTCGGCCTGGTTGTTCAGGTAAGCGCGCATTTTCTCCTCACGCAGTTTCTGCTTCTTTTCGGCGTAAGCGGAATAGTTGCCGCAGAAGACGGAGGAGCGGGTATTCTCCAGCTCAATGACTTTGCCCGCGATGCGGTCCATGAAGTAGCGGTCGTGGGAGACGATGAGCACGGTGCCGCGATAGCTGCCAAGGTAGCTCTCCAGCCACCGGATGCTTCCGATATCCAGGTGATTGGTCGGCTCGTCAAGAATGATGATGTCCGGTTTCTGCAGCAGAAGCTTCCCCAGCGCGGCGCGGGTCTTCTGCCCTCCGGAGAGATGGGAGATGCGGCGGGACGCTTCCTCCTCGGTAAAACCAAGGCCGTTCAGCACTCCCTGCACCTCGGAGCGGTAGCCGTAACCTTCCTCAAGCTCGAATCTTCTCCGGAGCTCCGTGTAGTCCTCCACCATCCGGATCAGCTCGTCGCCCTCGGCAGTATTCATCCGCTGCTCGTATTCCGCGATCTTCTGTTCCATGTCGATCACGGGCTTCTTGACGGAGAGCAGTTCCTCAAGGATGGTATTCTCCGAATTGACGTTTTGTTTCTGGGCGAGATACCCTACGGTGGTGTCCTTCTGCAGAGTGATACTTCCGGAGTCCGCCTCCTCCTCGCCCATGATAATTCTTAACAGAGTAGTCTTGCCTGCGCCGTTAATTCCGACAATGGCCGCACGATCGCCCTTTTCGAGGGTAAAGGTGACGTCTGTAAGCACAGGCACCTCGAGATAGGATTTTGATATATGGTGACAGCCGAGAATCATTGATATACCTCGCCGGGTCAGATCATCGCGCAAACCGGTACCTGAGGGCATTCCGGATCTGTTGAATTCAACCCTACCAGTTTACAGAATCGCAGCATAAGTGTCAAACCGGTAAAGATTGACACGTTTTTAACAAAACGGTATAATTGAACGAATTGGTTGGATTCGTTGTGCGCAATTTAAGTCCAAAAAGGAGCTAATGTGGAAGAAAAAGATATTTCACAGGCCGTAATCAGCAGACTTCCCCGGTATTTCCGCTATCTTGGCGAACTTCGGGACGAGGGGATAGAGCGGATATCCTCGAGGGAGCTCAGCGAACTCATGCATGTGACCGCCTCTCAGATCCGGCAGGACTTCAACAATTTCGGAGGGTTTGGCCAGCAGGGGTACGGCTACAATGTCGAGTACCTGTACGACGAAATCGGCAAGATCCTGGGGCTGGACACCAGTCACAGCATGATTATCATCGGGGCAGGCAATCTTGGCCAGGCACTGGTGAATTATATGAATTTCCGCAACCGGGGATTTTATTTCACCGCGGCATTTGATATCAATCCTGCGATCATCGGACAGAAGATCGGAGATGTCCCTATATTGTCCATGGATGAGCTTCCGGAGTATATCCGGATCCACGAGACGGACATCGCGGTGCTCACCGTGCCGAAGCAGGAGGCAAAGGAGATTGCCAAAACTCTTGTGGGCGGCAGGATCCGCGCAATCTGGAATTTCGCGCATATTGACCTTCCCGTGCCCCCGGAAATCCAGGTGGAGAATGTCCATCTCTCCGACAGCCTGATGAAGCTTTCATACAATATCCGCAGAGCGGGGAATAAGGAATAGCAGTATGCATTATCTTCTTACTGCCAGGCAGATGCGCGATGCCGACAGCGCAGCCAGGGAAATGGGCCTGCCGGCAGCGCTTCTGATGGAGAGGGCCGCACTGGCCGCGTCCTGGAGTGTAACTGACCTTGTTCATGATCCTTCCGCAGAAGTAGTCATTCTCTGCGGGCCGGGGAACAACGGCGCGGACGGTATTGCCCTTGCAAGAATTCTCCTGGAGAGGCATATTTCCTCCGTTGTGTTCTATGTTCCGGGAAGTAATTACTCCGATCTGTTCGAACTGCAGAGAAGGATTCTTGAGGCTGTCGGTGCGGGGCTTAATCCGGTTGGAGGGGAGCTCTGGCATGCCTTCACCGAAGCAGGATCCCCGGATATTGTCGTCGATGCGGTCTTCGGCACCGGGCTTTCCAGGGCGCCGGAGGGGGATTATAAGGAAGCGCTTCTTGCCGCGCGTCTCTGGAAGAGCAGGGGGGCGGAGATCATCTCCCTTGATATTCCGAGCGGTGTATCTGCCGACGGGGATGTTTTTCCCGATGCCGTCCGGGCGGATATTACCGTCACTTTCGGCGAGCACAAGATCGGGGAGATTCTTTATCCCTGCGCCGGGTATTGGGGAAAAGTGCTCAGGGCAGAGATCGGAATCCCCGAGAAGGCAGTGCGGTTATCTGATTCCAGCCTGTACTATACGCCGGACAGGGATGATCTTGGAGGATTCATTCCTCAGAGAAATCCGGCCGGAAGCAAGATAGACTTCGGCAAGGTACTCATTGCCGCAGGAAGAAGGACAATGCCCGGATGCGCGGTACTTGCGGCGGAGGCTGCCTTTGCCGCGGGAGCAGGCATGGTCAGGGTCTTCTCCGGGGAGGATAACCGCGGGGCAGTGCTCGCTGCACGGCCTGAAGCGATGTTTACCGGATTTCCGGATGACGGAAGCGGGACGGACGGAATGGCCGACGCAATTACCCGCGATCTGAAGAAGGATCTTTCCTGGGCTGATGTTGTGGTCGCCGGCCCCGGGATGGGGACAGACGACATTGCGGCGGCCGTTCTTTATGAGATTCTGCGATCGGCGGAGAAGAAAGGCACGGAAGATACGGATTCCGGTGAATCCGGGTCTCCGGGAAGCGGTTTTTCCTCCGCAGCCCGGAGAATGAAAGGACTGGTGCTTGACGCCGACGCGATCACGCTTATCGCAAAGCGCAGAGAGCTCCGGGAGCTTCTTTCCCGGCATGATCCGGAAGTCCAGGTGATTCTTACCCCGCATCCGGGAGAGCTTGCCAGGCTTGCCCCGGAGAGCCGCGGCGCCTGTTTGCTGCAGCGGACGTCCGCTGTCCGTTCCCTTGCCCGCGAATTGTCCTGTACGGTGGCAGCAAAGGACAGCCGAACCATTGTCCTCGATTCCGCTGCTTCGCGCGAAACGCCTCTGTCCGGAGAGATCCCGGGAGGCTTGCGTAATGAACCGGGGCTTCGCGCAGGGGATATCTTTGTGAACACGCTGGGCAATTCCGGCATGGGTACCGCGGGTTCCGGAGACGTGCTTGCGGGAACCGCGGGTGCGCTGCTCGCCGGATGGCTGAAGCAGGAGATTCCCGCGGAAGAAGAGAAATACTGCGGAAGATTCGACGGTTTCTGCCCTCCGGAGGACAGTTCAGCCGGCTTCAAGGCCGCTGCCGCCGCGGTGCTTCTGTGTGCTGCGGCCGGAGATGACGCGGCTTCCGCTCTCGGAGAACATGCAATGACGGCATCCGACATCCGCCGGTGCGCAGGGGAGATTCTCCGGAAGCTTAAAGTTAAGTAAGAAAGGGCCAGACAGCCATGAAAAATGACCAGCTCAGGTTTCCGCGCACACAGGCTGTGGTGGATTTATCGGTTATCCGAAGCAATTTCATGAAAATAGCAGAGAAGACAAAGCAGGCGAATCCGGAAGCAGGCGTCATTGCGGTGGTCAAGACCAATGCGTACGGACACGGAGCCATTCAGGTTTCGCAGGCGATTGCGGACATTCCCGGCCTCTGGGGCTTCGCCGTCGCAACGGCGGAAGAAGGAGAGGAGCTCCGGGATGCGGGGATTTCTTCCCCGATCCTTGTTCTGGGGCACGTCTTTGGGGAAGACCTGAAGAAAGCGGTAAAACTTGGTCTTCGCATCCCTCTTTACCGTACGGACACGCTTCTTTCGCTCCGTGATGCGGCGGACGAAATCGGAATGCCTGCCTTTGTGCATCTCGCGGTCGACACCGGAATGACCAGGATAGGCATAAAGCCCGATGACAGCGGCCTTGAGTTTGCCGCCCGGGCATCCCGGACGGAGGGAATCGTTATCGAGGGAATTTTCACGCATTTTGCCAGGGCGGACGAGCAGGACAAACAGGCCGCTGCCGCCCAGAGAGACCGTTTTCTCGGATTTGTCCGCCGGATGAGGGAAGAAGCCGGCATCGCCGCTCCGGTCTGCGGCATGGCGAACAGCGCCGCGATCCTGACCATGCCGGAGACCGTAACAGACGTCGCAAGGGCGGGAATTATCCTTTACGGGCTTAATCCTTCCGATGAGGTACCGGCATCGCTGATCGGCCTTAAGCCGGCGCTTTCCTGGTATGCATCCGTTGTCAGGGTGGAGGAGGTCCCGGCCGGCACGCCGGTAAGCTACGGCGGGACTTTTGTCACGGAGAAAAAGACTAGGATAGCCACGGTGAGCATCGGCTACGGCGACGGGTACCCCAGAGCGCTCTCCGGCAGAGGGTCAGTGCTGATCCGCGGAAAACGGGCCCCGGTTCTGGGAAGGATCTGCATGGATCAGATGATGGTGGATGTCACCGGTATTCCCGAAACGGAGGAGGACGACGCCGTTGTGCTGATCGGCAGGGACGGCGTGGAGGAAATCACGGCGGAGGAGCTTGGGAATCTCTCAGGGCGCTTCAACTACGAGCTGGTCTGCATGATCGGCACCAGGGTTCCGAGGGTATACGTGTGATCCGGCGTTGACTAGTTTTCCGCCGGATGATATAGTACATTAGATTAATATCTACTACTACATCTTGATAATTCAGATTAGAGGAGCAGTTATGTCCGGACATTCCAAGTTTGCAAATATCAAGCACAAGAAAGAAAAGAACGATGCCGCGAAGGGCAAGATTTTTACCATTATCGGCCGCGAGATTGCCGTCGCCGTCAAGGAGGGCGGACCTGATCCCAACAACAATTTCAAGCTCGCCCAGGTGATTACCAAGGCAAAGGCAAACAACGTCCCCAACGACACGATTGAGCGCGGAATCAAGAAGGCCGCCGGCGACAACGACGGCGTAAACTACCAGACCAATACCTATGAAGGCTACGGCCCCGGAGGTGTTGCGATAATTGTGGATACCCTTACCGACAACGCTAACCGCACCGCGTCGGACGTGCGCGCGGCATTCACGAAGGGCGGCGGCAATGTCGGAACTCCCGGATGCGTCTCCTTCATGTTTGACAACCGCGGCCAGATCATTATCGACAAGGAGGAATGCAGCCTTGAATCGGATGATCTTATGATGGCTGCCCTTGATGCCGGTGCGGAGGATTTCAACGAGGAGGAGGACAGCTACGAGATCCTCACCTCCCCCGAGGCGTTCCCTGATGTCGTGAAGGCACTGGAGAGCGCGGGGATCAGCGCGGTTTCCGCGGAGGTCACCATGATTCCCCAGAACACCGTGACGCTGAGCGACGAGGCCCAGGTGAAGGCAATGCGCAGAATTCTCGATCAGCTTGATGACTCTGACGATGTCCAGAATGTCTATCATAACTGGGATGAGCCCGAGGAAGAGTGATCTGTCGTTTTCCCGAAAGACCCTTAAGCTTATGTGGAACCGGATTTCCAGGGACGCCCCGGGGATCCGGTATCCTTTTTCATACGGCAGTCTTCAGACGGCGTCCGGCAGACCGCCTTGTCAGGATGTGCCGGACGGTGCCTCCGTTTCTGAGCGGGAGCTGTTCAGATGAATGGTTTTGATTCTGCAAACAGGAATAATGAAGAGCTGATCATAAACGCGGTTCTGAACGCAACGGACGGCTTCGCCCTGAATGACGGAACGGCTTCCTTTCAGGGAGATCCGGCCGCGGACGGGGAAGACTCTCCGGAGGACAGCGTACTTACGGTGGACAGCGTGCTCCGGATCAGGTCGCAGCTGACGGGAAGCATTCCCGTGGTCGCCGTTACTCAGGCGACAATCAGGGACGCGGAGCCCGAGGATACCGTTGAGCCCGGAAAGCCCCTGAAGAACCCGCTTCCCCAGCCGGAATCCGGCCTGAGGAAGAAGCTGAGGCAGGCCTCCATGTTCATGCCGGAATTCGCGGGGGATACCTTTCCGGAGACATTTCCTTCCGGCGACTTCTCTTCCGGCACAAATCCTGAGGAAGTCACGGGCAAAACCGATCCTCCGGAGAAGGAAGCCAGCCTGAAGGAATTTGACCTGGCCATAGGGGAGAACGACGATTTTGATCTTAAATAGATCCACACCATAACAGCAGTTTTAACGAAAGAATTTATCGGCGCATAAGTTTTCGCATTAAATGGAAGACTTATGCGTTTTGCCGCAAAGGCGGCAGGAGGAATATGGCTTCATCCGGCACCGGTTCATCAAGGAAAACAAGTTCACAGGGAAATGCACGCAGATCAGGTTCGGCTGCTTCTTCACGGAGCAGGAGTTCCGGCAGCTCCGGCACAAAGAAGGGCACCTCCGCATCTAAGCGGACTTCGGCGAAGAACAAAAGCCGCCAGGCGGCCTCTTCCCGGAACAGCGCGCGCGGCCGGGTGATGAACATTGACGACCGCAGCGATCTTCATGAGGACCTTATTCTCATTCTTCTCCTCGCGGGAATGGCATTTGTTTTCCTCTCCAATTTCGGCATTCTGGGCATAGTAGGAAGGACAGTAAGCAGCGTCATGTTCGGGCTGTTCGGCTTTCCCGCCTGGATCATGCCCTTTTTCGTGTTCTTTGCCTTTGCTTTCTACTATTCCAACCGGGGAAGCATGAAGGCGCAGAGGAGACTCATCTGTGCGGTTATTCTTCTTGTCTGTTTCGGTATTATATGTGAGCTGATCTCCGGAAATCTGTCCGATCATCCCCTGTACAGCGTGAAGGATATTTACTCCCGCTGCAGTGAGACCCGCCTGGGAGGGGGAGCGGTCGCAGGATCGCTCTGCTTCCTTCTTTATCATTTCATGAAACAGGTCGGCACCATACTGGTGGTGATTGTTATCGTCCTTATCTGCGTCATTGTTCTGACAGACCAGTCTCTTGTGGAGCTGATCCGCGACAAGAGCGAGGACTTAAGGGAGAGCTCCCTGGCGCGAAGAGAAGCGAGGGATTATTACCGATCCTATTACGGTGAGGAGGAAGAGGAAGAAGAGGAGCCTGATCCGGAAGAGGAGATGGCCAGAAGGCAGGAGAGGGCCCGCTTAAGCTACGAGGAGCGGATGGCCAGAAGGGAAGCC
>JAEEGL015931442.1_pt1 | contig 26087 bp, 16 predicted proteins | sample 9134231 | NCBI WGS metagenome assembly JAEEGL01 (sample SAMN16246548, study PRJNA631951) | gut metagenome | biome: gut microbiome; feature: rumen; material: fiber-attached | host: Bos | place: Iran: Karaj | collected 2018-10
CCCGCGCGAGGGTAACGGTTGGTCGTACAAGTATGCCCGCCGCCAGTGGAACCTCGTCGACAACAAAGACCTCTGCTACCATTGGCTGGGCGACTTCGACCAGAAGATGCTCGAGGTCATCAAGTCGCAGAAGAACTTCCAGGACACACCCGTCACCGAGATATGGCACGACGACGGCGACCAGGTGCTCTGCTACATGCGCGGCGACTTGGTGTTCGTCTTCAACTTCTCGCCCACGCGCTCCTATACCGACTATGGCTTCCTGGTGCCCACCGGCAGCTACGACGTGGTGCTCAATACCGATGCCAAGGAGTTTGGCGGCAACGGCTTTGCTGACGACAGCATGACGCACATCACGAACTACGACCCGCTCTACGTCCAGGACAAGAAGGAGTGGCTGAAACTCTATCTGCCGGCACGCTCGGCCGTGGTGCTGAAAAAGAACTAAGCCGTGGCATTGCTAAGGACACACCATCGCGATAGCGGCATCGTCATCAGGACGGTGTCCGCTGTCGTTTTTCTGCTATTTACTTTCCTGTGGATCTACTATCTGCAGTCCGACCTGCTGGCCTACGCTCAGCATCTGCATAGCGGCGGCAGGACCCAGTATTACCGTCTGCCGGGCGCTCTGCTCATCACGGCGGCGCTCTGGCTGCTGCAGCTGGTGGTCTACAGCATGGTGCGTCTGCGCAACCATCTGCACGCGCTCACCTATTTCCCCTCCATGCTCTGCTTGGGGCTGCTGGGCGGCTTTTCTGCCGGCGCTTCGTTTGGCCTGTGGCGCTTGCTGCTAGTCATTGTCCTGCTGGTGCTGTGGGGTGGCCTTGTGTGGGTTGTGCTTCAGTTTCAGAAGCACGAACGCCCTCAGCGCTCAGGATTCTTCAGCCGCAGTATGTGGGTTAATCTTCTGCTTCAGGCCCTGATGATGGTGAGCGTTGTCGCCGTGTCGTCCACGAGTGCCGTCCTTCTGTATCGCGCTCATGTGGAGACCTGCCTTCAGGACCGCCGTTTCGACGAAGCCTTGCTGACGGGCAGCCGGTCGCTGGAGAGCGATGCCCACCTGACCATGCTCCGAGCCTACGCTCTGTCACGGCGTCATGAGCTGGGCGAACGGCTCTTCCACTACGCCGTCAGCGGCACTAGTGCCGACCTCGTCCCAGGTACCGCCGACAGCCATTCGCGCCTCTTGCGCTATCCTCAGGACAGCATCTACCGCCATCTTGGTGCTATTCCCCGCGCTCAACAGACCACCGCCGGCTATCTGCAGGCGCTGCAGCATTCGGGACAGGCCACCACTGCCGTTGCCGACTACGTCCTCTGTGGTCAGCTCATCGACCGCGACCTCGATGCCTTTGCCCGTACCGTCACGCGCTACTATACGCTGGCCGACAGCCTGTCGCTGCCGCGCCATTATCGTGAGGCCCTGGTCCTCTACCGCCATCTGCGCTCCCATCCCGTTGTCGTCTACCGTCATGCTGTCACCGACGAGGACTATCGTAATCTGCAGGAGCTTGAGGCTAAATATTCAGACCCCCGAGAGCGCAAAATCCGTGTCCTTGAGAATTATCTAGGCTCCTACTGGTACTACTACGAGTATATGCGGTAGTGAAGTGCATTTCAATTTCAGTTATTTCAATTTTTAAAAAGAGGGTCCTACTTTCTTATATTATTATATAACTTATTGATATATAGATAGTTATATATAAAACCGAAAAATATACACCCCTCAAAAACAAACTGAAATAATTGAAATTGAAATAATAGACTCAAAAGCACAAAACATTATTCATCTAAAAGGCTGATTATCAATAAAATACGATATTACAACCGACAAGGCCCCCGAGATGCCTAACCTCGGAAAGGGTACAGAATGCATCAAATTACTGCTCTCAAGGCCTCAAAAGACATGTATAAACCCTTCATTTCGATGCTTTTCCCCCACTTGGCGCCTTTTACCTCATTCGGGAAACGTCGCCATGTGAAGTGAAAAAGCGCCACTTATATGCGAATAAGTGGCGCTTTTCTCCGTTTAAGTGGCGCTTTTTGTCGAAAAAATGGCGCTTATTTCAACCAGAAAAACATTAGTTGTCAGACCTGGACTACTTGACGAAGACCTTGCGCGACGTGCCGTCGGAGCGGCGGATGATGTTCAGACCGCGGCGAAGGGTGGCCAGACGGTTGCCACGGGCGTCATAGACGGCTTCTTCGGTAGTGGCGGCAAAGGTGCTGCGCAGACTGGTGGGCACCTGGCTGGTGACGCGCAGGATGCCACGCGCGAGGTCAGTAGTGTCCCAGAAGAGTCCGTCGGCGATGCTGATAATCTCTGATTCCAGCTTGGGCGTTCCTGCGACGGTCGTAACGTCCTTCCACAACAGGACGCTGTCGCCCACAACGAGCGATGTGCCTGCGTCAGGGTAGTGGATGCGGATGGTGCCGTTGATGGTCAGGCGGTTGACGTTCTGGATGCAGGTGCCTCCGGTGTTCGTCAGGTTGGCCTTGCGGTTGATGCCAAATTCCACGACAGCTCCTTCATTGACCGTCAGGTTCTTGCCTCCAAAGAACAGATTGCCCGTGACGGTCGTTTCAGTAGCGCCGATGAGGAGCCGGCCGCCACTCTGAATGGTGGTCGACGAGTTGGTCAGCTGGGTGGAGGACGTGTTGGTGCCCATGAGCGTGGCGCCGCTGGCTACGGTCAGAGAACCCTTGCCGAGCAGTCCGCCCATGCTGACTTTGAGGGTTCCTTCCTTGACAGTAGTGGCGCCTGTATGATTGCTCTTGCCGCTGACGGTCATCGTGCACGAACCTATCTTGTTGAAGATGCACTTGTTGCCGCCGCCGCCATCGGTGAAGGTTCCGGCGAAGGTGAAGTCGCCCAGGTCGTCATTGCCGATGTTCCAGGTGTTGTTGCCGCTGACGGCTCCCTGACCGTAGAAGTTGGCCACGGGATGGGCCAGCGAGCCTTTGCCGGTCAGTCGGCCGATGGTGTACTCCTGACAGACGTTGGTGGCGGTACAGCCCTCAGCCAGGTCGAGCGTGCCGCGGGGCATGCCTCCCGACATGTCGAGTGGCAGCCAGATGTTCGTGTTGGTGTGCTTGATGGTGCCCTCGAACTGCGACCAGTCACCCTTGATACGCACGCGGCTGACGGTGTTGCGCGGTACGATGGTCAGGGTACCTTCGCCCGTGAGCTTGTTTTCGTAGGCGGTATAGTATTCGTAGGTGAGATGCCACTCAGCCGATTTGCCCTTAGGCACGTGGATGCCGTGGCTCGTGGCCTGCACGTCGTCGTAGAGCGTGCCGCCCTGCAGCTCGATGTTCTTGACGGCCGAGTTGTTCTGGATGGCGGTGGAGCCAGCAGTCATCACGAGCTTCTGGAGCGTACCCGACTTCATGAGGAACAGGCTGCCATTGCCTTTCTTAGCGAGCGTGGTGCCCGACAGGGCGGCGTTCATGCGGAAGTCGGCGCCGTTGTTCAGCACGCCGCCTTCGTCGCCCACCATCTTCATCGGCGAGGCCTGCTCCACGGCAGCCGTCGTCTGCAGGATGGCGCCATTCTCGATGGTGAAGAGGTCGGGCTTGGTGGTGACAGCTCCCAGGTTGCCGGTGGCATTGTAGGCGTTCGACAGTTTCTTGATGCTGACGGTACCGCCGCGGAGGTGGTTGCCGCCCGTATAGCTGTGGTCGCCGTTGATGGTCAGCTTGCCGCTGTTCTCCTTGACGAGCTGGGCCGCGCCGTTGATAGTTCCCGTTCCGCTGAAGGTGTAGGCGCTGGTAGCGTCGACGGTCACCTTGGCGGGGTAGACGTTGGTGGCGATGTTGATGTTCTTCACCTTGCTGTTGTCGTCGAAGACCACCTCGTCGTCGGCCACGAAGACGGTACTCTCCTGACTCTCGCCGATGACGAAGTTCTCGCTGTCGCCGTCGTCCCAGCGAGTGCTCTGAGCACCGCTCCAGTTGACCACACCGGCCGCACGTCCTCCGACGATTTCAAGGATGAGCTGTCCGTCCTCCATGTAGACCTTTTTCTTCTGCGTCTCAATGCCTTTCAGGATGAGGTTGTCGGCAGAGCCCACAAGCTCGTCTAACTCGGCTATGATGTACTTGCCGGCAGCCAGTCTGGTTTCGCCCTCAGCCGGATGGGCTGTCAGCTCGATGACGGGCATGAGGAACTCCGGGCCGCCCTGAGTCCAGGCAGAGCCCGTCTTACGCTCAATTACTATCTTCTTGGCCTTGATGACGTCGGCCTTGATGCCGTCGCTGAAGAGGTCGATAGCCAGACAGGCGCCAAAGCCCAAGGACAGCGTGTCGGCAGTAAGAGTTGAAGGCACGTCGCTGCCGCCAATCTCAATCGTCGAGCCGTAGTCGGCCTTGATGTCGTGGAACGTGCCGCCGTCGGTCACGAGGCTGGTGTGGCGGTTCATCCATAAGGCCGACTGGCGCATGGTACCGTCGAAGCGCACGCTACCGCCCCAAATGTCTGTGTTGCCCGTGTGGCTGAAGTCGGCCTTGGGCAGCTGCAGCAGTCCGTCGCCCTGCTTCACCAGTCGGGCGTTGCCGGCGAGACCGCCGCCCGTGACGTTACATGTATAATAGGTGTAGTTGATGCTGGTGTTCTGCGTGGTCGTCTCGCTGCGTGCCGTTCCCTGCACCCATGAGGGCACGTTGAAGGTAAGTACCGAGGGCTGCGCACCCTCGTCAATGCCCACCTGGGCATCCTTCGTCTCGCAGACCACCACGTGCTGGCCGTCGAGGCTACTGCCGATGCTGCCGCCGTTCTTCACCTCCGTGCGCCCTGTCATGGTGAGTGGCGGCGGGGCTATGGTGATGCCCTCCAGTTCGCCCAGGAAGTAGCTGAGATGAGGCGGTTGGTTGTAGCCGCACATCTGCCACACCATAGCGTTACGATACTGGTGGTCGTACCAGAGCGATGGAATGCGCCACGACGTGGCCGTCGGGGTGGAGTAGATGCGGATATTGTTGTCGGCAGTACGCATGATGATTTCCTCGCGCCAGTCGCCTAGGATGTCGCCCTGATAGCAGGGGGTGCCCTTGGTGTCGTTGTTGGTCAACGAGCCGTCGCAGACGTAAATGGGGTCCCACGAGCCATACTTAGCCACGCAGCCCGCCGTATTCTTGCCGTTGACGTAGTTGAACGTCTCCTCGCAGAGGTCGCCGTCCCAGTAGATGCGGAAGTTCTCGTTGATGCCGGCATTGGTGAGCGAGCTGCTGGGCTTGGCCGTCACGGCGTTGAGCGGCGAATCGCCCGTGGGCACGCAAATGGCTCCCGGGTAGTTGTTGCTGAAGTTACCAGCCATGCATCGGCCCACGTCCTTCGGCGCGTTCTGGTAGCGGAAGTAGAACTTCGAGGTGGTGGCGTCGCGATAGTTCGTGCCGGGGTTGTCCTCTTGGCAGGCGAATATCTCCAGACCGTGGATATATGGGTTCAGGTCGGCCACATGCTCGGCGTCGCCATGTCCCAGTCCCGTCGTCGACAGACCCATGCCGTTGTCGTCGATGACCATCGAGCCGAAGACAATCTCGTCGCGGCCGTCCATGTCGACATCGGCTACGGCATAGTTGTGGTAGCCCTGTCCTCTCCACGCTCCGCCGCTGTTGTTGTTCCAGCGCCAGCGTTCTGTCAGCTGGTGAGTCGTCGGATTCACGTCGTAGGCTATCATCTTGTGGCGCGTGTAGATGCCGCGTGCCAGGAAGATGCTGGGCTTGCGACCGTCGAGATAGGGTGCACCAAAGAAGAACTTGCTGCTGCGGTGTCCGTAGCCGTCGCCCCAGGCTTTTTCCAGGTTGCTCTCGTCCGACTCCAGGCGCTTCAGCGGGAACTCCGTCACGACGTAGGGCTCGCCCGTCTCACCATTGCAATAGACCAGGAACTCGTTGCCGTAGTGGGTGAACCACTCGGCACCTATCTCGCGGTTGTCCGCATTACGGTATTTCTGTCCAAAGCCATAGCTCTTGGTCTTTCCGTTGTCCGTTACCGTCACGTTGACACTACGCCAGGCGCCCGTGGTGTTGTTGGTAGCCGTAGCATAGGCGATGCCGTCGACAATCTTTGCCGTTGCCCAGCTGGCCGAACATGCGACCGTAGCCGAGGCCGACAGACCCGTTGCTATCGCCGTCGTACCGCCCCACGACGAGATGGCCGCAGGATCGCGATAGTTCGTCCACGACGAGCCGTTCTTGCCGTTGGCCCCGATGGTGTAGGTGGAGCCGTCGCGCATGTGGATGACAGAGCCCTCCTCCAGGCGCATCACCACCTCGGCCTTGCCGTCCTGGTCCCAGTCGTAGGCCACGATGTTCTGCTCATTGTTCTGGAAGTCGCCCATGTTCGGGCCGCAGTTGACCCACCACAGGCGTGTGCCGTCCATCTTCAGTATCTCCATGATGGAGTGTTCGCCGTACCAGCCCTCCTTGAGGAAGCAGTTCTCAATCTCTTCCTTGTTGTCGAACTTCATCAGTATCTCCAGTTCGCCGTCGCCATCGACGTCGGCGCAGCAGGCATCGTTAGGTATGAGCGTACTCCGGATGCCCTCATGCTTAAGGTTGATTTCCTTGTAGCTCGTGCCCCACGGGGTAATGGCCTTGCTGGCTTCCTGTTCGATGCCGTTCACCACGGCGCGGACAGTATAGTTGGCTGTTGTCGAGCCCCCCTTGTCCGTATAGTTCGACACGCTCAAGGGTGCCTCGTTCAGCTTCGTGCCGTTGCGGTAGACGTTGTAACTGACGTCGTAGTACTCGTCGGCCAGGATGCGCCAGCTGAGGTACACACCTCCAGATACTTTCATGGCTACGAGACCACGGTCCAGGCGGTCCGTGGTGCGTTGTGCATAGGCCGTTGTCATCGTGAGCAACACAGCCAGCAAGAATGAAAATCGTTTCATCGTAATGATAGTTGAGTTAGTTTCTTAGTTTTGGGTATAAAAGTGGGCGCAAAGGTACAAATAATATTTGAATTATTATCGATGAAAACGAGAAATAATGAAAAAACTGTGAAAGTTTATATAATTAGAGAAAAAACGGACGGCGCCTTTTGGCAGTTTCCTGTTTTTGGCGTACCTTTGCATTCCGTTAATATATCAGATATGGGACTTTTTGGATTTTTTGGTAAGAAGAATAAGGAGACACTCGACCGTGGACTGGAGAAGACTAAAACCTCCGTCTTCGATAAGCTGGCACGTGCCGTGGCAGGAAAGTCGAAAGTCGACGATGACGTGCTCGACAACCTGGAGGAGGTGCTCATCACCTCTGACGTGGGCGTTGACACAACCTTGAAGATTATTGAGCGTATCGAGGAGCGTGTCAGCCGCGACAAATATGTCTCGACAAGCGAACTGAACGCCATCCTACGCGAGGAGATAGCGTCGCTCCTGGCTGAGAACAATAGTGAAGACAACGACAAATGGGATCTGCCCAGCGACCATAAGCCCTACGTCATCCTTGTCGTGGGTGTCAACGGCGTCGGTAAGACTACCACCATCGGCAAGCTGGCCTGGCAGTTTAAGCAGGCTGGCAAGAAGGTCTACCTGGGTGCTGCCGATACGTTCCGCGCGGCTGCCGTCGAGCAGCTCTGTATCTGGGGCGAGCGCGTGGGTGTGCCCGTGGTAAAGCAGCAGATGGGCTCCGACCCTGCCTCGGTGGCATTCGACACGCTCCAGAGTGCTAAGGCCAATGGTGCCGACGTGGTGCTGATAGACACGGCCGGCCGTCTGCATAACAAGGTTGGCCTGATGAACGAACTCAAGAAAATCAAGGACGTCATGAAGAAGGTGCTGCCCGAGGCTCCCGACGAGGTGATGCTCGTGCTCGACGGCTCGACCGGACAGAACGCCTTCGAGCAGGCCAAGCAGTTTGCTGCCGTCACGCAGATTACCTCGCTGGCCATCACCAAGCTCGACGGTACGGCTAAGGGCGGTGTGGTCATCGGCATCTCGGATCAGCTGAAGGTGCCCGTGAAGTACATCGGACTGGGCGAGGGTATGGAAGACCTGCAGCTGTTTAATAAGCGCGAGTTCGTGGACAGCCTGTTTAAAAATTGAAAAATTGAAGTTTTTGAAGTCATGAAGAAGACATTTATTGAAGGTTTGGTCATTGGACTGGCATGTGGCGCTTTTGCTGCCTGTCTGTTTTTCCTGCTGTAATGAATGATGAAGACGATAGATTTTATTTCGCTCGGATGCTCGAAGAATCTTGTTGATAGCGAGATACTCATGGGCTTGATGGAGGCCAACGGCTTCCATTGTACCCACGACAGCGACAACCCTCAGGGCGAGATAGTCGTCATCAATACATGCGGCTTCATTGCCGACGCCAAGGAGGAGAGCATCAACACCATTTTGGAGTTTGCCCAGGCCAAGACCGAAGGCCGCATCGAGCGCCTCTATGTCATGGGCTGTCTCTCAGAGCGCTATCTGGCCGATCTCGAACAGGAGATTCCTGAGGTCGACGGGTGGTACGGGAAGTTCAACTATAAGCAGTTGCTTCAGGATATTTCGAGCAAAGCGGCAGAGCCGAGCGCCTCGTTCCTCGTTCCTCGAAAACTCACAACCCCCCGCCACTACGCCTACATCAAGATTAGCGAGGGCTGCGACCGCCATTGTGCCTACTGCGCCATTCCCCTGATTACCGGTCGCCACCAGAGCCGACCGATGGACGAAATACTCGACGAGGTTCGCCAGCTGGTGAAGGGCGGAACGAAGGAGTTCCAGGTCATTGCCCAGGAACTGACCTACTATGGTGTCGACATCGACGGTCGTCAGCATATTGCTGAGCTCATCGACAAAATGGCCGACATCGAGGGCGTGGAGTGGATTCGTCTGCATTACGCCTATCCGACGCACTTCCCCTGGGAACTGCTTGATGTTATCCGTGAGCGGAAGAATGTCTGCAAATATCTCGATATAGCCCTGCAACACGTTAGCGACGACATGCTGGAGCGCATGCGCCGCCACGTGACCAAGCAGGAGACCTATGACTTTGTGGAGCGTATCCGTCGCGAAGTGCCCGGCATTTGTCTGCGCACCACCTTGATGGTGGGATTCCCCGGAGAGACCGACGACGACTTCCGCGAGCTCGTAGAGTTCACCAAGTGGGCCCGCTTCGACCGTATGGGCGCCTTTGCCTATTCCGAGGAGGAGGGAACATACTCGGCAGAGCACTACGAGGACGACGTGCCGGAGGACGTGAAGCAGGCACGACTCGACAAACTGATGCGTATTCAACAGAATATCAGCGCCGAGCTGGAGGCCGAGAAGGTGGGACGCACCATGCGCGTCATCATAGACCGTCAGGAAGGCGACTACTACATAGGCCGAACAGAATACTGCTCACCCGAGGTTGACCCCGAGGTGCTGATTCCCGCAGCTGAAGACCTGAAGGTGGGGCAGTTCTACAATGTGTTGATGACTGATGCTGAGGAATTTGACCTGTATGGTACAACCAAAATATAGAACAAGATGAACAATAAGGTGTTTATTGCTGAACTTGCACAGCGCTTAGGCTATACGCCCAAAGATGCGCAGAAAATGGTCTACCAGGTGGTTGATGCTATGGCTGACACTTTTCTGGAGGGCAATAGCATCGGCGTCCAGAACTTTGGTAGCTTTGAGGTGAAAAAGAAACTGGAACGCATCATGGTCAGTCCAACGACGGGCCAGCGGATGCTTGTACCACCGAAACTGGTGCTGGGCTTTAAGATCAGTCCCAAGTGGAAGGAACAGCTAAAGAATGGAGGAACCGAATAATGGAGAGAGTGTCCATACAAGAAATAGCTGGTATCCTGGTTGAGAAGAGCAACCTGAAGAAGAAAGAGGCCGAGTTGTTCGTCTCAACGATGTTTGAGTTGGTGAAGGAAGGACTTGCCAACGACCGCATCGTTAAGATAAAAGGTCTTGGCACTTTCAAGATTGTTGATATAGAAGCGCGAGAGAGTGTGAATGTGAATACTGGCGAACGCGTGCTCATTGAGGGGCACGATAAGATAACCTTCACGCCAGATGCGACCATGAAAGAATTGGTCAACAAGCCTTTCTCGCAGTTCGAGACGGTCGTCCTGAACGAGGGCGTTACTTTCGATGACATGAATGACGTAACCCCGACAGAGGAAGACGCTTCTGCTGTTGAGGAAGTCGCTCCTGCAGTTGAGGAAGACGCTCCTGCTGTTGAAGAAGTAGCTCCTGCTGTTGAAGAAGTAGCTCCTGCTGTTGAAGAAGTAGCTCCTGCTGTTGAGGAAGTAGCTCCGATAGTAGAGTTTGTTTCTGCAGTTGAGGAAGTTCCGGCAGAAGAGGAGACTGCTACGGAAGAGGATGTTCCGGCAGTTGAGGACGTTCCCACAGAAGAGGACGTTCCCACAGAAGAGGACGTTCCGACAGAAGAGGACGTTCCGGCAGTTCCTACAGAAGAAGTAATAACAGAAGAATCATTAGAACCCGAAGAATATATGAGCAAGAAAATGACTTATATCTCGCTGGTAGTAGCTATCATCGTTTGTATACTAAGCTTTGCAGCCGGTTACTACCTCCGTGGCGTATCAGGAGCGGCAGTCGTTCCCGATGAAGTGAAAGCAGAACAAGGCGTGTTTCCTGCCGATTCAGCTGCTGCTGATACGACGAAGCGTGATACCATCAAGAAGGCCGAACGGAAAGATACGCTTCTCGCAGAAACGCCTGCCCAAGACATTGCCGCGAGGAAGGAAGCCAAGCCCGAGGTGAAGCCCGAGGTGAAACCGGAAACTAAACCTGAGGTGAAGCCTGAGGTGAAACCTGAAGTGAAACCTGCGCCAGAGGTGTCTTCCGACAAATACGAGCAGATGGACAACCGTGTGCGTACAGGCGCCTATCGTATTGTTGGTACCGACCATCAGGTGAAGGTGAAAGCGGGCGAAACACTTGCACTCATCTCACGTCGTGCCCTCGGTCCCGATATGGAGTGTTACGTGGAAGTGTATAATGGCCTGAAATCTTCCTCAGCCTTAACAGAAGGACAGACCATCAAGATTCCTAAGCTTGAATTAAAGAAGAAAAAGAAAGTAAACAACTAAAAAATAACCATTAACAACTATGGCAGAATCAATTGATATCCGAGAGTTAAACATTCGGATTGAACAGCAGAGTGCATTTGTAACCAATTTGGTGACCGGTATGGATCGTGTCATCGTAGGACAGAAACATCTTGTCGACTCCTTGCTTATTGGCTTGTTGAGCGACGGAAATATTCTTCTCGAGGGTGTCCCGGGACTCGCAAAGACCTTGGCTATCAAGACGCTCTCGCAGCTTATCGATGCAAAATATAGTCGCATACAGTTTACGCCCGACCTGTTGCCGGCTGACGTGACGGGTACCATGATTTATTCGCAAAAGGATGAGCGCTTCCAGGTGAAACAAGGCCCGGTCTTTGCTAACTTCGTGCTGGCTGACGAGATTAACCGTGCTCCTGCCAAGGTGCAGAGTGCTCTTCTAGAGGCTATGCAGGAAAAGCAGGTGACCATTGGTAGCGAGACCTTCGACTTGCCCAGTCCTTTCTTGGTGATGGCCACGCAGAACCCCATCGAACAGGAGGGCACCTATCCGCTGCCTGAGGCCCAGATGGACCGTTTCATGCTGAAGGTCGTCATCGACTATCCCACGCTCGACGAGGAGAAACGCATCATCCGCGAGAATATCGCCGGTGCCCTGCCCGAGGTGAAGCCCGTCACTACCGGCGAGGAAATCCTCAAGGCACGTGCCGTTGTGCGCGAGGTTTATATCGACGAGAAGATTGAGCAGTATATTGCCGACATCGTCTTCGCCACCCGTTATCCGGAGCGTTATGGTCTGAAGGAGCTCAAGGACATGATACAGTTTGGCGGTTCGCCCCGTGCCAGCATCAACCTGGCCAAGGCAGCTCGCGCCTTCGCGTTCATCAAGCGCCGTGGCTACGTGGTTCCCGAGGATGTCCGCGCCATTGCCCACGATGTGCTGCGTCATCGCATCGGCCTTACTTACGAGGCTGAGGCCAGCAACATCACGAGCGAGGAAATCATCTCTAAGATTATTAATAAGGTGGAAGTGCCCTGATAATTGACAATTGATAATTGAAGATGGAAACATCGGAGATATTAAAGAAGGTACGCAAGATAGAAATCAAGACCCGTGGCCTGAGCTCGCAGATCTTTGCCGGACAGTACCACTCTGCCTTCAAGGGTAGGGGCATGGCGTTCAGCGAGGTGCGCGAGTATCAGTATGGCGACGACGTGCGCGACATCGACTGGAATGTCACGGCACGTTTCCATCGTCCCTACGTCAAGGTCTTCGAGGAGGAGCGCGAATTGACGGTCATGCTCATGGTCGATGTTAGCGGCTCGCTCGACTTTGGCACGCAGGTGCAGATGAAGCGCGACCTGGTGACCGAGATTGCCGCCACCATTGCCTTCTCGGCCATCCAGAACAACGATAAGATTGGTGTGGTGTTCTTCACCGACAAGATTGAGAAGTACATTCCGCCGAAGAAGGGTCGCAAGCATATCCTGTATATCATCCGCGAGATGCTCGACTTCAAGGCCGACTCCAAGCGTACTGATGTCCGCCAGGCCATCGAATTTCTGTCGAGTGTCCAGAAGCGCCGCACCACGGCCTTTATCTTGAGCGACTTCTATGTACGCAACGATTTCCTGCAGTCGCTACAGATAGCCAACCGTAAGCACGATGTTGTCGCCATACAAGTCTACGACCCTCGTGCCCGCGAGCTGCCTGATGTCGGACTGATGAAGCTTGTCGATGCCGAGACTGGCCACGAGCAGTATGTGGATACCAGCTCGAAATCCTTGCGGCAGGCCTATACCCGCTATTGGAATAGCCGCCAACGTGATTTGGCTGAGACGTTTACGAAGAGCAATGTCGATAGTGTGACGATAGCTACCAACGAAGACTATGTCAAAGCGTTGCTCGGACTGTTTAAACAACGAGGTTAAGAGAGAGATGAGAAAGAAGATAGTATTCTTAATACTGCTTATAATCTGCGTGTTACCTGCGAAGTCTCAAGTGTCTGTTGAGGCTGAGATAGATTCTATCCAGATATTTATTGGTGAGCAGGCTCACCTGACGCTCCGTGCCACGATGCCCGAGGGTGCAACGGCTATGTTTCCCGTGTTCAAGCCCAGCGAGATGGTAACGCCTGGTATCGAAGTGCTCAGTAGTCGTGAAGAGGGGGTGAAGAGCAAGGATAATGGTGTCGTGGAACGTACTGTTATCTATACGCTAACATCATTTGACGACACGCTTTACTACCTTCCGCCGCTTGAGGTGAAGGTTGATGGTAAAGCCTATAAAAGCAAGTCATTGGCTCTGAAGGTGTTGCCATTTGAGGTTGACACCCTTCATCTGGATAAGTTCTTCGGCCCCAAGGACGTCCAGGATAATCCCTTCTTATGGAGTGAGTGGCGTCTGCTTTTCTGGCTGTCCATACTGATGTTGGTACTGCTGGGCGTGGGAGGGTTCCTGTACTACCGTTTACGCTCAGGCAAGCCTATCATGGCAGCCATTCGTATTGTCAAGCGTCTGCTGCCTCACCAGAAGGCCATGAAGGAGATTGAGCAAATCAAGGCCGACAAGATGGTCACTTCAGAGAACCAGAAGGAGTACTACACGAAGCTCACGGAGACGTTGCGTAAGTACATTGAGGAGCGCTATGGCTTCTCGGCTATGGAGATGACGAGTAGTGAGATTATTGAGCGCCTGACAGCCGAGAGTGACCAGAAGATGCTCGACGAGCTGCGTCAACTGTTTACCACGGCCGACCTCGTTAAGTTTGCCAAATATTCGACGCTCATCAACGAGAACGACGCCAACCTTGTCAATGCTATTGACTTTATCAATCAGACGAAGATAGAGAACATGCCTCAGGAAGAGACCGTAAAGCCCCAGCTGTCGGCCGAGGATGAGCGTCAGCTGAAGACGCGTAAAGTTCTGAAGGCTGTCATCATCGGCTTGGCTGTCATCAGCTTCGGCCTGTTGTGCTATGTCGTTTATGGCGTCTGCCAATTATTAATGTAGAACGATGGAATTAGCCAATAAAGAATATCTGCTATTACTGCTGCTGATGATACCCTACATCGTGTGGTATCTGAAGTACAGGAAGAAGAGCGAGCCGACGCTACGCATGGGCGACACCTTCGCCTTCCGCAATGCGCCGAAGAGCTGGCGTGTGCGTCTGATGCCGCTTCAGCTGTTGCTCCGTCTGCTGACGTTTACGATGATTGTCATCGTGTTGTCGCGTCCCCAGACTCATAATTCGTGGAAGCATCGTACCGTTGAGGGTATTGACATTATGCTGGCCATGGATGTCTCGACGTCGATGTTGGCCGAGGACTTGAAACCCAACCGCATCGAGGCGGCCAAACAGGTGGCTGCCGAGTTCATCAGCGGTCGTCCCGATGACAATATCGGCCTTGCCATTTTTGCGGGCGAATCGTTTGTGCAATGCCCCATGACGACCGACCACGCCTCATTGCTCTCGTTGCTCCAGAACGTGCGAACCGACATTGCGGCTCGTGGTCTGATAGAGGATGGCACTGCCATCGGCATGGGCCTTGCAAATGCCGTCAGCCGCCTGAAAGACTCTAAGGCTAAGAGCCGTGTTGTCATCCTGCTGACGGATGGTTCCAATAACCGTGGCGACATCTCGCCGATGACGGCTGCCGAGATTGCCAAGAGCCTCGGCATTCGTGTCTATACGATTGGTGTCGGTACCAATAAGGTGGCCCCTTATCCGATGCCTGTCGCTGGGGGCGTCCAGTATGTCAATATCCCTGTTGAGATTGATAACGAGACGTTGCGCAAGATAGCCGAAGCTACAAGCGGCGACTTCTATCGTGCCACCAATACGAAGGAGCTGCATCAGATTTACAAGGAAATCGACCAGTTGGAGAAGTCGAAGCTCAACGTCAAGAAATTCAGCAAGAAGTACGAGGCTTATCAGCCTTTTGCCCTTGTGGCTGTGCTGTCGCTGTTGCTTGAACTGTTGATGCGTATAACGGTATTTAGGAGGATACCATAAATGATTATGTTCAGATTTGAAGATCCCATATATTTATACCTGTTGGTGCTCATCCCGGTGTTGGCACTCATCCGTTTCGTGGGCTATCGCCGGCGTCGGCAGCGTCTTCGCCGGTTTGGTGACCACCGGCTGCTCCGTCAGCTCATGCCCGACGTGTCGCGCTGGCGTCCCGTCGTAAAGTTCTGGCTGCTCCAGTCGGCCTTGGCTCTCCTGATTATCATGCTGGCCCGTCCCCAGATGGGTACGAAAATCAGCCATGAGAAGCGTACCGGTATCGAGACCATCATCGCGATGGATATTTCCAATTCGATGCTTGCCGAGGATGTGTCGCCGAGTCGTCTCGACCGTTCGAAGATGATTGTGGAGAATCTGGTCGACAAATTCTCGAACGACAAGATTGGTCTTATCGTCTTTGCTGGCGACGCTTTTGTCCAGCTGCCTATTACCAGCGACTACGTGTCGGCTAAGATGTTCCTCTCAAACATCGACCCCTCGATGATTGCCACCCAGGGCACGGACATTGCCGGCGCTATTGAGATGGCGCGTCACAGCTTCACACAAGATCAGGAGGTTGGCAAGGCTATTGTCATCATTACTGATGGCGAGGATCATGAGGGTGGGGCGCTCGAGGCCGCCAAGGCTGCTCGTGAAGCGGGAATGCATGTCTATGTCCTCGGCGTCGGCTCCACACAGGGTGCTCCGATTCCCGTTCCCGGAACAGGCGACTATATGCAAGACAATACCGGCACCACCGTCATGTCGGCTCTGAACGAGCAGATGTGCCGTGAGGTGGCTCAGGCTGGTGGCGGCGCTTTCATCCACGTCGAGAACAACAGTCGTGCTCAGGATCTTCTTGATGCCGAGCTCGACAAATTGTCGAAGAAAGAGATTGACAGTACGGTTTATAGCGACTTCGACGAGCAGTTCATCGCCTTTGCCATCCTGGCTCTGCTGTTGCTCGTTGTCGAGGTGTGCATCCTGGAGAGCAAGAATCCGCTGTTGAAGAATGTGTCGCTCTTTGGTCGGCGCCAGCGTGTCCTTTCGCTCTTGCTACTCTTGGTTGCCATGAGTGCTACGGCTCAAACCGACCGCCAGTATCTGCGCCAGGGCAATAAACTGTACCGCGCCGGCGATTTCGACAATGCTGAGGTGGCTTACCGCAAAGCCCTGGAGAAGAACGACCGCAATCCCCAGGCTCACTATAATTTGGGAAATGCCCTGTTGGCCCAGCATAAGGACTCTGCCGCTATCGCTGCCTTCCAGCAGGCAAGCAAGATAGAGACCGACCCGTTGCTGAAGTCGCAGGCTTTCCATAACATTGGCGTCGTCTGTCAGCAGCACAAGATGTTTGGTGAGGCTATTGATGCCTACAAACAGTCGTTGCGCCTGAATCCTCATGACGACGAGACGCGCTATAACCTGCAACTCTGTAAGCACCAGCTGAAAAACCAGCAGGATCAGCAGAAGCAGGATCAGCAAAACAAGCAGGATCAGCAAAACAAGCAAGACCAGCAGAAGCAGGATCAGCAGAAGCAAGACCAACAGAAGAAGGACCAGCAGCAAAAGGAGCAGCCTAAGCCGCAAGAGCCTCAGATGAGCAAGGAGAATGCCGAACAATTGCTGAACGCTGCCATGCAGCAGGAGAAGCAGACGCAAGACCGTATGAAGAAGGCTACCCAGAAACCCAATCGCCGTCAGTTACAAAAGAACTGGTAAAGATGGACTTCGTCAAAAATGATAAATGATAAATGAAAAATAACGATAGTAAGATGCGCGAGAAAATGTGTTTGAGAGTGTGGAATAGCCGATTGTTGATGCTGTTGGCATTTCTCATCTCTCATTTCTCATCTCTCAATTGCGAAGCCCAAAACCTTACTGCCAATGCACCGTCGCATGTCGCCGTTGGCCAGCAGTTCAGGCTGTCGTATACTGTTAACACGCAGAACGTTAGTGGCTTCCGCGTCGGTGGCGTCCCTGATGCCTTCGAGGTGTTGATGGGCCCCAGCACGTCGTCGCAGCAGAGTTATCAGATTATCAATGGTCATGCCAGCCAGTCGGCGTCCATCACCTACACCTATATCCTGGTGGCTACGAAGCCCGGCACATTCACTATTCCTGCAGCTCACATCACGGCCGATGGCAATAGTATCAGTTCGCAGGCCCTGAAGATTACCGTTAGCGGACAGGCACAGCAGGGCGGTCAGCAGGGCGGACGCCAACAGCAGCCCCAGCAGCAGGAGCCCATGCGGGCTGCGGGTAGCGCCATCTCAGGTAGCGACCTGTTCATTCGTGTGAGTGCCAATAAGCACCGCGTTCACGAACAGGAGCCTATCTTGTTGACATATAAGGTCTACACGTTGGTCGACTTGACGCAACTTGAAGGCAAGATGCCTGAGCTGAACGGCTTCCACACCCAGGAGGTGCAGCTGCCCCAGCAGAAGAGCTTTAAGATTGAGACGCTCAACGGCCGCCCCTACCGCACGGTGACGTGGAGCCAGTATGTCATGTTCCCGCAGATTACCGGCAAGCTGAAGATTCCCTCTATCACGTTTAACGGTATTGTCGTTCAGCAGAACCGCAATGTCGACCCCTTCGAAGCGTTCTTCAACGGCGGCTCCGGCTATGTGGAGGTGAAGAAGCAGATACAGGCTCCCGGCGTTGAGATACAAGTCGACCCTCTGCCGCAACGGCCCGCCGACTTTTCAGGTGGTGTAGGCCACTATAGCATCTCCGGCCAGCTGACGAAGAGTCAGGTGAAGGCCAATGACCCCGTCACGTTGCGTGTCGTTGTCAGCGGCGTAGGCAACCTGAAACTCATCAAACAGCCCGTCGTAAACATTCCCAAGGACTTCGACAAGTATGACCCGAAGGTTACCGAGAAGACCAAACTGACGACCAGCGGCGTCGAGGGTTCTATGATTTACGATTTCCTGGTCGTTCCGCGCCATCCCGGCACGTTCGACATTCCGCCTGTCAGTTTTACCTATTATGACACGCAGGCTGGTGCCTACAAAACGGTCAAGACGCAACCCTTCAAGCTGGAGGTGGAGAAGGGTAGCGGTTCCCAAGGTGGCGCCGTCTATAGCGGTCAGGAAGATGTGGAACTGCTGACGCAGGACATTCGCCACATCAAGCTGGGCGATACCGACCAGCGTCCTGTCGGTCACTATTTCTTTGGCAGCTCGTCCTATTGGCTGTCGCTCGGACTGCTTCTCTTCCTGTTCATCTCGCTGTTCGTTATTTTCCGCCAGCGAGCTATCGACAATGCCAATATTGTTAAGCAACGTGCCGGGAAGGCTAACAAGGTGGCAACCCGCCGACTGAAGAAGGCTGCGCGCCTGATGGTGGCCAACCAGTCGTCGCCGTTCTATGACGAGGTGCTGCGCGCTCTTTGGGGCTACGTCGGCGACAAGCTGAATATCCCTGTTGAGCAGCTGTCGCGCGACAACATAGCCGAACGTCTCGGTAGCCGTGGCGTCCAGCAACCTGTCATCGACCAGTTTATAGCCGCCATCGACGAGTGCGAGTTTGAGCGTTACGCCCCAGGCGATCCTAAAGGCAATATGAATAAAGTTTACGATACGGCCATGAGTGCCATTACCCAGATTGATGGCGCTTTGAAGTCGAAGGGAGCGGCTAAGCACGCCACGACCCAGATGCTGTTGCTCTTAACCGTTCTGCTGTCGCCCATGGCCTTCAGTCAGTCGGCATCGGCCGCTACCAAGGCTCAGGCCGATAGCGCCTATGTGGCCGGACAATATCAGAATGCCATAGTCCAGTATGAACAGTTGCTGAAGCAGGGCGTTAGCGCCGAGCTGTACTACAATCTCGGCAATGCCTACTATCGTACCGAAGACATTACCCACGCCGTGCTTAACTATGAGCGTGCCCTTCGTCTGTCGCCTGGCGACAAGGACATCCGCCACAACCTGCAGATGGCCCGTTCCAAGACGATTGATAAGATTACGCCTGAGACGGAGTTCTTCTTCGTTACGTGGTCGCGTGCCCTCGTCAATATGATGAGTGTCGACGGCTGGGCACGACTCGGGCTCGTCGCGCTGGCCATTGCCGTCGTCCTTTTGTTGGTCTATCTCTTTGCCAGCGCCGTCTGGCTGCGTAAGGTGGGCTTCTTTGGTGGCGCTCTCCTGCTCCTTGTCTTCCTCGTGAGTAGCGGTTTCGCCTACCTTCAGAAGCAATCTCTTATCCATCATCGTGGTGCCATCATCATTGGTTCCGCCGTCAATGTCAAGAGCACGCCGGCGGCAGGTGGTACCGACCTGTTCATCCTCCACGAAGGAACGCGTGTCGACATTATCGACGATCAGATGCAGCAATGGAAGCAGGTGCATGTGGCCGACGGTAAGGAAGGTTGGGTGGAGACACGACAGATTGAAACCATTTAACCCCCGATTGTGCCGATGGACCTGGATACTCTCATTCAGCTTGACCGCCAGCTGCTGTTAGCCGTTAATGGCAGCCCGTCGCTTTATCTCGACATCCTTGTGCGCACGCTAACGACAGCCGTCACATGGGTGCCGCTCTATGTAGCGTTGTTCGTGCTGGTGCTCAAGAACAACGAGTCGTTTCTTCGCATCCTGTTCATCATCGGTTGTGCAGCCCTCTGCGTGATCCTTGCCGGTACGATTGACGATACCATCGTCAAGCCCTTGGTAGGACGCTGGCGTCCCACCCACGACCCGCAGATTGGTGCTGCTGTCGACATCGTCGACGGCTATCGTGGCGGCCGCTTCGGCTTCTTCTCGGCTCATGCCTGCAACACGTTCAGCATAGCCGTTTTCTTCAGTCTTCTGGTGCGTTCGCGGCTGCTCACCATCTTCCTTGTCACCTGGTCGCTCGTCAACTGCTGGACGCGCCTTTACCTCGGCGTCCATTTCCCTGGCGACATCCTCGTGGGCCTGTTTTGGGGCGGCCTCGTCGGTTTTGGCGTCTATGGCCTTTTCCGCTATGTCACGCGCCGTCATCTTACCGCAACCAGTTATATCTCTACCAAATATACCGTCTCTGGCTATCGGCACAGCGACATCAACATCGTGCTCGTCGTTCTGATGCTGACCTATGTCTACGCATTATTACGAGCCTGCATCATCTGACTTTTAATTTATGGAAACGAAACACATACAGATAAGCGACTATAACTACGAACTGCCCGACGAGCGCATAGCCAAGTTCCCTAAGGCCGAGCGCGACACGTCGAAACTGCTTGTATACCGACATGGTGAAGTAAGGGAGGACGTCTTCCGCAATCTTCCTGATTACCTGCCTCAGGGGGCGCTCATGGTGATGAACAACACGCGCGTCATTCAGGCCCGTCTGCATTTCCGCAAGGCTACGGGTGCTCTTATCGAAGTCTTTCTGCTGGAGCCTGCTCAGCCCGCCGACTACGAACAGATGTTCCAACAGACAGAGCGTTGTTCGTGGCTATGCCTGGTGGGCAACCTGAAAAAGTGGAAGGGCGAGACGTTGTTGCGGACGATTACTGTTAGGGACGAGTCGGTTACCGTCAGCGCCCAACACCTTGGCGAGCAAGGCACGAGCCATCTCGTCGAGTTGTCATGGGATGGTGGCGCGTCGTTTGCCGAGATTATCGATGTCATGGGCGAGCTGCCCATTCCGCCCTATCTGAACCGCGAGAGTCAGGAGAGCGACAAGACGACCTACCAGACAGTCTACTCCAAAATCAAGGGTAGCGTAGCCGCTCCTACTGCCGGTCTGCATTTCACCGAGCGTGTGCTGAAAGCCCTTGACGATCACGGCATCGAGCGCGAGGAGTTGACACTCCATGTTGGCGCAGGCACGTTCCGCCCTGTGAAATCCGTAGAAATAGGCGACCACCCCATGCATACCGAGTATATTGCCGTGCGTCGTCACACGATTGAGCGGCTCATAGCCCACGACGGTCGTGCCATCGCCGTCGGTACCACCAGCGTGCGCACGCTTGAGAGTCTCTACTACATGGGACTGAAACTTGAAGGCAATCCCGCTCTCTCTGCCGAGGACCTTCATGTTTGTCAATGGGAACCTTACGAACAGGCTGCCAGCATTACACCTTTGAAGGCTTTGCAGAATCTATTGGCGTGGTACGACAAGAACGGCGAGACGGTGCTCCATTCGTCGACGCAGATTATTATTGCTCCGGGCTATGATTACAAGATTGTGCAGATGCTGGTAACTAATTTCCACCAGCCGCAGTCTACGCTCCTGCTGCTTGTCAGCGCTTTTGTGCATGGCGACTGGCGTCGCATCTACGACTACGCCCTGAGCCACGATTTCCGTTTTCTCAGCTATGGTGACTCGTCGCTCCTAATCCCATAGGAGTGCGTTAGAGTTCTACGGTTATTTTTCCATTGATTTGCCGTCCCGTCAGGTAGTTGGGTACGGCCCATTGGCGGTTGGTTACATCGGTCACCCAGTAGTAGCTGTTGACATTGGAGATACCGAAGAGGTTCAGGCAGTCGAGCCCTATCCATACATTCTTGATACCCAAATGTCCTCCCGGGGTCTCGGCGTGGAAGGCGAGGTAGGACATGCCGATGTCGGCACGTTTGTAGGCCGGTGCGCGGAAGTTTTGCTGCTCGATGCCGCGGTGTGGTGCGCCGAAGGGTAGTCCGTCGGCATAGGCCAGTCGTAGCGTCATCTTCCAGCGCTCGGTACCGGGGAAGTAGTCAGTAAAGTGCAGGTTGACGGCAAAGCGCTGGTCGGTGGGCAAGGGGAAACTGCTGGCCGCTGGCTGGCTGTCGAAGTGCTGGCTGGTCTTCATCAGCGAGAAGGTAAGCCAGGAGTCGGTGCCCGGCACGAACTCGCCGTAGAGCTTCAGGTCGAGGCCTGCGGCATAGCCTGAGGTGAGGTTCTCGCCGTAATAGGTCACCTTGACGTTCTGCACGTTGTAGGGTATGAGGTTGGCCAGGGCCTTGTAGTAGGCTTCTGCTGTGAACTTGAACGGTCGCTCCATCATGCGGAAGCGGTAGTCGAAGGCGGCAATGAACTGTAGCGAGCGCTGGCTCTTGATGTGGTCGTTCAGGGTGACCACCGTCTGGCGGTTGACGGTATTGGTGTCGCGCATCTCCTTGAAGAAGGGTGTCTGATAGTAGAGTCCGGTGGCTAGTCGGAGGGTGACGTCGTGGTTCCATCGCGGTATGACGGCTATCGAAGCGCGTGGCGATACGGTGGTCTCGCCGCTGAAGGACCAGTGGCTGAAGCGTGCACCGTAGTTGAGCGTGTAGAATGTCTCGCCGTCGCGGCTGGTCCAGCGGTAGGTGTCCTGCAGATATCCCTCCGTGCGGCGGGTGTCGATGGTGTTGCGGGCGCTGAAGGTGTAGATGAGGTCGAGACGGTCTGCGGTGTGGGGTATGGAGTAGCCTGCCGAGTCGCGCATCTCGTACTCGCGGCTCTGCTCCTTGATGTGCTCCCACTTCAGGGTGACTCCAGCCTCCAGGTCGTGGTGTTGCAGCCTGTGGTTGGCCATGAGCTTGACGCTCTGCACGTTGGCAGTCAGGTAGTTGCGTGCGTGTTCCATGTAGGTGCCCACGCCGAGGTTCTCTGACGAGTGGCTGTCGTCGAGCCAGTATTGTCCCTGAATGTCGTAGGTTTCCTGCTCCTTGGTGCGAAAGGCCGATGCTAGTAGCTTGACGGTGGTGGAGTCGCCGAAGTGGCGGGCCACGGAGAAGGTGCCGAAGTAGGTGCGGAAGACGTCGCGCTCCTGACCGTCGAAGTAGACCTTAAACGACTTGACGTCCTCCATGGTGCCGAAGCTGGTCTCGCGGTCCTTGGGTTTGAAGTCGTAGTGGTTGTCGGAGATGTTGCCGATGAAGTCCACGGTCCATCGGCGGCTGGGTGTCCAGCTGAGGTATGTCTGGTAGTCGAGGAACCGGGGGCGGTATTCGCCTGTGGTCTCGAGCGATCCGAGCAGGTTGCGCGTGGTCTTGTAGCGCAGTCCGTGGCTCATGGAGAAGTGTTTTCCGCCAGTACCGATGTAGGCGCTGGCACCCAGCAGCGAGGCTGTGGCGGTGGCCTCCGTGCGTTGCGGCCGGCGGTAGGTGATGTCGAGTGCCGACGACATTTTGTCGCCATACTTGGCCTCGAAGCCGCCTGTGGAGAAGCCGATGCGCTCCACCATGTCGCTGTTGATGACCGACAGACCTTCCTGCTGGCCGCTGCGAATGAGCAGGGGACGGTAGACTTCCACATTATTGATATAGACGAAGTTCTCGTCGAACGAGCCGCCGCGCACGTTGTACTGGCTGCTGAGCTCGTTGTGCGAGGAGACGCCAGCCTGCTGCTGTATGAGCTCTTCGACGGCATTGCCCGTGACGGAGGGGCTCTGCTTGATGTCCTTGATGTCGAGCTGCTCGGTAGCGGTGGTCTGCCGGCGGCGCTCGGTGACGACGACTTCCTGCAGGTCGTCTTGCGGGTAGAGGGTCATCAGGACGGTCTGCGTGCCCTTGGGTCGGAGGAAGGTTCGCGTGCGAGTTTTGTAGCCTATCATTGAGAATCGAACAACCACGCTGTCAGCCGATTGTAGCGTCATGTTAAACTCCCCCTTCAGTGAGCCGATGGTCACCTTTCCTTGTGCGGGACAGGTGACGGTGACCATCTCGACGGGGTTGCCGTCTTCGTCGACAACCTTGCCCTTGAGCGTGAAGTTGTCGGCCACGACGGTCAGGCCTACCGCCAGCAGGAGGGTAAGCGCGAGTAGTCGTTGACGCAGGTTGCTGATGTTCATCAATAATAATAACGCAGTAGGGCGCTATTTTATTGTAACTGCCCTAACAAGTCGGCTACATAAGGCCGTTGCCAGTCGCGTTCGTGGTGTCGCTGGTCGCCGTACTGCAGAATGTCGAGGTCTATGGGCACGATGCCGCGCTGGCGCTTCTCGGGCGTTCGTCCGAAGTCGGTTTCTATCTGTTTCAGCCGTCGGTTCAGCTCCTCCAGACCGAGTTCCGTCTGCCCTTGGGCCAGCTGGTTCAGGTAAGGGTCGCGTCGTTTTGTCGACAGCGGCTCGGTCCATTGCTCGGTGGTGTAATGGATGTTTGTAAGAACCTCGCCAAGACGCTGTCGGGCCTTGGCGAGGTTACTTTTCTGGTAGCGGTTAGCTGCTAATGATAGAATGACGTTTACCATTACTTCATCGCATTGATGCGCGACTTCACCTTGTCAACGTAGGCGTCGATAGTGGCAACGGCCACGATGTTGACGACGTCGCGAACCGAGGCGCCGAAGTCGATGAAGTGGATGGCCTTGTTCAGTCCCATCTGGATGGGGCCTATGATCTCCACGTCGGCGTCGAGCATCTGGAGCATCTTGTACGAGGAGCGGGCCGAGGTGAGGTTGGGGAAGACCAGCGTGTTCACCTTCTTGCCGTTGAGTCGGGTGAAGGGGTACTGCTCGTCGCGCAGCTCGTTGTCCATGGCGAAGCCCAGCCCCATCTCGCCGTCGATAGGCAGGTCGGGGTAGAGCTCGTGCATCTGCTCCACGGCATTCCTCACCTTCTTGGCGCCGGCGCTCTGGCTGGAGCCGAAGTTCGAGTGCGAGATCATGCCGATGACGGGTTTCTCGTTGAAGAAGCGTACGGCCGTCGACACCAGCTTGGCGATGTCGACCAGCGTGTCGCTGTCGGGGTTCTCGTTGACCAGGGTGTCGGCAATGTAGTAGGTGCCCTTGGGCGAGTTGATGATGTGCATGGCGCCAAAGTGCTTGTATTCAGGACGGATGCCGATGACTTCGTTGACGACCTTGATGGTGTTCGAGTACTTGGTATAGAGACCGGTGATGAAGGCGTCGGCCTCGCCCGTCTCCACCATCATCATACCGAAGTAGTTGCGCTCGAACATCTTGTCGTTGGCCTCCTGGAAGGTGTAGCCCTCGCGCTGGCGCTTCTCCGTCAGGATGCGGGCGTAGCGCTCGCGGCGCTCCTGCTCCGAGGGGTGGCGCAGGTTCACAATCTCGATGCCATCGAGGCTCAAGTCAAGGCTCTTGGCCAGCTTCATGATGACCTCGTCGTTGCCCAGCAGCACGGGCTGGCAGATGCCCTCGGCCTTGGCTTGGACGGCGGCCTTCAGCATCGTCGGGTGTACGGCCTCGGCGAAGACCACGCGCTGGGGGTGGGCGGCGGCTGTGGCGTAGAGCTTCTGCGTCAGCTTCGTCTCCTGACCCAGCAGCACCGAGAGCGAGTCCTTGTACTCGTCCCAGTTCTCAATCTTCTTGCGGGCCACGCCGCTCTCGATAGCGGCCTTGGCCACGGCAGCTGAGACCTCGCTGATGAGTCGCGGGTCGACGGGCTTCGGGATGAAGTAGTCGCGGCCGAAGCGCAGGTTGTTCACCTTGTAGACGTCGTTCACCACGTCGGGAACGGGCTGCTTGGCCAGGTCGGCAATAGCGTGGACGGCGGCCAGCTTCATTTCCTCGTTGATGGCCGTGGCGTGGACGTCGAGGGCTCCGCGGAAGATGTAGGGGAAGCCGATGACGTTGTTTATCTGGTTCGGATAGTCCGTGCGGCCGGTCGACATCAGCGTGTCGGGACGAGCCTCCATGGCGTCCTCATACGAAATCTCGGGCACGGGGTTGGCCAGGGCGAAGATGACGGGGTCCTTGGCCATCGTCTTCACCATCTCCTTCGACAGCACGTTACCCTTCGACAGACCCACGAAGACGTCGGCGCCGTCGACGGCCTCGGCCAGCGTCTTAATGTCCGTGCGGTCGGTAGCGAAGAATCGCTTCTGCTCGTTCAGGTCCGTGCGATCCTGGCGGATGACGCCCTTCGAGTCGAGCATCACAATGTTCTCCTTCTTGGCACCGATGGCCATATAGAGTTTGGTACACGAGATGGCGGCAGCGCCAGCACCGTTGACCACAATTTTCACCTTCGAGATGTCCTTGCCGATGACCTCCATGGCGTTCTTCAGTCCAGCAGCCGAGATGATGGCCGTGCCGTGCTGGTCGTCGTGCATCACGGGGATGTCGAGGCTCTTCTTCAGCCGTTCCTCAATGTAGAAGCACTCAGGCGCCTTGATGTCCTCGAGGTTGATGCC
>JAEEGL016122232.1_pt1 | contig 26087 bp, 25 predicted proteins | sample 9134231 | NCBI WGS metagenome assembly JAEEGL01 (sample SAMN16246548, study PRJNA631951) | gut metagenome | biome: gut microbiome; feature: rumen; material: fiber-attached | host: Bos | place: Iran: Karaj | collected 2018-10
CCTGAGCCTCTCGTTGGCCTGATCCCGGATCTTATCTGCTAAATCCGGAAGGAGGGAGGGCAGGGCGGAGGGCCTGTACTTTTCGCCGGGAGCGTTGCCTGCATCCCCCAGTGCCTGTGTTATCGCGTTATTCACCTCCGGATCCACCACGGATTTAAGATAGCTCACTGTGTAGACCTGTTTTACATTACCGATCATTTTTCTGTAGATGATCTCGGGATCGAAGATCCTGAATGAATACAGGCCGGACACAGTGAGCGTGCAGTCTATATCTATACCGCTTCTCTCATCCTGTATCCTGAAGGGGATCCCCTTTTTATTTTCGAATTCATTTCCCGTAATCTCTTTTGTATTTAGGTAGTATACCCGCTGGACCCTGGCGGGGATGTCTCCGCCGAAGGCGATCCTGCGGCCGATCTCGCTGCCGAAGGACTTTATGGATGAACCGTTTAATAAGCTGGGTGAAAGGCCGCTTGCAAAGACGTGCTCCCCCGGCTCTTTGAATATGCTGATCACTTTACCGCTGCTCACCACTATGGCCCACTGGCCGTCGGCAACAGCGATCACGGAGCCGTCGGTGATGGTATCGTCGCTGCCTTTATTTGCCGAAGACTGTGACGCACTTCTCACCCCGCGTATCATGACCAGTTCATTCGGGATGGAATTACATATGAAGAATTCTTTCCATTGATCCGATGCCACCGAGCTTACGGATGACATGGCTGCTTTGATAATGCCCATATTCTGATATTTCCTTCCGGAAGATCCTTTTGAAACTGCCGGTACAGATCCGAATTTTCCTTTGAAAAATTATATCATGTGTTTTGAATGCCCGTAAAGTAGGCTTACGTCAAATAATTATTTAAAACCTATTGACACAGTAGGTGAATTACGATATATTTTCAGATAAACATTCTTTAGAAACATTGGTAGGACAGATGAACAGGGATTGCGGATTTAACACGAGGATATTACATACAGGCCATTCCGGCGGATTCGCCCAGAGGGAGATCCTGCCTCCCGTTTCCCAGGTGACTGCCTTCGGGTATGAGAGCATGGAGGAACTGGAGCGGGTCTTTTCGCATAAGAGTATGGGTTATGCTTACACACGCATCGGAAATCCTACGCTTTCGGCTTTTGAACAGAAGATCAACATCCTGGAAGGCGGCGCGGGAGCGGTATGTACCAGCAGCGGCATGGCTGCCATATCATCAGTCCTTCTGGCAGTCTGTAAGAGCGGTGATGAGATCATAGCAGGGCGTGGCCTGTACGGAGGGACCATCGATCTGCTGCATGATCTGGATAAACTGGGTATAGTCACCAGATTCGCGGATGTTCTGGATGGGGAAACCATTAAGAGCCTGGTGAATGAAAAAACGAGGGCTGTATTTGGGGAGGTGATCAGTAATCCGTCATTGAACGTGATGGATCTGGAGCAGGCTGCTTTGGCAGCTCATGAAGCGGGGGTACCGCTGATAGTGGATTCCACGACGGCCACTCCCTATATAGTAAGACCCCTGTCTTTCGGCGCCGATATAGTGATCCATTCGACTTCGAAGTATATCAACGGAGGCGGTAATTCCATCGGCGGTATCATTGTGGACGGCGGGAGCTTCCTCTGGGATTTTGAAAAGCATACTGCTCTTTCCGAATTCAAAAAATACGGAAAACATGCCTTTATGATCCGTCTCAGGACTGACCTGTGGGAGAATCTGGGATGCTGTATGGCACCGATGAACGCCTTTCTTTCATATATAGGGGCGGATACTTTGGGACTTCGTATGGAAAGGATATGCGAAAATGCAGATGCTCTGGCCCATGCCCTGGATGGGGAAGACGTGGAAGTTAATTATCTGACGCTTGCATCCCATCCTTATCACGAATATGTGGAAAAGCAGCTTAGAGGCTACGGAGGCGGGATACTGACCTTCAGGGCCGGAAGTAAGGAGAGAGCGTTTAAGATCATCGATTCACTGAAATACGCTTTGATCGCCAGCAATATAGGAGATGTGAGGACTCTGGTGATACATCCGGCATCGACACTTTATATGCACTCTGACAAGGAAGAGACTGAGGCGGCGGGAGTTTATGACGATACCATCCGCGTGAGTGTAGGAATAGAGGATAAGGATGATCTGACGGAAGATTTTGTCAATGCTATCAGGAACAGCAGATGATGAAAATAAAATGGAAGAACATTTGCCTGAAGGATGATCTGCAGCAGAATATAGAGGATCAGGCAAGCAGGGAATATCCCATGGAATGCTGCGGGATACTTTTCGGAAGATCATCTGATGAAGGTGGGATGACCGTTATATCCGAGTATGTTCCTTTGCATAACGGCTGTGAAAATGAGGACAGGAACCGTCATTTTGTGATAGATTCCATGGAGCTGTATGAATGTGAAAGCAAGTACAGGCAAAATGGCCTTGAAATAGTCGGCTTTGTACATTCCCATCCGGATGTACCGGCGGTTCTGTCAAAGGCAGATGAATCGGGAATGATACCGGGCCTTTTGTATATGATACCGGAGCTTTGTAAGGGTAAATGTACCGATATCCGGGTCTGGATAAAAGACAGTTTGGATACAAAGGCTGCGGAAATACCAAAAATCATTTGATCGGGGAGATTTTTAATATGAAAGTGATAATATCAGCCACATTGAGATCATTTTTTAACCGGAGTACGCAGACGGATGTAAATGCTCATACCGTAGGTGAAGTCTTAAAGGCTCTTACGGATGAATATCCGGATGCAAAAAAGGGATTTTATGATGAAAACGGAAAGCTGCGAAGCTTCATTAGGATCTTTGCGGATGGGGAGGATATGACGGATGAATCTCATCACAATGAATCCCTCAGGGAGGCTGCGCAGATACTTCTCCTTCCCTTTGTGGCGGGAGGTGCGCCGGAGGACAAGCTCATATCCGATGAGCGGGTAAAGGAAATAAAGCTGGATGATAAGGACATAGAGAGATTCAACAAGCATCTTCTTCTCCGTGAGATCGGTGTGAAGGGGCAGAAAAGGATAAAGGCTGCAAGGGTTACCGTCGTCGGTGCAGGAACTTTGGGATCGCCTGTGATCCAGTATCTGGCAGCTGCCGGAGTGGGAACGATCAGGATAATCGACGGCAGCGAAGTGGTTCCTGAGAATCTGCAGAGCCAGGTGCTCCATACGGCCCGTGATCTGAAGAGGCCCAAGACGGCTTCTGCCAGAGACAAGGTCAGGAATATAGACAGAAATACAGAGGTGATCGCTGAAAATCAGCAGCTGACAGCGGAAAATGCCCTTTCGCTGATCGAAGATTCCGATCTGGTGATAGACTGCTCGGAAAATTATCCGACAAGATATCTGGTGAATGACGCCTGCGTGTTGTCGGGTATACCTTATGTTTTTGCGTCGATCTATCAGTTTGAGGGACAGGTGAGCGTATTGGCATACAAGGATGCGCCGTGTCTCAGGTGTTTGTATCCCGCGCCTCCCAAGCCCGGTCTGGTGCCTACCTGTGCCGAGGGCGGTACCATAAGTCCTCTTGGCGGGATCATAGGAAGCATACAGGCCAATGAAGCACTGAAGCTGATCATAGGCGCAGGTGAGACTCTGACGGGAAAGCTGCTCAGGGTAGATACCTTCGGTATCAGATCTGATCTGTTGAATGTGAAAAAGGATGAGGCTTGCCCCATATGCGGCAGGGTACCGACCATAACCCGGCTTGAAGATCTGGATTACGAGGAGTTCTGTGGTCTTAAGGAAGAGGAGACAGAGGAACCGGTAGAAGGACTGACCCCCGAGGAACTGGCACACCGCATAGAAAAAGAGGAGCCGGTGACCATTGTCGATGTGAGAGAACCCCATGAGAGGATAATCGTGAGATTCCCCAATGCGCTGGTGATCCCCATAGGACAGCTGGCAAGACGGCAGAAGGAACTGGATCCGGAGATAGATACCGTATTCATATGCAAGTCGGGACAAAGGAGCATTCTGGCTATAAACACGCTTCGCGAAGCCGGATATAAGGGCCCCATGTACAACCTTAAGGGCGGAATGGATGCCATGAAGGATATCATCTTCTCCAATGAAGGCGGAGGTTTGTAATGGATATAACTCGAAAGAGTATATTATAGATATTTTTCATAAGGAGGACAAAACAGATGGCTAAAGAAGTTGAAAAGAAGGTGGAGGGGATCAATGCCCTGGGTGCGAACGCGGCGTATAATCTGGCGAACGTCACCAAGACTAAGCCTCAGTTTGGTGCACTGACACCCAAGTGGCTGACAAAATTCCTGGAGTTTAAGGGTCTGGAGACAGGAATCTTTCGTGTGAATAAGGTAGTAGAGGGTGAGACCCCCCTTGATGTACTGTGCTCACAGACAAAGAAGAGCGATATAATTCCCGATGGTTTTGTGGAGTATGAAACCGAACCCAGGGAGTATCGTCTCAATTCCATTTCGACTATCATTAATGTAAACACTGCTATCGAAGATGTTTACAGCGCTCCCTACGATCAGGTTCAGGAGCAGCTGGGACTTGCCATAGAGTCACTTCGCGAGCGTCAGGAGAGCCAGCTCATCAACAATGATGACTATGGTCTTTTGAAGAATGTGGCAGATTCCCAGAGGATCCAGACGAGAAACGGTGCCCCTACTCCTGATGATCTGGATGAGCTCATCACCAAGGTGTGGAAGGAGCCTTCCTTCTTCCTGGCACATCCCAGGGCCATCGCTGCATTTGAGAGGGAATGCACGAAGAGAGGAGTGCCGCCGGTAGTGGTAAATATCGCAGGCGGAAATTTCCTTACATGGAGAGGGATACCCATTATCCCTACGGATAAGCTTCTGGTGGACGGACTTAAGAATCCCACTTCGCAGAGCGGAAAGACAAACATTCTCCTCATCCGTACAGGAGAGGCAAAGCGCGGTGTCATCGGTCTGTTCCAGGCAGGTCTTAAGAATGAGCATTCGAGAGGTCTGTCCGTGAGATTCCGTGGTATCGATGACAAGGGAGTCGCTTCATATCTGCTTTCATTATACTGCTCTGCAGCCATTCTGGCAGACGACGCAATAGCCGTACTCGAGGATGTGGAAGTGGGTGAATACTATGACTACGATTGATCAGTATGCCGTAAAGGAAGAAGCTTTGGGGCTTCCCAGCGCAGCTGAATTGACTGCCCTTGCGAATGAGATGTTTCCGGATCTTGCCGTTCCCGGGCTGGTGACTCCCGGAGTGAGCCCTCAGAGTGCATCCGAAAGTGCCGGAGTATCACAGGCGCAGACGGCAGCCGTCGGTGAGAGCGACAGTACATTTGACTGGGAGCATCCCTTTGGTGCGCCCGTCGCAGCGTCTGCGACCACATCCTATGCTCCGAAGGTGCAGTCGAAAACCGAGGCTGAGGAGTATGACCGGAGGATCGATGTACCTACCTCCATCCGTGAAGGGGACGTGGTGGGAGACGGAAAAAAGGCTGAAAGAGGAACCTCGAGAAACGACAGCATCCGTATCGGAAGCAAGACCCTGGCACAGATCAGGGATGATTTCCCTATTTTGTCCGAGCGTATAAACGGAAATCCGCTGGTATGGCTTGATAACGGCGCCACGACCCAGAGACCCCGGCAGGTGATAGACAGGCTTACATATTATTTTGAGCATGAGAACTCCAATGTCCACAGGGGAGCGCATACTCTGGCGGCCAGATCTACGGATGCCTATGAAGAGGCCAGGGATATCGTCAGGGATTTTATTGGAGCCCCTTCTTCCGAAGAGATAATCTTTGTAAGAGGAACCACCGAGGCGATCAATCTGGTGGCAAATGCATATGTAAAGCCTCAGCTGCAGCCCGGAGATGAGATCATAGTATCTATCCTGGAGCACCATGCCAACATAGTTCCCTGGCAGCTGATAGCCCAGAAGACGGGAGCTGTCATCAAGGTGATACCCTGTGATGAGACCGGTCAGCTTATTATGTCCGAATATGAGAAGCTGTTCACAAAGCAGACTAAATTTGTGGCTGTGACCCATGTATCAAATGTGCTGGGGACTGTGACGCCGGTGGAGGAGCTGATCGCGATCGCCCACAGGCACGGAGTCAGGATCCTCATAGACGGTGCCCAGTCGGTGGCTCATATACCGGTGAATGTATCTGCCCTTGATGCTGATTTCTTCGTCTTTTCGGGGCACAAGATCTTTGCGCCCACCGGTATCGGAGTGGTCTATGGCAAGAAAGAACTTCTGGAGGCGGCCGAGCCTTATCACGGCGGAGGAAACATGATCGCCGATGTGACTTTTGAGAGGACCATCTACAATGGTCTGCCCAACAAGTTTGAGGCGGGAACCGGAAGCATAGCGGATGCTGTGGGACTGGGTGCGGCTCTTTCTTACCTGACGGACATCGGAATGCCCTGTGTATACAGATGGGAGCATGAGCTTTTGCAGTATGCGATGCAGGAGATGAAGAGGATACCCGGACTGACGCTCATCGGCACGGCTCTTAACAAGGCGTCGGTGCTTTCCTTTAAGCTGGACGGGTATTCCGATGAGGAAGTGGGAAAGCGTCTTGATGCATACGGCATCGCTGTGCGGACGGGACATCATTGCGCCCAGCCTGTGCTCAGACATTTCGGATATGAGGGATCTGTCAGGCCCACACTGGCGCTTTATAATTCGCCGGATGATGTGGATGCACTGGTCAAGGTACTGAAGACCTTTGCCTGAAGGATCCGAAAAAGAAAAGGAGAGAATGAGTTATGAATATCACTGTAGCAGGAGAAAAAAAGGAAGTGGCGGACGGCCTTACGGTCGCAGCGCTCATTGAACAGGAAAATGTGGAGACTCCCCAGTATGTGACTGTTTCGATAAATGAGGAATTTATCGAGTCCGGAAGCTTTGAGACCCATGTTCTGAAAGAAGGCGATGAGGTGGAGTTTTTATACTTCATGGGAGGTGGACGTTAATGGCTTTTAGCAATGAACAGCTGGAACGTTACTCCAGACATATCATTTTAAAGGAGATAGGTGCCAAGGGCCAGAAGAAGCTGCTGAATGCGAAGGTGCTTATCATAGGCGCAGGCGGCCTGGGCGCTCCGGCGGCTTTATATCTGGCTGCGGCAGGTGTGGGTACCATCGGTATCGCGGACGCCGATGTGGTGGATCTGTCCAATCTGCAGAGACAGGTGATACATACTACCAACGACATAGGCAAGAAAAAGGTGGAATCTGCAGCTGAGACAATGCGCGCCATAAATCCTGATGTGACTGTGAACACTTATTATGATTTTGTCAGCAGTTACAATATCATGGATATGATAAAGGATTATGATTTTATCCTGGACGGAACGGATAATTTCCCGGCAAAATTTCTGATCAACGATGCCTGCGTCATGGCTAAGAAACCTCTTTCCCACGCCGGTATCATCAGGTTTAAGGGACAGCTTACCACCATCATCCCGGGAGAGAGTCCTTGCTACAGATGCATATTCAAAAATCCGCCCCCGAAGGATGCCGTTCCCACCTGTAAGCAGGCGGGAGTCATCGGAGCCATGGGCGGCGTGATCGGCTCTCTGCAGGCTATGGAGGCCGTGAAATATATTACCGGAGTGGGAGAGCTGCTGACCGGTTATCTGTTGACTTATGATGCGTTGAAGATGGAATTCCACAAGATAAAGCTTCCACCCAGAGGCAAGGGCTGTGCCGTATGTTCGGATGAACCGACCATCACACAGCTTATCGATTATGAACAGCCTGCATGTGAGTTGAAGCATTAGGAAAGACAGCTTCCATAAAGAAAGCGGAAAGAAGTCATAATGAAGATCACCATTAGAAAAAGCGATTTTGATAAGATTTACAAATATGCCATATCCCAAAGGCCCGATGAGGCCTGCGGACTGATCGCGGGGTCGGAAGAGGATGGAGTCAGAGAAATAAAGAAGGTTTATCTGTTAACGAACGTGGATCACACGAACGAACATTTTTCCATCGACCCCAGGGAACAGCTTTCTGCAGTGAAGGACATGAGGATCGAAGGCCTCAAGCCTTTGGGAAACTGGCATTCCCATCCTGAATCTCCCTCCCGGCCGTCGGAGGAGGATAAGCGGCTGGCAAACGACAGCAGGGCCAGCTATCTCATACTGTCTCTGGCCGAGGAGGGGAATCCGGTCCTGAACGCGTTTCATATAGAAGGTCCGGAGGGAAACAGGGAGGTCAGAAAAGAGGATTTATTGATTTTGGAGGATCTGTAATGGCAGAGTATAATGTAGATGACAGGATAGATATCACGGATGTGACGTGCCCCATCACTTTTGTCAAGACAAAGGTGGCTCTGGAGGAACTGGATGACGGGCAGGTGCTTCAGGTTCATTTAAATGACGGTGAGCCTGCGGAGAATGTGCCCCGCAGCATAAAAGAGGAGGGTCATGAGATCCTGGATTTTGTGGATAACGGTGACGGAACTCATGAGCTGTTTATCAGAAAGGTGGAGGAATAGACGGACCTTTTCGGCATAGGCCCCAAGGGGGTCATCTGACATACATCGTCGCCACATCCGTTTCTATGATCTCATATCCGCCTGCGTTCAGATATTCCCAGAAATCGCCTTTCAGGGAATTTTTGTTCGGATCGGCGCTCCCCTTTTTTCTGTTAAAGCTGCATTTCTCGAAGGAGCCGATGTCTTCCCTTAAGATCACCACCAGGTCCGGTATCCTGTCGGGGTGCAGCTCATAATAGCTCAGCAGCAAAGGATCCGACAGTTTCAGGCGCCAGGAGGTGGGAGCTCCGTATCTTAAGTCGCCGCAGGTGTATGCCCAGGGCAGGATCTTTGTGTAAAATACGGTTTTCCCCTTATAGTCGCGGTTCAGTCCTTCCACCAGACTAAGCACCTGCTCATATTGTTCGCAGTGCTCTTTTGTGGTGAAAAGTCCCGCAGCGGGCCCGTTGCTTATCCGGCAGTTCAGTTTGATAAGGTCGGCGTCCCTGACCACTATCACTATCCTCTGGGTCAGCATGAGGGACAGGAGGATGATGATACATAGAGCAGGCAGCTTTTCTCTTTTTTCCGCGCTCTTTTGTGAATAGACAGAGCCGAAGGCCAGGAAGACTCCCAGGGCCATGATGGTGAAGCCGTTGGTGGTCCCGTTCAGTCTGGTGTCGCTCCCCCCCGCAAAGCACAGGACCAGGGAAAACCCGAAGTATAAGAAGAGAGCGGTCTGCGGTCTTAACAGCTCCTGTCCGCCGGCTGCGGTAAAGTAGAGGATGAGTATGGGCAGGCTCCAGACACAGAGGGCTATGGCAGGATAGCCGGGGTTGCGGAAGCCCTTGTAAAATGCCAGGATCAGTGCGGGAACGGTCAGAAGCGGCAGCCATCTGTTAAAGAGCAGCTTTGACGCTGTCTGTCTTTTGATGAGAGCCAGGATCAACAGTACCGCACACAGGCAGAGAAATACTGTCAGTACGTAGATGTTGTTAAAGGATTTAAAGGAATCAAGGGTATTGTTGAAGGCGTGCATGAAGCCTTTTTTGTGCTCGGGATCCTTGAATATGTATTCAAAGCCGGTCATGATGCCGGGAATATCATTAAGCCTGAAGGCAGTTATGACGTAGATAAGAGCCGTGGCCACGATCCCGCAGATGAAATACAGTATGGAGGGTTCTTTTTTCCTGACAGCGAAGATAAACGAAACCAGACAGTAGAGTATAACACTGATGCCCATGTAGGGCATGCACAATACCGAAAGGGATACCAGAAAACCGGCAAGTAACTGCCGGCTCTTTTTTTCTTTATAGTCCCCGGCGGTCATGATGAACAGTGCAAGGGTGAGAAAACAGACGCACAGATTGTTGTAACTGGGGCCCAGGATATTTGATTTGCAGAAGACCATTACCGTAAAAGCCGCGGAAAAGCTGAGGAATGAATTTGTTCCCAGCTTTCTCATGGACCGGTATGCAAAGAAGCCGGTAAAGACGGACAGGCCGGTCATAAGGATCCTGAAATACAAAATGAGTCCGTCGGCGTCTTTTACAAGGAGGCGCCGGATATGGTAAAATGGCAGGAGTATCACGCTGTAGAACTGGGTGGGGTGCCATTCGTCGCTCACCAGCTTATCTCCCAGATACAGCCGGTGGACCAGGGACATATAAAAGCTTTCATCTGACTGCTGAAAGCCGAAAAAGCATCTGACCAGCAGGATGAGGGCAATAAAGGCCAGTACGGCCGCGTATATTTTATCTTCTCTTGTCTTGAACATGCTTTATATTTTAACACGATTGACATACTGTTTGTAGTATAATTTTTCATGGCAGAATCTTGACATCTGACGGAAATATTTGGTATGGTTTGTCGATGTAGAACCGTATTCCGGAGGGGATCTGAATGAATATAATGAGAGAGCTTTTCGCTGCTTTTGAGGCAGAGGATATAGCTTATCTGCATTTTAAAAGCAATAAGAACCTGGATAAAAGCTTTGAGGGCAAGGCTGATTTTGATGTCCTTATAGACAGGCTGAGGCTTTCCGATGCCGAAAGGGTGATCTTCGAAAAGGGGGGTAAGCGTCATAATAACCCTGATTTCGGGAATTATCCGGGGGTGGACAATTATCTGGTCTTTGATCCGGAAACCGGACTGATCTTTCATCTGCATCTGCACTGCCAGCTCTGTACGGGCAAGAGGCTGATCAAGGATTACGTCATACCCTGGAGTGAGCTTTTGCTTAAGGAGCGGATCAGGGATGAGGCTCAGGGGATATATATTTCGCCGCCTGAGCTGGAACTTTTGCTTTTGTCTGTCAGGGCCGTGGTGAAGAAGCGTCTTTTTACGGCACCTTTTCCCTTTGGTATGGAGGATGAGAGAAAAGACCTTACGGCGCGTGCGGATGCAAAAAAACTTACCGGGTTTGCCCTTGAACTCTTAGGTAAAGAAGGGGAGGAAGCGGCCGGTATCGTAATTAAGGATACCGTCGGTGCAGCGGATTTTGCAAGACTGTCCCGGATCGTCAGAAAAAGGCTTTCCTCCTGCAGGAGGATGAGCCCCTTAAAAGCCTTCACCTCTTCTGTTTCGGATTATTTCGGAAAGATAAAAAGAAAGAAGATAAACAAGTACTTCGGCGGATATTTCCCGGTGGCCAAGGCACCCGCCCAGGGCGGCGCCATGATAGCCTTCGTGGGAATCGACGGAGCCGGAAAGAGTACCATGGTGGCCCTTATTGACAAATGGATCAGACAGAGCAAGATCGAGGGCCGGCGTTTTTATATGGGTGAGGGTGACGGGAAACTGCCTTTTTATGTGGCTGTCATGAAAAAGGCCGAAGCAGGCGTGAGGAAAAAGGGGGATAATTCCGGAAAATCCACCAAGAGGATCTATTTTTTCAAAGCGCCTTTCAAATATATTAAGCGTCTGTTAAAGCTCAGCGTCATATACGATGTGGAGAAAAACAACCGAAAGAAGATACTGATGATGAACAGATACCGCATGAACGGCGGGGTCAGTATCTGTGACAGATTTCCCCAGATCGAGAAAAATGACCGCAATGACGGACCAAAGATAGAAAAGCATATTCAGGTCCTGGGTTCAAATCCCATCACCCGTTATTATGAGCGCCGGGAAAAGGAGCTTATGTCCATAGTAAAGACCATAAAGCCCGATCTCATAGTGCGCATGAGCATTCCCGCCGAGGTGGGACTTTCCCGTAAAGGAGACCCCGTCAACGAGCATACCGTCAAGGCCCATGAGAACAAGCGCAGGGAGCTCATGTCCCTGGAATTTCAGGGAGCAAAGATACTTGATATCGATGCGACCATGCCCTTTGACGAGGAAGTGCTCCTGATCAAGCAGAACCTTTGGAAATATATCTGACCGTGTAAATGAGAACAAGGAAGGCAATCATCAACTCAATAATGTCGCTTTTGCTGGAGCTGACACTTACCGTCTGCAGTCTGATACTGCCGAGGCTGATCATATCGACCTTCGGATCGAAATACAACGGTATCACTTCGTCCATTACCCAGTTTGTCACCTATATCTCCCTTCTGAGATCCGGTATCGGCGGGGTGACCAGGGCATCCCTGTACAAGCTGCTCTCGGACAATGACACCGAGGGGATAAGCGGGATAGTGATGGCCACCGAAAAGTTCATGAGACAGGTCACCACTATCTTTATCGTTATCTTTCTGGGCTTTGCTGCAGTGTATCCCATAGCCATTTCAAAGGATTTCTCCTGGGGCTTTTCCTTTTCCCTTTTTCTGATCATTTCACTGAGCACCTTTGCCCAGTACTACTTCGGGTTTACCTATCAGATGCTGCTCCAGGCTGATCAGCGTCTTTATATCGCATCCTTTATCAGTATAATAGCCAATATCTTAAGTACCGCGGTGGCGGTGGTCCTGATAAAGCTGGGCTTTGGCATACATATGGTGAAGCTGGGCTCTGCCGTTGTCTTTACGATCCAGCCCATTGTGCTGAGCCTTTATGTCAGGAAAAGGTATCACATTAATACCCACGCCACTCCCAATATGGTGGCCATAAGCCAGCGGTGGGATTCCTTTGCCCATCAGATGGCTAATTTTGTTCACGGCAACACGGATATCGTGATACTGACGATCTTTTCCGTTCTGGAGGAGGTGTCTGTCTATTCCGTGTATGCCATGGTGATCACGGGAGTCAGGAAGCTGGTAAATATCTGCTCAAAGGGTATGGAGGCCGCTTTCGGGAATATGATAGCCCGGGGCGAGAAAAAAGCGCTCCTCAATAATCTGGAGAGACTGGAATTTATCATTTTCTATTTTTCCGCCTTCTGCTTTACCAGTGCGGCGGTACTGATCGTGCCCTTTGTCAGCGTGTATACGAAGGGAGTTCACGATGCGGATTATATAAGACCTCTTTTCGGAGCGTTCATGTGTCTGGCCGGACTTTTATGGTGTTTCCGCATCCCTTATCAGACGGTGGTCTATGCGGCGGGTAAATTCAGGGAGACCAGAAACGGGGCCATTGCCGAGCCTGTCATCAATATTCTGATCTCCGTGGCGCTGGTCATACGTTTCGGCCTGATCGGCGTGGCCGTGGGAACGGTGGTGGCCATGCTCTTCAGGACTCTGCAGTACGCTGTTTTTATTTCCCGTCATGTGATAGAAAGACCTTTGGCAGTAGTATTTAAGAAGCTGTTGATCATTTCGCTGGACATAGCGCTTTCCGGTGCCCTGGCGATGCAGATACATTATGCGTACAACGATTATAAGGACTGGATAGTGCTTTCTCTGATGCGCTCTGCCGTGGTGCTGGCGGTGACGGCGGTCTTCACGGCTGTATTTGAGAGGAAAAATTTTGGGGACTGTGTAAAGAAGGTAAAGGGGGCCCTGTCCCTTCGCGGAGGAAAAGCATGAGAGTGATAGAGCTTTGCGGCATGCCCGGCTGCGGCAAGAGCACAGCCTTTAAGGCCTTCAGGGAAGCTTACCCCGAGGCGGCCGGAAAATACAAAAGTCAGAATGACCTGTGTCATAAGTCAAAATGGCAGTGGGCCCTTGCAAAACGGCTCTGCGGCCTGCGCATAAGGCTGGGACTTCTGGATGAGCGGGAAAAAAGGCTGATGGAGCTGATGAAGGGCGACGGGAAAAAGCTCATGTCCTACAGATCAAAGGTTCTGGCTTTGTACCGGCGTCTTAAAAAATATTCGAAGTCGGATCTTTGCTTCATTCTGGATGAAGGGCTGATCCAGCATGTTTCCTCGGCGTTTTATGACGGGAAAGCTCCGGCCTGTGAGGGAGGTTTGCCTGTGATCCCCTGGCAGTATGAGGCGGTATATTTTTACTGCGATATAGGGGAAGCAGTCAGGCGGAACCGTCAGAGGGGAAGGAAGAACAGATATAATGTTTCCGATGAGGCTGAGCTTAAGAGGGTGCTTTTGACAAAGGCTTCCAATATAGCAGTGTTATTGCCTGTATTTTGCAGCCGGATCAGAAAAATAGACACGTCAATGAGCAAAGAGGAGTGTGCAAAACGACTGAAAGAGATCATTGAAGAAAAATAAACCTATTGACATAGTAGGTAAAAGGGAATATAATGCCTCTTGCAGAAGGAGGGTTATATTTTGGATAAATTAATTTACATGGATAACGCCGCAACCACCGCTGTGGAGCCTGAGGTCCTTAAGGAGATGCTGCCGTATTTCAGTGAGGATTATGCCAATCCCTCAAGCGCTTATTCTTTTGCGGGCAGGATCGCAAAGAAAGTAGCCTCATCCAGGGAGACCATTGCCGGTTTTATCGGGGCGAAGGAAAATGAGATATATTTTACCACCGGAGGCAGTGAGTCTGACAACTGGGCGGTAAAGGGTGTTGCGGATGCCCTTAGGGATAAGGGAGATCATATCATTACCACAGGCATAGAGCATCATGCCATGCTTCATACCTGTGAGTTTCTGGAAAAGCACGGTTTTGAAGTGACTTATCTTCCCGTGGATGAAAACGGTCTGGTGGATCCTAAGGCTGTGGAGGCTGCGATAAGGCCTTCCACCGTTCTTATTTCCGTGATGTTTGCAAACAATGAGATCGGCACGGTGGAGCCTGTGGCCGGGATAGGTAAGATCGCTCACGATCATGGGATCCTTTTTCATACCGATGCGGTTCAGGCCTTCGGGCATCTTCCCATTAACGTGGACGAAATGAATATCGATCTGCTCTCAGCCAGCGCACACAAGCTTGGCGGGCCGAAGGGAGTGGGCCTGCTTTATGTGCGCTCGGGAGTGAAGCTGTCAAATCTGATCCACGGCGGGGCCCAGGAAAGGGGCAAAAGAGCGGGGACCACAAACGCTCCGGGTATAATCGGCTTTGCGAAGGCGGTGGAGATGGCCCGGGAAAACATGAAAAAAAACAGTGCGTATATAAGAACTCTCCGGGATCATATGACAGAGCGTATCCTTGAGGAGATACCTTACGTAAAGTTTAACGGTGACAGGACAGAACGTCTGCCGAATAATATGAATTTTTCTTTCCGCTTTGTGGAGGGGGAATCCCTGCTCATCCTGCTGGATCAGAAAGGGATCTGCGCTTCCTCCGGTTCGGCCTGTACTTCCGGGTCTCTGGATCCCTCCCATGTGCTGCTGGCCATAGGCCTGCCCCATGAGATCGCCCATGGCTCGGTGCGGCTGACTCTTTCAAAGGACAATACGATGGAGGAAGCGGACTATGTGGTGGATTCGTTAAAACAGATAGTGGAAAGGCTTCGTCAGATGTCGCCTTTGTATGAGGACTTTGTCAGAAAGGAAAAGGGTGGGGATAAATGAGTCAGGTTACGGAATACAGTGAAAAGGTGATGGATCATTTCATGAATCCCAGGAATGTGGGTGAGATGGAGAATCCCTCCGGGGTGGGAACCGTGGGAAATGCAAAGTGCGGGGACATCATGAGGATGTACCTTGACATAGATGAAAACCAGGTGGTGAGGGATGCAAAGTTTAAGACCTTTGGCTGCGGCGCTGCCATAGCCACCAGCTCCATGGCCACGGAGCTGGTAAAGGGAAAGAGCGTCACCGATGCCATGGAGGTGACAAACCGGGCGGTGATGGAGGCTCTCGGAGGGCTGCCTCCCGTGAAGGTCCACTGTTCGCTCCTGGCGGAGGAGGCCATACACGCCGCGCTCTGGGATTATTCCCAAAAGAACAAAGTGGTCATAGACGGGCTTAAGGCTCCGGTGAACGATATTGAGGAACTGGAAAAAGAAGAGCAGGAATGATAAAGAGTCAAATTAAAAACTGAGTGATCCGTTTATAACAGATCACTCAGTTTTTTACCGTAAAAGAAGTCATGTATCATTTCGTTATACTCCTCCCACATAGGCAGGGTATGGCATTTGTCCTTTTTGGGACAATCGATGTTCTTGTCCGCCAGGCAGGCCACGGAGGAGAGAGGCCCTTCCATCAGTTCCAGGATCTCGCCCACGGAATAATCTTCTGCCTTGCGGGTCATCTTATAGCCGCCGCCTTTGCCGCTGGCTCCGTTAAGCAGTCCTCCCGAAACCATATCCTTCACGATTATCTCAAGATATTTTTTTGATATTTCCTGACGCTCGGCGATGTCCTTTAACGGAGTGTAGCCGTCGCCGCCGTTCTGGGCCAGATCCAGCATGACCCTCAGGGCGTATCTTCCTTTAGTGGAAATCATCTGATTCACTTCCTTTCGTGTTTTTGATTTACCTATTATACCGCAAGGTGAATAGGTAATCAAGGGCTGTCTTGCGAAATCTTGTAAAATAAAGGACGGTAGTGTAAAATGTCTGCGGGAGAAATATGACGTAATGAAAGTGATCAGGACAGCGGCTTTTGTTCTGATGGTGATATGGATGGGATGCATTTTTGCCATGTCGCAAAAGCCGTCGGATGGATCTACCAAGGACATCGAATATATGGGCGAGCTTATCGGCCGGCTCGTGGTTCCGGATTTTGAAGAACTGGATGAAGAAAGACAGCATGAGTTCGCCCGGAATATAGACCACGGCGTGAGGAAGACTGCCCATGCGTCCGAGTATGCGCTTTTGGCGATCCTGGCTTTTTTTGCCTGTTATGACGGCCGTGCAGGACGGCGCCGGGCCTTTTTGACTGCGTTTATCATATCCGCCGTCTATGCGGGCAGCGATGAGCTGCACCAGCTGTTTGTGCCGGGAAGGTCCGGCCAGATCACGGATGTGCTCATCGACTCGGCGGGAGCCCTGATGGGCCTCCTTTTTCCGGCGGCTTTTTTTTCTTTGAAAGATATGGTTAAAAAAGGATCAGATGAATAAAAAAAGGATATTGTACAATCTTATAAACGGGACGGTGCTTCTGATATCTGTGTTCTTTTTTATAGGGGAATTCCGCGGCGCGGGTGAGCTGTTTGGTCAAGACAGCGTATCTCAGCTCATCCTCATGGTACTGACGGTATTCCTGGTCCACGCCGTAAAAGCGCTTCGCCTGTATCTGGCGCTGTATGGAAACGGCCTTGGCTTTTCGGAATATCTGAAGATCTATGCCAAGGTGACTCCGGTCAGTGTGGTCCTGCCCTTTAAGCTGGGAGAGTTTTTCAGGATGTACTGTTACGGTGAAAAGCTGGGGAGTCTGCTCAGGGGTACCGTGATCGTTCTCTTTGACCGGTTTATGGATACGGCGGCCCTGGTGACCATGATCATTCTCATAAGAGGTTTTTCCGGGGAGGGTGTCCTCTATCCGGTATATTTTTTCATCCTGTTTCTGATAGCTGCCCTGCTCTGTTATCTGGCGTTTCCCGGAGTGTACGGATTCTGGAAGAAATGGTTCCTGAGGGCAAAGGCCACGGAAAACAAACTGAGGGCCCTTAAATTCCTGGAGATGATGAACAGGGTGTATCAGGAGATAAAGGCGGTTTCCTCGGGCCGCGGCGTGATCCTCTATTTTATGTCGGTGGCGGCCTGGGCTGTGGAGCTGGGCAGTGTGGCCCTGAGGGCGGGCCTGTCCGGAACGGCTCTTGCAAAGGATGTGCTTCCCGATTATCTCATGTGCGCCATGGGCAGCGGCAGTTCGCCCTATCTGGCATCCTTTGTATTTGTCAGTGTGATAATGATGGTGATCCTGTACCTGCTGATAAAGATCGGACAGGACATTTCGAAGATATGACCTTTTTTATACATTATCATTTTGAGCTTTAACACACAGTCATTCTGAGCTTTAACACACAGTCATTCTGAGCAAAGCGAAGAATCTTATAATTATGGAGATGTTTTCATGAAAACACTTGTGGTTTTTGACGATACGGGAAAAAAGAGTGAGATGGTGGCCGATATCATCGGGAACAAAGGCTTTTCGGATGTGGTCGTAAAGAAAAAGCGTCTGGAGGAGCATTACCGCAGCGAGCTTGAAAAGGTGTATCCCGATGTGGTCTGGAGGAAGCTTCGGTCCAATTTCGAATACGGGGAACTGCTCAGGGAACTGGAACTCTATGAGGCTTCGGATATGCGTGTGCTCCACTGTTTTTCCAATTATCTCATGGCTGATCCCTCCAGGGCACTTCTTTCCTTTAAGAAGCTGGAATATATAGATGAGCCTTACGGTATATTGTCGGAAGGCAGATCTGTTGCCGCCGCTTTTGCGGATGTATCTTCCTATGTGAAGTTCTGCAAAAACGTGATGTCGGGGCAGAAGGCCTGGGACCTGGCCAGGACCATGAGCGCGAACTTTGAGGCGGAAGGCCTGGTGGATATAGGTGTCATAGGCAATTTCATCCAGTGTGTCACCGGGGATTTTGATTCCAGATATTTCAATTCCCTGAAGGAAACGGAATACACCGTCACCAAGACCTCTTCGGATAAGAAAAAGCTGAAGGCGGAGTATGATTTTTATCATCTGCTGCCCGACGATATGAAATTCTGGTTTGTGATGCCCTTTGATTACAGGGAGACGGCTGATCATGCTTCCTATACCATGGAGAGGCTGCACATGACGGATCTGGCCATCAAATGGGTCCACGGTTCCATGGATGAGGCGGAGTTTTCGGCGCTGATGGATAAATATTTTTATTTCTTTTCCTGCAGGCATTCAAAGGAGTGTTCCGCAAAGGAAGCAAAAAAAGCTGCCGATGCCCTCTATGAGGACAAGGTCAGGGACAGATTTGAGATGCTTAAAAAGCATCCGGATTTTCCCGCTCTGGAGAGCCTTGTGAATGCGGCAAAGGGCCCTAAATTGGAAGCTGTCTTTGACAGGTATTTTGCACTGAAAAAAAAGATCGAGGCCGGGGCATCGGGGAAAAGACAGCTGGTCATAGGCCACGGGGATCCCTGTTTTGCCAACGCCCTTTACAACAGGTCCGCCGGCATATTAAAGTTCATCGATCCCAAGGGAGCGTGCAGCGAAGACGAGCTTTGGACGGATCCCTATTATGATGTGGCCAAGCTCAGCCATTCGGTCTGCGGCCGTTATGATTTTTTCAACAATGCGCTTTTTGACATAAAGATAGATACGGATCTGTCCTTCGTGCTGGAGATACCCTTTGACAATTCGGCCTATGTGAAGATCTTCAGGGAGAAAGTCAGGGAGAACGGATTCGATTTCCTGTCGGTGCGGATATACGAGGTATCGTTGTTTTTGTCCATGCTGCCACTACATATGGACAATCCTCACAAGGTGCTGGGTTTCATATTGAATGCGGTGGAAATCCTGGATGAGATAGAATTATAAAAAAATATTCAAAGACGCTCGAAACCTTCTTGCCAAATGAAATACGCTGTGGTACAATCAAAAATGACAAATTTTTAACAGCACATTTATACGGAGGGTAGAGATGTCAAAGAAAATCGTTTTAGCAGGCGCTGTTCGTACAGCCATAGGTACCATGGGAGGAGGGCTTTCCACTACACCCGCTCCTGTACTTGGTGCCATCGTGATCAAGGAAGCATTAAAAAGAGCAAATGTTCCGGCGGACAAGGTAGACCATGTATATATGGGCTGTGTTATCCAGGCCGGCCTGGGACAGAACGTGGCACGTCAGGCATCCGTCAATGCGGGGATCCCCGTAGAGACCCCTGCGGTCACTGTCAACGTAGTCTGCGGTTCCGGTCTTAACTGTGTGAACATGGCCGCCCAGATGATCCAGTGCGGCGATGCGGACATAGTAGTGGCAGGCGGTATGGAGAATATGTCCATGGCACCTTATGCACTGAAGCAGGCACGTTTCGGTTACAGAATGAACAACAACACCCTGGTGGACACCATGGTGAACGACGCTCTGTGGGATGCATTCAATGACTATCATATGGGTATCACCGCAGAGAACATCTGTGAGAAGTGGGGCATCACCAGACGCGAGCTGGATGAGTTTGCCGCACGTTCACAGCAGAAGGCGACAGAAGCTATCGAGTCCGGAGCATTTAAGGATGAGATAGTTCCCGTAGAAGTAAAGAAAAAGAAAGAAACAGTTATCTTCGATACGGATGAGGGTCCTCGTCCGGGTACCACCGCAGACAGTATAGCAAAGCTTCGTCCGGCATTTAAGCCCGACGGTCTGGTTACTGCAGGAAATGCTTCCGGCATCAATGACGGCGCAGCAGCAGTAGTCGTAATGAGCGAAGAAAAGGCAAAGGAACTGGGAGTAAAGCCCATGGCTACTTTTGTTGCCGGCGCTCTGGGCGGCTGCGATCCCGCCATCATGGGTATCGGACCTGTGGCAGCTTCCAAGAAGGCAATGGCCAAGGCCGGCTACAAGATCGAAGATTTCGATATAATCGAGGCAAATGAGGCATTTGCCGCACAGTCCATAGCAGTACAGAGAGAGCTTGGTTTCACCGATGCACAGCTCAATCCCCACGGCGGCGCCATCGCACTGGGCCATCCCGTAGGAGCATCAGGCTGCCGTATCCTGGTAACCCTGCTTCATGAGATGGAGAAGGCAGACGCAAAGAAAGGCCTGGCTACCCTTTGCATCGGCGGCGGCATGGGCTGCGCAACCATCGTAGAGAGAGATTAAAAAAAGAACAGAACCTTAGGAGATTAAAGAATGGAATATATACTTTACGAAGTGTCCGACAAAGTCGGAACTATAACGATTAACCGCGAGAAGGCTCTGAACGCCCTGAATTCACAGGTGCTGGACGAACTCAGCGCCACTCTTGATGCAGTGGATCTTAATGAGGTCCGTGCCCTGGTGCTCACCGGTGCCGGCGAGAAGGCCTTCGTGGCAGGAGCCGACATAGCCGAGATGAGCAATCTCACCAAGGCAGAAGCAGAAGCCTTCGGCAAGAAGGGTAACGATGTCTTCAGAAAGCTGGAGACCTTCCCCATACCCGTGATCGCAGCTGTGAACGGCTTTGCGCTGGGCGGCGGCTGTGAGATCGCCATGAGCTGTGATATCAGGCTCGCTTCCGACACCGCAGTCTTCGGACAGCCCGAGGTAGGACTGGGCATCACCCCCGGTTTCGGCGGTACCCAGAGACTGGCCAGGCTCATCGGAGCCGGCATGGCAAAGCAGCTTATCTACACTGCCCGCAATATAAAGGCGGATGAGGCATACAGGGTAGGTCTTGTCAATGACGTGATAAAGCCCGAGGAAGGCGTATCCTCAAAGGATGCTGTCCTTGCTGCGGCACAGAAGATGGCAGCCGGTATCGCAAAGCAGGCCCCCATTGCTGTGAGGGCATCCAAGAAGGCTATCAATGACGGCCTTCAGACAGATATGGATGCAGCCATCGTCATAGAGGAAAAGCTTTTCGGAAGCTGCTTTGAAACTAAGGATCAGGGCGCGGCCATGGCTAATTTCCTGGAGAAGGACAAGGAAAAGAAGCTTAAAGTCGTACCGTTTATTAATGAATAAGAATAAAGATTCTTCGTCGCTATGCTCCTCAGAATGACAGAATAAGGATTCCTAAGAATGACAGCATAAGGATTCCTCAGAATGACAGCATAAGAGGTTGTTGTATGGATTGTCATTCTGAGCGAAGCGAAGAATCTTGAATAATTAATCACAGAACTGTAATTAATTTATAGATCAGGAGGGAAAAATGAAAGTAGGAGTTATCGGTGCAGGCACCATGGGACAGGGCATCGCAAAGGCCTTTGCCCAGACAGAAGGTTATGAGGTAATGCTTTGCGACATCAAGCAGGAGTGGGCCGAGGGCGGCAAGGACAAGATCGCCAAGGGCTACGCAAAGCTGGTGGCAAAGGAAAAGATGACACAGGAGACCGCTGACGCCATCGTGGCAAAGATCACCCCCGGACTTAAGGAGGATCTGTGCGCAGACTGTGATCTCATCGTTGAAGCAGCTTTTGAGAACATGGAAGTAAAGAAGACCACCTTCTCAGAGCTGGACAAGATATGTAAGGCTGATTGTGTATTTGCATCAAATACATCATCACTTTCCATTACCGAGATCGGAAACGGTATCAACCGTCCCGTTGCAGGTATGCATTTCTTCAATCCTGCCGACAGGATGAAGCTCATCGAGGTCATCGCGGGAGTTAACACCCCCAAGGCTACGGTGGACAGGATAATAGAGATCTCAAAGGAGATCGGCAAGACTCCCGTACAGGTTAATGAGGCAGCGGGCTTTGTGGTTAACCGTATCCTCATCCCCATGATAAATGAGGCAGCCTTCATAAAGATGGAAGGCGTATCGGATATAGAGGGTATCGATTCCGCCATGAAACTGGGTGCCAATCATCCCATGGGACCCCTGGAGCTGGGAGATTTCATCGGACTGGATATCTGCCTGGCTATCATGGATGTACTTTACAACGAGACAGGAGATTCCAAGTACAGGGCCTGCCCTCTGCTTCGCAAGATGGTAAGAGGCGGCAACCTGGGCGTAAAGAGCGGCAAGGGCTTTTACGTATACAACGAAGACCGCACCAAGACGCCTGTTGATAAGGCCTGATGTAAAAGAGTAGAGATAGGAGGAAGAAATAAAGATGGATTTTAATCTGGAAAAAAAGCATGAGATGGCGAGACAGCTTTTTAAAGAGTTCGCCGAAAATGAGGCAAAGCCTCTGGCTCAGGAGATCGACGAGCAGCACAGATTTCCCAGAGAGACAGTTGATAAGATGGCGCGTTACGGCTTCCTTGGCATACCGATCTCAAAGGAGTATGGCGGACAGGGCTGCGATGTGCTCACCTATGTGATGTGCGTGGAAGAGCTTTCAAAGGTCTGCGGTACTTCGGGCGTTATCGTTTCCGCACATACTTCACTTTGCTGCGACCCCATCGCTACCTACGGTACCGAGGAGCAGAAGCAGAAATTCCTGGTTCCCCTGGCAAAGGGTGAGAAGCTGGGTGCTTTCGGACTTACAGAGCCCGGAGCAGGAACTGACGCCCAGGGTCAGCAGACCAAGGCCGTGGAAGACGGAGACGAGTGGGTGCTGAACGGTTCCAAGTTCTTTATCACAAACGGTAAGGAAGCAGACGTATACGTTATCTTTGCCGTAACCGGTAAAGTGGAAAAGAGAGGCAAGATGCTGAAGGAGATCTCCGCTTTCATCGTGGAGAAGGGTACTCCCGGATTTACCTTCGGTACAAAGGAGAATAAGATGGGTATCTGCGGTTCTTCCACCTATGAGCTCATCTTTACGGATTGCCGCATTCCCAAGGAGAACCTTCTGGGACAGAGAGGCAAGGGCTTCAATATAGCCATGCACACTCTGGACGGAGGCCGTATAGGAATAGCCGCACAGGCACTCGGACTTGCTGAGGGCGCTCTTGAGACCACCATCAATTACGTAAAAGAGAGAAAGCAGTTCGGCCGTGCCATAGGAGCTTTCCAGAATACCCAGTTCCAGCTGGCTGATATGGCTACGAAGGTAGAGGCTGCCAAGCTTCTGGTTTACAAGGCTGCACTGAAAAAGGACGAGTATCAGAAGAACAACAAGATATCCTATTCCATGGAGGCAGCCATGGCAAAGCTTGCAGCTGCCGAGATAGCTATGGAAGTGACCACAAAGGCCGTACAGCTTCACGGTGGTTACGGATATATCAAGGAATACGATGTTGAGCGCATGATGAGAGATGCCAAGATAACCGAGATCTACGAAGGTACATCAGAGGTTCAGCGCATGGTCATTTCCGCAGGTCTGTTGAAGTAAGATAGGAGGCATACAGTGAATATAGTAGTTTGTATTAAGCAGGTGCCCGATACAAAGGGCGGAGTTAAATTCAATCCCGACGGAACGCTGGACCGTGCTGCCATGCTTGCCATCATGAATCCCGATGACAAGGCAGGTCTGGAGGCTGCGTTGCGTATAAAGGATAAGACAGGAGCAAAGGTTACCGTACTGACCATGGGTCTTCCCAAGGCAGCCGATGTTCTGAGAGAGGCTATCGCAATGGGTGCGGACGACGGCATCCTTGTGACTGACAGAGTGCTGGGCGGCGCAGATACCTGGGCTACCTCCACTACCATAGCAGGAGCTTTGAGAAACATCGATTACGATCTGGTCATCACCGGACGTCAGGCAATAGACGGAGATACCGCACAGGTAGGACCTCAGATCGCAGAGCATCTGGGACTTCCGGTCATCTCCTATGCACAGAAGATTGAGGTGGATGAGGCTGCAAAGACGGTTACGGTCGAGAGACTTTATGATGACAGGTATCACGTGCTCACCGCAAAGATGCCCTGCCTGATCACCGCTCTTTCCGAGCTTAACGATCCCAGATATATGACTCCCGGCGGAATCTTTGACGCATGCGCCGCAGAGATCACCACCTGGGGAAGAGCAGATCTCAAGGACGTGGATGACTCTAATCTCGGTCTTGCCGGATCTCCCACAAAGATAGCAAAGGCTTCCGACAAGGTGCGTAAGGGCGCAGGAGAAAAGGTTGTTCCCGATTCACCAGAGGACGCTGTTGAATATATTGTTGGCAAGATGAAAGAAAAGCATATAGTTATTTGATAGGTAGGAGGATAAAATGCAGAATTTAGAAGAATATAAGGGTGTATTTGTCTTTGCCCAGCAGGTAGACAACAAGGTCTCCGGTATAGCCTATGAGCTTCTGGGAAAGGCAAAGGAACTGGCAGCACCGCTTAACACACAGGTAACCGCCGTGCTGATCGGATACAATGTAAAGGATCTGGCAGACTCTCTCGCAGAATACGGCGCAGACAGAGTTATAGTAGTAGATGACAAGGAGCTGGAGGTTTACAGGACTGAGCCTTATGCACATGCCCTTTCATCCGTGATAAATGAGTACAAGCCCGAGATCATGCTGGTGGGCGCTACCGCTATAGGAAGGGATCTGGGACCTACGGTTTCCGCAAGAGTGGCTACCGGTCTTACCGCAGACTGTACCGTGCTGGATATCGGAGATTTTCCTCTGAATCCCATCCCCGGTCAGGAGCAGAAGCATAACCAGCTTCTCATGACCAGACCTGCTTTCGGTGGAAATACCATCGCCACCATCGCCTGCCCCAACAACCGTCCCCAGATGGCTACGGTACGTCCCGGCGTAATGCAGAAGATCGAGCCCGTCAAGGGAGCCAAGGCTGAGGTTATCGAATATAATCCCGGCTTTGAGGTAAATGACAAGTACGTAGAGATCAAGGAAGTAGTCAAGGCCCTTGCCGATATCGGCGATATCATGGATGCAAAGATCCTGGTATCCGGCGGCCGTGGAGTAGGTTCACCCGAGAACTTCAAGATCCTTGAGGATCTGGCTGAGGTAGTGGGAGGCATGGTAAGCTGCTCACGTGCCGTAGTTGATTCAGGCTGGAAGCCCAAGGATATGCAGGTAGGACAGACCGGAAAGACCGTACGTCCCAATGTATATTTTGCAATAGGTATATCCGGAGCCATTCAGCACGTGGCCGGTATGGAGGAGTCCGATGTGATCATCGCCATCAACAAGGATGAGGATGCACCTATCTTTGATGTGGCTGACTACGGTATAGTAGGCGACCTCAACAAAGTGGTTCCCGCACTTACCGCAAGGCTTAAGAGCGAGCTGGCTGCAAAGGAAGCGTAAATTTTATTTCGACTATGTCATTCCAGGTATGGGTAAATACTGTTACCCTGACCGGAATGACATAGTCCTTTCTTTATTATTTTAAGGAGTAAGGAGTAAAGCAATGAGTAAAGGTTTTGATGACCTTCTGGCAAAGGTCAGGGAGGTCGGAAAAAAGAAACTGGCGATAGGTAACGCCCAGGACAGTTTTGTAATGGAGGCTGCTAAGCAGGCTCATGACAGGGGAATAGTCGATGTAGTGATGACAGGTGATGCGGACAAGATCTCTGCCATAGCAAAGGAGATCGGCATGGACCTTGCCGAATATGAAGTGATAGATGTAAAAGAGCCCATGGAGGCAGCTCTTGCGGCAGTTAAGCTGGTGCATGACGGCAAGGCCGACATTTATATGAAGGGCCTCCTGGATACAAAGAGCTTTTTAAAGAGCATACTGGACAAAGAGGTGGGACTGCGCACCGGAAAACCTCTTTCCCATGTGGCTGTTTTTGAAATAGAGGGAATAGAGCAGCTCTTATTCCTGACCGATGTGGCTTTTGTGCCTTATCCCACACTGGAGGATAAGGTGAGCCTTATAAATAATGCGGTTAACGTGGCTCATGCCTGTGGTATAGAGAATCCCAAGGTGGCTCCTGTGGCTGCCGTGGAAGTGGTAAACGAAAAGATGCC
>JAEEGL011205028.1_pt1 | contig 26086 bp, 18 predicted proteins | sample 9134231 | NCBI WGS metagenome assembly JAEEGL01 (sample SAMN16246548, study PRJNA631951) | gut metagenome | biome: gut microbiome; feature: rumen; material: fiber-attached | host: Bos | place: Iran: Karaj | collected 2018-10
CTCTTTCATTGTAAAAGCAGGAGGCGCAATGTGCCAAGTCACTTATCCAGGCTCAATTGATGACTGGAACGGCATGATGGTCATGTGCTCGCCAAGCTTGGTTGTTAATGGCGGAAGCGGCAGCAACACATGGTCTTGCGGTTGGTGCGGCGGAGGTTCCTCAAGCAGCTATAACCGTCTCTCCTGGACGCTCGATGCTGCCGGGCAGCTGAAAATAGATTGTGCCGACAACAGTTGGTCAAATCATCCCACTGACCAGGTCATTGTTCTCCAAAACTGGACTAAAAATCTTGTGAAATCGCTCACTTTAGAGCATGTTTACTCTTTAGGAGTGCAGGAATTCACCAATTATGCCAATCTAAAGAGTGTGTATATCAACCCCACTTTGCATTCCATAGGCAATAGCGCTTTCTCAGGTTGTAATACTTTGACAGATATTTGGTTCGACGGCACACAGTCGCAGTGGGCCGCTGTGGAGAAGGGGAGCAGCTGGAAGCCCAGTGCCACCAAGGAGCACTGGCGCTGCACCGTGACTTTCAATGCCAACGGACATGGCACCGATCCTGCTTCTCAGACCCTTTGGAGCGACTATGACAAGGCAACAGAACCTACTCCACCAACTGCCACTTTATACGTCTTCCGCGGCTGGTTCACCGAAGCAGAATGCATCAACCAGTGGGACTTCAACACGGTAGTTCCTAGCGATATGACACTTTATGCCAAATGGGACGCACAATACACCTTCGATAGCGAGACTGGCGAATTGAAACTCCTCTGTGGCGAATTCAACAAGGACAACAAGTGGGGCAGCGATGTACCACCTATGGAAGTAAAGAGCGTCACCGCCACCAATGAAGTAAGCTTCACTGGCAACTGCTGGCAGCTGTTCTACGATTTCTATTATTGCGAGAGCATGGATCTTAGCAGGGTAAACACAAGCAATGCTACCAATACGGGCTTTATGTTCCAGTATTGCGCGAACCTTACCTCGCTTGACCTTTCGGGTTGGAACACTTCTCGTGTCACTGAAATGCGCGGCATGTTCTACAACTGCGGAAGTCTTTCCACGCTCGACATCTCGGACTTTAACACAGCCAACGTTAAAGACATGAGATATATGTTCTCTTACTGCTATGACTTGAATACCATCTATGCCGGCCCAGAGTGGAGCACCGTGTTCGTCTCCCAATCAGATGAAATGTTCAAAAGCTGTGGATCACTGGTAGGTGGCATGGGCACCACCTTCGACGAGAACCACATTGACAAGGAGTATGCCCGCATCGATGGCGGCGCCGACTGCCCCGGCTATTTCACCGACAAGAATGCCATGGTGGTCGTGCCTGGCGACGTGGATGGCGACGGATATGTGACAACGGTTGATATCACCGCCATCTACAACTACCTGCTCAGCGGCGACGAGACCTACATCTCCACCAGCGACGTGGACGGCGACGGCTTCATCACCACAACAGATATCACAGTGATTTATAATATACTGTTAGGAAGCAAAGGAGGAGTCTCTTCAGAAGACAATTAAGGACAAAAGTTTGTTGCACTATACATTGTTTTATTAAGGACAATTGCCGCAGGAACCATACTCGTTGGGAGGTCAAACAAAAAGGTGGAACGAGGAACGTGGAACGTGGAAAGTGGAAAGTGGAAGGTAGCGACTCTTCCCTCTCAACTCTCACCTTAAATAATAGGCAAAGCCACCTCGGCATCGCGTCGAGGTGGCTTCTGGGTGTTACTATATAAATAATTGTAATCTGAGACTTTCAGATTATCGGGAGAGGCCTGCAAGTCTCATCCCAAAATGGAAGCATCATTTGATTATTGCTTTCACTGAACTAGTAGTGCCGTCGGTGTAGCGGGTGACGATGATGTTCATGCCGCTGAATGGACGGTCGCTAACCTGTCCAGCCACGTTAACATACTGGCGGCTCTCGACAGTCTTTCCGTTCTCGACAATAATGCCTTCGATGCCTGTAGCGTTGTCAACGTTAATTGTTAGTTTCATATATTGGGTCTTGCCCTTCTGGGTAGCGCCAATAATCATCGCACGACCGCTGTTATTGACCTTGGCATCGATGTTGAGCATGCCATCGGCACTAACTGTGATGTCGATGCCCTCGCTCTCGATGTCGAGCAAAGCAGGAACACCAGCGGCAGGAGTAACCTCGCCCAGGTCTTCAAGGATATAGGTCACTGTTGAGCCGTCCTCGTCGAGAGTGAAGAACTCACCGAGGTCGAGGCTCCAGTTGCCAACCTTGTAGGTGCGAGACTCCTCGGCAACAAGGTCGCGCTCGCAGTTGAAGTCGTCGAGAGCGAAGTAGGCTGCGGTATTCAAACCATACTGACCCTTATCACTGCCATCAAGCAGGAAGCGCACCTTAGCAACCTTGCCCAGAGAACGGAGGTCCATCCACTGCCAGGTGTCAAGGATGTAGTGGTCGAGAGCATTGTCGCTGCGGTAGTCGGCGAGATAGAAGTCGGTGCGAGCGGTCTCCTCGTCGTCGGCATCAAATCCCACTGCAGTGAGCTTGAACCACGAACCCTGAGAGAATGCGGTTGCAAAGCCGTCGCCCACTGCCATGCCATTGTAGGCATAAGCATTGTTGCTCACATACACACCCTTCAGGTTGTCGCCGTCGGCGTTGTTGGTAATCTCGATGAATTGACCCTCGGGGAAGGCAATTGAGAAGTTGCTCGAGCCGTTATGGCCCTCGCCCACTACGCTGTGCCACTGGTCATTGAGAGAAGCATAGTTGGTTGCAGTCTCGTTACTCAGTGAGTAGCCATACCAGTAGTTATAGCTTGGCATTGCACCGTTGTTGAAGTAGTAAGAACCGCTATAGAAGCCGTCTTCAACCATCGATGCAGTGGTTGGGTCATAAGCCCAGTGGCTTTCCTCGTCAAGGTAGTTGTCGTCCATCGATGCTGTCACTGCCTCGCCCAGCACGCGCACGCCAGTCTTGGCGGTTACGGTCTGTCCATCGGCACTGGTCACGGTGAGACGATAGCCATAAGAATACTCAGGAGCAATATTGAGAGTAGCCTCGTTGCCCACAACCACGTTCATCTGGTCACGCCACTCATAGGTGTAAGGCTCGTCGCCGCCAGCCACTACAGGAGTGATAGTAGCGGTCTCGCCAGCATTGATTGTGGCTGCCACCTTGTTGAGAGTAGCAATCAATGGCTCGATGTGACGCAGAGTGGTGAACTCCTCGGTCTCAACCACGTCGCTCTCCTCGCCCAGCGGGCTCACTACCATGAGGTAAGCCTTGTAGGTAGTGTTTGGAGTAAGGTCGGTGAGGTTAGTGTTCACCTCGGTATCGGCAGTGATGTCGACGCCATCGGTCTCCTTGAGTTGGTCGGCAGTAACCGCCTTGAGCATTGGTGCTCCAGAGGGTTCGTCGCCAACAGTCTCAACCATGTAATAGAGCTTGCCGCCCACGGTCCACTTGCTCTTAACTGTTGCAGTGGTCTCGGCGATATCGTTAACGGTTGGGTAACCCTCGGCAATCTCAGGCTTCTCGACTACAACCTCGGCAAACTCGTAGGCACCGATGGTTGGAGTCTCGGCATTGCGCTGCTTGCCGTCGGCATCGGTGGTGATGAAGTCGACAGGCACACCGGCGTTAAGGTTGCCAGCGCTGAGCAGATGGTTGTCGATGTCGCTCATAAACTCGGCTTGCTCTGCAATGTTGCCTTGCTTGTTGTCGAGAGCATTGAGGTCGTCGATAGTAGCTGCATGGTTCTCGAAGATAGTTCCAGATGCAGCATAAACAGCGTTGTTGGTCATAATCAACGCCTTGGCGTCGTCGGCGCTGTTGATGTAGGCAAGTTTGCCGTTAGTGGTGAAGTTTTGCAGCAAGTTGTTCTGCATCTTCATGCCAGTGTAACGGTTACCGCTGCCGGCAGTGTAGTAAACATAGCCGTTGCTACCGCTCACGCGCACTGTGTTGTTGTAGAACGCGATGTTCTTAGAGTCGGCAGTCACTTGCAGACCAGCGACACTGCTGCTTGAGGCGTTGGTGATAACAATACTGTTGTTGTAAACAAGGATAGGATTATCAGCGCTTTGGCCCTCACAACCCTGACGCATGTAGATACCCTGCGAATAGTAGGTGTGAGTGTGGGTAATCACGTTGTTGCGAACTATCATACTACCAGAGTTGCGGTAGATGTCCATCGAGTTGTAGCCAGTAGCGGTTGATGTGCTCTGGCTGATGTTGTTGTTCTCGATAAGGGCGTTGGCAACGTCGGTGATGTAGATACCCTTGCTGCGAGGCTCAGATATCTTGTTGTTGGTAATTACATAATCGAGTGCATCGGGCACAGCCACTGGACCAGGGCCAGTGAGACCCATTGCGATGTAGCCACCATAGAATTCATTGCCATCGATGGTGAGGTAGTCGTTGTTCATGCCACCCTTGTCTTCCATAGTACCCACATTCTCGGTCTTGAACAAGTTCATGCCGCTGTAACCGCTAGTCACGAGCTCAGCCTTGAGGTAAGAGTCCTTGAGGGTGAAGTGGCGGCTCTGGTTGTAGATATGGATGGCGTAAGGATAAGACTGGCTCTGTGGGATGAAGCTCATGCTCTCGAAACTTACCCAAGGAGTGGTCTCGACAAATACCATACCCTTCTTGAGCTCGCCATAGGCTGGAGCACTGTAACCGCCACCAGTGATAATCACCTTGCTGCGGTCACCACTCTTGCTCACGAAGGTAACGGTGTTTTGCTCGCTTGTGCCGCGCACCTTGCTGATGACGATGTTCTCGGCATAGCTGCCGTCCTCAACCTCGAAGCGCACAGCGCCCTCCACACCATTGGCCATGGCAGCGGTAGCAGCGGCAAAGGTTGGGAAGTCGGCCTCGGCACTTGAGCCAATAACATAGGTGCCCTTGATACCAGTCACCACCTGGCGCTCGGCGTTGGCACCAGTTACCTCAATCACGTTGTCGCCTTGAGCAACCTCAAGCACTTGCGCGTCGAGTTTGTTGCCAGTTTCGGCGTCGGCAGCCACATCGTAAGTGAGCCACAGATAGTAGTCACCGTTGTCGCTGATTTCGATTGGAGTGTCAAGAGTCAAAACGTTCTCGCCATTGGCAACTGTGGTGAGCGATGCCACAGGATTGGCGTCGCTGAAGTTAGCGGTGTGATTGGTGTAATAGAGCTTAGCAGCAGTGATGTCGCTCACGCTGGTAGTTCCAGCATTTGTGAACTTCACGCTGTTGATAGTGATAGGCTCCTTGTCGCCGCTCACGGTGACCTTGAGCTGCTGCATCAGCGCGTCGCTCATGCTGCGGTTCACGTCTTCGTTTGTGGCAGTAGCCTCAACGCTCTCGATAGCAAATGGAGTCTTCTCGTGCAGTGTCACTGCGATAGCCCATCCGTCGAGGGTTGTAGCTGTAGAGTTGCCCTTATAATAAACGGTGAGAGAGCCATCCTCGGCCTTGCTCACAAGGTTTGCGGGACCAGTGGTGGTCGAGTACTTGTTGAGCAGGTTGTCGTCGTTGACCTCTTGGCCGTTATAGACGTACATGTTGCCTGAGCCAATCGAGAATGTACCCTGAGTATTGAGCTCAATGGCGCTGTTCTCACGGCCGGGGATGAAGGTAACGGTGCCAGTTAAGCCCTTGCTTACCTTGCCGTCGGGTCCTCCATCGTCGTAGAACATAAGAGGATTGTTGACAACAATCACGTTGTTGCCTTCCTCAAGCAGATAGATGTACTTAACCACGCGTGCACCTTCGGGATCACCATTCTCAACAGTGGTGACAGTGCCAGCGGCATCGGTGATTGAGAGGAGCTTGGCGTCGACTTGGGCCTCAGCCTCGGCGTCGGCTTTAACATCAACGGTCACCCAGAAGTAGTTCTTGCCCTCGGTGAGTTCACGCTCGCCAGCGACAGAAACCTCGCTCTGTGCAGGATTCTCAACGTTGCCAAACTCTACTGCGGTGGCAAAGTCGTTGGTGTTGTTGTAGAATACACTTACCTTGTTAACTGCAGCCTCGCTACCCTTGAGGTCAAGAGCGACGTTGTTGATAGTGGCGGTGCTGAGAGTGCCCTCAGTCTCGACTACGAAGTCGATGAGCTGGGCATTGCTGGCGCCTGGAGCGAGCACGTCGGTGCTAGTTTGGTTAACAGTCACACCGCTAACTTCCATGTTGTGGTTCTGGAAGGGCTGCACAGTGGCGGTCCAACCAGTGCCTGCATAGTAGCTGCTGGTGGTCTTAGGGTTGAAGCGGATGGTGAGTGAGCCATCGGCGCTCTGAGAACGGAGCACTTGGCCAGGACCAGTTGAGCTCTGGCTTGCGTCTTGCAAGCTCCACAACAGGTTGGCGTTGTTTAGCTCGGTACCGCTATAAATCTCATAAACGGCTTTAGTGCCGTAGCTTGAGTTTGAGTAATATACATCGAATGCCGAGAAGTCGATTTGTGCCACGGTGCCTGCCTCGGCAGGTGTGAAGGTGACGATGTAGTCGGCATCTACGGTCTCATACTTGCCATTGTAGCCCTCAGTGTTGGTGAAGGTCCAAGGGCCGCTGATAACGTGGCTGTGCGAGCCTTGAGTGGCACGGCACACGTTGTTGACGGTGCGAGTGACAGTAACAGTTGCCTCGGGAGCCTGAGTTGTTTCGCCCACGAGCACATTGTCGAGCGACAGAGTGATTTGCTCGCCGTTCTGCGCATTGTCGTTCAGGTCGAGAACAACAGCCACATAGTTGTGACCCTCGATAAGCTCCTTCTCGCCAGTGATGGCGATGCTGGTTCCAGTGACATTCACCTCTCCAAATGGATTGGTAGTGGTGAACTCGTTCTTTTTACCTAAATAATAAGCGCGTGCGCGCGCGATGTTCTTAGCATCGGCGGCAGTGAGGTTGATACCCTTGAGGCTCAGTGGATTTGCTGTATTGTCGGTTTGCACGTCGATGACGAGCATCTGGGCGTTGGTGTCGCCTGCGCTAACGGTAGCAGTCGACGCTGCCTCGCCTGTAACACCGGCAAGTGTCATATCGCCTGGCAGGAACTGGCTCACCAGTGCCTCCCAACCGCTCTTGGGATAACCAGCGGTGCTCTTGAGGTAGACGGTGATAGAGCCGTCGTCGGCAGTCGATTTCACGATTTCGGGCTCGTCGAGCAAGGTGGTGATGAGGTTTGCCTCGTTCACCTCACGTCCGTTGTAGAACTTGAACACGTCGTTGTAGCCAACACTAGAAGTGTTGAACAGGTCGAGCTTCGAGAAGTCAATCTTGATGGCATTGCCCTCGGTTGCAGGAACAAAGGTGATTTGTCCTTCAAAACCTTGGGTAATGTTGCCATCCTTGCCGCCGTCGTCATAGAAGTTGTAGGGCACGTCGCCCACAGTGATAACTTGTGGAGTGGTGGAGATGAGCGCGATAGCAGGTTTGGCGACTGCTACTGGAGTGCCAGCCGTGAACGGAGACACACCGTCGGGCATGCCAGTGGTTGCAATCTTGGTAATCTCGATAGCGGCTTTAGCGCCAGGAACGGCATCGCCCAGGAACTCACCTGCAATCGAGAACTTGTTTGAGCCCTCGGCTAGTGGTTGATTCAGGGTGAAGGTGTAGCCGTCGCCATCGGCAGCCACTGTGGCATCGAGTGCTGTAGCGCCCTTGAACGAAGGCTGCGAGCCTGCATAGAGGCGCAACTGCGTTGGGTCGACAGCGTCCTCGTTGGTCGTTGCCTTGAACGAGATGCCAGTCACATTGTCGGCATTCATCACGCCGGTGGTGGTAACCTCGGCGGTAGCGAAGTTCACGGCCTCGGTGGCGGTTGTGGCAGCATCCACGTCCTCGTAGTTGCTAGAAGCGCCAGTCACGGTCATGTCTTCGAGGGTGATACACCTAACTGTACCCTTCCAGCCGTCACAGGTTTCGGCATAACGGTAAAGATAACCTACTGAGATGATGCCCGAAGCATCGGTAGCAGTGTAGGTCTTGTTTTCATAGGTACCGTCAAGCTTCTCGAGCACATTACCCGTGGGCAGTGTGGAGCTTGCGGTCACGCCACTTGTTGTTGTAGCATAGCTGAACGAGTTGTCGGCATCTGGATCGCCAGCATACACGTTCACGTAAGCAGGCCAGCTAGCACCGTCGTTGCGCACGTCAAGCCTCTCGAAGGTAAGCTGGATTGCTTTTCCCTCGGCGGGCTTGAACACTGTGAGCGACTGTGAGTTGTTGCTGCTAGAAGACGAGATTCCCTGATAACCATTCATGTCGTAGAAGGTTATCACCTCGTCGGCAGCAACCTCAATGGTCTGCTTGCCAAACTGCAGCTGATTGACGGTGCGGTCGGCACGCGCAGGCAGTGCCATAGCCACGATAGCCATCAGTAGCACAAGGTTTTTGGAAAGTAAACTTAGTTGCTTCATAGTTAATTAATTATGTTAATAAAATCGTCATCTCACTCTACTCTCGGTGAAACGACGAAACAACATGAAGCAAGGTGGAGTGCCCTGACGGGCAGAAATCCTCCAAATCTGAAACAAATCAAACAAATTCAACAAATTAAAACAAATCAAACAAAGAATTATTTTGTTGTTCTAGTTAGGCTTTGTTGTTTTTGTTTGCCCCACAGCGAGTGTGGTGCCTGCGCCAATTGTCCTTAAACAAAACACTGTCTAATGCCAAATAATTTTGTCATTAGTTGTCTTTTAAAAACAGCGTAAACCTGCAATGTGTTCCGGCCCTAATTCCACGAGAGCGCGAAAAATTTTTAACGATAACGAGGCAGGTCTTCTGGCTCATTCCCATCGCTCGCCTTGGGGCCTTCCCACAAGTTTAAACTTGCAGTGACCGAAAATTCAGAGTAATCAGTGAGTTCGGCAAGCGACATGTAATGGGGAAAATACAGCAGCGGGTTCTGCCCAGGATTCTCACCTGTGTTCCCTTTTCAGCCACCAGTGGAGCGGGTGCTCGTGGTGGCCACCACATTATCACGATGCAAAGTTAGGCATTATTTCTCACACCACCAAATTTTCAAGGCTTGAACACAGCAAACATTACCGCAAAGGAGACTATAGAAGAATTTGCCGAGCAAAACGGTTGTCAAAGTCCATTTTTTTGTAACTTTGCACAAAAGAATTATCAACCAATAAAACCACGACATTATGAAGAAGATACTTTTATTACTAGCAATCATCCTGCCTTTTGTGCTCACATCATGCGGTGACGATAAAGACGAACCAAAATCTCTTGAGCAACAACTTATTGGCCAATGGGAAAGCTCATGGAAGATTGATGGAGACAATTATCATAATATCGCTATTTTTGATTCTGAGCACCAGTTTTATCATACTGGCTACAAGAATGACACCCAAATCATACGTGTGTCATATACCTGGGAGTTGAATGGAAACACTTTAAAACTGATTAGAAATTACGACTCAGCCGAAACCACACATGAGATTTCTATTAAAGAGAATGCGCTAACAATAAGTGGATATAAAGAAACCTACTATAAAGTAGAGAGCTAATGTCCCTCATTATTATTTTAAGGAACAAAAGCGGTTGGTTTACACACTGAGGTAAATCAACCGTTTTTCTCGTAGGAGCATAATTCCTTGCCTTTCATTTTTGGTTTTTTAGGGATAATTTAAGTGAAGGCTTGCAATTGTGATTGAAAAGTTGTAATTTTGCTCTTTGAGTTTTATTAATATCATTAACGACAACATTATGAGCAACTTATATTTTAGAAGCAAGAAATGGATGGTGAGGGCATTGGTGGCTATAGGCACTTTGTTAGGTCTCACATCATGCCACAAGACCATTTACGAGCCCAAATCTATTGAGGGCGTCTATGGTCCCCCTCCTGGCAACTATGAGAATGTGGAGCCTGTAAAGGTGGTTTATGGTCCTCCCCCTGTACAGGTGGTAGATGGACATAGTGACAAAGCCATAATCATTGCCCCCGAGGAATAATTCATTAAGAATAAAATAATTAAACCAAATAAAATTTATATGCAAGACGAAAAAGATTTACAGCAACAACAGGAGCAGATTGAGCTTCCCGAAAACGCGTTTCGTCCGTTGAAGGAAGGCGAAAAGTATGTTCCTATCTTGCGCCCCGAGAAAAACTATCCCGAGGTGACTCCCTATTCGGTGTCGATGGGTCTTATCATGGCGGTGATTTTCAGTGCCGCAGCAGCCTATCTGGGACTGAAAGTGGGACAAGTGTTTGAGGCGGCGATTCCCATCGCCATTATTGCAGCAGGTATTGCTGGTGTGACCAAACGTAAGAACTCGCTCGGCGAAAACGTTATCATCCAGTCGATTGGTGCTGCCAGCGGTATTGTAGTGGCTGGTGCCATCTTCACATTGCCAGCGCTCTATATCCTGCAACAGAAGTATCCCGAGATGACCGTCAACTTCCTTGAGGTGTTCCTCAGTTCGTTGCTTGGTGGTGTGCTGGGTATTTTGTTCTTCATCCCATTCCGCAAGTACTTCGTAAAGGAGAAACACGGAGACTTCCCCTTCCCCGAGGCAACAGCAACAACTCAGGTGCTTGTTCAGGGCCAAAAGGGTGGCGAGCAGGCCAGACCGCTGCTCATCGCCGGTCTTGTGGGTGGACTCTATGACTTCTTGATGAGCTCATTTGGCTGGTGGAAAGAGGTTATCTCGACAACAGCCATTCCCGCTATGCAGAACTTTGCCGACCAAACCAAGTATGTGTTCAAGGTTAACGTGAGTGCTGCGACCCTAGGTCTTGGTTTCATCATCGGTCTTAAGTACAGTTTCATCATCTTTGCCGGTAGTGCTTTCATTTGGTGGGTTGTAGTACCATTGTTTGCGGCTGTAAGCCCCGACATGGCAGCTATGGCTACCGACGACATCTTCAAGGACTATGCCCGCTCGATTGGTATTGGTGGTATCGCAATGAGTGGTATCATTGGCATCATCAAGTCGTGGGGCGTGATTAAGAACGCCGTGGGTCTTGCTGGCAAGTCGTTCAAGAAAGGTGGAACTGAGGAGAAAGAGGAGCGCACTCAACGCGACATCCCAATGAAGTCGCTCGTGTTTGCACTTTGCGCAGCATTGGTTATCACCTTCGTATTCTTCTGGATTGGCGTGATTCACAACCTGCCCCAGGCAATCGTGGCATTTATCGTTGTTGTGGTTATCGCATTCCTGTTCACTACCGTTGCAGCCAACGCTATCGCTATCGTTGGTAGCAACCCCGTGAGCGGTATGACACTGATGACACTGATTATTGCTTCGGGTATCTTCGTTGCCGTTGGCCTTAATGGCTGGCAAGGTATCGTTGCCTCGATGATTATTGGTGGTGTGGTTTGTACAGCACTCTCAATGGCTGGTGGCATGGTGACCGATATGAAGATTGGTTACTGGATTGGTACCACTCCTGCCAAGCAGCAGACTTGGAAGATGCTCGGCACCGTTCTCTCGGCAGCTACCGTGGGCGGTGTGATGATTATCTTGAACAAGACCTATGGCTTCTATGAGGGCGCCGTTCCTGGCGAAGCTCCTCTTGTAGCACCTCAGGCCAACGCTATGGCAGCCGTTATTGATCCATTGATGACTGGTGGCGAAACACCCTGGACATTCTACATTTGTGGTGCTATCCTCGCTTGCCTGCTCAACTGGCTCAAGGTTCCCGCATTGCCATTCTCGCTGGGTATGTTCATCCCATTCCAGTTGAACACTCCACTGTTGATTGGTGGTATCATCAGCTGGTTTGTAAGCACCCGCAGCAAGGACGAGAAACTCAACAAAGCTCGCATGGATAAGGGCACGCTCATCGCCAGCGGTTTCATTGCCGGTGGAGCACTGATGGGAGTTGTGAGTGCCGCGATGAAGTTTGGTGGATTTAAGTATGAGAGCCCACTTAGCGATGGCTTCTCGAGCACTCTCGGCTTGATAATGTATATTGCACTCATTATTTACTTCGCAATAAGCTGCCTCAAGGCCAAGAAAGATTAATATTATTTACATCAAGCTATTATGGCACAGAATAAAAATGTAATATATGCTATATCGGGTGTAGCAGCAGCGTTGCTGGTGGCTCTGGTGGGCGTTGTTGCCTACAATATGGGCAAGGACAAGTCGGATGAAAGTACTACAACTGACTCTAGTAGCTCAACTGAGCTTACTACAACTTCCAACAGCACCAGCAGCACGGCGCTCGACATGACTTCGGCTCAAACCGAGCAGCCTCAAGAACCAGAACCAGACCCCATCGATGTGCTTGCTATGGAGCACTGGCACCTTACAGGCACTATAGCTGGTCAAGGTGTTGTGATGGAGCTGGACAACGACGGCGGTACTTTGAGTGGAAGTTATTATTACACCAAGTTTGGTCATCCTAACGACGCTTTGCAACTTAATGGCTCAATTGAAAATAATGGTAATATCTTCCTAGATGAGTTTGACGCAAATGAAGGTTATGACTCTGGATATATGGAGGGACACCTTAGCATGGATGGTCATTTCTCAGGCACGCACCACAGATATAAGAATGGTGCCAACACCCGCATTAGACTGAATGTGGAGTTGTAGCACATCACCGCTTCACATTACTAACTTTTAAAGTGGTGCCCTATAAATCGCAAATGATTTATAGGGCACCACTTTTATTATTTCAATTCACTTTTTATTTGCGCCGCCCTTTTTGGTTTTTATGACCACAACGCCATTGGCGCCTCTAATACCATAAATAGAGGTTTCTGATGAGTTCTTCAGTATTTGAATTGACTCTATATCATAAGGGTTTAACATGCTGAGGGGACCATCATAGGGCATGCCATCAACGATATACAGGGGCTCGGTGCTCGCATTCAGCGAACTAATGCCACGAATGAGCAATGATGGAGACGAACCTGGCATGCCAGACGAATTAACAAGCACGCCTGCTCTCCCTTCAAGTGCCTGGGTAATGTTCGTAATTGGATAATCACTCTTATCAATTGAAGATTCCATCCATTTCGAGCTAGAGCAACCAGCCAAACAAACAATCGTCATAAGCAAAACCAATTCCCTCATAACTAACAAAGTATTGTGTAAACGATATGACAATAAACTTCGGTATCTACAAAATGCACACTATGACTACTTACTTTGTGAGGAGGTTGCGGCGGAGCTCGCTGATGGTGATAGCTGCGGCGACTCCCACGTTGAGGCTCTCGCTGCGAGCGCCCTTAGTGGGCATTGCGGGAATGTGCAGCCGCTGCGTGACATGAGCTGCGATTTTTGGGCTTATGCCTTGCCCCTCGTTACCAAAGATAACAAAAGCGCCGCCAGTGGGCAAGTTGGCGCTATAGATGTTGTCGCCGTCGAGGAAGGTGCCAAGGATGGGCATGTCGGTGTAATCGTCGAGGAAAAAGTCGAGGTCGGTGTAATGCACCTTCACCCTGCTTATGGCTCCCATCGTGGCCTGCACCACCTTGTGGTTATAGACATCGACAGTAGACTTGTTGGCAAAAATATTCTTTATGCCATACCAGTCGGCAAGGCGCATCACGGTCCCCAGATTGCCGGGGTCCTGAATGTTGTCGAGCACGATATTGAGCCCGTTTCGCACCTCGTCGTCGGTGTAGGTGGTCTCAGGAATCTCGTAGACCGCCATCACATCGCTTGGTGTGGTGAACTGCGACATGCGTGCCATCTGGCTCTTGTGAGCCATCACCAGCTTGGGATAATGCTCGGCTGTGCCCTGCTGCTCATACCACGCCTTGGTGGCGATGAGGTAGCGGCAGTTGAATGCGTTCCAAGTGTCGCGCACACATTTCCATCCCTCGGCGACAAAGAGGCCTTCCTTGTCGCGATATTTTTTAACCGCCAGCGATGACACCAGCTTGATTATTCCGTTATTAATGTCCTGCATATTACCAACGGTTGTTTTGTGGATTAAACTTGCGGAACTTGCCTCTAGGCTGCACTGGCCGCATGGAGCTCACACTTGAAGGAACGTCGTAATGCGGCTGATCATCATAGTAGCTGCCACTACTATAGTCATCATCATAGCCATAGTTATCGTTGTAGGCCATAGAATTGTTATCATCCACAACGCTAGGAGTGCTTGGCGACGGGCTCGCAGGAGCCACTTCTTTCTTGGGAGCAGGATTAGGGAGCGAAGCTTGTGCAGTATTGTCACGCCTGTGTGAGTGACGTGTTGTGACTACTGGCTCTTGTGGAGCATCGCTCTCGTCATCCTCGATAACCTCGTTATCGTTAGAGACATAAGCGATTTCTTGTTCCTCGGCCAAAGTATCTATTTCTTGAACCTCAACACAAGGATCATTATCTTGATTCACAATCCTCTCGGGGAAGTCCTGCTGCTGTCTTGGTGCTTTGGTGAGGTGCTTCCTGTGTCGCACACACGAAAGCATCAGCACCACAACCATCAGTGCCAGGACTGTAAACAATATGTTTCGTCTTGTTCTCATTAGTGGAGAGTGTTATGGAGTCTCAATTGGTTTATCTCTTCTTGATGGAAGTGGAACTGCCACATTTCTGTTAGACTTGGCAGGATCATCGCTAGCTCTGGGGCGCGAAGGAGGAGGCGGTGGCGTAGAAGTATTTGCCTGTGGCTGTGGAGTATTCTGCCTACGGCTAGAGACAGAGCTGCGGTCATCGGCCTCTGGCTCATCATCGTGAATGGGCTCATCGCTACCAAAGTTCTCGGTGTTCTCATAGGGGTCGTAGGGAGGAACATTGCCACCATTATACCTGGGAGAACGTGGAACGCTCACACTGCTGCCAGTGGGATATCGTCCATCGAGCGATGCCTTAGAATCGTTACCTCCAGTGCTGCCACTGTTTCCTGTGTTGGGAAGTTCAACATTGCCAATGCCAGGAGCCCTGGGCACGCTGACGTCGGTACCCACCTGCATTGAGTCGCCAGGCATTACAGGCAACAAGCTGTCGATGCTCACGTCGGGGTCGGCAAGAGTGTCGGTAGCAACAACTTGCTTGGTGCTTTTATCCTTGCTTGAGCCACCAAAGAAGCATGCTGCTATGCCGCCAGCCAGTAGTAATGAAGTGAGAATAATAAGTCCTGCCCATTTCACCGACTTATACTTGTTCTTGATGGCAAACTTTTCAGAGTTCTGCTCACCGTCAACCACGAGTGGCTCGCCTTCCTGGGCTGAAACTTCGCCGGGAATGGGAGGTATGGGTGGTGTGGCAGCCGACTCGCCTTGATCTTTGGCCAAGGGACTGGCAACTACCGATGGGGCAATATCAGGAGTTATCTGCTCATAATTGACCATCTTGTCACACATAGCAGCCTCGTTATCGATGAGAAGAGTCTCGCCTTCCTCATGGTGAACGCTGTCGACTTGGAACAACACTGCAGTGCGGTTGTCGCTGCCGTTCTTGGCTAGCATTTGGATAGCGGCGAGTTTCATTTGGTCGCCACTATTGTTGCGCATCAGCACCTCGAGGAGCTGCTCGTCGGTAATCTCGCCACACACGCCGTCGCTGCACACCAAGAAATAATCGCCTGGCTCCACATTGGTTATCATCGCCACATCGGGAGTCTGGGCGGGTTGAGGTGATGGCAACATGGCGCGAGTGAGAATGCTGCGCTTGGTAGAGAGCTCGGTTTCGCGGCGCGAGAGCACACCCTTCAGGAACAAATCGTTGACAAGAGAGTGGTCGCGCGAGCGATAAAGGATAGTGCCACTTGACGGACGCACATGGTAGATGCGAGAGTCTCCTATGTGGGCCGCCACAACGCCATTGCGGCCAATCACGAGCATCGCCAGTGTAGTGCCCATGGGCTTATCGCTGGGGTGCTCACGGCTTGCGACATTGAGCTGCTCTTGAGCAAAAGCCACCGCTTCGAGAGCTCTTTCATAAGTCATGGGCGAGTCATCGCTAACGTAATCTCGCACCCAAGCTCCCACTGCACGCGAAACGACCGAACTGGCAATCTCGCCATAGTCGTGGCCACCGATGCCGTCGCACACCACCACTACTTGCTGCTCCTGTGGCAGCTCGCCAAGTGATGGAAACAGGGCATCTTCCTGCTTTGCTCTAGCACCTATCTCATAGATTCCTACCGGTGCATTTATCTTGATTATCATCAGTATATAAGCTTATAGTTATTTATATATAATTAATAACGCAAGATATTGTTTTTAATTGCATTGAAAGCTAGATTTTAGTTAATGACCGACCTTTATCAGTTGTGGTAACATGTTTTACACTTTTTATGTGACTATTGTCTCTTTTCTATTGCTTTTGACAAAATATATTGCTACCTTTGCAGTCGTATTTTTGGATAAGAATACTAAGTTAAAAGTTTTCCAATCTTTTAAATTAAATTTATATTATGGTAAGTTACAAGGAATTAGGCCTGGTCAACACCCGCGAGATGTTTGCTAAGGCAATCGACGGAGGCTACGCAATCCCCGCCTTCAATTTCAACAACATGGAGCAGCTTCAGGCTATCATCAAGGCAAGTGCCGAGACTAAATCGCCTGTTATTCTGCAAGTTTCGAAAGGTGCGCGCAACTATGCCAACCAAACCCTTCTTCGCTACATGGCACAGGGTGCTGTAGAGTATGCAAAGGAACTTGGCTGGGAGCATCCCCAAATTTGCTTGCACCTCGACCATGGTGACACATTTGAGGTGTGCAAGAGCTGCGTTGACTTTGGTTTCTCGAGTGTGATGATCGATGGCAGCTCGCTGCCCTATGAGGAGAACATCGAGTTGACAAAGAAGGTTGTAGAGTATGCTCACCAGTTTGACGTAACTGTAGAGGCTGAGCTTGGCGTTCTCGCTGGCGTTGAGGACGACGTACAAGCCGAGGAGTCACACTACACTAAGCCCGAGGAGGTTATCGACTTCGCTACCCGCACAGGTTGCGACTCGCTGGCAATCTCAATTGGCACCAGCCACGGCGCTTACAAGTTCAAACCCGAGCAGTGCACCCGCGACCCCAAGACTGGCAAACTCGTTCCTCCCCCCTTGGCATTTGACGTGCTTGACGCAGTAATGGAGAAACTTCCTGGCTTCCCCATCGTGCTTCACGGCTCATCGTCAGTTCCCCAAGAGTATGTTGACATCATCAACACTTACGGTGGCAAGATGCCCGATGCCGTTGGTATTCCCGAGGAGCAGCTTCGCAAGGCCGCTAAGAGTGCTGTTTGCAAGATCAACATCGATAGCGACAGCCGCCTAGCCTTCACCGCTGCAGTGCGCAAGGTATTCGCTGAGAAACCTGGTGAGTTTGACCCACGCAAGTATTGCGGTCCTGCACGCGACGAGATGACCAAGCTCTACAAGCACAAAATCATCGAGGTTCTTGGTAGCGACGGCAAAGCCGAGTAACTCCCACAAAACAAATTAACTACAGCGACTCGCCCAGCAATGAGCGGGTCGCTATTTTTGCTGAAAGTAAGGCTCACACTCATGCATCTTTTTATGCCAGACTATGGTAGAGAAAATATTTTTTTGTGGTTATGGGAAAAACTTGTAATTTTGTAGTTTGAATTTGATTAAAACAAAACACAAACATACTATATGAAGAAATTTTTGGTAATGATGGCTGTGGTAGCGACAATGATGTCGCTGATATCGTGCAGCCAGGAGAAAAGCATCTATCAGCAAGAAACAAAGTATCTTCCAGTGCTCTTGCAGGGTAGTCAAAAGTGGAGCATCCTTAATGTAGAAACTGGACAGCTGGTGGCGAAAGACGCATTCAGCGAGGCACCATCACCAGTTGTTGATGACATGTTCTGGGTGTTCAACGACAATGGCCGCATCGACTTCTATAATGTTGCCGACTGCAAGAACAAGGTTAATAAAGAAGTGTATGGCAGCGCCACATGCTTTAGCGACGGATATGCCATCGTGAGCAAGCCCGGCGAGCCACTTCAAATCATAGACAAAGAGTGCAACACCGTAGCCAAACTGTCGCCAAGTTTTCTCACCGCATCATTGTTCAGCCACGGCAGAGCCGTTGTTCACACCGATATGGACCAGTATGGATACATTGATGTGAAGGGCGACACAGTGATTAAAGCCAACATGGGTTATGCCGCAGGCTTCAACGAGGACAATGTAGCCCTGGTGTCGTTCAGCTCTGCTTCCGACAGCGCCAAGGTGCTTTCCGTAATCGACAGCAACGGCAAGAAGCTCTATGACTTCGACTCCGAAAAATATCAAATCATCACTCCATTCTACCGCATGGGTGTGCTCGTTGTAGCCAAGAAAGACTCCCTTGTGTGCCTCGACCGCAATGGCAAGGAGGTTGAGAACCCACTAGAGACTCCCAAGAAGGTTAAAGATGGCGGCTATCGCGACCGTGTGTATGCCGGCGACGGCAAGTATATGGTTGTCAAGGGCGACCGCATGGGTCTCGTTGATAAGGAGAACAATGTACTCATTCCTTTTGAATATAAATTCATCCAGAATATATCATCAACAAGATATGTGGTGGGCAAAGACAGCGTTATGTTGCTTGTTGACGACCACGGCAAACAAGTGGGCAAGGCAAAATTTGTTGACTTCAAGCCATTTAACTCCGAGGCGCAAGCTTTGAGGGGATACATCAACATGGAGGTCACTGCAGCCAACCTGCTGAGCTTCATCGACGAAGACATGGTGTGCTTCGCCAAAAAAGGCTCCACTCTTATGGACTTGAACCAACTTGTGGGTGTACAGCCAGCACAATATGTGGGCATGAAGCAGATTGACCGCCCGCTGCCACCGTTGTTCTGCAGCTACATCTTCGACAGCGAGATAGCGTCGCTCTCTACTTCGGCCCCAGCAGCTACCGACAGCCTATCGGCGCCTAGCCTGAGCAACGATACCGTTCCCGCCCTCTCGGCTGGACCAGTAGCAGAGTTTAACTACAATGCCAAACTGCGCGGCGTGAGCATGAGCTTCCTCGTGCTAGAATGCGCACCAGGCACCGAAGAGGCTTTGTTAAAGATTATGAGCAACGCCATGGGAAGCAAGGGCTTCAAGCTCAACCCCGACGGCACGTTCACCAGCGAAGCCGGCACCGCAGTGGTGATGGGCTATGAGAATGGCATTTTCAAGCTCAACTACTACTTCAACCCCGACGAGATGAAGCCTCTCCCCCGCAAGAGCCGCTCGATTTAACAATGGTATTACCAGGCTTAATATCTATTCTCAGCAAGAATATACAATGTGATTTGGCATACTTTTTGCAGAGATAAAATCAAAGGCACAAGCCTTGTGTGAGTTTATTACTTAATTACTTAACTCTTAACACCTTTATATTATGTCTTGCATTAGAGTAATATTGGCCATAATCTTTCCACCGCTGGCTGTGGTGGACAAGGGTTGCGGATCATTTCTAATCACTTTCATCCTCACTTGCTGCGGATGGGTGCCAGGAGTAATTGCCGCTCTAGTGATTCTCAACAACGATAAAGGCGACAAGGGCAACTACAAACAAGGTTACAACCAAGGCTACAACCAGGGTTATAACCAGGGACAACGAAGCAACGTCTACGGCAACCAGCAGCAAAACAGCGGTTGGCAAGGATGGTAAAGCATTAGTTAGGTATTATGGGCCCTATGATTAACGACAACGCAATTAAGATGCTGGAACAACGTGGCATCAAGCCTACCGCGGTGCGCATTCTTGTGCTCCGCGAGATGCTTGCGTGCGACAGCGCTTTCTCGCTACAGTCGCTTGAAGACAGGCTCGATAGTGTCGATAAGTCGACCATCTACCGCTGCATCACCTTGTTTCTCACTCACCACCTGTTGCACGCCATTGACGACGGCACTGGCTCGTTCAAATATGCTGTGTGTGACAACACATGCCACTGCGGTGAGGAAGGCGAGCATCTCGACGACCTGCATGCACACTTCTATTGCGAAGTGTGCCATCGCACGTTCTGCCTGAGCCGCATCAACGTTCCCGTGGTAGCTTTGCCCGGCAACTTCAAAGTGCATGACATAAACTATGTTCTCAAGGGTGTGTGCCCCGAGTGCAGCTCACATGAGCCGCTCCAAACATCTACACATTAACCCCATTTGTCGATAAAATAATGGCGATTACCCATTTTGGGCATATATAGCAGTCTAAGACATTAAACCTATCTTATTAAAAATGGTCAAAATAGCACGAGACACACTTCTCGTGGAAACAACAAGAAAATAACAAAAACTAAATACACAACACTATGGAAAGAAAAAGTCTACAATCATTTGCAGTAATAGCCATGACAGCGGCAGCACTTGTTCTCGCTGTTCCTGGTAACGCCCAAGGACGCCGACCAGGTGGCGGCGGCATGGGTGGCAATCGCCCAAGTAGTTCACAAAGCTCGTCACCGCGCAGCAGCTCGCCAAGCATGAGTTCGTCGCCGCGCAGCAGCTCGCCAAGCGTGAGCCGTCCTAGCTCTCAAGTGAGCAACCGTCCTGGCACTCAAAGCGTTAGCAGCCGTCCAAGCACACCAAGCATGGGCAGCCGTCCTAGCACGCAGATAAATAATAACCGTCCAAGTTCGCCAAGCATGGGCAGCCGTCCCAGCACACCAGTAAACAACAACCGCACCACAAGCTCACCAAGCATGAACACCCGTCCTAGCGGTAATGGTGGTTTCCATGGTGGAAATGACAACGGCGGCAGCCGTCCAAGCACTGGTGGCAGAACCAACTTTGGCCGTGACAACGCCCGAACAGGTATTGGCAGTCCAACCGTGAGCGGCAGTGGAGTTACCAACGCTCGTCCAAGCGATCAGTTCAACCGCGGCACCAGCCGTCCCGGTGGTAACTATCGTCCAGGCGGAAATGACCGTCCTGGTGGCAACAATCGCCCCGGTGGAAACGACCGTCCAGGTGGAAATGACCGTCCAGGTGGAAACATGGGTGGTGGCAACAATGGCGGCAACCACGGAGGTAACAACGGTGGCAACTATCGTCCCGGTGGAAATAACGGCGGCAACTACCGTCCCGGTGGAAACCAAGGTGGCAATTACCGTCCAGGTGGAAACAACGGCAACCATCGTCCCGGTGGAAACCATGGCGGAAACATGGGACATCGTCCTCCCGCACACCACGGCATCAACCACGGCGGACCTCGCCCCGACTACAACCGCTATCGTTGGCACGACAGTTTCCGTCCACGCGGACCACGCGACCGCTGGTATGACTACTATCGCTACAATCGCTGGAGCTGGAGAGCTCCCATCGCTCCCCCTCTGCGCCCCTGGCGTCCACGCGTAATCTGGTACTATCGCCCAATCATCCCCACTGGATATCGCATCTATGCTTCGGCACCACTGATTACCGGTGTACTGGGACTTGAGTTCGGCACCCTGCTTGATGCATCGCTCAACTATCTCTACTACAACGGATATAGCATCGACGGATATCAGGACAATGTAGTTTACCTGCGCGACGTGAACATGATGGGTTACAGCTGGCCCGATGTAATGCTACAGTATAATGACGCTGGAGGTTTGTGCTACGCTGAGTTTGTCACCTCTTCAAGCTATCAAGACAACTACCGCTTCAACGACATCTATAGCAGCCTGTGCGCAACCTATGGCACACCTATCAATAGCGGAAACGGTTACTTCTCTTGGTACGGCGGCAGCCAGACTGGCTTCATCAACCTGAACTTCGCCTACGACAACGGCCGCTACTACACTGTAATGACCCTAGGAGCATAAAACTCTTTTCTATCATACACATAATATCTTAGGCATCGCCCTCAAAAAAGGCGATGCCTAATCTTTTAGGTGCGGTTTTAATGTTGTGAGGCGGGCAGCGAGGTTGTTACTTTGTCGATAAAAAGTAACTTCATGGAAAACACCAACAATAATATAACACCACAAGAGCACAATGACAACACAAGTTCTCCTGATCAAGAGCAGGAGCCCAGCTTTGAGATTGACCGACTGACTGTTGAGGAAATTATCGCTATCAACGAGGAGCGTAAAACTGCGTTGCAAGACAGCTACGACCCCATTGCCGGTATCGGGTGCTGTGGGCCGCGCGTGGAACGAGAATTGAGGCTGGACGGCGAGATTCTGGGCAAGTTTCTCATCCCGCACTCGATGGCCGCGGAGCTAGACTCTAATCCATGTAGCAACATTGAGCAATGGCAACGACTTCGCATCAAGCACGACTTTGAGTACTGGTGCGCCACCTGCGTCACAATCCTCGACAAGGTGAGTGGCCGCCTCCAGAACATGGTGCTCAACAAACCACAACGTCGCGTGCTGCGTGAGCTGGAGAAGCAGCGACTTGACAACAAGCCGTTGCGACTCATCCTTCTCAAGGCTAGACAATGGGGTGGAAGCACATTGGTGCAAATCTATATGGCATGGATACAGTTAGTGCTGAAAAGCAACTGGAACAGCCTAATTTGTGGACATCTGCACCAAACCTCACAAGCCCTGAAGGCTATGTATCGACGGGTATTGCGCAACTATCCCAAGCACCTCACCGACGATGGCAATAAGGTTGCGCTCAAAACATTTGAGGGATGCGCTAACGTGCAGCAGCTAAGTGGCAGCGATTCGCTAGTTATCGCTGGCTCGGCCCAGAGCCAGGATGCCATCAGGGGCTATGACGTGAAGATGGCACACCTGAGCGAAGTGGCCTACTGGCCATGCACCAAGCTACACTCTCCCGAAGATGTGATTCGTTCCATCGCCGGCTCTATTCCCATGGAGCCGCTCACCATGATAGTGCTAGAGTCCACAGCCAATGGTGTGGGCAACTACTTCCATCAGGAATGGCTACGCAGCAAGTCTAAGATGAGCGACAAGGCTGCGGTGTTTGTGCCTTGGTATGAAATAGAAATCTACCGCATGGAGGTTGCCGATGTTTCGCTGCTCATTGCCGAAATGGACAACTATGAGAAATGGCTGTGGGAAAGCTGTGGATGCACCCTTGAGATGATAGACTGGTATCACCACAAGCGCAAGGAATACCCCACCCAGAGCCTAATGGCTGCCGAATTCCCCAGCACCGACATTGAGGCCTTTACCAGCACCTCCAACAAGGTGTTTGCCACCGAGATTATCGATCGAATGCGTCACGGCAACGTCAATCCAATGCAACGTGGCGACATGGTGGCTCGAGGAACCAAAACCCTTGAGGGTGTAGACTTTGTCATCAACGATACTGGACCAATGGAGTTATGGAAACGTCCCGTGCCATCGCGATTCCGCAACCGATATGTGGTGGTCGTAGATGTGGGAGGACGCAGCGACAATAGCGACTGGTCGGTGATAGCAGTCTTCGACCGGAATCTCGACACTGGCGATGACAATAGGCAAAGCCGTCCCGAAGTGGTGGCACAATGGCGCGGACACCTCGACCACGACGAACTAGCATGGAAGGCGGCGCAAATAGCGTTCTACTACAACAAAGCCCTGCTGGTGTTTGAGAGCAACACCCTCGAATGTGAGGGAGATGTAGGGAACTTGATATTCCAACAAATCAAAGCGGTGTATCCCAACCTCTACCACCGCAATGGCGACGATGGTCAAAAAGGAGAGCCCAAACCAGGATTCCAAACCAACAAGAAAACCAAGCAGAGCGCTATCTACAACCTTATCGCCTATGCGCGCGACGGTTCATATATAGAGCGAGATAAAAAAGCTGTCGATGAAATGGCGTTCTACGAGCTCAAGCCCAACGGCAAGGGATATGGAGCACGAAAGGGGAAGCACGATGACATCCTCATGACTCGAGCCATTGGGCTCATGCTTATCGAGGAAATGCGAGTGAACGAAGGTCGCTCAAGAGCAATCAACCCCAACTACTTCGTCAACAATCTACATCTGTCGTTTTAGCCGCTAACATTTCAAGCTCAGAGACCCTACCCATTTGTGATAAAAAACAAGCAAATTGCCAATAAAAACATTAAATTCACAGAAAAAATAAGAAAAAAATGATATTTTTTAGGCAAAATGTTTGTTTTTTAAAAAATAATATATATATTTGCAACGTACTAAAGAATTCATAAGAGAATCTTTGTGTAAAAGACGCTCTTTCATGATAAAGAAAAATAGTTGTTTTATAGATAATTGTGTATTTAAGGAACGGGGCAGTCGTGAGACTCTCCCTTTTTCTTTTTCCAAAAACCAAAAAAGCCTCGATTTTCATCGGGGCTCTTTTATCTTAATGTGAGATAGATTTAGAATTGTGGTGGGGCCACTTTGAGCATGTCGCCCACCTCTTGAAGGCTGCCGTCGTTAGGCTCGGGGTTGATGCCCAACAGGTAGGCCAGCAAAGGATAGATGCACACGTTGCGGAAGGTGCCTGGCCTTACATAGCCAACCTTGAAGTCGGGGCCTATGGCACGGAAGCCGACGAGCATGTCGCTCAATGTTGGATCCCATCCGTGTTGGCCATTAATCACCTTGTTATTGTTACGGAAGCACCATCCCACATCGGGGAGCACCACCACGTCACCCATATTCTTGTTAGTGCCGTAATGCAAGTACTCGGGGAGTTCTCCCTTCTTCCATGCTTTAATGTGGTCAACCCCCTTGAGCGCGTTGACGATTGAGTCGGCATACTCAGGCTTTGTTGTGTAGATAAGTGCCGGGCTATCGCCATCAAAGTGCTTTACCCACTCCTTCTTGACGTATTCTTCGCTATTTACCACACGCACTTCGCTACACCAAGTCATGCCATGATCGCCAGCAATAATGAGATTCACCTTGTTGCCAATCTCGGGCAGAGCCTTGATGCGTGCCCACATGGTCCACAACAGCGAGTCCATACCCTCGGCCACGCGACGAGTCTTCTTGGTGATGGGACCATAGCTGTGAGCTGTGTGATCGGGCTCCTCAAAGTAGCACATTATCAAGTGAGGACGCTTCGCCTCGGGCATACTCAGCAACTCGATAACGCGGTTCACACGTTCTTGAGGCTTGAGCAGCGGTTTCTTGGCATAGTCCTGCCAGTAAGTGGGATACTCACCCTTGATTTTCACGTCACTTCCCACCCAATAGACGGTAGCAGTCTTCACGCCTTGACGCTTAGCAGTGAGCCAAATGGGGTCGCCACCATAGTGCTCTCCCTTGCGTGCCTCATCGCCACCTATTTTATATTTGCCTCCATTGCCAGTTCTGAATGTGTTGGCTATAATACCGTGGTGGTCAGGATAAAGTCCCGTAGCCAGAGTGTAGTGGTTGGGGAACGTCTTGGTGGGGAACGAAGGCTGCATCACCGCTTTCACGCCCTCACGTGCCAGTCGGTCGAAGAATGGCATGTCGAAGCACTCGGCGTAGTCCCAACGCAGTCCGTCGCACGAAACAATCACAGTGTAGGTGTCATTACCCGCTGCCCAGGCAGCAACCGCCAGCATTGAAGCCAGCATCAGGTTGAGAAGTCGTTTCATAGTTATAATCACTTTATTATTTTGTGCAAAGATAGCAAAAAGTTATCAGTTTTCAATTGTTAGTTATTAGTTTTTTCTAAGATTAAGAATATCGCGTGCAGTTTGTGAGTATCATCCCGCAAAGTTGCAGCTGGCGGTGTCGCAAAGCTGTGCAAGCGCGGTGAGTTTTTATTATCCAGTGGAATGCGGAAATGACAAAATTCTTAAAAAGTGTTAAGAAATTTGGAGATTCAAGATGCTTTGTTATACCTTTGCAGTGTACTAGTTAAGTAGTACACTAATGAAGTTATTGTTTAACCATCAAAATATACCAGTATTATGTTATCTATCAACGACTTAACATTTAGTTACAACAAACACGTTGGAGATTTGTTTCATAATCTCTCGTTTGAGTTGAATGCAGGCAACGTTTACGGGTTGTTAGGGAAAAATGGTTCGGGCAAAACCACCCTAATTAATTTAATGTGTGGCCTGCTCACCCCCAAGAGTGGCAATGTGACACTCGACGACGTGAATGTGCGTGCCCGACTTCCCAAAACTATGAGCGACATCTTCCTCGTGCCCGAGGAATTTGATCTGCCCAATCTCTCCTTAAAGCGCTATGCAAGTATCAATGCCCCGTTCTACCCCAATTTCTCGATGGACGACATGCAGCGCTACCTCGACATCTTCGATATGGGTGGCGACATTGATGTGAAACTCCACTCGCTGTCGATGGGACAAAAGAAGAAAGTGTTATTGGCATTC
>JAEEGL013076741.1_pt1 | contig 26083 bp, 32 predicted proteins | sample 9134231 | NCBI WGS metagenome assembly JAEEGL01 (sample SAMN16246548, study PRJNA631951) | gut metagenome | biome: gut microbiome; feature: rumen; material: fiber-attached | host: Bos | place: Iran: Karaj | collected 2018-10
AATTAGCAGAATTAAGGGCAATATATGAAGATGATTCATATAATCCAACTTGGTATATAGATAATGAAAACAAAAATACAAATGGTCAACGACATGGTATGAGACATTAATGTGCTATTAAAAAATTGAATGTAGTATAATATGTGGGTATGGCACCTTACTATGGCACTTTTGAATAATAAAGCGATTTAGGCAAAAGAGGTAAATGTCATAGTTCCCCATAAAATAAGGGAATAAATACATTTTGAATTTATTCTATTTATGTTAAGAACTATTTTCTTCTAAGCCGTCGGTCACACGTTCGAATCGTGCCGAGGACACCATATTATATATTAAGAGTTTTATAACTCTTTTTATTTTTTTTATAATGTAATATAATTTAAGTATGAAAAATAATTTAATTAATTTAAATATTGGTGAAGTTAAAGAAATATTATTAAGTGATTATTCAACGTATAAAGTTGGTGGACATTCTTTAATGGTTTTTGTAAATTCTATAAATTCTCTTATAAAATTATTAAAATATTTAAATAATAATAGAATTAGATATAAAGTTATAGGTAATGCATCTAATTTAATATTTAGTGACTTTGGGTATGATGGTGTACTTATTAATTTAAGTAATATTAAGACATTTAAAAAATATAATAATTATTTTACTATATCCAGTGGATATAGTTTAAGTAAATTTTCTATGGAAGTATCTAATATAGGATATAGTGGAATGGAGTTTTCTACTGGTATTCCTGGACAAATAGGTGGCGCTATATTTATGAATGCCGGATGTTATGGATCAAATATTTCTAATGTTTTATATAAAGTTAAAGTGTTAACTAAAGATTATAAGATTAAAACTTTATATAATAAAGATTTAAATTTCGGATATAGAGATTCAATATTTAGACATAGTAATCTTATTTGTTTGAGTGCAACTTTTAAATTAATAAAAGGCGATGTAAATGAAATCAAATCTAAAATAGAAGATTATAGATTAAAAAGATTTAATTCTCAACCATTAGAATATCCTAATGCAGGAAGTGTATTTAAAAATCCTGAAGGATTTTATGCTGGTAAGTTAATAGAAGATGTAGGTTTAAAAGGTAAACACATAGGTGGAGCTTATATATCTGAAAAACATGCTAATTTTATTGTTAATAAGAATAATGCAAGTTCTAAAGATATAATAGACTTAATTAATTTAGTAAAAGAAGAAGTAAAAAAGGAATATAATATTAATTTAAAATGTGAACAAGAAATTGTCGAATAAACACTAAAAAAGTGTTTTTTTTATTCTTTGAAGGTTGAAATCAAAAACATTTTATTGTATAATCTACTTTGTAATGAGAGGAGGGGAGAAAAGAATGACACGTGTAGAAGTAAAAGATGGTAATATTGAAGGTGCCTTAAAAAGATTTAAAATTAAAGTGCAAAGAAGTGGTATCCCTTCTGAAATGAAAAAGAGAAAAGAATATGCTAAACCAGGCGTAAGAAGAAGAGAAGCAAAAAAAGAAGCTATTAGAAATGCTAGAAAGCATAATAAGAAGTATAATTAGGAGATTACTATGTTATATGAAAAATTAAATGCTGATATGAAGACTGCAATGATTAATAAAGATAAAGATACATTAAGTACTTTAAGATATTTAAAATCAGCAATAGACTTATATAGAATTAATAATAAATTGGATGAGGTTACTGATGAAATTGTAATAGATGTTGCTTCTAAACAAGTTAAAACACATAAAGAATCAATTTTAGAATTTGAAAGAGGTAATAGATTAGATCTAGCAGATAAATTAAAAGAAGAAATTAAACTATTACAAACATTTTTACCAGAACAATTATCTGATGAAGAAATGGAAACTGAAATAAATAAAATATTTGAATTAGTTAAACCTACATCAAAAGCAGATATGGGTAAGATTATGAGAGAAGTAAACGCTACTTTAAAAGGCAGAGTTGATATGAAAAAAGTTTCTGAACTTGTAAATAGTAAAATAAACTCATTATAAAATGAGTTTTTTTATTTGTTAAAGAATATAATTAAATGGTGAATAATATGCTAAGAAATTTAGTAAGTTATGTAAAAGATAAAGATTATTTAATAGGTGTTTATAAAAATAAAATATATATTTATAATTATAAATATATTATAGATATTGATTCAAATTTAATAAAAATAGATTTGGGTGATAAAAAGCTTAGAATAAATGGTAAAAATCTAATTGTAGAAAAACTAGAGAATAAAGAAATACTAATTAAATTAGAGTGTAAGGGACTAGAATTTTATGAATAGTAAAATTCAAATAAAAATAGTTTTAGATAGTTTAAGTATAATAGTATATTATTTAACTAAAAATAATATTAAATTTGAACATTTGTGTAGTAATAAGGATAATCATTATTTTAAAGTCTATAAAAATGATTATAAAAAAATAAAGAAAAAATTTAAAAAAACTAAAATTCTTAATCATTATGGAAAAGAAAGTGTTATTAAAAGCATTAAAAAGAATTATATATTTTTTATATCAATAATATTATCTTTATTTTTATTATATATTTTATCAAATACTATTTTTGATATTGAAATAGATACAAATAATGAAGAATTAAAAGATATTCTTTATAATGAATTAAATAATTATAAGATAAAAAAATATGGAAGAATTAAAAACTATAAAGAACTAGATAAAGCAAAAAAAGATATATTAAAGCACAATCAAGATAAATTAGAGTGGCTAGAGATTAAAAGAGATGGTACTAAATATGAAATAATGATTACAGAAAGGGTAATACCTATTAAAAAAAATGAAGACTCAACTCCTAGAAATATAGTTGCTTTAAAAGATGCATTAATAAAACATATTACATCTAATAGAGGAGTTATATTAAAAGATGTAAACGATTATGTTAAAAAAGGAGAAGTAATAATAAGCGGGGATTTATATAAAGGAGAAACTTATATAAAAAGTTTAAAAGCCTCAGGAGAAGTATATGGTGAAGTTTGGTATGTTGTAAAAACTATTGTGCCTTACAAATATATTGAATATGTTAGAAATGGGAAAGTAATTAATCATTATTATATAGAGTTTTTAGGTAATAAGATGACTTTGTTAGGTAAATATAATACAAATATGTCAATGAATGAATTAACATTATTAGTTGATAAGCCTTATTTGGGGTTAAAAATTTACAAAGAAAAGAAAGAATTATATGATTATAAAACATTTACAGTTACAAAAGAAGAAGCATATAAGGAAGCTTTAAAAAGAAGTGATAAAGGTATTAAAAATATACTTAAAGATAATGAATATATAATAAGTAAAAAAGTTTTGAATATTTCACAAATGAGTAGTAAAATAGAAATAGAAGTATTTTATAAAGTTTATGAGAATATTACAGATACTTCTATTATAGAGGAGAAAAAAGAATGATGAAGAATGAAATAATATCAATGTTAAAAGTGTCTTGGCCTATAATGGTAATAATATTAGCAATGGTAATAATTATAAGAGTAGCATATAATAGAAATCATAAAAAGAAAGTTTCCCTTTTAAATGAGATTATGCTTTTATTATTTGTTGCATACATATTGATATTATTTCAATTAGTTACTTATGATAACAATAATTTCGTGGGTGTTAATTTAGTTCCATTTAAAGAAATATTAAGATATAAAATAGGTTCATCAGCATTTTATAAACAAGTAATTGGTAATATAATCTTATTTATTCCATTTGGATTTTTTATAACATATTATGCAAATATTAAGAATATAGGTTCGGCATTCTTTACAACAGTAGCGGCAAGTATTGTAATAGAAACAGTACAATATTTTATAGGTAGAAGTTTTGATATAGATGATATTATTTTAAATGTAGTGGGTGGAATAATTGGATTTTTACTTTTTGTAGCACTTGATGCTATAAAAAAACATTTACCATCTTTCTTTCAAAAAGATATAATATATGTGATACTTAGTATTTTGTTAATAGTATTTATATTACTTAATGTATTTGGTGTTATTAGTTTTTAGGAGGTATATGGAAGAGTTTATTACAAACACAACTAATGAAGAAGTTGAAATAAAAGATATAGAAAATATTTGTAAATTAACTTTCAAGAAATTAAAAGTTAAAAATCCTATGTTTAGTATAACAATAGTTGATAACAAAAGAATAAGAGAAATTAATAAGGAATATAGAGGAAAAGATGTTGAAACTGATGTTATATCTTTTGCATTTGAAGAAGCAAATGATTATACATATCCAGATATGAGATTTTTAGGAGAAATATATATTTCAATTGATAAAGCTAAAAGTCAAGCAGAAGAATATGGACATTCCTTAAAAAGAGAAATATGTTTTTTAACAGTGCATGGCCTTTTACATTTACTTGGTTATGATCACATTGAAGAATCAGATAGAATTGTAATGAGAAAATTAGAAGAGGAGATATTGGAAAGTTATGACGCAAAAAGATAGAGGTATAAAAAGAATAATAAATAGTTTTGGATATTCTTTTAATGGACTTATTGATACATATAGAACAGAACAATCAGTGTGGATTTATATTCCGGTTGCATTAATAGTTATTTTAATGGGATTTTTATTTAAAATAAGCACTTATGAATGGATAGCAATAATATTAATTTTAGGAATAATTTTATCATTAGAACTAATAAATACAGCTTTAGAAGCAGTTGTAGATCTTGTTACTAAAAAATATGAACCACTTGCAAAAAAAGCAAAAGACACAGTTTCTGCAGCAGTATTGATATTTGCAATCACCGCAGTTATAGTCGGTTTAATAATATTTTTACCAAAGTTTATAGCATTATTTTAAAGGAGTAAAGTAGTATGAAAGAAAAATTATTAAATTTAATCAAAAATAGTTATGCACCATATTCTAATATGCATTTTGCATGTATAGTAGAAACTGAATCAGGGAATTTATACAGTGGAGTAAATGTAGAAAATGCATCTTTTGGAGGTACTATATGTGCTGAAAGAAATGCAATTAATAATGCAATTAGTAACGGAGAAAGAAAATTTAAAGCATTATATTTGATGGGAGATAATGAAGACAAACTATGTTTTCCATGTGATATATGTAAACAAACATTTTTAGAGTTTTTTGATTCAAATGTAATATTTAATATAATGAATACAAAGGGTGAAATGAAAGTATTAACATTTGAGGAAATATTAAATACTCATTTTGTAAAAGAGGATTTAAAATGAAAAGCGGTTTTGTAAGTGTTATAGGAAGACCTAATGTAGGTAAAAGTTCATTAATTAATACAATAGTTGGTGAAAAAATTGCAATAACAACTTCTAAACCTCAAACAACAAGAGATTTAATACAAGGGATATATACAGATAAAGATTCTCAAATAGTTTTTGTAGATACTCCAGGTATTCATAAACCTGTGCATAAATTAGGTAGTTTCTTAAATAGCAAGGCATATTATTCTGTTGATGATGTAGATCTTGTTATATTTGTAGTAGATGGTTCAGAAGAAATTGGTTCCGGTGATAAATTCATTATTGAAAGACTTAAAAATGTTACTAAAAAGGTATTTTTAGTAATAAATAAGATTGATAAATTAAGTAATGAAGGAATAATTAGAAAAATAAATGAATATAAAGATTTATATGATTTTTGTGAAATAATACCAGTAAGCGCAACTAAAAATGACAATGTAAAAAGATTGATAGAAGTATTAAAAGGATATCTTCCAGATACTGTTAAATATTTCCCTGATAATGATAAAACATCATCTTCAATGGAATTTAGAATAACAGAAATAGTTAGAGAAAAAGTAATGAATTTAACAGAAGATGAAATACCACATTCGGTTGCTTGTGTTTTAACTGATTATCAAGATATTGATAATATCGCTCATATATATGTTGATATAGTAACAGATAGAGAAGCATTAAGAAAAATAATACTTGGTAAAAATGGAATAAAAATAAAAGAAATAGGTATGGAAGCCAGAAAAGATTTAGAAGTTTTACTAGGGAAGCAAGTGTATATTGAACTATATGTAAGAGTACTTAAAAAATGGAGAGATAGAGAAAAATATATAAAAGAATTAGGTATTTTACAAAGAAGTGAATAAATTTCAATAATCTTTAACATAATTATAGTAGGTGATAATTATGGATGAAACTAAAAGATTATGGAAAAAATTTACTGAAACAGGAAAAATAGAAGATTATTTAAATTATAGTAAATCAAAAAAGACTAGTAAATAAGTCTTTTTTTTTGTAAAATTAAGTTATGGAAATTAAAAAAATAGAAGGATTTATATTAGGTAGCACCCCATATAATGAAAGTAGTAAAATATTGAATATTTTAACTCGTGAATACGGAATTATTGGAGTAATGTCTAAAGGATGTAAAAATGTTAAAAGTAAATTAAAAATTGTAAGTGAAAATTTTACTTATGCTTATTTTTATATGTATTATAAAGATGGCAAACTTAGTACTTTAATTGGGGCAGATGTTATTAATTATTTTCCTAATACAAGAAGTGATATAACTAAAGTTAGTTTTATGACTTATTTATCAGAATTAACTAAAAATGTTTATAAACATGAAAGTAATAGTGAAATATATGATTTATTTATATCAAGTTTATTAAAAATAGAAGAGGGTTTTGATCCTTTAGTTATCAGCAATATCCTTGAACTTAAATATTTAGATTATTTAGGAGTATCAATAAACTTAGATGGTTGTGTTGTATGTGGTAGTAAAAGCATTGTTACTTTATCCTATATGAAAGGTGGCTATGTTTGTAAAAATTGTAGAACTAATGAACCTATTATTAATGAAAAAGTATTAAAAACATTGAGACTCTATTATTATGTGGATATTAGTAAAATTAGTAAACTTGATATTAGTGAAAGTGTCACTCATGAAATAGATAGGTTTTTAAATATTTATTATGATAATTACACAGGTTTATATATAAAAAGTAAGAAATTTTTAGAAACATTAAAAAATATTGAAAAGTAAATACCAATAATGTTAAAATATAAATGTAGGATGTGATAATATGGAAACTACAAAAATTTTTGATGTAGATGATTTGAAATTAGCGAATCAGAAAGAGACTTTGAAAGGTATTTATGAAGACCTTAAAGAACATGGTTATGATGCCTCAAAACAAATAGTAGGATATCTTATAAGTGGAGATCCTGGTTATATTTCAAGTTATAAAGAATGCAGAAGTAGAATATTAGATTTAGATAGAAATTCTATATTAGAATTTATGCTAAAGGAATACATAAAATGAGATATTTAGGGCTTGATTATGGAGCTAAAACATTAGGAGTTTCTTTGTCTGATGAAACTGGTACTATCGCATCTACTTTAAAAACTATAAAATATAATAATGATGAAGAACTCTTAATTGAACTTGGTAAAATAGTTAAAGAATTTAATATAAAAGAAGTTGTACTAGGGCTTCCTCTTAATATGAATGGAACTAATAGTGTAAGAGGAGCAGAAACTTATTCATTTAAAAATAAAATAGAAAAAAAATTAGATATAAAAGTTCATCTTCAAGATGAAAGGCTGTCTACTGTTGAAGCAGAAAAAATATTAATTGGAAGTCATATAAGAAGAAATAATAGAAAAAAAGTTATTGATAGTATGGCCGCGGTTATAATACTTCAAACATTTTTAGATAGAGGAAAGGGTAATTATGAATACAGTATTGATTGAAAATAAAGCTGGTAGAAAAAAAGAATTTAGACTATTATTTGAATTAATGTGTGAACGTGGTAGAAAATATGTAGTATTCACAGATGATAGATATTTAAATGACGGATCTTTACATACTATAGTAGTTACTCTAAGTAATAAAAATAAAGTATTGAAAAAAAGACCAACTATTGAAGAAATGAAATACATTGAAAGATTAATGTTATCTTTAAGTGGTGAATAAAATGAGTGAAAAGAAGTTGAAAGTTAATAAATTAAAAATTATTTTATTATCTATATTAATATTTATATTAGTTATTATACTAATAATTGTTTTAATGTATAAAAATTTTACATCTCCAGTAGATAAAGATAATAAGAATTTTACTAACTTTCAAGTTTTAAGTGGACAAAATTATTCAACTATTTCAAGTACTTTAAAAAAAGAAGGATATATTAAAAATGAATTAATGTTTAAAATATTTGTAAAATTAATGAAACCAAATAGTTTAGAAGCAGGTATTTATGAACTTTCTCCTTCAATGAATTTAAAAGAAGTTATTAAAACTTTATCAAAAGGTGCTAAAGACACTAGAGAAACTGTTAAAATCACTTTTGTTGAAGGCAAAAATATGAGATATATTATTAATAAAATAACAGAGAATTTTGATATAACTGAAGAAGACATATTAAGTAAATTAAAAGATGAAGAATATTTAAATTCTTTAATAGAAAAGTATTTTATAATAACAGATGAAATAAAGAATAAGAATATATATTATTCTTTAGAGGGTTATTTATATCCAGATACTTATGTATTTTATAAAGATTCAACTATTGAAGAAATATTTGAGAAGATGATTAATAATTTAGATAGTAAATTAACTAATTATAAAGGTGAAATAGAAAATAGTGGTTATACTTTTCATCAAATGTTAACTCTTGCCTCAATAGTAGAAGCAGAAGCAGGTAAATCTAAAGATAGAAAAAGTGTAGCAAGTGTATTTTATAATAGACTTAGGGATAAATGGTCATTAGGTAGTGATGTGACAACTTATTATGCAGAGAAACTTGAATTATGGAGTAGAGATTTATATATGAAAGAAATAAGAAGTTGTAATTCATATAATACAAGAGCTTCTTGTATGGCTGGTAAACTACCAGTAGGGCCAATATGTAACCCATCTATTGATTCAGTAATTGCTTCAATAGAACCAGAAGAAACAAAATATTACTATTTTGTAGCAGATGTTTACGGAAATACTTATTTTAATGAAACTGCTTCAGGACATATAACAACAGTTAATAAATTAAAAAAAGAAGGAAAATGGTATGAATATGGTAACTAATAAAATATTAGAAATGGAAGATTATGCAGAAAAATATGATATACCAATTATGCAAAAAGATTCTATTGAATATATAACAAGAAGGATAAAAAGTATTAACGCTAAGAATATATTAGAATTAGGAACTGCGATAGGCTATTCTACAATTTGTTTTGCAAATACAAGTGATGATATTAAAGTAACTTCTATTGAAAGAAATGAAGAAAGATATAATATTGCGATTAAAAACATAAATGATATAGGATTTAATAATAGAATTAATTTGATTTTAGCAGATGCACTTGAAATTGATTTGACAGATAGATATGATTTAATTATAATAGATGCCGCTAAAGGAAAGAATATTGATTTCTTTAACAAATATAAAAAGAATTTAAAACCTGGTGGCATAATAATATTTGATAATATGAACTTTCATGGACTAGTGGGCAAAAGTGATTCAATAAAAGGAAAAAACTTAAGATCCTTAGTTAAAAAAATAGAAATGTTTAGAGAATTTATTTCAGTTCAAGAAGATTATTATGCTGTCTTTATAGAAGTTGGAGATGGGCTATGCATATGCGAGGAGAAAAAAGATACTTTATAATTCCAAATAGTAAAAAAATGAATGAATATAATAGTGATTCATTCATTTTACCTTTAAAAGATTTTTCAGTTGGATTTGATATTTATTTTGATGATAATGAAATAAATGAATTATCATCTATTTATAATGTATCAGTAATTATAAATAAGTTTATTCATGAAAAAGATTTAGAACTTATTAAAAAATATTTATTAAAACTTAATAATATAGAATATTTTTTTATAGAAGATTTTTCATTAATTAATTATCTACCCAAAGAAAAAATAGTATTATCTCCTAATCATATTATTTCTAATTATTATAGTATTAATTATTTAAAAGAATTAGGTTTTAATAATGTATTAGTATCTAATGAACTCACTATAGATGAATTGATTGACATTAGGAATAATACTAAATCTAATCTATTTTATAATTTCATTTCTAAAAATAATTTAATGTATTCTAAAAGAGAATTACTTACAAATTATTATGACTTTTATAATATAAAAGAAAAAGATAAAAAAATAGTAGTTAATGAATCAGTAAGTAATCATGAGTTAATAGTAAAAGAAGAAAAAGAAGCAACCACTATATTTAATAATAAAATTTTCTGTGGAAGTAAATATTTAGATAAATTAAATAGTTATAATTTAATTATTAATTTATCAAATATAAATGAAGAAGATACTAAGATAATATTAGATAATTTAGATAATAAAGATTTATATAAATTAATAGATAGTGACTTTTATTTCTTAGAAAATAAAATAGTTTATAAGGTTGGTGATTTAAAATGAATAAGCCAGAACTTCTAGCACCAGCTGGAGATCTTATAAGACTTAAATGGGCACTTGATTATGGTGCGGATGCAGTATATATTGGTGGATATGATTACAGTTTAAGAGCGAATGCTAATAATTTTTCAATAGACGAAATAAAAGAAGCTTGTAATTATGCTCATAAATATAACAAAAAAGTTTATGTTACAGTAAACATGATATTTCACAATGAAGATTTCAAGAACTTAGATAATTATTTAAAAGAATTAGAAAGTGCTAATGTTGATTCATTAATAGTGAGTGATTTTGGAGTAATATCAAGAATAAAAAAGTTGAATCTTAAAATACCTTTCTTTATATCAACTCAAATGTCAATTACAAATCATGACGTAGTTAATTTTTATGAATCTCTTGGAGCATATAGAGTAGTATTAGCTAGAGAATGTTCAAAAGAAGATATTAAAAGCATAAAGAAAAATTCTAATATTGAAACAGAGACATTCATACACGGAGCAATGTGTACTTCTTATAGTGGAAGATGTGTTATGTCTAATTATGTAACGTTAAGAGATTCTAATAGAGGTGGATGCTCTCAAATATGTAGATTTAATTTTAAAAACAAAGACAACCCTGATTATTTAATGTCTTCTAAAGATTTAAATATGTCTTCTTATATAGAAGATATGATTAACATAGGAATAGAGTCATTTAAAATTGAAGGAAGAATGAAAAGTTTATATTATATCGCAACAGTTACAAATGCATATAGAAATATAATAGATAAAGCATATAATAAAACTTTAACAAAAGATGTGCTAGATTATTATGAAAGGGTATTAAATAGGTGCTCTAATAGAGAAAACGCTCCTCAATTTTATAATAAATATCCAAAAGTTAATGAACAATACTTTAGTGGTAGAGAAGAAGTAAGTAATCAAGATTTTTTAGCAATTGTAAAAGATTATGATGAAAAAAGTAAAATGGCAATAATTGAACAAAGAAATTTCTTTGAAATTGGAGATGAAGTTGAAATATTTGGTCCTAATATTGATGTAATTGCATATAAAATAAATACAATACTAAATGATAAAAATGAGTGCGTAGATGCTGCTAGACATCCTCAAGAAGTCCTTAAAATAAACGTTCCGCATAGGGTGTGCAAAGGAGATATAATAAGGGTTAAAATTTCTTGACAAATGACTCAATTTATTGTATCATTATTTAGTTAACAAAAAGGAGAAATGCAAAATGACAAATAAAGAAATTTTTCTAACAAGTGAAGGATATTTAGAACTTGAACAAGAATTAAATTATCTAAAGTTAGAAAAAAGACCTAAAGTAATTAATGCTTTAAAAGAGGCTAGAGCTTTAGGAGATTTATCAGAGAATTCTGAATATGATGCTGCAAGAAATGAACAAGCTTCTACTGAAAATAGAATTAAACAAATTGAATATTCACTTGAACATGCAGTAATAATAGATGAAAATGAAAAGAAAGATGGAACAGTTGGACTTGGTTCTACTGTAATGCTTCAATACGATGGCGACGATGACACTGAAGAATATAAAATAGTAGGTAGTGCTGAAGCAGATCCATTTAATAATAAAATATCAAATGAATCACCAATCGCTGCAGCAATTCTTAATAAAAAAGTAGGAACAACTGTTGAAGTAAGTTCACCTGATGGCGTTTATAAAGTTAAAATAGTAAATGTTGCTTAAACATTTGCTATTTTTTTGATATAATTTTCATGAGGGATAATATGATTAATGTTTTATATGGAATTCAAAATGATTTAATTGATAATTATATTAATGATTTTATTGAAAAAAATAAAATAAAAAATGTAATAAAATATGATTACAATGATATATCTATTGATTCTGTCATAGAAGAAGCATCATATTTAGATTTATTTGGAGATAAAAAATTAATTATATTATATAACTCTAAATTTTTAACAAGTGAAGTGACTTTAGATAATGAGGATTTTGAGGAATATATAAATAGTAAAAATCAAGCTAATTATTTATTTTTAATAACCTACAATGAAGCATTAGATGAAAGAAAGAAATTAGTTAAATTATTAAGAAAAAGCAGTATTGTTATTGAATTCAATAAATTTAGTGAATATGATGCTTACAAATATGTAAATAATTTATTTAAAGAAGATAATTATGAAATAGAAGACAAAGCAATTAAAGAAATAGTGAGTAGATTATCCTCCAATGCTAGCATGATAAGAAATGAAGTTGGAAAGTTAAAATTATATAAAATTGATACTAAAAAAGTATATATTGAAGATGTATTAAATGTAACATCTATATTACCGGAAGATAATGTTTTTAAATTAGTTAATGCGGTAACTGATAATAATAAAGAAGAAATATTTAAGCTTTATAATGATTTTAAATTAATTGGAATTGATGAAATATCTTTAATAGGTTTAATTTCAAGTGAGTTTAGATTTATGTATCAAGTAAAAACATTATTGGACGATGGAAAAACTAAAAACGAAATAGTATCATTATTAAAGTCTCATCCATATAAGACAGAGATAACTATGAAAAAAGTATTTTCTTACAAAGAAGAAAAATTATTAGATATTTTATATAAACTTGCTTTAATAGATGTAAGTATCAAAACTGGAGCAACCGATAAATCTTATGCTTTAGAAAATTTCTTTTTAAATTTATAGTGTTGAAAAAAAACGCTATTTTTGTTATTATAAATAGTAGGATAGTGATTATATGAAAGAGAGTATTCTTGCTATTTTATCAAATGCAACTGATAATAATTATATTGATACTATTATCAATTCTTTTTCATATGAAGAAAGACTAAATTTTTATAATGAAATGTATTTAACAAAAGATGAAACACTATATAACAAATTAAAGTATATTTTAACTTCTGATGAAATTGTTAATATAATTGAAAAAAAATATGGATATGAAATTGTTAATTCAATGCTAGATTTAAATAGTAAAGAATATTTTATAAGTCTTTTTAATTCATTAAATATAGATAATAAAGTAAAAGAGTTTTTAAAATTAAATAAATCACTTATGATATATAATTGTAATGGAATCTTTAATACTGATGAATTAAAAAGTGAGTTTATTGATAGAATTGATAAAACTAAAGATGAGTATGAAAGATTGGAAAGAGTAATAAATACAATCATTATTAACATTGATGATTTTGATACAAAAATAAAATGTATTGATAAGATTTCTTTTTTATCAAGTTCACTAATAAACTTTATAGTTCCTTTAAATAAAGAAGAGATGAACCATGCTTTTAATGATCTCGATTTAGATGAGTTAACCAAATCTTATCTAATACTTAGATGCATCAATTCTGATATTTCAAAGGAATATTTTTTAAAACTAAATAACGGAATAAGCAAATCAGTAGCATTTAAAAGGTTTAGTAAAGAATATATATTTAATTCAAATCAATTTCTTGATGAAGATAAAAAACTAGATAGTAATTATTCATTTGATGAAATAAAAGAAATATTCATGGGTATTAAAGATATTTACAAAGTTCTTTCATTAAAAGAATTTTCTGATGAAGAAAAATATATGTTTTTACCTTTACTTGATGAAAAAAATAAAACCAAATTACTAAAAACAATTTCAGATTATAAATTATTATTTAGAGGCTTTTGTTATTTAAAAGATATTAATAATATATATGAAATACTAGAATTATATAATGGTAAATTTCCAAACTATGATAAAGCCTATGATAAACTTCTTAATGAATGTTCAAAAGTTTTCGGAGTTAATAATGAGCACTTAATAGAGCTTTCAAAAATTGTATCAATAGAAATAATAAAAAATTTAGATAAAAAAAATATTGTATCACTTATTAACATGCCTGATAATGATTTTAATAAGTTTATATCATTTTTTAATATCAATAATATAAAATTAAATAGTTATTCACTTAATAATATATTTGAAGCTTTTGCAAATAAATCATTTAATGTTAATTTTGATTATATTAAACATTATTTTACTGATGTTATGAAATTTTCTCAAAATGGTAATGTTGATAAGGCTAAAGAAACATTAAATGTTATTTTTAATAATACGGATAAATCAATTTTAAAAGATTATAATGTTGACATTATGTATGAACTTTTAAAAAATAATGATGAAAAAGCAATTAATGATTTTCATAAAATATGTAACGAATATATTGAAAAAATGAGAATTGCAGAAATAAAAATTAGCATAAAGTTTTATGCTGATGAGCAATTAAATTCAACATATGAAGTTAATAGTGCTATCAAGAAAATTATTTCATATGGAACTGCAGAATGGATTTATGAAAAGTATTTATCTAAAATTTTGAATTTATTTTCTCCTAGAGAAATAGAATTGTTAAACAATAAAGAGCTATTTAAACAAATATATGATTTTAAATTAAACCCAACTAAAGCAATTCCACCAATAGTTAAAACAAATATGTTTAGTTTTAACAAGATAATGGATAAATTTTATAGTGAATTTAAATCAGATAAAGAAATTTTAGATTTATTAAGTAATACTTATGTAAAAAAAGTGCCTGAAATTCCAAGTGTTGATACAACATTTTTAATAAATATAATGTCACATTTAAATGCTAATGAAATAAAGGAAAAACTTTTAAATGATGATTCATTATGTATTGGATTGAATAATTTATTAAAAAAATATAATTTTCTTGCTTTTAATAGTCTGTTCGAAGATATTCAAATAGAAACTGATTCATTTTGTGATCATGAAACAGTAGCGAGTATATTTTTAAATTACAGTGATATCATGAAAAACTTAAAAAAAGCAAAGATGCAACCAAGCATGACATCAGTATTGGATCTTGCTGATACATATAATAAAAATTCAAAAATATATAAATATATATTTGAAGATGAAAATTTTAAATTTATATCTTTGAATCCTCCTAAAAATAGGGCAAGTATTCTTAGAAGTAAAAGAAGAGAAATTTCATTATTGAATTATATTAAATGCTATAATAGAAATAGAGTTTCAGTACCTTCATTTGATGAAAATATAACTGTTAATAATAAAACTATTAATGTGGTAGTTGGTAATTTTACTAATCCAATTAATTTAACTTATGGTGAAAGAACAGAATCTTGTATGAGAAGCGGTGGAGATGGAGATAGCTTATATAATTATTGCTTAAATAATGACAATGGTTTTCACATAAGATTTACTGATCCAAAAACAGGTGAATTTATAAGTAGAATTAGTGGCTTTAGAAATGGTAACACTGTATTTCTTAACCAACTAAGAAATAGCGTTTTAGATAATTATGATATTAATGATTTATTAGAAATTTGTAAAAAAACATCAAAAGAAATAATTGAAAGAAGCAAAAATAGTGAATTTCCAATTGATAACGTTGTTGTATCTTATGATAAAGAGAAAATGGAAAAATATGGTGTAATACCTACTGATTTAAATGTGTCAAAAACATCAATAACAGAAAATCAAAATATTTGGTTTGATTTAAGTCCAAAAACTGCAGTTGTTTTATCAAGTTCTAATGAAGATAATACACTAGTTCCTATAAAATTGGGACTTGATAAAATTAGTTATTATCCAGTTATAAGAGATAAGATAAAAATTTCTTTAAATTCTAACGAAGGAATAAATCATATTGAAGCAGTTGAACAAATGCTATCAGGAAAAAGATTAGATGATATTAGTCTTCCTAATAATGAATATGATGTATGTTATTATGGAGAAGATTGGTATGTTGCAATTACTAAAGATGGCAACATAGTTAAAAAAATTATGAGTAAGTCAAAAGACTATGAAAGTGCATTTGAAGAAATGAGTGTTGCTCTTAATAATATAGAAAATGTTGAAAAAATATTTAATGAAACAAGTTATAAAAAATAACTTGTTTTTGTTTTTAAAATTTGCAATTTTAGCATAAAAAAAAACACTTGTAAAGAGAAAAATCAAAGAAAAAAAATTTTGTAAAAATCTTTAATTTTTTTGTAGACAATTTTAATTTTTGTTCTTATAATAAAAAATTAAACAGGAGGTAAAAATGATAAAAACTAACTTACCAGTTATCCTACTTAAAGGTCTAATTTTACTTCCTAATCAAGAGGTAAGAGTAGAACTTACTAATCCAATTACAAAGAAAATTGTTAATATATCAAAACTTTACCATGATGATGAAGTATTAATTGTATGTCCTCTGAATACATTAGAAGAAAACCCTGATATAAATGATTTACCAAATGTGGGAGTTACTGGTAAAATTAGAAGTTATATCGAACTTCCTAATGGTGGTTCAAGGGTAGTTATTAGTGGTATTGAAAGAGTAAAAGTTTATAACTATGTAAATTATTCTAATGAAGATGATATATTAGAAAGTATTGTAACCCCTGTATCAAAAATTGAGACAGATGAAATTGAAGAAACTGCAATTTTAAGAAAATTAATGGTAGAACTTGATAATTATATAAATAGTTCTCCAAACATTTCTAATTCAATTATGTCTCAAATAAAAGGCATAGTAGATCTTGATAAATTAACTGACATTATATCTAATTTTATACCTCTTAGTTTTGAAAAAAAACTATCTTTAATGTTAAATACTAATCCAATAGAAAGAGCTAAATATTTAATAAGAGAAATGTCTATTGAAGTTGCTATTGGAGAATTAGAAGAAAAATTAGATAGAGAATTAAAAACAGAATTGGATGAAGCTCAAAAAGAGTTTATATTAAAAGAAAAAATAAAAGTAATAAGAGAAGAACTAGGAGAAAAAGACAATAAGAATGTAGAAATAGATGATTTTGAAAGAAAAATGAATTCTATAAAATGTAGTTCTAAAGTTAAATTAAAAATAAAAAGTGAAATAGAAAAATATAAAATGACACCAGAAACATCTCCAGAACTTTCTGTAACTAGAAATTATATTGATTATTTACTTAAAATACCTTGGAATAAAAAAACAGAAGATGTAACTAATTTGAAAGATATAGAAGAATCTTTGAACAAAACGCATCATGGATTAACTGAAGCTAAAGAAAGAATTATAGAGTATATAGCAGCAAAAGATAATATGTTAAAAAACACTAGTCCTATAATATGCTTGTCAGGACCTCCAGGAGTAGGTAAAACAACTTTTGCAGAAAGTGTTGCTAATGCACTTGGTAAAAAGTTTGTTAAAGTATCTTTAGGAGGTTTAAATGATTCTTCTGAAATATTAGGACATAGAAGAACTTATATTGGAGCAAACCCAGGTAAGATAATTTCTGGACTTGTTAAATGTGGTGTAAAAAATCCGGTTTTCTTACTTGATGAAATTGATAAACTCACTAAAGATTTTAGAGGAGATCCTGCTTCATCATTGCTTGAAATATTAGATCAAAATTATAACTCGAAATTTGTTGATAATTACATTGACGAAGAAGTAGATCTTAGTGAGGTTTTATTTATAGTGACCGCTAACGATATTTATAATATTCCGCCGGCTTTATATGATAGATTAGAAATAATAAATATTAATGGCTATACATATGATGATAAACTACTAATTGCAAAAGACTATTTAATAAAAGAGTCTCTTAAAAATAATAAATTAAAAGGAACTGATTTAGTTTTTACTGATAATATAATAGAAGAAATAATTAGTAATTACACTAAAGAGTCCGGTGTAAGAGAACTTGATAGACTTATAAACAAAATAGTAAGAAAAGTAATAACTGACTATAAGAGAAATAAAAAGAAAATTAAAAATATTACTCTAAAGAAAGAAGATATTACTAAATACTTAGGTATTCCTAAATTTGCAGGAGAAGATATAAAAATAGAAAATACCGGAGAAATAAAAGCTTTAGCTTGTTCTTCGGTAGGTGGAAGTATTATTACAATTGAAGCTTTATTTAATGATGGTAAAGGTGATATAAAGTCAACTGGAAGTATAGGCAATATTTTAGAGGAAAGTATAGAAGTTGCACTTTCATATATTAAATCAAATTTAAAGACATTTAAAATTAAGGAAGAATTATTAAAAAATAAAGATTTACACATAAATTTAAGAGAAGGCGCTGTACCAAAAGAGGGCCCATCCGCTGGTCTTGCAATAACTAGTGTCATAATTAGTGAATTATTAGGTAAGAAAATATCATCTAGTGTATCAATGACTGGAGAAATAACTTTAAAGGGCGATGCTCTTAAAGTTGGAGGAATAAAAGAAAAGCTAATCGCCGCTACTTTAAATAATATAAAAAAAGTATATTTGCCTAATTCCAATAAACCAGATGTTTTAGAAATTGATAAAAATATAACAAATAAATTAGAAATAATATATGTAAAAAATTATAAAGAAATATTTAAAGATTTATTTTCATAATAAAATTCTCTTTTCATATTATTAAATGAAAGGAGAGTTTTTTTATGAACAGTATAATTCCATTTAAAAAAAATATTATATTTAAAACTCAAATAAGTGAAATAACAGATATATCACTTTCACATGATTATAAAATAATAGAAGATATCATTGAAGGAGAATTTTATTTATCAGGTACTTATAAAATGACTGAAGCAAGTTTAATAAACGAAGAATTCTATTATAATATTCCTTTTAGCATCGCAATAAGTGATAGAATTGATAAAGATACTATTAATTTAAAATTAGAAAGTTTTGAATATAAAATTAATGGGGATACACTTTCATTAAGTGTTAATTTAAATATGGAAGCAGAAGAATTAAAAAAAGAGGTTGAAAATAGAAATATCATAGATGATATAAAAGAAGGTATTGAAGAAAAATTAGGATTAAATAAGGATAAGAATGTTGAAGAAGAACTAAAAGAAAATATTGAAAAAAATAAATTTGAAGAAGAAAAAGAACCTATAAAAGAAGAAAAAGTAGAAATAAAAGAAAAAATCACAGAGATTGGTAATAATACTATAAATGAACTTCTATCTACTTTAGATGACAACAAATCATATATAACTTATAAAGTTCATATATTTAGAGATGGTGATTCAATTGAATCTATTTCAAGTAAATACAATGTTAGTATAGAAGATATTAAGGAATACAATGATATTAATAATATAAATATAGGAGATAAAATACTAGTTCCATATATTTATAGTGAATAGAATAAATAAAAAGTCTCAAGTAATAGATGATGGAGAAAATAAAATTTTTTTAAAACAAACCGATAAAGATATTGAAGGGTTATTTGAATATCTTCATCAAAAAGGTTTTGATTATGTTCCGAAAATAGTTGAGACTTCTACTGAAGGTGTAAAATATAAATATATAGATACAAAAAAAACAAATATTACAAACAAAAGGTTGGAACTATCTAAAATACTTTCTTTATTACATTATAAAACATCTTACCATAAAGATATAAGTAAGCATAAATATAGAGAAGTTTATGATAAATTATCGGAAAAGATAGAGTATACTGAAAAAATCTATAATGATTTAATTGAAAAAATAGAAATGGAAGTATATCCATCTCCATCACATTATTTATTAGAAAGAAATTTTAGCATAATTTTAGGATCTTTAAATTTTTCAAAAATAGAATTAAAAAAATGGTTTAAATTAGTTGAAAATAAGACAAAAGAAAGAGTTTCGATAGTAAATAATAATCCAAAAGTTGAACATTTAATAATCGGGGATAATACTTATCTTACTAATTGGGATAGTTATATGGTTGATACGCCAATAATAGATTTATATAAATTATATAAAGAAGATCAAAATTATAATGATTTTTATGATATGTATCAAGAGTATTCTAAAAATTTTAATTTAACATTAGAAGAAAAAAAATTGTTTTTTATAATCATATCAATTCCACCTAAATTATTACACATTAACCCAGAAATTATTAATACAAAAAACACAAAAGAAATAATTAACTATTTATATAAAACAAATGAATTTATAACATTAGTAAATTCTAAAAAAGAAGTAAATAATAAAACTAATTAATAAAAGTAATATGATTATATTAATTCTTAAAGGAAATATAAGTGTAAATATAATTTGCCATATTAAAAATATAAGGCTTATAAAAATTATAATTACATTATATATTTCTTTATTTTTTTTATATATTTCAAAAATTTTATTAATTTTTTTCATAATTACCCTCTAATATAATATATTTGTATTTTCTTTTAAAGACACCTTTATTTTTAAATAAAAATATATTATAATTTAGAATAGGTGAGAATATGAAAAAGGGATTCATTTCAATAACAATAATTTATTCATTTTTGTTAGTGTTTGTATTTACTTTATTAACACTTTTAGCAATATATACACAAAAAACTAGATTGCTCGATTCAATAGTTTATGAAGCTAAGCAGGAAATGTTTGCAAAAAAAAGCTTATTCAATTACACTGGTGGTTATGAAATTTACCCTATAACTGAAACTGGGTATTACTATATTGAAGCTTATGGTGCTCAAGGTGGAAATACACCAAGTGAATATGTAATATATCTTAATGTTGAACCTCCATATGCATATTATGGTGGCAAAGGCGGAAAGGTTTCTGGATATTTATATATGGTAGAAGGTGAAAAATTGTATATTTATGTCGGAGGCCAAGGAGATAACACGACACATGCTTCTAATCAAACATGTAATGGTGGATATAATGGTGGAGGTAGCTGTAAAAATGGATCATCAACGGGATATATAGCAACAGGCGGGGGCGGAGCAAGTGACATAAGATATTTCGGAACAAAAACAGTTACTTCAAATGATTTATTATGGGATTCAGAATTGGGATTGAATTCAAGAATAATGGTTGCAGGCGGTGGAGGCGGAGTAATTTCGTGTCCACATTGTTCAAGTACCACGGGAACCATTACAAGCGGTGACGGCGGTGGCATAGAAGGTGGAACTAGTGAAGGAAGAATTACAGGGGAAACCTCAAGAATTGCTCATGGTGGAAGCCAAACTGGTGAAACTACTATGTTTGGAAAAGGTAGTTTTGATAAAACAACGTTTAATGAGCCTGGCGGAGGCGGTGGATATTATGGTGGTGATACTAATTCATATGCAGCTGGAGGTGGTTCTTCATTTATAAGTGGATATTCTGGGTGTAATGCAATTACAAATTCCAATAATAGAGAACCTATAAACAATCCAAACCATTATAGTGGAAAAATATTTGAACGTAGTAGTATGACATCGGGTGTTAATGAAGGAGACGGGAAAGTACTTATAAATTATATAGGAAATAGTTTGCCGGAAGAATAAGGAGAATTAAATGTATAAAAAAAGAGGTTTTATTTTTTTAGAGACTATTATTGTTTTAATAGTAACTGTAATTTCAATGCTTGGTTTATTTTTTACATATTCCTTTTTAATTAAAAATTTAAATCAAGGAAGGCATTATGACAATATAAATGATGTTTATAAATTAAATATATTTTATAAATTAATGAAAGAAAAGGGATTTCCTTCTGATGAATTACTTAAAATTACTAATAGTAATTGTGAAAATTATTTTGATAATAATTGTCAATTGTTGATGGAAAAACTAGGTTTTGACTACTTTATATATACTAAAAAAGATTTAGATAATATTTTGTCTAATCCTACAAACTTATTAAATACTGATATTAATTATTTAAAAATACTTGAACATAATCGCTCATATTTGATTGGTGTGTATCAAATCGACAATGAATATTATTATGTTTCTATGGAAGCGGGTGAATTATGATGAAAAAAGGATTTTCATTAATAGAATTATTGGTGTCACTTGTAATTATATCGGTTACTATGGTTTTTATAAGTTCTTTTATTTTAAACTTAAAAAAAGAAAAAAATGATTCTGATTTTTTAAATATCCCAGCTTTATTAGACCAAGCATCTATTTCAAAAACATTAAATAGTGATGCTAATAAATATGGAATATGCAGCTTAGAATTATCTAATAATCATCATTTAAATATTACATATTGTAATAATGATATAGGTGTTGTAGAAATCACTAATAATACATTAAAATATTCTAAAAGTGGTGATGTACAACTTGTAAGAACTTTAAAGCAGGGATCTTTTTCATCTATATCATATTCAGACGAAAGTTTTGAAGAAACTGTAAAATTATATAAATACATTATCGATGTATCTACAGATAAGAATATAGAAGTTAATTATTACAAAAAAAGTTAAATGAATACTAATAAATAATTTTTGATTGAAGTTAAAAACTATTTGATATAAAATTATATTAGAGGTTTTTATATGGAAAATAATGCAACACTTTTGCCAGCTGATGTTTATCAAGTGGTAGATAAAAGTTTATTAAATGAATCCGATAAACTTGTTTTATCTATGCTTTATATGCCAATTATAGGAAATACCGCTATTTCTTTATATTTATCTTTATATAACGAATTAAAAGCAAACAGTTATATTTCAGTTGAACTTACTCACCATCATTTAACAACTAATTTAGGAATAAATTTAAAAGAATTAAAAGAAGCTAGAATTAAATTAGAAGGTATTGGGCTTTTAAAAACATATTATATGGAAGGAAGTATAAATTCTTATATATATGAATTATTTAGTCCTATAAGTGCAAACGAATTTTTTAATCATCCAATTTTTAATGTTGTTTTATATAATAATTTAGGTAAAGAAGAGTATGATAGAATACTTAATTATTTTAAAATGCCTTCTATTAGTTTAAAAGGTTATAAAGATATAACTACTCCTTTTGATATGACATTTAAAAGTAAAAATTATACAAATTTTGAAATTGAAAACCAAGATATAATAAAAAAAGAAAAAGCTAAATTAAATTATTATTATGATTTTGATTTTGATTTATTAATATCTTCTATGCCTAAAAATTTATTTAATATTAAAACTTTAAATAAAATAAATAAAGAATTAATAAGAGATTTATCATTTTTATATGAAATAGATCCATATTCAATGAGTGAACTTGTAAAAACTTCTTTAAATGAGTCTGGAATGATTAATAAAGATGAGCTTAGATCTAATGTAAGAAAGTATTACCAATACAATAATTCAAATAGACTCCCTAGTTTAATATTTAAATCGCAGCCGGATTATTTGATGAGTCCTAAAGGTGATAATTCACCTAGGGGTAAAATGATAAAAGTATTTGAAACAATTTCACCTTATAAATTTTTAAAATCTAAAAACAACGGTGTAAAACCAACTGAAAGAGATATGAAAATATTAGAGAGTTTGATTGTTGATTTCAAATTAAATCCAGCAGTAGTTAATGTACTTGTTGATTATGTTCTTAGAATAAATAATAAGAAACTAGTCAAATCTTATATAGAGACAATTGCTTCTCAATGGAAAAGATTATCGATTGAAACTGCAAGTGAAGCAATGGAACAAGCTGAAAAAGAATATAAAAAGTACAAAAAAGTGAAAGTAACTAAAAAGGGAGAAGATAATCTTCCTTCCTGGTTTAATAAAGAAATAAAGAAAGAAGAATTAACAGAAGAAGAAAAAGTTGAATTTGAAGAATTAGTAAAGGAGTTTAAATAATGGATAATATAAAAACTGTCTCTAAAAAAGTAATATCATCTAATATTAAATTGAAGTCATTAAAGCAAGAATTTATGGCTTCATTAGAAGATCAAAATTTTGTTAAGGTTGTAAATAGATTAAATGTTGATGAAAGTGTTTTAATAAATAATACTTCTAAAATAAAAAATACAGTAAATGAGCTTAAAAATTGTAAAACTTGTAAAGGATTACACATGTGTAAGAATAATCTTTGTGGTTATGTTAGTTATCCTATAGAAGAAGGTAGCGGTTTAGTTTTTGATTATATTCCTTGTAAATTTCAAAAAGAATTATTAAAAGAAAAAACTAATGTCACTTATTTTGAAGTTCCAAAATTTATAAAAGAAGCTAAAATGAGTGATATTATACCAGAAAAAGAAAGATTAAATATTATAAAATATATGAAGGATTTTATAAATAAATTTGGTACTGATAAAAGAAAAAAAGGTTTATACTTATGTGGATCATTTGGGAGTGGTAAATCTTATTTAATGAGTGCTTTAATAAATGAATTATCTAAAAAAGGATATAGTTCTATAATTTTATACTATCCTAATTTATTAAGTAGTTTAAAAGCTTCTTTCAATACAGAAGATTTTGATATTAAACTTGATAGTATAATGAAATGTGATTTACTATTAATTGATGATATAGGTGCTGAAAATAATACAACGTGGAGTAGGGATGAGATACTAAGTACTATACTTCAATATAGAATGGATAATGAATTATCAACATTTTTCACTTCAAACCTAAATTTAGAAGAATTAGAAGAGCACTTAAAAATAACAAATAATGGTTCTGAAAGTGTAAAAGCTAGAAGAATTATTGAAAGAATAAAACAACTTTCAACATATATGGAATTAATAAGTGAAAACAAAAGAAAGTAGATAAGTTAATTGACTTATTTATTTTCTTTTAGTATAATATGTTTTCTAGTAATGAAGGAAGTGAATAATATGATTTTATCTTTATATTTATTATTAACCTTTTATACTAATTCTATGGGATTGATTATTCTTTCAAAATGTAAACCCGTGATTGATAGTCAAATTGAAAAAAAAGGTTATATTTTAAAAGAAAAGTCAGATGAAGAATTATTAAAAGAAATCTTGAAAAATATGTTATTATTTTTAATACCAGGATATTTTTTAAGAAAAGCATTAAAAATATCAACAAAAGAGGAATATATAGATAGAATAATAGAAGAAAAAATATCTAAAAATCAAATATCAACAATTAAAGATGAAAATATATGTGACATAATGTTTTCTAATGAAAATGATAAATTATCTTTAGGTAAATATGAAAGTGTTGTTCCATATAAAGCAGTGTCTTTAGAGGATAGTATGTATACTAAAGAAAGATATCCTAATACAGAAGATATTGATATGGATTTTTGGGAAGAAGAAGAGAAAGATTTAAAACCATATTTAGAAGAAGATGAAAAACAGGTTCAAGAGATAAAGAAAGAACCTATGCAAGAATACTTATCTTCAATTAGTGAAGAAGAATTAGAAAATATGGCTAAACAATTAGATTTTATAAGAAAATTAAAAAAAGATAGTGAAAAATTTTTAAATAATAAAGTAGCATAATTGTATTTTAATAAATTATGTGTTAATATGTATAAGTAAAGTGTTGAAAAGGACAAGATTATTAAATAAGTTTTATAGAGAGTTAGTGGTTGGTGTAAACTAATAAATGAGTTTAATAGTTACTACCTTGGAATGGAGTTAATACCTCCCGGTTGGAACCGTTATATTAAATAAGTAAAATCTTAGGATGGTACCGTGTTTATTAAAGCACTCCTTAAAGGAAGTGCTTTTTATTTTGAAAGGAGAATTATTATGAAAAATATTAAAGAGGATGAAAAACTAAGTATTTTAAACCATAGTTGTGCTCACTTACTTGCACAAGCTGTAAAACATTTATATCCAAATGCAAAATTTTGGGTAGGACCAGTAGTAGAAGAAGGATTCTACTATGATATTGATTTAGGAGATAAAAGTATTACAGAAGAAGATTTACCATTAATAGAAAAAGAAATGAAAAAAATAAGTAAAGATGGTAAAAGA
>JAEEGL010452127.1_pt1 | contig 26080 bp, 18 predicted proteins | sample 9134231 | NCBI WGS metagenome assembly JAEEGL01 (sample SAMN16246548, study PRJNA631951) | gut metagenome | biome: gut microbiome; feature: rumen; material: fiber-attached | host: Bos | place: Iran: Karaj | collected 2018-10
CGGGTATATCATCGTTACCACCCTGCAGAAATTCCGCCCGATCCTGAATGAGATCAAGCGGAACGAAACGCGAAACTATGCCATCATCATCGACGAGGCACATTCCTCCACTGCCGGAAAGTCCATGTCCAAAGCCTCCGAAACGCTGACCGGGAAATCCCTGAAGGAAGCTGTCGAGCTGGACGACGTGTATGAAGACCTGGAGGACGGGCAGAATCAACTGATCCGCGACGGCGCGGCCATCCGCAGCACACGGAACGTCAGCTATTTTGCCTTTACCGCGACGCCGAAGAAGGAGACCATGGAGCTTTTCGGCACCCGCACGGAGATCGGCAAGACATACTTTGATAAGTACTCGATGAAGCAAGCGATTGAGGAGCGGTTTATCCTCAATCCGCTGCTCTGCTATACCTCATATCAGGACTTCTATCGCATTGAAAAGAAGAAGGAAGATGATACCGAATACGACAGCGCAAAAGCGCAGGCGGCGATCCTAAACTATGTGACGACCTCCGATGAAGTAATCCAAACGAAAACGGAGATCATGTTGAGCGATTTCATCGAGCGACGCCAAACCTGGCTTGAAGGCAGAGCGAAAGCCATGATCATTACGCCTTCCCGCAAACATGCCGTGTGCTACAAGCTGGCTATAGATGAATATCTGAAAAAGCATGGCTGCGGGTTCCGCTCTTGCGTCGCCTTTACCGGCACAATCGAGCTTGACGGGTTAAAGTTCACCGAAGAACAGATGAACAAGGATTATCTTGAACACGGTGTTCCCTATGATATCAAATCGATTATCCACAAAAACGACGACTGCCGGATTATAATCGTCGCCGACAAGCTGCAAACGGGTTTTGATGAAGATGCTCTTTGCGTCATGTATATTGACAAAAAGCTGAACAGCAGCGTCAAGGCTGTGCAGACGATCTCCCGTTTGAATCGTACAGCTCACAATAAGCGCACCTTTGTAATGGATTTTGTCAACGATCCGGATATGATTCAGGCGTTCTTTACACAGTATTACGGCGGCGAACTGTATCTGCCCACCGAGAATGAGACTGATCCAAACATCCTATTTGCGAAACGGGACCACATTCTGGATTACTGCGTTGTCACTCTACTGGATGCGCAGAAGATATACAGTTTGATTTCTGCCAATGAAGAAAGTAGTGGCGAATTGACATCGTTGCTTGCCAGTATTTCTCGCAATTACCGTGCTCTGGAGCCTGATCGCCGGAAAGCTTTTGCTCTTGAACTGAAGAAATTTGGAAAACTGTTCTACTATATCTCCGCTGTGTACAATGTATGGAATCCAGATATGGAGCAGTTGGCTGTTGTCTTTAGTGTCCTTTACAACGTACTCTATGAGAGAGAGGTTACGCCGGATATTGACGCCTCAGAGCTCGTTGAACTGGTCGAGTACTCGACAAAGCTGTCCCAGGAGGAATTCACGATTATTCTATCTGCGGAAGATCAGGCATTTGACGGCATTTCAACAGATGTTGCTGCTGCAGATAGGACTATGTCTGTAATTGATGAGATCATCGAAAAGTTTAATCTTCGCTATGCCCACGCCGATGAGGAGATAGGCGATATTATAACTGACCTTAGCAGTGATAAAGATCTGCAGTCTAACGTGCAGAACAGCAGTACCAGTGCATATGAAGCTGCAGTGGCAGAACGCCTTTCATCTCGTATTATGGACGGCTTATTTGATGGAACAGTTAACGGAGATACTGAGAAGGCGGAGTTTTACACTGAGTTAAGTGAGAACACCTCAGCACTGATTCAAATCCGCAATTCGATCATTCGGAAGATTAAGGATCTCTTGCTCGCAAGTTGATAACAACACGGTGACAACAAAAAACTTGATACTCCAAGGTTTATAGGTAATGCGAATAATCTGGATAATCTGAGCTAAATGACCTATACAAAATCGTTTAGCTTACGGTTTCAAGGAGCGAGTGGGAATAATCCATGAAACGCCGGAAACCCGCATAAATAAAGGGATAGCGGGATCAGCAAATCTCCTTTGACAACAGTTTGATAACAACCGTATGACACCCGATCATTCTCCGTATCAGGGGGTTTGAGGGTAAAGAGGAATCCGGAAAGGCTTGCGGTTGGAAAGATCCAAATGATGAAAGCCCGTCGCTGTGGGGAAAATGCAGCGGCGGGCTGTATTTATTGCATGGGAAGAAAGCGCAGAGCCCCTGTAAACAAAAGGAAAAGAAGGGAAGAGACATTTCTGCAATTAGGACTGGAAATCTCGTTTGTTTTGTACTATAATATCTTTTAGTGATGTATTTTTTTATGGCAACTGCATGATGCCGGATTTGCGGGCCCGTTTTTATTCCTTCCGTTCATGTTTCGGGAATTCATCTCGCCGCTTGCGGAAGAGGGAGTGTTCTTCCTGAGATCTTGATAAAAACGTACGTACCGGCCGAAGTCAGGAGTTGAGTCTGTGAAGCTTTCCGTGGGGTATCAGTTATGCGGGACGCCCGATTTCAGGGAGGCGATCCTCTGTCTGAAGGACCGCATCGGCGAAGTATACTTTTCCTGGGGCGATTTCGCCAACGGGCGGAACAGCCTGCCGCTGACCGGCGGCCTGACGCCCTGGGAAGCCCAGCGGCGCCAGGAGGAAGACCTGGCGGCGTTCTCTGATCATGGCATTGCGCTGAATCTGCTTTTCAACGCCACCTGCTACGGCCGCGACAGCCTGTCCCGGGCGTTTTTCCTGAAGGTCGGCAATACGGTGGACTACCTGGCCGGGCGGTACGCGCTGCGGGGGATCACCACGACCTCCCCGCTGATCGCGCGGTTCATCCATGAAAATTTCCCGGGCCTGGACACGCGGGCCTCGGTCAACATGAGCATCGGCAGCGTCGAGGGGATGGACTACGTTGCGGATTGCTTCGACAGCTTCTACGCGGCGCGGGAGTACAACCGGGATCTCACCCGGCTGGCCGCGCTGCGGGACTGGTGCGGCAAAAACGGGAAGAAGCTCTACGGCCTTGCCAACAGCGGCTGCCTGAATCACTGCTCAGCGCACGTGTTCCACGACAATCTTGTCTCGCACGAGGCAGAGATCGCCGCGATGGACAACGGCTACGCCTTCGAGGGGATCTGCCGGCGCTACCTTTCAAAACCGGAGAACCGCGCGGCGCTGCTGACGCGCACGAGCTTTCTCCGCCCGGAAGACGCCGGGCTGTACGAAGAGCTTTTCGAGGGCCTGAAGCTGGCGACGCGGGTCAGCCCCTGCCCGTTGCGCATCCTGAAGGCCTATGCGGCGGGGCGCTTCCGCGGGAACGTCCTGGAGCTCCTGGAACCGAACCACGCCGGGCTGATCTATCCGTACGTGCTGGAAAACAGCCGCATCGAAAGCCGCGTGGAGGACGGGAAGCTTATATATTCAAACCTGGAAGAGGCTATGATCGATCTGGAGGAAAACTATGCTGACGAGTGAGATGATCAAGAAGGCCGCGCTGGAAGCCGGCGCCGACAAATGCGGGATCGGTCCGATGTCCCGCTTCGCAAGCGCGCCGCCGGAGATGGATCCGCGGTATCTCTTCCCCGGCGCGAAGAGCTGCATCGCGATGGCGTTCCGCATTCCGCGGGGCGTGCAGCGCGGCATCGAGGAGGGCACGCAGTTCTACCAGTACCCCTCCATGGCCTACGGCGGCATCAACGAGATCTACGCGCCGGCGGTGCTGTACCACGTGGGCAAGGTCATCGAGGACGAGGGCTACGAAGCGGTAGTTTATCGCAATACCGGCGCCCGCGGCGTGGTCTCCGACATGGACGGCAGCCCCGGCAACACCCTCTCCCCGGAAGAGCAGATCGAGATCAGCAAACGAGCCAAGGGCAAGACAGCCCATCATCGCAGCGTGCAGTATACCCGCGAGGTGGCTCCGGACAAGGTCCCGCCGGATCTGCAGTTCAGCTTCCGGCTGGCGGCGGTCATCTGCGGACTGGGCGAGATGGGCTGGAGCAAGATGCTCCTGACGCCGGAGTTCGGCCCCCTGCAGCGTCTGGCCTTCATCTTCACCGACGCCGAGCTGGAATACGACGAGATGTACTCCGGCCCGCCGCTCTGCCGCCGCTGCGGCGCCTGCGTGCGCGAGTGCCCCGGCGGCTGCATCCCCGCGATCAACTCCGGGAAGTCGGTGAAGGTCAATCTCGCCGGGAAGATCTGCGAGTGGGGCGATATCGACATGTGGCGCTGCTATGCCTTCTACACCCACGCGGGCCGGTATTACAACCCCTTCGTGCCCAAGGAGGTCTTCGACAAAAACGAGGACGGCTCCCTGGACCTGCTCGAAGGCCGTACGGCCGAGGCGAATGAGAAGGAGGTCACGAAGGTCTACGTGGCGCTGGAGAAGTATTTCCCCAGCTGGGTGGGCTACAACATGGCAAAATGCGGAGGCTGCATCCGCGGCTGTGTGAGCATGCTGGAAAAGAAGGGCGGCTGCATGGAAGGCCGGTTCAAGGAACCGCTGCGCACCGGCAAGCCCTGGAAGATGGATCGCTGACGGAGGGCGGAGTATGACGGCCAAAGATATCAAAGAGAAAGCCTCGGAACTGGGCGCGACGATCTGCGGGATCGGCGACGTGGAGCGGATGCGGGACGAACCGCTGCAGAGAAACCCCTTCGCTATCCTGCCGAAGGCGAAGACCATCCTCGGCTTCGGCATCAAGGTCCCCCGGGGCCTGTTCCATGCGATGGAGGACAGGCGGCAGTACTACAACTACGCCAATCTCGGCGTCAAGTACATAGACGAAAGCTTTTCGGAGATCTTCCTTTTAAAGATGGGCGCGCTGATCGAGGACGCGGGCTACGACGCCTGCCTGCAGCGTTTCATCCCCGGTCTTCGGATCAAGGGCGACAAGACCGCCAATCCCGAGGTCAACCGGATCTACGAGCTGGAATTCTCCACCCCCGTCGCAGAAGGCAAGCCTGCGCCGGACGTGATCATCGACTTCAACCGCGCCGCGGAGGTCTGCGGACTGGGCAGCCCCGGTCTCCATGGACGGGTGATCGTGCCGAAGTACGGCACCTTCATGCGATTTGTTTATATCATCACGGACATGCCGCTGGAATGCGACCCGCCTTTCGAGGGGACCCTGTGCGACCGCTGCGGGAAATGCATGGAAGCCTGCCCCGGACGCGCCGTATCCGAAGACGGCGTGGACACCTGGCAGTGCAGCGTCTACTATCGCGGCGCACATAAGTCCAATCCTTTCATGACCGACGACTTTCTGCGGGACGACCCGGAGCGGGAAGCGATCGTGAACGGGGAAAAGCGCTTCGACCGGGAGAGCGCGCAGGCGATCTACCCCAAACTGCGCTTCCTCCCGCCCACGCATTTCGGCTACCTGCCCTGCCTGTGCGGAAAGAGCTGCGAAACCGTATGCTGGCACCATCTGAAGGAGGCGGGAAGACTGTGAGAGACTTAAGAAGCTTGATCGAGGCTTGCGCCAAACGCTTCGACGCGGATATCGTCGGATTCGCCCCCGCGTCGCGGTTTTCGCCGGACGACGCCGTGTTCCGGGTCTTCCCAGGCACGAAAACGGTGATCGGACTGGGTTTCCGCGTGCTTCGCGGCATCTACCGCTGCGTCGAGGAGGGCACGACCTACTATCAGTATACCACCATGGGCGTGGAGAACCTGGAAGAGACGGTCATGCCGATGGCACTCATCAACGTCGCCAATCTCATCGAGGAGGAGGGCTTCGAGGCCATCCCCCAGCGCCGCAACCAGCTCATCATGGCCGAAACGGACGGGACGAACCCGGAGGTGGACTATTCCGACGTCCGCAGGGGCGTCACGGCGGAAAACCAGATCGATTTCCTGCACTGCGCCGTGCTCTGCGGCCTGGGCGAGGAGAGCATGATCCACTCGCTTTTGACGAAGGACTACGGGCCGTTCATCCGGTACTGCTTCATCCTTACGGATGCGGAGCTGGAGGAGACGCCTCTCGTGACCGAAACGCTCTGCGACCGCTGCGGCGAATGCATCCGGGCCTGTCCCGGCCATGCCCTCGCAGAGGACGGCACGATGGACACCTGGCGCTGCGCCGTCTACTACAACGGCGCCAACGGCAGCAAGAACCCCTTCATGCCGCCGGAGGCCTACGCGGAACTGGAAAACCGGATGGACGTCATCAACGGTACCGCCGAATTCGACGCCGAAGGCGCCCGGGAGATCCTGAACGACACTTATTTTTATCCCCCCGCCAAGCATTTCTACCGGACCTCCATCTGCGGCCGCGCCTGTGACCGGGCCTGCTACATCCATCTCGAGGAAAAGGGGCTTCTGGGGAAGACGTTCCGCAAGCGTTTCCGCAGCGGCGCGGACTGGAAGCTCGACACCTCGCAGTTCGAGACCGGCATCCACGAGACGAGTTGGGTGATAAGCCGCAAGGAACCTTCCGGCGGAACGGAGAATACCTGACGGCGCCTATGGAGTTTCTCCCATCACCCGTCCGCTTTCCCGGACAGGCGGTGGGAGAATGTCAAAACCGGAGAAAACTTCAACAGGAGATATATTAGGACGACGAATATGAAAAAGATCCAGGCGATCCTCAGCCTTCTATTGACGGCGGTGCTGATTTTCACCGGTACGGCGGGCGCCTTCGCCGATGGCGTCGGCAAAGAGGCGGCCGGCTTCCCCGCGGCGGACGAAAAGATGCTCGAAAACGTCACCGATTCCTCAAAGCTTCCGACCTATACGGATCCTGCCGACGTCTGCGGCCGGGTTTCAAACGAGGACGCGGACGTGATCGACTCCATGATTTCGGAGGAGGCGAAGGAGCACTTCTCCTCGGCGATCGACGTCGTCTCTGGCTTCGAGCCGGCGGAGGACCGGGACGTTTCCCTGGTTCTCGGCAGAGTCGAGCATTTCCTCTCGACCGGCGGACTGAAAAAATACCTGCAGAGCGGCAATCTCCTGATGGGATCCGAGATCGGCCTGACGAATAACCAGCAAGAAAAAGTCAAGGTCCTCGGCGGCGATTCCAACGCCGGCGGCTGGGTTTTTGTCGTCGACAAGGACGCCATGAGCTGGTTCGTCAAGGGGCCGGACGGCATGGGCGTTCCCAACGCGCTGGTCACCATCTCCTATCTGGACGCGTCGGGCAGGCGCGTCACGAAAAGCGTTCCGGCGACCGGCGGCAACACGCCCGGCATCGCGGTGTTCGACGAGCTTCCCGACGAATTCTTCGGGCTTGTGGATATCCAGGCCGAAGGGTACCGTTCGGTCTCCATCCTGGACAAGCTTATGGGCCAGGGCAGGCATTTCACCGTCGTGCTGGAGGAAGCCGAAGAAAACGAGGTATATATCCGCGGCGTGGATCTGGCCGGCAAGGATATGGTGAACGAGGAGACCAAGCGCTCCCTCGTGAATATGAACACGGCCGATCTGACCCTGAAGGTCATCGTCACCAAACGGGGGAACGCCGAATTCCCGTCTTCGGCGGAGATCTTCTCCGACAGCCGGGGCGAAACGATCCTGTCGATCGGCGACGTCTCCGAATACCCCTACGACTCGAACACCCGGGTCTACACCGTCTCCAGAAGGTGGGCGGAACAGAGCGCCGGGCTTCTGAAGGACGGAGACCGGGTCAGCGTCAGGCTGGGAAACGAAGCGTTCGCTCTGGAACACGTGACCGTGGAAAACGCGGTCGTGAATCCCGCCGCCGGGGAAACCGAGGTGCCCGTCACCACGAAGGCTCTGGACGGCAGCGTTTCCGACCGGATGTCCGGCGGCGGCTTCCTGAATCAAACGATGCAGATGCTCAAGGTCCCGGTCAGCTTCGGCATGTTCCCGGACGGCACCATGATCCTGATGGCCTCCTACGACATCACTCAGCTCGATCCGAACACCCAATATAAATTCAGCTCTCTGTTCGAGAAATCCTGGAATCCCAAGGATACCGAGAATCTTCAGGATCCGCTGGAGATTTTCGAAAAGAGCTTTTGGGAGAACACGGAAAAGGTCAAGAAGGGCGACAAGATCCTGGAATCCCAGCGAAAGATCAAATGCGTCAGCAACTTCAACTACGATTTCTCGATGAGCTTTTCGCTTTTCCTGCGCTCCTGCTACAACAAGGAAACGAACGACAACTACGGAAGCGGCGGCATCCTGTTCAGCGGCAGCTTCACCGCGGGCGTCACCGAATACTTCCTCCTTCCGGTCGGCCCCGTCATCCTTCCCGTCTATATCGGATTCGAAGGGCATATCGCCGTCAAGACGGCGCTCAACGTCAACTTCGGCATGGACCGGCCGCCCACCGGACACGACCAGGACAGGGAATGGAAATACTCCACCGACGACGGCACGGACGTCAACGCCCGGATCGAGGTGATCATCGGCTTCTCGGTCTTCGGCGGCGTGGGCGTCAAGGGCGTGCTCGGCGCCTGTGCCACGGGATACGTCGACTTTGATATCGCGACGGTGATCGGGAAAGGACGGACGGAATTCGGGAAACCGCACAGCTTTATCGACGTGCTGTACGGTCTGAAAATCGAATACTATATCCTCTTCTACAGCGGGACCGTCAGTCTGGACTGCCTGAACGGAGCGCAGCGGCTTGCCGACAGCAACGGTGAGTATGATAAACTCGGGGAAGCCCTGAAGGGAATGGAATTCAACGATCTTTCCCTCGCGGACTGCGCGGAAAAATTCGTCCTGCAGGCGTCTGCGGAGGATGGAGTCCCCCATGACGAATTCTATACGCTCCGGAGCGCGGACGACCGGCTGGAAGGGAATTCGAGCATCGTTCCCGTGGATTCCAGCATTTATCCGGACCCCCTGCTTCAGTTTGCCGCGACGAAGGACTGTACCGCGCTTTTCCGCATTGCCTCCAACGGGCAGAGGACCGATATTTATTATCAGCTCCAGAACAGGGAGACGGGGGATCTCTATTCCGGCCTTTATAAGGTCAGGCTTCCCGAAGGGGAGACCAGATCGGTCTCGGAATTCGTCGTCGTCCCCAACAAGACCGACCGGGACGATCCCGAAAACTGCAACAAGGTCTATATCGGCGCGATCCTGGCGGACAATACGCTCACGGATGAGAATGCGAGGATGCGGAGCACGGACGTCGCGTCCATCGTGGTCGATCTGGATCGGGAATACACGGTAAGCTCGGTGATCGCGAGCGACCCCGAGGCAAAGGGACAGGTTTTCTACAGCGCGCCGCTTCCCGTGGGCAGCGGAAGCTTTTCGGCGGTCGCATACGCCGCGACCCGTCTCCGGGACGACAACGGGAAGAGCGTCGACGGGCTGAAGGCGCTTCTGGGCGCGGTCCCGGAAACCACCGACTATTATATCTCCTGGGGCGCGGACGGAAATCCGGCGGAACGCTCCTTCCGCAATCTGGGCAGGAACAAGGTCTATTCCACCGGAGCCGTCGCGCCGAACGAGCCGAGCTTCTGGACGGTGGACGGCAGCAAATCCTCGGACAAATACCTCTACGTCAAAGGCTACGGCGCCAACGGATACTATGAGGAGACGCTCCGGTGCAATTTCCGCATCGATATCGAGGGCATGGTCAACGTGGAGAGTATCCGGGACGGCACGGTATCCTTCGATTCGATCATCACCAACTGGCAGTATCTGAACGGCTGCAGCTACTTTATCGCCGGCGACAGCGTCTACTGGATGTCGAAGAAAGCCAGGGGGACCGATCCCTCCGATTACGAATGGACGGTGGAAAAGGTGATCAACGGCTCCGGCGTCGTGTCGGTCGACAACCATTACGCCATGATCACCAACAACAACCAGTCCGCCGTCTACCTGATCGGCGTCGTCGGAGATTACGAGGTCGACGTAGAAGCTGGCACGGCGGAAAAAGGCGGCAACGTCGTTAAGATTTACACCATCACCACCGACCGGAACGGGTCGGGCGGTCTCTCCTGCACGCTTCACGGGCCGCTGGATCTGAAATTCGCGAAAGGCGAAAAGATCAGCTGCTTCACCGCCGCGTATAACCCGGACGAGTGCCGGGCAAGCGGTCTGACCGTCGCCTATGCGGCGCCGGCCGGGGAGGGATCCCGCTATGCCTGCAATATCAAAATGTGGAAGCAGAACGCCGACAAGGGACTGCTCGTCACGCAGGTGCGGATCCCGGACTATCTGGTGCTTACGGGTCAGCCCTGCATCGAGGCGTTCGTCACGGTCAGGAATTACGGTTACGGCCGGGAGAATCCGGTCCCTTACGTGGTGAAGGACGAAAACGGGACCCGCCTGATGATGACCAACGGCAAAACCGATTTCAGCGGAGAGGGCTACTTCTACACCGGGAACGAACTGTATACTGGCGACACGAGGGTCGACCGGATCCTGATCCGGCCCAGCCCCGCCTGGAAGAAGAACGAAGAGCACGAGATCATCGTAGAGGTGGCCGACGGATACCGGTACGAAGGCAGCCTTGACGACGTGGTCAATTCGGCGAAAATGCTCGCCGACGACACCTCCCTGACGGCGAGGAACGCATTGATCGGCGGCAGACACGTCATCAGCACCGCCATTACCAACAACGCGCTGGTCGGAGAAAAGACGCCGATCGTCAGGGTCAGACTGGATTACGGAGATCCCGCGAAGAAAGCGAGAGAGCTCAGATTCGATCTGCCCACAAAAGAGCTCCTCTGCCGGTTCGATCCGGAGAGCGAAGAGCCCGTCGGCCGGACCTATTATTTCGACGTCGATATGGACGGCGTATGGAAAGACGGTCTCAAGGACGGCCTGCGCGGCGCTTACGTGTCGCTGGTGGATGCGGAAGGCAACCGGCAGTCCAACGAGGAGATCTATCTTGTCAATCCCGCGGACGCCTTCCGGACGGGGAAGGAGCTGGCCGGACCGGAAGGACCGGATGCGCCCGGCGCCGGCGGCGGGACGAACCGGGCAATCGGATTCGTCCTGGCTTCGGCCGGTCTGTTCGGACTTGCCGCGGTCCTGTCCGTCGCAGGGAAGCGCCTCGCAAAAAAGCGCCGCAGATAACCGGAGATAAGATCATACGGCGGAAAAAGACGGAAGCATCCCGCTTTTTCCCGCTGCCGGACTGGTCCGCAAAGCGGCCCGGAAAGGGATGAACGAATCATGCAGAACAGACCCTATCCCTATTGCGAAGCGACGGCGATCAAGGATCTCAAGGAGATGCTCGCCGTCAAAGCGAGGACGCACAAAAAGGAGACCGCCTTCCTGTATCCGCTGGAAAGCGGGGAGCTGCGGAAGACGTACCGCGACCTGCAGGCGGACGTCAACGCGCTCGGTACGTGGATGTATCATCACAAGATCCGCGGAAAACACGTGGCGCTGGTGGGGGAAAACTCCTACGAATGGCTGGTGGCCTTCCTCGCCTCGGTCAACGGGGGCAACGTCGCGGTGGCGATCGACCGCAACCTGCCGGAGGAGGAGATCGTACAGCTCGCGAAAAAGGCCGACGTGGACGTCGCCTTCGTCTCCGCCGCCGCCGCCAAAAAGTGCGGAAGGCGCGTCGCCCGCAAAAGCTACGTTCTGGACCGGTTCGACGAGTTTCTCCGGGAAGGCCGGCAGTGCCTGAAACGAGGGGAGGAGGAATTCCTTCGCTACGAGATCAAAGGGGACGATACGGCCGCCATCCTGTTTACCTCCGGCACGTCCGGCTTCAGCAAGGGCGTGGAACTGACCAACGACAATCTGGCGTATGAAATCACCCGCACCAGTATGCTGTTCGATCCCCAGGGGGGCGTCCTGGCCGTCCTGCCGTTTCATCACGCGTTCGGGCTTGTGGTCGGGATCCTCATGGTGATCAATTACGGACAGCCGGTCTACATCAACAAGAGTCTCCGGCGCCTCCGGGAGGACATGGAGCGGTTCCGCCCCAGGACCATGTTCATGGTGCCCGCCTTCGTGGAATCCTTTCACCGCCAGATCTGGGCCGAGATCTCCAAAAAGAAGATGACGCATCCGATCAGAGGCCTGATGAAGTCCACCGATCTCATCCTCAAATCGGGCGTGGACGTCAGAAAATTTGCATACGGCGCCATTCAGAAGGTGTTCGGCGGCAATCTTTCCTACATCATCTGCGGCGGCGCGCCTCTGGATCCGATGTACGTCCGCGAATTCCGGAGCTGGGGCATCGAGATCCTCAACGGGTACGGCGCGACCGAATGCTCCCCCTGTACGGCGGTCAACCGGGCGCAGTATCACCGGGACGGCACCGTCGGGGTGCCGGTCCCCGGGATCGAGGTGAAGATCACGGAGGAGGGAGAGGTCGCCTTCCGCGGCGGCCTGGTGATGAAGGGCTACTACAAGGACGAGGAGGCCACGAAAGAAGTCCTGATCGACGGGTGGTATCACACCGGCGATCTCGGTATGATAGACGGGGACGGCTTCATCACGCTGACGGGCAGAAAGAAAAACCTGATCATCCTTTCCAACGGAGAAAACGTCTCTCCCGAAGAGCTGGAGATGAATCTGACCCGGGATTCCGCGGTGAAAGAGGCGCTGGTTTACGAAGAGGACGGCCGGATCGTCGCGGAGGTCTACCCCGACGAAAAACGAAAGGGAGACGCGGCGTACTTCGAAAAGCTCCGGAACAGGGTCAACAAGGATCGTCCGCCCTACAAGCGCATCGCCCAGATCACCCTTGCGGATCATGAATTCGTCAAAAACACCAGCATGAAGATCCTCCGTCATAAAAACGTCCCGGCCGCCGGGAAGAAAACGCGAGCGGCTGACGAAGAAAAGACGGAAACCGCCGCGCGCTGACCGGAAGCCGGAAGTTTCTCCGGGTTTCGGAAACCGATGAGACGACGGCGAGGAAGGCCGCGCCGCGGATTCTGCATGGAACGGAGGGAAAGCTTATGGATCCGCTGTCCGACGATATCCGGTATCTGACCGGAAGAGCCCTGTGGGAGACCGAAAACCTCATGGCCTGCGTTCCCGACGCGCTGTGGACGAAGAGGTACGACGGGATCCCCTTATGGAAATACCTTTACCACATGCTGTATTCAATGGACCGGTGGTTTGTGAACCCGCACGATCCCGATTACCGGGATCCCGCGTTTCACACAAAGACACTGGCCGATCTGAACGTGATCCCCGTGGAGGGGGAATGCCTTTCCCGGGAGCAGCTGGGCGAATACTTTCTCGCGGTCAAAAAGAAAATCGAGGCGTATCTCGCCTCTCTTCGGGACGATATGCTTGCCGAACGCCCGGAAAACTGCGATATGAGCCGCCTCCGCCTGATCCTCGGCCAGCACCGGCACTGGCACCGGCATATGGGCGTCGTCTACGGATTCTTGATCGAAGATACCGGCAAATGGCCCTACGTGCTCAATATGAACGGGAAATATCCCGGCGATCCGATGCCGAATTACTATCCGTGAGTCCGCCGGCCCCGCCTTTCCCGCTCCCCAATGAACGCTCCCCCGCCGCGCATCGGGCGCGGCGGGGGAGTTTGCGCGCCGGATGCGCGGCGGCGCGCTCCGCCGTTCCGGCCGGGGATTGCAATCGGGAGACGGATATGATATACTGATTCCAACTAAACCGGTCCAAATACAAGGAGGAAGAAAAATGGAGTACAGGAAGCTTTACGACATGAAGGAACGCCCGTCGCTTCTCGGATTCGGATGCATGCGTCTGCCGCTCCTGCCGGGAGGATCCCGCGGCGACATCGACTATCCCCTCGCCGAGCGCATGATCGACGAAGCCGTCAAAAACGGCGTAAACTACTTCGACACAGCCTACGGATATCTGGACGGGCAGAGCGAGATCTTCGTGGGCAAAACCATGAAAAAATACCCCCGCGATTCCTTCTATCTCGCCACCAAGCTGCCGATGGGGATGATCGATTCCTACGAGCGCGGCGTGGAGATCTTCCGGCATCAGTTCGAAAAGCTCCAGGTCGATTACATCGATTTTTACATGTTCCACGGCATCAATAAGGAGACCTTCGACGAAAAGATCCTGAAATTCGGCCTTCTGGACGAGATGATCAGAATGAAGGAGGAGGGAAGGATCCGCAATCTCGGCTTCTCCTTCCACGGAAGCTACGAGGATTTCGAGTACATCCTGTCTTACCGCAAATGGGACTTCTGCCAGATCCAGTACAATTATATGGATAAGGATATCCAGGCGGGCGACCGGGGCGTGGCGCTGGCGGCGAAGCTACGGGTGCCGCTGGTGATCATGGAGCCGGTGAAGGGCGGCTCGCTCGCCTCCTTCGCCCCGAACGCCGAAAAGATCTTCAAGGACTACGCCCCCGGAAAGAGCCTCGCCTCCTGGGCGGTGCGCTGGGTCGCGGCGCATCCGGAGGTTGCGGTGGTGCTCAGCGGCATGTCCACCGAAGAGCAGGTCAGGGACAATCTCGATACCTTCAATGCTTTCGAGCCCCTCACCGAGGAGGAGAAAAAGGTGATCGACCGGGTGGCGGAGGAGATCCGCGGAAGCATCCGCAACGGCTGCACGGGGTGCGCCTACTGCATGCCCTGTCCCTTCGGCGTGGATATCCCGCGGAATTTTTCGATCTGGAACGAATACGGCATGTACGCCAACGCCGGCCGGGCGAAGTGGGGCCTCGCGCGGCTCGATCCCTCCAAATGGGCCGACAAGTGCCAAAAATGCGGCAAGTGCGAAAAGGCCTGCCCGCAGGCGCTTCCGATCCGGGAGGACCTTCAGCGCATGTTCCGGGAGATCTCGGCGCTCTGAAACCGGAAGAAAGCATGAAAAAGCTCTCCGGATCCTTCGGGATCCGGAGAGCTTTTTTCACTTTTGGTAAATCCGCCCGGGGAAAAACGATCAATCGACCGGCTTTCCGTCGATCAGGACGGTCTTGACGACGGTGGCGCTGATCATCGGATCGCCGTCGGTGAGGACCAGGTCGGCGTCCTTGCCGGGTTCGATGGAGCCGACGCGGTCGGCGATGCCGATCTGGCGCGCCGGATGGATCGTGACGGCCTTCAGGGCTTCGAAGGGATCCATGCCGGCCTTGACCGCGAGACCTGCGCACAGCGGCAGGTATTCCTGAGGAATGACCGGGGAATCGGTGATGATGGAGACTTTGCAGCCCTTCGCCGCCAGGATCCCCGGGGTCGTCCAGGACTTGTTCTGCAGCTCGAATTTCGTCGCGTGGGTCAGGGACGGACCGACCGCGAGGGGATAGGGGCAGGAAGCCAGCTCGTCCGCGATCAGATGCCCCTCGGTCACGTGCTCGATGGTGAGGAGGACGTCGAATTCCTTTGCGATCCGGATGGCGGTCAGGATGTCGTTTGCCTGATGGGCGTGGATCTTCAGAGGGATCTCTTTTTTCAGGACCGGGATCATGGCCTCGCATTTGAAATCAAAGGCGGGCCTTTTGAACAGATCGTCCCCGGCGGCTTCTTTTTTCGCGAGGTATTCCTTCGCCTTGAAAAGCATCCCGCGGATCACGGCGGCGGTGGACATACGCGCGGCGTTGCCTTTGTCCCGGTAGCATCTCTTGGGGTTTTCGCCCAAGGCGCACTTCATGGCCACCGGCGTCTTCAGGAGCATATCGTCCACGCATTTTCCCACGGTCTTTACGGCGATCCAGGTGCCGCCGATGGCGTTGGAGCTTCCCTGGCCGGTGGCGACCGAGGTCACGCCGCTCCTTGCCGCCGCGCGCACGCTGGGATCCAGCGGATTGAAGCTGTCCTCGGCGCGCATCTGCGGGGTGCAGACGTCGCCGTATTCGTTGTAGTCGGCGCCTTCAAAGCCGATCCCCCAGCCGTCCAGACCCAGATGGCAGTGGGCGTCGATGAATCCCGGGTAAACCGAAAGCCCGGCGGCGTCAAGGATCTCTTCGCCGTCTCCGGCGGGAAGGGAAGGGGCGATTTCCCGGATCTTACCGTCTTCCGCGCGGATATCGGCCGTGTAAGGCGCGGGATTCACGGCGTCGTGAATCAGACCGTTTCTGATGATCATTCCGTTTTCCTCCTTTTTGCTGCAGGCGGCCGTTCGACAGGAACGGCGCGTGTTTTCATGGGTCCAGTATAGCAAAAAACGGCGCGCTTTGCAATTCCCGGAAAACGCGGCCGCGGACGGGATCCTTTCTCTGCCGGCGGCTTGCCCGTGACGATGCAAAAAGGGATCCTCCGTCCGCATGCCTGCGGCCGTCATTTTCCGAGCGCTTCCAGGAGATCCCATACCCCGGCGGGGAAGACGCACCCTTGGATCTCGGCAAGACCGAAGGACGAAAGATCGCTTTCGCCGTTTTCCAACGCCCGGGCAAAGGCGTCGGGGTTTTCAAGCTTTGCGACGAAACCCGCCTCGTTCCGGTCGAAAACTCCCGCCACGGTGCCGTTATGGAAATCGACGAACCAGACGGGAACGCCGGGTTCTCCGGAGCAGGCGCCGAGATCCTCTATGCCGAACTGTACCTCCACCCGCTTTGCCTCCGGGTTTTTGAGCTCGGTTTCGCTCCATGCGCCGCCGGAATTGCGCCAGAGAGTGAAGCTTCGGCTTTCCGGATTGCCGTGGAACCGGAAATCGTACGGAGGGTCTTCCGCGGCGTCCTCGTCAAGGGTAGGACCTTTATAAAAGGTGCCCAGCGTGAGATATTTCACGACGAAACGCCCGTTATCAAGTTCCAGATCGATCAAAAACCGCAGTTCGTCCCCGGCATACTGCTCGTACGCGCAATAATCCACCCCGTTTTCGGCGGCGTTCCCCTCGTAACGGATACAATCGGTTTCCAGCTCCGGCCAGGCTTCCAGCAGCTCTTCCCGCGTCATGCCGATCCGGATGCCGTGGGGGAGGGAAAGGCCGGCGTCGGCCCAGACGTCTATTTCGTCGACGACGAATCCGTCGCCGGCGTCGGCGATGGCGATCGTGAGGTCGTTCCGGCGCGCCGCCGTGCCTGAAAGATTCCAGGACACGGAGTCCCGGGTGATACCGTTCGGAAGAAGGTCCGGGCCTGAGTTGGACGCGGTCTTCGGCTTGCCGAGAAGCTTTTCGGCCTCCGTGTAGGGCATGCCGAGATAGAGACCGCCGATCCGGTACCCGAGAAGCGTTTCCCGGTCGGCGTTAGGCCGTGCGTCCCGGTTTTCGTCGATCCGGGACGCCGACGGCCCGAGCGTATCGAGGGCAGGACCTTCCCCTTCCGGCGTCCGGACGGGGTCGTTCTGGGCGGCGGGCGGATCCTCCGGGGAAACGGATCCCCGGGATCGGAATCCGCCGGGCGCGAAGACGCCGACCGTCACGAGGGCAAGGCAGGCGGCGGCAAGACCGATCCCGGCATAAAGACGTTTTCTCCCGGGGGAGAGTTTCTTTCTTTCGGCTTCTTCGATCAGGTCGTCGTCGATGGAGCCTATGGCGCAGCGAAGGAGATCGCTTTTCATATCATATACCCCGCTTTCTTCAGATGGGCGGCAAGCTTGTCCCGGGTCCGCTTCAGCGTGACCGTGATCTTGCTTTTGCCGAAACCGGTGCGATCCTGGATCGCCCGGATCGAATCGTAGTACCAGTACCGGCGGACGAAGAGAAGGCGCTCGGTCCCGGAAAGGGAGCGAAGAAAGGAGGAGATCTCGCGCGCAAGCTCCTCCTCGCTTACCGCCTCGTCGAGGGAGTTTTCCCCGATCAGGTTCTCCAACTCGTCAAGAGGGACGAGAGGAGCGGGAACCGCCCGCTTCTGCGCGTGGTTTTTGCGCCAGCGATCCACCGCGATCTCACGGATCAGCTTGCCCAGATAGGTTTTGAGGTTTTGGGGCTTTTGCGGCGGGATGCTGTTCCAGGCCGCGAGCAGAGCGTCGTTCAGACATTCTTCTGTGTCCAGACGGTCGTGGAGGACGTTTTGCGCGATATACCGGCAGTACGGTTCGTATTGCTCCCTGACCCGGTCGATCGCGCGTTCATCCCGGTCCCAGAACATCCGGACCAGCGTTTCGTCGTCCATATGGAACCCTCCTTTCTCCTGAAGGAACCTCGCTTTCCTACCCGCAAAAAAAGCGGACGGATTACAAAAAACGCAAAAAAGCCCCCGACTTTTTTGCGATACGGCGGTCCGGCGCTCAGAACAGGATCCCCTGCCGGGCGGCAGCGGCCAGGCAGGGGATCACAGAGCGCGCCGCGCTCAAATAGAGAGGATAAAGGCGTCCATATCCGGGATCCCGGTCCGCACTGTATGGGCGTCGTATCCGAGGATTTCGTCTTTCGGGTATTCGGCTTTGAGTCCGGCCGAGAGGAGCCGCTCCCGGTAGATCGCCGCGTCCTCCACGCGCTTGAAGGATTTTTCCATCACGCAGGGGAATCCGAGGGGATGCGGGATCAAGTCTTTCCTTACCGCCTCGACGATCTTTTCCCGGATCTCGGCAAGGAGCGCTTCCTCTTCGCGAAAGACCGCCTCGTTGCGGGAAAGCTCCTTTTTGGTCACGACGGTCGTGATCCCCGGGACGGCGCGCTCCGCCTGGAGACAGGCGACGTCGCCCCCGGCGTAAAAGCAGCTCGGTATCCCGTGGGAGGCGGCGATCGCGGCGTCCATGTCCACTTCGCCGACGTACCGGCCGTTGAGCTTGTAGTACTGGACGCTCGCGCTGCTCATGGTATGGGCCAGGACGCCGCCGAGCGTCCCCTCCATGGCGTGATATCCGAAAAAGCAGAGAACGTCGAACCGTCCCGCGGCGAAGCCGAGACGCGGCCCTTCGGGGTCGATCACGCCGATCCGGGGATCGAGATCGCCTCTTTCGATGTTGTTCCCGCCGCCGTGGTTGTCCCAAAGCCCCACGGCTTCGACGCCCGCGGCGAACAGGGCGCCGGCGGCCGCGTTGAGCTCCCTCGCGGCTTCGCGCCGCGCGGTCTCCCATTCCGCGGAACTGCGGCCCAGCCCGTGATAGGGCTCGCCGACCACATGGTTTACTCCTTCCAGATCGCACAGAAAGAGCACTCTCTTTTTCATGACGTCATCCTCCCTGCCGTCCGCCGACGGTCACAGCGTTTTGATATACAGATAGACGGGGTGTCCTTTTGCGTTTTGGAAAACGTACCGGTCCGATTCGAAAGAAAGCTTCTCGTGAAGACCGATGCTGGCGGTATTGTCGGTTCGCACCTGATCCAGAAGGACCCTGTACCCAAGCTTTTCGGCGCGGCTGAAAAGCAGGAGAGCCGCCCGGTATGCAAACCCCGAGCGCCTGTATTCTTCAAAGATCTCGACGCCCATCGAAGCGACGTGCGGGCTTTTCTGACAGAGTGAAACCGAACCGACGACCGTATCCCCGCGGCACACGGCGAACATTTCAAAAGGCTTCCCCTGAAAGAAACCGGCGTTCCAGTCATGCAGCATACAAAGGACGTCGGTTTCCGTCCTGTCCGGGTATCGGCGGGTGCGGACGACGCCGGCGTCGCTTTCGGCGAAGGGTCTGATGGAAACCATGCGTTTCTCCTTTTTGTTCATTTTCGGGCGTGCCGCGTCAGCGGAGTTTTTCATAAAAGAGGATCCGGCTGGCGCGCGGCTCGGGGATCTCCACCGAAAGACGCGAGAGCTCCTCCCCGGAAACCTCGCCGAGCGCGCCCCGGTCGGCGTCGCGGAGAAGGTAACGAGCTTCCTTCCCGATCCCCCGGAGCGCAAAGGTCATTTTTTCCGTGGCGCTTTCCTCTCTCCGGAAGACCATCGCCATGCCGCGCCCCTCCTCCGGAAGGGCGAACTGGAAGGCCATCCAGTCGAGCGGGCTCAGGGAATATCCGGTAAGGGGGTAAAAATCGCCCGACGCGTATTCCCGCACCTCGCGCGCCTCGGAAAGCATTTTCCGGTACCAGGCGGCTTCCTCTTCGGAAAGCTCCCACCAGGGCGCGGTCATGCCGACGCCGGAGGAAAGCGAGCTTCTGACGCGGTAGGTGTCCATCGACTCGGGCGTGTGCCCGATGCAGGAGCCGAGAGAATCGGCATGAGCCGGGATCCAGAGAGAAAGGCCGTAGGTGTGGGCCTGTTTCGGATCGGGTTCGTTGTCGCGGGCGCAGAAGTAATCGCTGCGGCAGATCATGGGCATGCCGCGCCGGAACATGCGGTAGTCCAGACGGCGGCCGCCGGAGGCGCAATTGTCGATCTTCAGTCCGGGATGGCGGCGGAGGAGCTCGTCCAGCATGGCGTAAAGACCGTTGACGTATCGGATCTCGGTGACGCCGCGGCGGTCCGGCTCGTCGTTGTAGCGCCAGAAGGGCAGAGGCTCGTAATTGAAATCGAGGCGGAAAACCTCCATATTCGCCTCCTCGATCACCGCCGAGATCTGATCGGCGATCCACTTCCGCGCGGGTTCGTATCCGAGATTCAGCATCAGGAAGTACCGGCCGTCCCAGATTTCTCCGTTCCCCGCGGCGTCGGGAAGCCGGGGACCGATGAAGTATTCCCGGTGCTCCGAAACGATCCGGTTCCAGGAGGGCATCCGTTCCGGCTCGAACCAGACGGCGAACCCCATCCCCGCGTCCCGGCACCGCTCGCCGAGAGCGCCGATGCCGTCGGGGAAGAGGGCCGGCAGAGGCTTCCATACGCCGACGGTCTGCGCCCACAGATCGAAATAATCGTGCTTGCTTTCGGGCGTCGTCTCGTCCCCGTGCCACCCGGCGTCGATCTGGTAAAGCTCGGCAGGCAGGCGGTGCTTTTTGACGTTCAGGAGCTTGGCCTTGTGGATCTCCGGCGAAAGGCCGCCCCAGGTGCGCAGAAAGACGTATCCTTCCAGGGGCTTCCCGCCGTATTTCGGGAGGACGTTCCGCCGCATGAACCGGCGGAAGGCGTTGAAGGAATCCTCCAGCTTCCCTTCCCAGGGAAGAGCCAGCATTTTCGGCAGCACGAGCGTTTCTCCCGGACGTACGCGGAAGGAAGCGTCGTCCATTTCGCAGACGACGCGGATCGGCCGCGTTTCGCCGGGACGGCGCTCCAGCACGGCCTTCCACTGTCCGCTCCAGCCCACGGCGAACAGAACGCCGCTTTCTTCCAGAAGCTGCAGGTTGAAATAGGGCATCACGCCGGAGGAAGACCGTCCGCCGCCGCAGGAAAGCACGTGCCGGCCCTCCGGAACGAAGCTCTCGCTGACCGGCTGGAAATCGTTCTCCTGGGCCAGCGATCCGCGCGCCCAGATGAGCCGCGGATACTTCCAGTCGCTCCCGTGAAAGCGCATCCCGGCGTCAAGGGTCAGATCGGCGTAGCAGAGACGGTCGACGATCCGGGAATCGAAGACCCCCTCCCCGGATACCTCCGTCCACCATTCCACCGCTCCCGGGGCATAGCGCCGGATCTTCAGCTCGGCGCGGAAGATCTGCGGCCCGGAAACCCGCGTCGGCGTTTTTTCACCGTCGGAAAAGAGAAGCGTGCGCCCCCAGGCCTCATATCCTTCGCCGTCTTCCTCCGGGACGCGCGTCAAAGGCCCGAACCGCGTTTCGGCGGGTTCGCCGCCGTAACGGAACGACAGGGGCGTTCCTTCCTCGAAACACTCTTTCCAAAAACGATCCGGCTGCATGGCGTTTCCTCCTTGTAGACATATGGTGTTTTCTTCACCTCATTATACGACCGGCCGCGCCGCGCGTCAATCGTTTTCGCTCTCCGGAAAGGGAAAGGATTGCCCCGCTTTTCATTTTGATGTATAATACGGATGCAAGTCATTGGAAAAAGGAGTGATTTCCATGCCGGTCGACAGAGACAACGCGATCAGACCCGCGATGCTGACCGATGATATCGCCTTCGTCGGGGACAGGAGCGTTTCGGTTCACGCCATTCTTTCAAACGAAGGGATCGTCCTTCTCGACACCGGCTTTCCAGGTATGCTGGAGGGGATCGGGGAAAGCCTGAAAGCTCTCGGCCTGTCGCTCGCCGACGTGACGGCCGTGATACACACCCACGGTCACATCGATCATTTCGGCAATACCGCCGCCATCGTAAGGCTTACCGGCGCAAGGACCTGTATCGGCCGGGAGGATGCGGATATCGTGACCGGTGAAAGGGACCTTTCCTGGGCGAAGGAACTGGGCCTTCCCCCGGCAGAGACCTTCACGCCCGCGGCGGTCTTTTCGGACGGCGACGTCCTGACCTTCGGTGACAGAAGGATCCGGGTCGTCCACGCGCCGGGACACACCGAAGGGACCTATGCGTTCTTCATCGAAACGAAGGTCGGGGGGATCCCCGCGACCGCGGCCATGCACGGCGGCGTCGGCCTCAACAGCATGACGCGCGCGTTTCTTTGCTCCCGCGGGCTTCCGCTTTCGCTTCGGGACGATTTCCGCCGTGGCCTCCGGAAGCTCGCGCCGGAGAAGGTCGACGTGGTCCTGGGCAACCATCCGCAGCAGAACGACACCGAGGGAAAGCTCTCCCGGATGGGAAACGGAGGAAACCCCTTCGTCGATCCGACCGAGTGGAAAAGATTCCTTCGCGCCTGCGAGGAAGGACTGGACCGGATGCTCGCGGAGGAAGAAAAGAGCGAGTGAGCGGCCGGCCTCAAAGACAAAGAGCCCCCTTTCCGGCATTCCCGAAACGGGAACCGGAAAGGGGCTTTCGGCAGAGGAGAACAGGGGCCCTCAGAAATTCAGTTTTTTCGCCATCTCGACGACTTCCCGGGCCTCCTGGGCGTCCCGGACGTTGGCGCAGATGTAAAGCCCCCTCTGGCTGATGTTTTTGAAAAGCGTCTCCAGCTCCGCGGGATCGACCTCCAGAAGGATCACGCCTTTTCCCGCCTTCTGGATGCGGCGGAGAAGGTCGAACCAGCAGGGATCGGTATTCGGCGCGTTGCCGGCGCCGGACACCCACTGGATCGCCGAAAGACGGGGCAGAGAGAGGATCAGATCGATATGGGGGATCTCGCCGGGGCCGTCCAGATGGTAAATGGAGCGGTCCATATACTCGGTCTGCTCCCGGAGATCGGGAAGCACGAATTCCCGGAACATGTCGGGGGAGATCATGGCGCTGTAATCGCACTGGAGGGGATAATAGGATTTGTCCGACCAGATCGGCTGCCAGCTCGACATGCATCCCTGCTCCCGGAGAAGGAGGGAGGAGTATTCCAGATAGTATTCCTTCCAGATCGGCGCGATCTCGTCCCGGAGCTTTTTGACCTCCTCCGGATCGTCGTACATGTCGTAGAGCAGATTCTGCGTGCCGCGCAGAGAAGCGACGACGTCGTAGGTACCGCCGATGTCGCTGATGGACGTGATAAAGAGATCCTTGTGGCGGAGTTCGCGGGAGGTCATCTCCTCGATCATCCGGAACATTTTGCTTTCGCGATCGAGCTTGACGGGCGGTCTCGTCTCCCAGTCGGCGGCGAAAAAGGGCTCGTTTTCAAACCACACCGTGGCCGGCGCGAATTTGTAGCTCCCGCCGATGCAGGCGGCCAGGCTCCCGGGACCGAAGTTTGTGAAGATCGAGGGGAACCCCTCCGCGTGGAATTGCGTGTGGAGGGTGTTGTATACGATCTGCTCCTCGCGGAAAGCCAGATCGCCCCACTGCTCTTCCGGATCCTTCGGGGCGCGGAAGGGCGCGCTGCCGTCCCAGGAAGTGAGATACAGGCAGGCGCGGTCAAGAGGCTCGCGGTTCCAGAAGGCGGTGTAGCGTCTCTTCTGTTCTTCTGTGATCAGCATGTTTTTCCCTCCGTCCCGGTTTTGAGATCCGCCCTTCGCGCACGGCGCTCCGGCGGAAGACGACCTTTCTTTTGAAAACAGTATATCACATCCGAAAAGGAAAAACAACGCCGTGCGAAAACGCCCGGAGGAGGATTTCTCCTCTGGCATTTCCGGCGGGTTTCGTGTATAATCGTGGACGGGAGACGATCGCCCGGACAAAGTGAGGAAAAGAGGAAGAGGATCTGTGAAACGACTGACTGCTGAGGAGATCCGGGGCCTTTCGGCCGGAGCGCTTGCTTTTGCGGAGGAAGACGGAGGGCTCGCGTTTTTCAAATGCACCGAGGAGCAGACCGGGGAAGTGGCGCGCGCATGGCCGAACGGCATGCAGTCGACCCGGGCGACCACCGGGGTACGGCTGGACTTCGTGACCGACGCCCGCAGGATCGGATTCGCCTTTGCGCGCGGATCGGCTCTGGAGCTTTTGATCGACGGCGTTCTGATCAAAAGATGGACCCCTGCGCCGCGGGAGGATACCGTGATCGATCCCGGCGCCCTTTCGCCCGCGGGGAACGGAAAGGGGAACCGGCGGGTGACCCTGGTCTTCGGAAGCCACGGGGAAAACGCCGTGCTCCGCTTTCTGGAGATCGAGGAGGGGAAAAGCGCGGTCCGGCAGAAGTACGACCGGAGATTTCTTTTCATCGGCGATTCGCTCACGCAGGGGTGGCATTCCCGTTACGACGTGAATTCCTGGGCCTGGAGGACGAGCCAGTTTTTCAACGCGGACAGCGTGATCCAGGGGATCGGCGGCGACTTTTTCCGCCCCGGCGCGATCAGGCCTCTGCCTTTTGATCCGGACGCGGTCTTTCTTGCGCTCGGGACCAACGATTTTTCCCGCTTCGACGACCGGGACGAATTCCTCGGCCGGATGAAAGAGACGATGGATCGCCTCGCGTCTCTTTACACCGGGAAGCCCGTGATCGCGATCACGCCCACGCCGCGGTTCGACGGGGAAACGCGCCCGGCGGGCGACCACGCGCTGTTTCGCCGCCTGATTGCCGGAGAGGCCGAAAAGCACGGCTTTTTCCCGGTGGACGGCGCTTCTCTGATCCCCGCGGACAAGACGTTTTTCACCGACGCCGTGCATCCGAACGACGACGGCTTTTCGCTCTTTGCCGAAAACCTGTGGAGGATCCTCCTGAAAGACGGCCGCGTCGCCTTCTGACGGCGCGGCGGGAAAGGGGAAAGACAGTATGGATTGGATGTATGACCTCATGGAAAAGACGGCGGTCCCGATGGAGACGCCGAAAGCCTACGGCCCGTTCCACCTGACGTTTTTCATCGTAGGCTTCCTCGCGGTCATTTTCGCCGCGTGGAAGCTCCGGAAGCTCGGGGACAGGGGGAGCCGGATCCTGCTTTTCTCCTGCGGCCTGTTCCTCTTCGTCACCGAGATCTACAAGCAGCTCTTCTACTTCTTCTTCATCGGGCACGGGACTTATCAGTGGTGGATCTTCCCGTTCCAGATGTGCAGCGTCCCGATGTACTTCCTTCTGATCGGCCCCTTCCTGAAAAACGGCCCGGTCAGGCGGGGGATGTACCACTTCATGATGATCTACAATCTCCTGGGCGGCGTGTCGGCGTATTTCGAACCGTCCGGCATGGTATATCCCTATCTCACCCTGACCCTGCATTCCTTCCTGTGGCATCTGACGCTGGTCTTTGTCGGCCTTTATCTGGGCCTTTCCGGCCAGACCGAAAAGCGGATGAAGGATTTCGGGAGCGCGAGCATCACGCTCCTCGCCCTGTGCCTCGCGGCGTTCCTCCTCAACCTGGCTTTCTGGAAGGCGTCGGGCGGCACGATGAACATGTTCTTCGTCGGGCCGGCCAATTCCTCCCTCATCGTGTTCAAGGACATCTCCAGGGCGGCGGGCTGGTACGTCTCCACCGCGCTCTACATCCCCGTGGTGGTCCTCGGCGGGTTTCTGATCTTCCTGCCCTTCTGGGCCTGGAACCGGAAGAGATCCCGCGCCTGACGGCGGGATCCGGACAAAAGGAAAGACCTCATCCTTCGGGACGAGGCCTTTTTGTTTTTCGCTGCGCCGCGGGGGAAGGCGGGTTTCCCGCGCCGTCATTCCAGAAGCCCGTAGGCGGCGGCGCGCACGCGCATGTGATGGTATTCCTCATGGTTGGGGAAGGTGTTGTGCATGTAGACCACCGAGAAACGGTTCCGGGGATCGATCGAGGTCCAGGTGCCCGCCGCGCCGGTCCATCCGAACTCGCCGGGGGTGGAATTGCCGACCCCGCCGATGTCCATCATGGTGCGCACGCCGAGGCCGTATCCGTAGCCGTCCAGGTAGGTGTTGCGGAATTCCGAGAGCTGGACCGGGTTCAGCATGTTGGTGCGGAAAAGGTCGATCGTGTTCCGCCCGAGGATCCTCGTCCCCTTCCAGACGCCGCCGTTCGCCAGCATCTGGGTGAACACCGCGTAATCGCGGAGATTGGAGAAAAGGCCCGCGCCTCCGCCTTCGTAGACGGCGTCCGGC
>JAEEGL013243284.1_pt1 | contig 26077 bp, 21 predicted proteins | sample 9134231 | NCBI WGS metagenome assembly JAEEGL01 (sample SAMN16246548, study PRJNA631951) | gut metagenome | biome: gut microbiome; feature: rumen; material: fiber-attached | host: Bos | place: Iran: Karaj | collected 2018-10
AACCATTTCCACCGTAGAGCTTAAGGGCAACTAAACATTCCATAAATATTCCGTACATGTCAGGCCCTCCATATCGATAAATAAAGAAGCAGGTAAACAGCACTTGGTATCTCACATAAAAAGGCGCCGAGAAGCACAGTCCATTTTCTCTTGAAGATCAGCAGCACCAAAGTATACAGTGCCACAAGGCCGCCTCCGAAAATAACACCCATTGAGCTGCATATCCCTGCCAGCATATTTACAAGGGTGAGAACTATCCAGGGTGACATCCTCTGAATTCTTGTAAAGCCTGCCATTTCAGCAGTGTCCTTTGCATCCTCAAGGAGCCATAAAAAGCACCAGATAATAAGCGGAAATACCATGTTGGATACCATTGCCTTACCCTGCCAGGTCCTCATCAAAAAGAAGGTGGCGGGAGTATACATGGAAACATTTCCAAATATCATAAGGAAGGTGACAACCAGCATAAATACCGGTATGACCTCCTGTTTTTTTCTAAACAGGATTCTTCCGATCTCTACATAAACAAGGTAGACAAGAGGAATAAAAACGAGCGGAATAACGCTGTGGGAAACAATGGTCGCGTGAACTCCGGAGCTTTTTGCAACAAAGCCGATCCACATGGTGATTACAGCGAGCGCATGTCGTATATCAAGGCTCGTTGAGGATCCGGTATAAGGAAGTATGGTGTTCATAACATCTGCCTGCTGTGCAAGAAGTGATTCAACCACGTAGTAAGCATCATCTCCGTCAAAGCTTGCCATCACAACTGATAACACCATCTGAAGAGCCACAAGTACAAAGAAAATTCCCCAGTAAATCTTTGACTCCAAAGAGTAATCAAGCTTTCGCATCATAGGATCAGCATGGGGACTTAAAAGCTCATGCGCACCCGCGTGGGTTTCACCCGGAAACACGCTCAGAAGACTGACTCCATGTTTTTTTAATAAAATAATAAGTCTTACAAGGCCCAGCGCAGCCAGAACCAGTGATGCGACAGTGAAATACCTTGTGCAGTAGGTAAAGGCATTATAAACAATCCTCATCATGCAGGGTATTGCGATCAGTTCAAACACCCCAAAGTAGGCCAGATAGCCAAGTAGGAAGGTTATTCCGACTGTCCTTCGAAAGACCGGCAGTATTCCGTTTAAAAGAATTCCTATAAGCATAGGAACAATCAAAAGCCAAACAATAAGCAGCATCAAAAAAGTTCCTTTCAACCTTCCATAACGAGCTTTAAGTGCTCCTGTAAAATAGCGATTCCGGTGGTATTTTCACCGCCTCGTGGAATAATGATATCAGCGTATTTCTTGCTGGGTTCAACAAACTGCTCGTGCATGGGTTTAACAGTCTCTCTGTACTGAGTAAGAATTGATTCGATGCTTCTTGCTCTCTCAACCATGTCACGTCTTATTCTTCTCATCAGTCTCTCGTCAGCATCTGTCTCAACAAAGACCTTGATATCCATAAGATCTCTGAGCTCTTTATTCTCAAGGATCAGGATTCCCTCGACAATGATAACCTTCTTGGGAATCACGTGAACAGTGTTGTCTGCTCTGTTATGGATAGTGTAGTCATAGACAGGCATATCAATGGGAATATTGTTTTTAAGCTTCTTGACATCCTCGATCATCAGATCTGTATCAAAGGAAGCAGGATGGTCATAGTTAAGATGTGATCTGTCCTCATAGGAAAGGTCATCATGAGCCTTGTAATAAGAGTCATGGTTGATCACAACAATATCATCACCAAACTTCTCCTTAATTCTTCTGACAATTGTAGTCTTGCCTGAAGCTGTTCCTCCGGCAATTCCTACTATACAAATCTTTTCGCTCATATTCGTTCTCCTCTTAATCTACTCTGTAATTGTTTCCATATGATCTGAAATAGCGCTGGGAAATAATCTCTCCCGACTCCTTCTCATAGGCGATGATCTGAATGTCATAGCCTGTGTGCTCGTCGTCGTAAAGATAGTTCAGTTCCTCATTTTCCAGCGGATATAAAAATCTGAATCTTGCCTCGACCGGCTGGTAAACCATTGTTCCAAGCGCTGTGGGTACATTCTCAAGACCTCCTTCATCAAAGGCTTCACCGGCTGTTCCGGTTGCCAGGTCTTTTATGAGTATATAGGGGCCGTTTGCCTTGTATATTTCATCAGTGCCTGCCATGTTGCTGACTATCTTTCTGGCAGTATCATCATGAAATACTGAGCAGCCCTGGTTAAAATATACCACGTAGGAGCATTCATCGAGTGAGAGGACATCCAAAAGAGTATATAGATTTTCCTCCTCAGCAATCATATCCTTTAATTCATCGTAGAAGGCATCTGTGTTCTCCTGCCACCTGCTGTATGCACTATCCCCTCTGTGATCTGTAAAATCTCCGGTTTCTGAAAGAAATGTCCCAAGGTAGTCCGTAACCTTCACTGCTCCGGAAACATTAAGATGACCACTGTCATTAAGATCAGTCCTTAAATCTATTATATCCTCACCGAGCATATTAATATATGGCACATCGTACATATCAGCTACTGTAGCTGCTGTATTTGCTGCTATCTTATCCTCTGTGGTTGCACAAAACGGCAGATAGGTAACCAGCACTCCGATATTCTGCCTCTGGCACTCATCAATGATCTTCATCAGATATTCGGCGCCAACTGTATGCTCAGAAAGTACCTGTCCCGCCTCCGGATCACTGTATGAGGCCGGTGACTGTTCTACCTTATAACGCATCTCTGCGCCAAAAAGAGCATTTTTCTCCGCCGTTCCTGTAAGAGCCCTGTAGTCGTTGCTGTCAAGCTCGCTCCACCTGTCGTGGTAGATGATAAAGTCAAAAAGAAACTGATTCTTTATATCCTTATCCAACACCAGATCATCTATCGCAGCCTTTTTTAACCTGTTAAGAGGCCAGGTATCCATGTTTAAATGAAGCTGCTCAATTGAAGTATTTACCAGCGAAGTATCGGTATTTTCATCCATTACATCAAGATACTTGTAGTTTTTTTCCAGCATATACGCGTCTACTACAACCCACTTAGGCTTGCAGTAATCCAGCGACTCAATGAGCTCCCAGTAGGTTGCCTGCATTACAGAGCCGTGGCCTCCCATGTTATAGGAGGTTATTCCGTAGTCCCTGTAAAGAGTTGCCGGATTTATGGCGTTTATCACATGAGAGGAGCCAAGAAAAAGAACGTCAATCTGATCCTTTTTTGCAAGTTCAAAGAAATCAGCGTATTTATAATCGCTTTCCTTTCTCTTTGTGACCACCATGACAGCCAGGATGCAGGCTATTAAAAGCACTACAAATACTATGGTCTTTATCACATTAGTTACTTTTATCTTCATGTTCAGAAGTTGATCCTCTTTTCCTCCACCACCAACGGACGTCCAATTACTCTGGTGTTGATGTTGAGAATATACTCACCCATTAGTCCGATGAATAAAAGCTGAATTGCTCCCATCATGAACATGCCGATTATCATGGGCGCATAGCCGGCATGGAAGCTGTACCAGTGTGTAAGCTTAAGTATCAGATAAACGAGAGCCACGATAACATCGATCATGGCAATAACAAAGCCCGCCATAGTGCAGAGACGTAAGCCTACCTTTGTGTAAGAGGTAATGCTGAGCATCGCTGCATCATATAACGTGTAGAAATTATTGTGGGACTTACCTGCTTTGCGCTTCGGTTGCTCGTACTCAACAGTGGTCATATTAAAGCCCTCTCCGTACTCAGCGACAATTCCTCTGATAAAAGGTATGTTGTCATTGAGCCTTCGAAGCAGATCGATAAAGGTTTTGTCGTAGAGGCCAAAGCCGGTAAAATGCTCAATCATCCTGACATTGGACATATTCTTTATCAGCTTGTAGTACACTGTCCTGAGAAAATAGATGAAGCCGTTTTCTTTACTGGAGGCTTTTACACCGCTTACTATCTTGTGGCCTTCCTCCCACTTTTTTACAAAAACAGGGATCATCTCCACCGGGTCCTGAAAATCAGCACACACCGGGATCACGCAGTCTCCGTCAAGAGCACACATGCCATAAAAAGGTGAATTGAACTGTCCGAAGTTTGTGACGTTGAAGATTGCTTTTATCTTTTTGTTTCCGGCACAGATCTCTTCAATCTTGTTTCTTGTTCCATCTGTGGAAGCATTGTCGATGAAGACAATCTCGTAGTCATATTGCGGAAGCTGATTCTTCAAAACCTCTTCCACTGCTGCGGAAATTGAAACAACATTTTCCACCTCATTAAAACATGGGATCAGAATACTTATCTTTTTCATCTGTAACCTTCTTCTTACATAACAAAGCGGTGCCACGTTTAGAAGCACCGCTATAGCATTCACATCAAAATGCGCATATCAGTCAAGTTCTACCTCATCTGCGGAAGCATCCTCGGACTTGCTGGAAGTCTCATGGTATTCCTCCTCAGTGTTGACATTCCAGATGTTGCTGCGGTCAGTAGCACCACTTAAGATATTCTTAACAACCTCAAAGGAAGTGCACATTGAGTGATCAATGTTGTTGTATCTGTGCTGTCCGTTACGTCCTACGCAGTAAAGATTGTCGATGGTATTAAGGTAGTCAACCAGAGTATCGATCTCATCATAGGTATCAAAGTAAGCAGGATATGCCTTCTTAACTCGCTCCATGTGATAATCAAGAACCTCAGAGGCGCTGTCAATAAGCTTAAGTTTAACCATCTCGTCGATAGCCATCTTGGCGAACTCATCCTCTGTCATATTCCACATTGAATCACCTTCAAAGCAGAAATACTCAAGTCCAACCCAGACTGTGTTATCCAGGTCCTTAACAAGGTAAGGTGACCAGTTGTTGTAAATCTGGAAACGTCCCATCTTAACTGTTCTGTCCTGAACATAAACCCAGTTGTCCGGAACGATATTTCCCATTGTTCTGATATTTGTCTTGTTCTTAAGATTAAGCTTGGGAACAAGTACTCCAAGAGTCATATAATCACGATAAGGAAGCCCCTTGGCGATTCTGGCAGGATCTGCAGGAACATCGTTCATTCCCCCCACAAGATCCTTAACAGGCATGGAGCTGATAACAATGTCTCCGTCCATCTCCACTTCCTGTCCATTCTGAAGATAGGTGATACCGGTTACATGATTGCCGTCTTTTCTGATCTTTGTTACCTTGGCATTCATAATAATGGTTCCGCCGAGCTCTCTGATCTTGTCGGCAGTTACCTCCCAAAGCTGTCCGGGGCCGAGCTTGGGATACTTGAATTCTTCAATAAGAGAGGTGTTTACCTTGCGGTTCTTTACCTTGAAGAGTCTGCCAAGATAGTCTCTTATAATGCCAAAAATAGAAAGTCCCTTGGTTCTCTGCTTGCCCCAGGAAGCATCGATCTCACTGGGATGTCTGCCCCAAAGGTTCTCTGTATAATACTCAAAGAACATTGAGTAAAGTTTTTTACCAAAATTATTGATATAAAGATTCTCGAGATTATCCTCCGGTCTCTTATGGAAAGCTGAAGCCAGATAAGAGAATCCAACCTTAAGTGTAGTCAGAAAACCGAAGTTCTTGAAGGTCTCTGCCTTTAGAGAAATAGGATAATCATAGAATTTAGAGTCAAAAAGAATACGGGAGACACGATGCCTCTTGAGCATTACTCTGTCTTCCTTCTCCGGATCCGGACCGCCTGCAGTCATCTGCATTGGTCTGTTAAGAACAATATCATCATAAGTAGGAGAGCCCTGTAAAGGAAGCATCTTCTCCCACCATTCATTAACCTCCGGAACCTTTGAGAAGAATCTGTGTCCTCCCATGTCCATACGGTTTCCTTTATAATTCACGGTTCTTGAAATACCGCCAAACTGCTCTGTTTCCTCAAAAACTACTACCTCGTAGTCCTTGGATTTTGATAAAAGCTCGTATGCTGCTGTCAGTCCTGCCGGGCCGGCTCCTATGATAAGCGCTTTCTTCATGTGTTTTCCCCTGAAAATTATTATTTAATGCTGTCTGCTATTACCATTTAAACAACATAAGTAGTATACAGCAGGCCGCTGTTTTCTTCAATAATTTATGCGTTTTGTCGCTATATGAGAACAATGTTTTTGTTAGCGTTTTTGAATTATCGAAATACAGTTAATTTCTTAAGACTTTCTTAAGATTAGCGGCAGACTTTCTTAATTTTTGCCCAAAAATCTTTAATTATGCTTTTCAAATGATACAATAAGTCTTGGACTTTAGATTTCGAGGAGACATTAAAATGAAAAAAAACATAAAAGCATTGGGAGCAATAATTCTATCCGCTGTTCTTTTTACTTCAGGCTGCGCATTGGAGGAAGGAGCTCCAAAAGCAACTGAGTATGTTAATGATAAAGATGAGAATGACGCAGCCTCCGACGAGGTTTCAGATGCAGCTTCAACCTCTGACAGTAATATCATTGTAGTTGAAGATCTTTTTGAACCCATTCTTGAAGAAATTGAAGCAGCTCTGGCCTCAAGCGAGGACGCTTCAGCTTCAGCTTCAGCCTCAGCCAGCTCATCTGAAGAGCCTGCTGAGATAAAAGAGGAAAAAGAAGAAGACAAGATCGAAATGGTCTTCATCGGTGACAGCCAGATGGCTAACGGCAGAAATGACGGAACCGACCTTGCTTCTTTGGTTTCTGCAAGGGTTCCCGGCTCCGTGGCTTACAACATAGGTATCGGTGGTTCCACAGCAGCAGTAGAAAACACCACCTCAAACCTTGATCTTGAGAGCTGGACCTCCAACTGTTTCGTGGGCGTTGCCTATGCTCTTGCCGGTAAGGTAAACAAGGATACTGTATTTTCAACAAATCCTGAGGTTGTTGAAATAATGAATAAGATTGACCCTGCGAAGGTTGACTACTATTTTATCGAATATGGCGCTAATGATTTCTTTAACAAGATAGCTCTGGATAACGTCAATGAGAACAGCGAGATACCTTATCTTCACACCTTTTACGGGGCGCTGAACACAGGAATCGATGAGCTTCGCAGAATAAGCCCCAACGCAAAGGTCATCCTTATGAGCCCCTTCTATGGAATTTATAAGGATTCCAACGGAAACTTCATCGGAGACACCTACGTAGTCAGCAATGGTATCGACACTCTTGCCAATTACGCAAGAAAGTCTGTCAACGTATGCGAGGTCGAGGACATATATGACTTTGACTGCATGTTCTTTACAAAATGTGATCTTTATCTGGATACCTATGAGGAATATCTGATGGACGGCCTCCACTTAAGCCTCAAGGGAAGGCAGGTCTTTGCAAGACTTCTGGCCCACATTCCCAACTGGCTTGAAGGCTATGAGCCTTTCGCCTACATGGAGACTGATTTTATCAAGATCGCAGATTTTGACCCTGATGAATACTATCGCTATAACAAGGACTGGATGCAGGAATACTACCCCGACAACTATGAACGCATGCAAAACGGCGAGTATCTTCTGGCTCCTCCGCAGTAAGATTACGCCTGATTCTCAGAGGCTTCCGGTTTAAGCCATCTGATTCCAAGTATTGCTGTAATTATAAAGCGCAGGCAATTTACAATAACTATGCCATAGGCAAGTCCTGACAGGCCTGATAGCAATATCATCGGAATTACAACTATTGCAAAAGAGATGAAATAAACGATATTTATAATTAGCTGCAGCTTTTCCTTTGTAAAGCTCATTATCAAAACCATGAGTGAGCCAGAGAGGAAAAAGAGTATCTGCCCAAGGTTTGCAAGGAAGAAGTAGGCTCTGGCCTCCTCAAACACATCGGGATACATAATCTTTACAAAGATATAGGAAATACCGGTACAGGCAAAGGAAAGAATTACGGAAATCGCTACAAGCAGGAGGCTTATTCCTGCAAAGCGTTTTTTGGTCATCCTGAATTTGTAATTAGTAAAGTAGCTGATGACAACACCATTAAGAGGTGTTGTGAGCATGGCTACGATCTTACCGATAAGGCTGGCTGTATAGAAAACAGTTACCTCTCTGCCGCCTATGAGAAGCCTGATAAGAAGACGGTCGCTGTTAAGGATAAGAGCCGATATCAGGTTGCTGGCAGAAATAGTAAAGGCAGAGGCAAGATTTTCTTTAAAGCATTCTGACCTTACCAGAAAAGGTGCTCTGAATATTGAGCCTCTGATAACGGTATAGGCTATACCGAAGATCTCTCCAAGTAAAAGTGACAGGGCCCAATTTCCTGTAAATCTAAAGAGAAATAGTCCCAGACAATATCCAAGAGATGTTGCTGCAAAGAAAAAGAAATAGTCTACAAACCTGATATTCATGCGATACTCAACGTCCGCATAATATCTGAATACTGTGATGATCATAAGAACAAGGACCAGGAGATACAAAAGCAGGCTTAGCTCTTTTAGCGCTATAAGCGCAATAAGAGTCACAGCAATGCTTATCCCGGAGACTATAAGAAGAAAAATATTATAGTCTCCATTCGACTGGGGCCTGTCTTTTTTTGCCACCATGCGTGAATAGCTGGCGGCAGTTCCGAAGCCTGATCCCATTATAGAAATAACAGAAATCAAATAAAGAACGGTGCCAAAAGCTTCCGCTCCCATCCCGGCATTGAGGCCGGGATAAAGCACAAGCTGAAGTACACCGTTATAAATGACCAGCGCAAGAACGCTGAATATGAAATCTTTTGAGGCTTTTAATGCCAGTTTTTTTCCAGCAGGATTACTCATTGTCAAGATTACCGTCTTTTTGCTTATCGTTTTCCTTATGTCGCTGAAGCATATTGAGCTGCATCTCAAACTCACGTCTGTTGTTGATCGCCATAGTGGACAGCACGACTCCGGCAAAGAAGCTTTGAACAGCAGCCATCATAACAAAGCAGCAGACTATCAGCGTTGGTATCTTGTAAACCAGATGCGTCTGCCAATAAGTAATAAGGATTGGTATAAAGAATGCAATTGATATAACAGCAAGCACCAGTGCGATCACAAAGAAAAACCAGAAGGGTCTGTAGCTTCTGTGAAGTCTCATGATCATACGAAGAACCTTAAAGCCATCAGCATAGGTATTGAGCTTACTTACTGAGCCTTCAGGCCTGTCTCTGTACTCTATAACAACGTTCTCAATCTGCATGTTGTTATAAACAGCATGGATTGTCATCTCAGTCTCAATCTCAAAGCCCTTGGATAACACAGGGAAGGTCTTTACAAACTCATAGCTGAAGGCACGAAAGCCTGTCATCACGTCCCTGATATTGCACTTAAAGAGTCTGTTTATTGCAGCTCTTACAAGATCATTTCCAAAGTTGTGGAAGGGCCTTTTATTCTCCTGATAATAAGTAGAGGAAAGTCTGTCTCCAACCACCATATCAGCATTGTGCTCAAGAACAAGCCTCACCATCTCGGGGGCTGATTCCATAGGGTATGTGTCATCTCCGTCAACCATGACATAAACAAGAGCATCAATCTCTCTGAACATGCGTCTTATTACATTGCCCTTGCCCTGCATGTATTCGTTGCGAACAACGGCGCCCTCAGCCTCTGCTATCTCTGCAGTCCTGTCCTTGGAGTTGTTATTATATACATACACAGTGGCTTCAGGTAATGCTTTCTTTGCATCCCTGATCACCTTTGCAATTGTCTTTTCTTCGTTATAGCATGGAATCAAAACAGCTATCTTATCCATGTAATTACCTCATATCTTTGGACTACTATACGTCCTAATAATTCTAAAACATTAGTTTTTATAAATCAAGCGAATATACGTATATGGTATAGGGAGAAGTCTCACTGCTGTAGCTGCCCACCTGCTTAAGCCCTGCTGCCTCAGCATTTGAGATATCAATTCTTGAAAAAACATAGCTGCAGTCAAGCGCAGAAAGAGCCTTAGCATCAATATAAATATCAGTATCCGTCACGCCCATCATACTCTTGGTTGCCATCACAATTGTGTCGTCCGTTCCGGAATACAGATAGCACCTTGCTCCCCATTCATCGAAGTAGATTCGGCTGTTTTCCTTTCGCTCAAGCGCAGGAGCAATTATCTTTCTGAAGGCCTCTTTATAATCCTGAGGATAGAATCCAAGATATCCATCCAAAGTATAAATACCATTATATTCAAGGATTGCCGGGTGCATTCCGTAGGCTACTGCCCACTGACCATCCTCATAGCCAATATCATTTTTTATCTCATCAAAAAGCTGCTCAGAATAGAACTCTTTGTAATTAAGATCATCATTGGTATTTCCAAAAAGCTCCGATCTTGCAGTGAAAAAAGCTGTGTTGTAGAGATCGTTGTACCTTGTTGGCGCCAAAAGCACCGCTGCCATGGCTGCAAATACAAGTAGATAAGAAAAGATCACACCTTTTTTGAAATCCCTTGATAGTCTGACTACCACAATGAAAAGCATGGCACACCACAAAAAGGGATTGAAGAAAATTGTCCTGTTATACTGCCAGCCCTTAAGCGGAGGAAGAACAATCTCCACCAGTCTGCTGACCGGTTCGCAGTAATACAGTCCATAAATAAGGCAGTCAAAAAGAAGCACTAAAACACAGAGATTGTATATGTCAGAGAAAATTCCCCTAACATTCTTTTTTACAATATAGCCCGCGTTAAGAAAAACAAAATAAAAGGCACATACAGGAAGAATTACAAATTTATGCACATCCTCCACATGCATCATACCATTTACCAGGACATCACGCATCTCCCTTAAGATGTCTCCGGCTCCCAGGTATGTCTGAACCATCGTATCTCTGATAGTCACGGTGTCTGAAAACAGCATCATGGAAAAAAGCCTGTATTCAAAAACGACACTGCCAACAGACATAAGGATCAGCGAAATAAAAAGCCCCAAAGAAAACTTTCTATCACGGATCCATAAAATGATGATTGCAAGGAATAAATATCCCAATATGAATATTCCGATATACGAAAAGTATGACAGGAAGGGATACAAAAAAATAAGCGCCTGCCACTTAAGCGAACCTTTTAAGTTCTCGGAATAATATACTTTCCTAAGAAGATATACTGCCAGCGGAATAGCAGAAAAAGGAATTCCAAAAGCAGGGAAAAGATTAAGGATACCATACAAAAGTCCAACCAAAGTAGCCAGACTCTGTGTGTGCTCATCCTTATCCTTCACCATATCAAGAAACAACAGCCTGCAGGATACTATAGCTATAATGACCTTGAGAATATATCCTGCGACGTAGGCTGCAAAGCTCGGTAAAAAAACATAGAGCAAAGAATAAAGAGACAGCTCACTTGGAAGAACATCTCTTGAAACACCGTTCAAAAACGGAGCCTGTGCCCCATGACTGAAGAATGTTCCTGTGTTTTTGAGCATTGCGAACTGTGCGACAAAAAGATCCAGATTATCCTGCACTGCAATATAACTGCGCTCACCAATTACACTGTAAAAGATGATAACAGCCAAAACAAAAACAATTGCAATTGTAGTTCCCAAATGCTTTCCAAGCTTCTTCATCACTTGATATTGTCGTCCTCGTTATTCTTGTTGCCAATCTTCATTCTCTCATGACCGCCGATCTTGTTTGCTGCATCCTGATCTCCTCTGAGGATGGCATTAACAAGCTGCATACGGAATCCGGCATCGATGAAATCGCAGTGCTTACAGAAAGGATATTCCTGTCTGCCTTCAGCAATCTTACGTCTTACCTCCTGGAATTTCTCACTTCCCCAGGCTTCCTTGAGGCTTACCTTGGTGAGATCGCCAAAGTCGGTTGTCTCAAAGTTATCACAGCAGCAAAGTCCCATTTTTCCGTTGGGCATGATCCACATATCTGTGAAAGGAAGAAGGCAGGTCTCCTTTATCACCTTTTCAGTTGCCTTCTTGTTAGGCGCGCTACCGGCTCTGTTGGTAAGAACCTCCTGAAGGTATCTCATCTGGATCTCAATATCAAGGTCCTTGAACTCCTCAGGGTGCTTCTTTACATAATCATAGATTTCCTGAATATTCTTATGAAGCTTCATCTCCATTGAGTAGTTGTTGATGATGAGCTGGTTTATGTATGGAGCAACCTCCTTGACCTTGTCAATTGTAAGGATAAGTCCGTTGGTAGACATGAAAATAAAGCTGTCAGGGAGCTTTTCTCTTGCATACTTATGTCTCTCAACAATCTTTGTATCAAGAAGTGGCTCGTTGTTTCCGTAAAGAGTAAGATGTCCCTTATAACCCCAGTCAGCCAGCTGGTCAATAATGCTCCTGTAAAGATCATCGTCAATCTTGGCAAGAGGTCTGCACTCAGCATGAACATTGGCTGTACAGAAAGCACAGGTTGAATTACATCTGTTGATGGTCTCGATGTTTACAACGTTAGGCATTGGAACTTCCTTGGAATTAAGGAAGTAGTCACAATAAGCCTTCTGTGATTTGCTTCTTGTCACAAACTGAAGCTTAAGATATGCATTGCTGGCAAGCATAGGAAAATGCTTCCTTGCAAACCATCCAAACTTTCCCATGAAACTGTTAATTCTGATTGGCATTTTAATATCTCCTATCGATTGATCTTTTTCATAATATTCTTCATTCCACAGGCCGCAAAAGGCAGCCAGTAAACATAATATCTCATTGCGTATCTGGAGGAGCCTTCCCAGAACTCATGGAAAACCATGCCTCCGAATATAAGCACCAGAATAAGCATCTCAGGAAGTGATATATCCTTCTTAAAGAGCCCTCCCAGCAGATAAACTGCTACGCACAGATAGCAGACTGTCATGAATACATTCATGACCTCAGAAAGAATAACTCTGCCCTGTCCAAAAACTATTGTCTTTGCAAACTCTGGCTGATTATCCACATGCCTGCTCACCAGATCCAGATTGTGCGTTGATATGCAGACCGGGTCAGCCCACTGTGATACAAACTTTCTCAAAAAGAATTTGGCAGCATACTTTGGATTTGAAACTAAGCCCTGAACGGATTCCTTGATATTCTCTATAGCGGCCTTTTTAGTTGCCTCTGAATCGTATCCGTTATCTCCAAAAACCTTATAATTATATCCGTTATACCAGCCATCTTCAAGTTCGCTTTCCTGAAGTCCCATTGCTATGTGGGATACGGAAGGACTGCCGGAAGGAATTTCTTCAAGTCCCGTGAGCTTTATATAGTAATTATCAACGCCTGCCTTTGCAGCAAAAACTGCCGCTACCAAAAAGGCAGAAAGGACGATTGCCTTAAGCGCGCTGTTTTTATCAGTAATATCTAGAAGCAGGATAAGCACCAGAGCGATCAGTGCTATCTCACAGTTTGTCTTTATCACAACTGCAGCTGCTATGGAAAGCCCGCTTCCAAGCGCATATAGTATTTTTCTCCTCTTAAGATACAGTATCATCAGATACAGTGCGAGGGTCTGGGGAGCCATACTGAGTATATCCCCGTAAATATACGCCACATAATTGTAAAAGAATAGTATCCCGAAGGATAAAAGAGCCATTATTCCGCAGATCTCTCTGTCTCCGAAAAGCTCATAGGTGATCTGATACAGCAAAAACACTGTAAAAAGTATAACCAGTAGCTGGGCGATGTCCCAGGCAAAATAGTTAGACGGGCCAAAAAATCTGTACATCATCTGGCCAAAGAGCACATAGCCTAGCTGAAAAGGCCAGATATAAAGATATCCGCCTTTTTCTGTAAGGGACGAGTAGTCTCCCTCCATAAAGGCATTTATAGCCTGATCGATCAGCATCGAATCATTGACTGCCCGTGGTTTTATAAGAAGTATGAGCATCAGGCAGTACAAAAGACAAAACACCAGCGAACTGATCAGCAGCTTCTTTTTACTGTCATTTACAAGTCCTTTCCTGTAGAGGATTGCAAACAAAACTAAAACCGCCGCAGAAAGCCCTAAAAGAAGTGGAATATTTTCCTGCCCGAAAACAGGCCTGTCTACATCACTGCCCATGTCGTAATAGATTGTTGTAAGAACGCTCTCAACAAGGACAATAATCGCTGCTATCAGAAGGCAGAAGGTGACTATATGATTAAAAACTCTCTTAAGCTTCAATTCTTCTGTCTCCTCCAGCAAGAAGTCTGACTATATCCGCTGTGGTAATAAGATATGCTGCAGTGTATGCCACAGATATAACAGGCATGCCAAATGCCTTGGCTCCAAAAAGCACAATGGCATAAACAGCAAGTGAGCACAGGTTTGCCATGAACATAGGACAAAGTATCCTGTTTCTTATCACAATGGAAAAAGGTGTCAGCATTATCAGCATCGCGTAGTCATAGCGCTCATGCATTCCGGGAAGTATCATGAGGCAGGTCCAGCTTATCCAGATGAAAAGATACACGATCATGCTCTCATCTATTCTGTCCCTGTGCTTATAACAAAAATGAAGTATCAGTACCAGAACTACGCAAAGAAGCAGGATTGCAGGCACCTTCAGCAGCTTGTCATAGTCATCAAGTCCAAGATTATAGAGATTTGGAAAATATGAGACCATTCCATATCCCTCTGAGGATATCTCTCCTGTCTGATAAAAATATGAGAGATACGTAGCGCGAAGTCCATGCCCCGCTATAACCTCCGGAAGCCCTGCAACCAGATACACAACCGGTATCCAGAGGAATTCAAGAATACTAAAGCCCTTATCCTTCTCATCTCCTGTCGCCCCGGCAAAATATAAAACCACAAATACCGGAAGGAATATCACAGCCTGCAGTTTAAAGGCGAAGGATACACTAAACCAGATAAGGCTTCTTCTGTAATTACTTCGAATAAGCTCATAAAGCGATATCACAAGAAAACATGTGTAAACAGAATCCACCTGTTTCCAGAGGCTTCCATTGAATACCACAAAGGGAAGAAACAGTGTTACAAGTCCGGCAAAAGCTGACGGAATCTTCGACTTTGTGAGATAGAAAAATATCTTATAAATAAAAAATGCAGAAATCAGCTCACAGATAAAAGGAACGATGCTAAGCATCACCCAGGGTTCAAAAGGAAGATAGGAGCACAGGGCATACAAAACATTAAAGGGTACGTAGTAATCCCCCGGAGCTGTTTCAAGTCCCTTAAGTCCTCCATTTTCCCGGTAAAAATCAACCCAGGCCTTATAGTAAGTGTTGTAATCCGGGGACAAATCAGTGTCAGGCGCCAGAAAGATCCTTATGGCGAGCGCTGCAAGGAGAACTGCGAAAAGGCAGATTTCAAATAAATATTTGCTTATGAAATTTTGTAAAAATCTGTCTATTGCGAGTTCCTTTTTCATCCCCACCTCGAATTATTTAAAGCTGTTAATGCACTCTATAACTCTGTCCTGTTCCTCCTTGTACATTCCTGTGTACAAAGGAAGTGAGATAACCTCATTTGCGTACTGCTCAGTTATAGGAAGGCTTCCTTCCTTAATTCCCAGATATCCATAGGCCTCTGAAAGATGAGGTGGAATAGGATAATGGATAATAGTAGTAATACCATTGTCCTCAAGGTACTGCTTGAATTCATCCCTTCTCCCGGGAACGCGAAGAACATACTGATGCCATACGCTTGTAGAATCAGCTGCAACCTCAGGCTTTATAACAAGGCTGTTGTCTATTCCCTTGTCGTAGTAAGCAGCCAGCTCTTCTCTCTCTTTTGTGATCTCAGCCATGTGTGTAAGCTTTACTCGAAGGAGTCCTGCCTGAAGCTCGTCAAGTCTTGAGTTTGCGCCGACCACCATGTTGTAGTAGCGCTTCTCGCTGCCGTAGTTTCTGTAAATCTTCATCAGGCGGGCAAGCTCAGGATCATTGGTTGTAACTGCGCCTGCATCTCCGAAAGCACCCATGTTCTTTGAAGGATAGAAGGAAAAGCAGCCGAAGTCGCCGAAGCTTCCTGTCATTTTGCCCTTATAATATGCACCGTGTGACTGAGCACAGTCCTCAACAAGTCTAAGATTATACTTCTTGCAGAGTGCCTGAATCTTATCCATATTGGCAGCCTGTCCGTAGAGATGAACCACAAGAATAGCTTTGGTCTTATCTGTGATCTTCTCTTCAATTTTATCCGCGTCAATCTGATAGTACTTATCAGGCTCAACAATAACAGGAGTTGCACCGTTTATAGTGATTCCCATAACGCTGGCGATGTAGGTGTTACCCTGAACAATGACCTCATCTCCTTCTCCGATTCCGAGAACCTTAAAAGCAAGCCAGAGAGCGTCGAGTCCGCTGGCAAGTCCAACTGCGTAATCAGTGCCGACGTAGGAAGCAAATTCCTTTTCAAATTCCTCATCTTCCTTGCCAAGGATGTACCATCCGCTTCGAAGCACTGAAAGTGCCTTCTCCTCGTACTCCTTCTGATATCTCTCAAATCCGCGGTCCATACGGCTCTGCATTATTTTATCCATAGCATTCACTCCTTTGTTTCTTCCTTGTCATCCTGTCTCTTCACTTCATCAATAATAAATGGCGGCCTGTTTCTTGCTTCCTCAAGGGCGCGCCAGATATACTCGCCCAGAATGGAAAGCATGATAAACAGCATTCCAAAGCCAAACAACAGGATACACATAATTGAAGCGTAACCCATGATAGGTGTTCCAACTACTATCTTCTCTCTTATTACCAGGATGATCCCGATAAGAGACAGAAGTGCAAAAACAGTTCCCATTGAAGCCATGAAGCGTATAGGGAAATAGGTAAAGCTCATCATTGAGTCAACAACCAGCTTGACCTTCTTAGCCAGCGTCCATCTGGATTTGCCAACCTCTCTGTCCTTTCTGTGGAAGTAGATCTTCTCAGTCTTAAAGCCTACCCACATTACCTGAAGGGTCAGAGAAGAGTTCTTCTCATCCATCATCTGAAGAACCTTGATTACCTGTCTGTCAACCAGGTAGCAGTCGCAGCCGCCCTGTGGCATATCCTTGTTGATAGTCTTTCGAACCAGCCAGTAGTAGCAGCCGGCGAAAAACTTCTTTACCGGGTTCTCATCTCTTGATTCTCTGATTGCAAGGACAACCTTGTTGCCCCTCTTCCAGCTCTCGTACATCTCCAGGATAAGAGTTGAATCCTCCTGAAGATCTGCCTGCTTTGTCACAGCGCAGTCACCGGTGCAGACTGAAAGTCCTGCCAGAAGAGCTGCATGCTCACCAAAGTTCCTTGAAAGCTTTGTGCAAACTACATTTTTATCCATGGAAGCAATCTTCTGAATTATCTCCCAGGAGTTGTCTCCTGAGCCGTCATCCACAAAGACCAGCTCATAGTCGCCGATCTTTCCCAGGATCTTTTCCTTCATATCTGCATAGAGAAGTTCCAGTGTATCAGAGTTGTAATACACAGGAATAATTATCGAAATCTTACTCATTTTATCAGCCCTTAATCTCCTTTATAAACGCATCGTAGTCACGGATGTACTCATTCTCAATATAGTGCTCGCTTGCAAGAACAAGGAGAACAGAGTCAGGGGAAAAATCATACATTTCCTTCCAGACCATAGGTCCAAGGTAAAGCCCCATTCTGGGCTTATCAAGAACGATGATCTCCTTCTTTTCTCCGTCATCAACCAGCACCTTGCTGCTGCCACTGACATTTATAAGCACAAACTTGGTGTATCTGTTGGCATGATTGCCCCTCTTGATATCAGGGTCTGAGCCGTACATATAAAAAACTCTTCTGATGTCGAAAGGAATATCAAAGCCGGAGCCTTCAGCAACCACGAGGTTTCCTCTCTCATCGCCGTACTCCTTAAACTCGATCACACTGTACTTGCAGTTATCAAATCTTCCCATAAATTAACTCCTATTTTATCTGACCAGCTTCACAGCTGTTTTTCCATAATAATCAGCAACAGCCTTATTCGTCCAGTCGTTTGTATCCTCGGAAATATCACCGAAGAAAAGAAGCTCAGGTTTAACCTGATGTTCCATAAGCTCAGCTGTATCAGCTTCGCTGCTTTTTAATATCTCCAGCCTTTGTCTGTTTTCCGCTGCGTATTCAGCTGCCCTGCCGGAAATAATATCCCCTGCGGCAGAGGCTGAAGTAATATATGCCCTGTCTACATAAATCGAAAGAAGTAGTCCCACTGCCAGAACTGCAAACAAAGAAAGTACTGCTCCTCCTGCAGCCGCGGTAAGGCTCTGAGCCTCCTCATATACAGGGTTTACTATCTGTCTGAGCCACACGCAGTTGTAAAAAACAATAAGCGCCATCATAAGCATAAACTGCATCCATATGATAGCTGTCATTCTGCCTGCTTCAAAGCTTCCTGTCGCATAAAGCGGAGGAACAATGTTTACTGCCACCATCAGAAAGCAAAATATCGAAAACAAAAATGGATGCTCAAAACGTAGTTTTACAGCACCTGCGATGCTATAGGATATGACTGCGATAATAAGAAGAAGCACCACAACCTCCCAGCGCATCCACCGGTTTATGCAAATATCAAAGACATGATAAACAGACCTTACTATTGCAACCACCGGATTAAGTGAATCAAGGGCTTGGCCCCTGACCTTATTCCCCGGAGCTGCTGCAGAGACCAGAAGTCCTGCGATATTAAAAATAGCCGGAGCTGCCAAAATGAAGCTTACTCCTTTTTTGGTCATCTTCTTAACTACCCGGATGAGCAGGATACAGAAGGAAACCACAGCCAGAGAAAGGGCTGTCATATAATTGGCTCCGCCAAGTAAAAATCCAAGAATGCAGGCAAAAACAAGAAGTACCTTGTTTTCTGAAAGTTCAAGTCTTATGAGAAGTCCAAGCCACAAAAGTCCCAGGCCAAACATAAAACTATAATTGATGCTGCCACTGTACCAATAAAAGCCTTCATTTCTTGCTGTTCCAAAGGGCATGCTCTCTATCATCGCTAAAAGCGTAAGAACCCACAAAGCTCTCGATACGTGCTTTGAAAGGCCAAGCTTTTTTACAAGAGCTGCATCAAAGAAAACGTAAGAGCCTGCTGTCACCATTAAAAGAACAATGAGCGAAGTCAGGAAGTACAGTCTCTCATTGAAGATTGATGGACACATGGCCGTAAGCGCTGCGGAAAAGAAATAGCCCGTCCAGTTCATGTAATACCAAAAGCCCATATAAACAGCATATCCAAGAGTTACAAAGACATTTCCCGTCTGCATGTATTTCTCATGTGTTTCAAAAGCCATAGAGAAGTCGTCAGCGCTTGGAAAATTGTAAAAGCCTATCACAATAAGTGGTATCAGAGCTGCAGCAAGAATCACCAAAAGTATAATGCTAAGGCTCTTATAGCTTATGCATTTTTTGTCTAAAGATGCGGGCTTAGCCATAATACTCCTTGTACCAGGTAGCAAATCTCCGAAGGCCCGTCCGCAGATCAGTGTCAGGCTTAAAACCAAAGTCCTCGTTTAGAGCTGTTACATCTGCGTAGGTTATCTCCACATCGCCGGGCTGCATGGGAACCAGTTCCTTGTGAGCTTCAAAATCATAATCATCCGGAAGAACCCCTGCTCTTATCAGCTCCTGCTGAAGAATATCAACAAAATCCAGAAGATTTACCGGATCGTTATTTCCAATATTGTATACGTTGTATTTAACCCCGTTTTCATTTTCATCAGGAGATTTCTGCATTACATTGATAACCCCCTCAACTATGTCATCCACATAGGTAAAGTCTCTCTTGCAGTTACCATAGTTGAAGATTTTAATGGTCTCACCCTTTACAAGCTTGTTGGTAAAGCCAAAGTATGCCATATCAGGACGTCCGGCAGGTCCGTAAACTGTAAAGAATCTAAGACCTGTGGAAGGAATCTTATAGAGCTTTGAATAAGCATGTGCAAAAAGCTCGTTGGACTTCTTTGTTGCAGCATACAGAGAAACAGGATTGTCCACCTTATCCTCTACGCTGTAGGGTATCTTCTTGTTGCTGCCATATACGCTGGAGCTTGAAGCATAAACAAGATGAAGAACTCCCTCGTAGCCATCTGTCTTTTTGTCCTCATCATAGGAATGTCTGCAGGCCTCAAGAATATTGTAAAAGCCCAGCATGTTTGCCTCTATATAAGCATCCGGATTCTCTATGGAGTAGCGAACTCCTGCCTGGGCTGCAAGGTTCACAACCACCTCAGGTTTGAAGTCGTCAAAAATCTTATCGATAGCTGCCTTATTGGCGATGCTGTCTCTGATAAGCTCAAATCTTCCTGCGGAAACCTTGTTGATCTCCTCAAGTCTGTTCTCCTTGATACCAACATCATAATAGTCATTCATATTGTCGATACCAAGTATCTTTATATCGTCGTATCTCTTAAGAAGCTCCTTTGCCAGGTTTGAGCCGATAAAACCTGCTGCTCCTGTAAGAAAGATTCTTTTTCCTGTAAGATTAATGTTTTTTGTAAGCATGCTTTGTCCTTTACTTTGCGCCACGGCCAAAGAGCACAACTCCAACCGTCATTGCAAGTATCTTGAAGTCCTCGGTAAGACTCCAGTTGTCAATATATTTAAGATCCAGCTTAACCACCTCGTCGAAGTCCTCGATGTCACTTCTTCCGCTGATCTGCCACAGTCCGGTAAGACCGGGAGTCATGGAAAGCCTTCTTCTGTAATGCTCGTTGTACTGCTGGAACTCAGCCTCTGTAGGTGGTCTGGTTCCCACAAGGCTCATATCGCCCTTAAGAACATTTAAGAACTGAGGGAACTCGTCAAGACTTGTCTTTCTGATAAATGCTCCCACCTTGGTAACTCTTGGGTCATTTTCCATCTTGAACATAAGGCCCTTCATCTCGTTCTGGTCCTCAAGCTCCTTCTTGCGCTCCTCAGCATCCACGTACATGGATCTGAACTTGTAAATCTTAAAACGTCTACCGTTCTTTCCAATACGTACCTGTGAAAAGAATACAGGACCGGGAGAATCCAGCTTGATGGCAGGAGCCAGGAAAATTGTGATGATTCCTGTGAGGATAAGTCCTACAAAACCGCCAATTATATCGATGATCCTCTTTATGAAAAGTCTCTTATAGCTGCTGCGGAACATGGAATAGCTGATAACCGTGTAGTCCATGAAATCTCCGACAGCTGTAACTGCCATGCCAACATTGGGAAGCTCAAGGTTGTAGTGAGTAGTGATTCCCATTTCCTCAAAACCAAGGATGATATCCTGCATCTTATTCTGTGGAATATTGGGTGTATTTATAAATACCTCATCAAAAGGATCAGTGATAAGTCTGCCGGTCAGATTATTGATTCCGGTGTGGATATGAACTCCCTCGACATACCATTCAGAGTCTGACTTCTTAGCCTTTTGCTCTCCGTCTGTTTCCTCTGTGTCCACATAGTAAGCTCTGACAACCTTGTAGCCAAGCTTCTCGCTCTTTTTGACAAGGTCCTTTACTGTCTGTTCAACAAGATTCTTCTCTGCGACGACCACAACTCTGGTAACCTTGGAGTCCTTGGTTATATGATTTCGCAGCACATTTTTGAAAAGGATCCTGGCTAAATAAGTCAGCACTATGTCCATCCAGATGAAATTTCCTATAACAATTCTGGAAAGAATATTGCTCCAGTTCAGGAAATAAACAGCAACCATGGAAACCAGGATCATGATTCCCACAAACTTCACAACGCTGGCAAATTCCATGATATAGCCCCTTGTTATGAAGTCCCTGTTCCAGTCCGCTAAAAATGTGTAGACAGCACAAAATAGGAGAAATACAAGACATACCATATAATGGAGTGTCTTATCTCCCCAATCGTTATTGTTTCTGTAGCGCAGCCAAGTAGCAAAACAATACGTAACCACTATGCAGATCATGTCCAAGATCCATAGACCATAGGTCTGCAATACTTTGTTTTTCTGATTCATTACTTGTTCCTTCGTTTTAAATTATCCCAAATAGTATAGCACATCACATATAATGCCGCCACTATTACGAAACACCACACTCCTGTGCTGACTACGCGCTTTTCATACTCCATAGAAGCTATCTGCGCATCGTACCTGTACATCGGAAGTTCCTCTCCCGCATATCCGATGACAATGTTACCTTCAGCCTTCAGACTCTCTATCTCATCAGGAGAAAAATACAGCTCTTCCATGTCAAAGCTCTTGCCGGTCTCATCCTGCTGCCTGTTTCCGTAAAGCGCGGAGGGCTCTCCGGTCAGTGCCAGATAGACAAAAGCTCCTGCAACGCCCATTGCAATTCCAAGCGCAAGGCTCCTTGTTATTACCTTTGCAGTAAGCACAGTTTTGGCAAAAACTCTGTCATTCTCCGAGCCATCATCTGTAGTCTGTGTATTGTCTGCAGCTTTTTCCGCCAGAACCTCATAAAGAATCGCGCCCATAAAAACGTACACAAAGTTCTTAAAGCCCAGATTGTAAAGAAGCGGCTCCCAGATTCCAAGACACAGCATAGCAAGCAGAACAGCCAGCTCCTGCATCCTGTTTTTCTTTAAGGAAGCATAGATAAAAAGCATTGTTATAACGCTCACCACGCAAAAGGCCGTAAGGCCAAGCTGCAAAAACAGATAGAGCTGAGCCATGTCGAGGCCATAGGTCATGTACCTTGGCTTTGGATTGTTAAGCCTTATGCCAAACAGTGACAGGCTGTTGTTGCTCCAAAAATATCTGGCAATGGTAAACCTGGTTGTAAAGATCTTGTTGTCAACTGCTTCAAAGATACTCTTCGGAAGCAGGAATGGCCCTGCAATAGAAATAAAACACACAGCAGGAAATGCTGCATAGCAAACAATTTTTTCTAAATTTCCGGGAGTTTTTCTTACGTAAAACCATATATTTATTAGAAGATACACAGTACAGGTCAGAATTCCCGTCCTGCTTCCCGAATACATAAATACATAATAGTTAAAGCCAAAAGTAATTACTGAGAAGGTAAGAACCAGTTTTATATTGTCCCTCGCCACATACTTTGTTATGAAGAACATAACAAGCATGCTCAGCATCAGAACATTCATGTGAAGTGTGTTGGGATGAGCATAGCCAAGGGCATGTCTGAACATAAGTCCTGCCCCTTCCCTGACCTGTGGATAATAAACTTCCGGGAGAATTCCGAATACTCCAAGAACTATCTTCCCGAGAATGAAGACTCCGGAGACAATTATCCCCACTGAAATGACTTTTTTTACCGAGACCATCTTCATTCCAAGCAGCATTGTAAAACAGACCAGCAGTCCCTTTTCACCGGTATGAAGATACACGACGCCGGCAAGCGCAAGCAAAAGAAATGCAATGATATATTCCCTGATCGTATGACAGGTCACAACCATTTTTACTGCAAAAAGCATCATTCCAAGGACCAGAAGGATATTATAGATTGTCATACCCTCATAAAGTCCCGCTGCTCTTGCACCTATCATAACAGCAAAATAGAGAAGGTATATCCCTTCTCCTATTTTTGCCCGTTTACTTATATTATCCTTCGCAAAGAAATTCATATCAGTCTCCGAAAGTGATCCGTATTATTTTTTGAGTCCGTCATTTGCAACTGCGCACATATCGCAGGTACTGCACTTATCAAGTTCCTCCTTGGTGACCTTGCCGTCCCTCAGATCTCTTACGGCCTTTATCTCATACATTGAGTAGGGCTTTTTGACAAAGAAGGATTTGATCTTGTGTCTTAAAACCCAAAAAGCAGGAACCCAGATATACTTGTGCATTGCAGGTGAAACCGATCCGATCATCCAGCAGTCTCTGTCGCAGTGGCGAACCTTCTTTCTCACCACCTCAGCCTGCTCTGAATTCCAAAGCTCATCCCAGCTCTGCTCATTTAAGTTCCCCATGACCTCCTTATCCTTGGTTCCGTTACAAGGCATTACATCGCCGTAAGGATCGATAAAGAAGGTATCAAAGCTCATATCGCAGGGAAGAAGTCTCTTCTGTCCGTAAATATAATTGATAAGACCATGGTTGAAATATGCTCTGAACCACTTCTTAGGGCTGTTTGACTTAATGAGCATATTAACAAGGTCCTCAAAGTGCTGAGCAACCATCGGTCTGTCATGAATGATGTTCTTGGCCTCAACAAAGTAGAAGCTGTTGTGAAGAGAGGCTGTAGCAAACTCCATGTCCAGCTCATCCGAAAGCTTGTAGAGTTCGCAAAGATCGGGAGCGTTTCTATCCTGAACTGTCATTCCAAAACCGACGTCCTTAAGTCCCATTTCCCTGAGCTTCTTAAGAGTTGTATATCCCTTGTTGAAGCCATCGGGTAATCCTCTGATCTCATTGTTGGTCTGCTCAAGTCCCTCGATAGAAATTCTGATTCCGACATCCGGGAATTCCTTGCAGAGCTCGATGATCTTGTCTGTAAAAAATCCGTTAGTTGAGATAACGATTCTGTCGCTCTTTTTCCGAAGCTCTCTTACGATATCTCTGATATCCTCTCTGATGAAAGGCTCTCCGCCGGTGATGTTTGTGAAATACATAGGCGGAAGCTTCTTGATGGTTTCAATTGAAATTTCATCCTTGGGATCTGATGGCGCTTTGTATCTGTTGCACATTGTGCAGCGCGCATTACATCTATATGTTACGATAACTGTTCCGTTTAGTTTCTTAGGCATTTTTGTTCTCCTGACCCTAACTTATGATAACCATTTACACATTATACCCTAGTAGATGCCTACTATCAAATGAAAAAGAAAAAGCGGAAAAATGCCATTCTTCACATTTTTCCGCCTTATTAACTGTAATTAGAAGATACGTCTTACTGCAAGTATCTTTCTGTAGCCTGCATCTGAAACCTTGATTCCGGTCTTTGCTGTGGAAGCGTGTACGATCTGTCCGTTTCCGATATAGATAGCAACGTGACCTGAGTAGCAGATGATATCACCGGGCTGTGCATTTGCAATGCCATCTACGGCTGCACCAACGCTTCTGTCTCCACCGGATGAATGAGGAAGACTTACACCGAAGTTGCTGTAAACACTCATTACGAATCCTGAGCAGTCAGCTCCGTTTGTAAGACTGGTTCCACCATATACATAAGGGTTACCGACAAACTGAAGAGCAAACTGTGCAACAGCAGAACCGATAGAACTTGTAGCTGTTGTATATGAGCTTGCTGCGTTGTAGCTTGAGCTTGAAGACTTGCTGGAAGTTCCTGACTTAGCAGCCTTCTGAGCTGCCTCTCTTGCTGCTCTTTCCTTAGCAAGACGAGCTTCCTCTTCTTCCTTGGACTCAGCCTCTACAAACTCAGTGGAAAGTGTAACGTAATCAGTTGATACGAAACCTTCACCTTCCTCGATACTAACCTTAACCCAACCTTCCAGCTCTTCTACTACGACGAGTTCGTCATCGATAGGAACAAGACCAAGAACTGTCTCATCAAGTCCGGGGCCACTTCTTACCTTAAGAGTTGTGGTTGTTACTGTAGCGATTCTGGTTCCTACTTCCTTGGCGAGATCAACAGCATCATCACCTGTTACGCAATACTCGCCCTTTACATAACCTTCCACGGAACCTGACTTTATCTTGTACCAGCCGTCGGTCTCCTCGATGAAGGTACCAACTGACTTGTCGTAAAGCTTACCAAGGATCTGGCCGTCCTGCTCACTTGGAAGATCTCTTACGTTAACGTAATCGTGAACCTGAGCAATTACCAGAGCCTTGAAACGCTCCTCTTCAGGATCAACGTTTTCTGCTGCAGCCTCTGCATTCTTAGCTGACTTCTTTATGATAGCACCTGTAGCATTCTGGATATCTGCAAGAACACTGTTTGTAACTGATGAAGCATTAGGTGTTACATCCTTGATTGTATCGGATGAAGCAATTGCCTCTGATGAAGCCTTGCTTGCTCCTGTCTCTGTCTTGCCATCCTCTTCAACAGACTGCTGAAGACCTGAAACAGAAACCTGATTGCTTCCTATAGCATATGTGATGCCTGCCTGAGGCATTACGCTCGTTACCTTGTTATTTGATGCAGCAAGTGCATTTATACTGTAGCCTGAAAAAGTTACCGCAGCTGTTAAAGCCATTGACACCAGCTGCACTCTCGCTTTTCTCAAAACTGACCTCCTAAAATGTTACGAAATTTGTTACATCTTAAAAAAATATAAACTAATAATAAAATTTTGTCAACCCGGAAGAATTTCAAGATGTAACGAAATAACAATTTTATTTCATTTGCCTATTAGGAAGTCCTGTACCGAAGTTACAGCGTTAGCACCGTCCGCAACAGCAGTAACTATCTGGCG
>JAEEGL016685540.1_pt1 | contig 26077 bp, 17 predicted proteins | sample 9134231 | NCBI WGS metagenome assembly JAEEGL01 (sample SAMN16246548, study PRJNA631951) | gut metagenome | biome: gut microbiome; feature: rumen; material: fiber-attached | host: Bos | place: Iran: Karaj | collected 2018-10
AAGATCGTGATCAAGGCCGCGAAGCTCAGAGCCGAGGGCAGAAAGCTCGACAGCGTCATAGCGGATCTCGCGGAGCCGCTGGAGGCGAAGGAGGCGCGCTGCCCTATAACGTGCGCCGATTTCGGACCTGTTGGCGACGGCCTGCTCGCGGAGCTTTCGGCGGTCGTCGAAGCGGGCGGCATACCGGGCGCGAGCCTTGTGAAGCCTAATTACGAGGGCGTGCGCGTGTCGTTCGACGCGGAGCACGGCGCGGGCTGGTGCCTCGTGCGCAAGTCGCTGCACGATCCGCTCATTCCGATAAACCTCGAATCGACCGAAGAAGGCGGCGTCGCGAAGATCGCGGCCGCGATAAGACCGATACTCGAAAAATATAAAGATCTGGACATCTCGGCGCTGTAGAGCGCGCTGCAGACCGCGCCGGCGGCCGCGAGCGGAAGGCCCGCGCCGCGGCAAGGATGTCCGAGTATTTGATAATGGATATAGTACAGTTTTTTTCAGACACGGTAACAAAGAATTATAAGGACCGCCCCGCGTTTACGCGGGGCTTCATTAAGACGGGCTACGGCGTGCAGCAGCTGCTGTTCGACAAAAAGCCGGACAAGCGCCTTACGCCTTCCCAGAGGTATCTCACGAGCAAGAGCATGTACTACACGCGCATGCCGCTCGCGCATCCGGACAGGAGCGCGCTCGTGAACGTGTTCACGCCGGGCGAGATGCTACAGGCCGCGGGCATATTCCCGCAGTGCGCGGAGGGCTACTCGTCGTACCTTTCCGGCGGGCGGTGCGAAAAGCCGTTCATGGAGCACGCTGAGATGCTGGGCGTCGCGGACACGTACTGCTCCTACCACAAGGGCATAATCGGCGCCGTGAGCACCGGGATCCTGCCGAAGCCGCGCTTCATGGTCACGACGACCACGGCGTGCGACGCGAACGTGCTCACGTTCAAATACCTGAGCGAATCGATGGGAGTGCCCCTCTTCGTGATCGACGTGCCGTATAACGACTCGGAGAGCGCGCGGGAGTACGTAAAGTCGCAGCTCCTGAGCCTCAGGGATTTCATATCGGAGCATACGGGCCGGCCGTTCGACGAGGCGGCGCTTTCGTCGTGCCTCGAAAAGACCGCGAAGACGCTCGATTACTACGACGGATTCCTCTCGGAGCTCGTGACGAAGTTCTACCCGAACATGCTGACGCTCGAGATGTACAAGATGCTGATGCTGCACATACTCATGGGCTCCGACGAGTCGCTTGAATTCTTCAGGATGCAGTACGAGGAGATCCGCGCCATGGACGTGAAGGCGCCGAAGAACCGCGTGCTGTGGTGCCACGTGATCCCGTATTACGTGCAGTGCCTCAGGGACACGTTCGACCTGAAGGAGGATATCCAGCTGCTCGCGGCGGATATGAACTTCGATTTCATGGAAAGACCGGACCCTTCGGATCCGTACGGATATATGGCGAAGAGGCTTCTGCGCTCGTCGCTGAACGGCGATTTTTCGAGGCGCGCGGGGGCGTTCACCGACATGGCCGACAGGCTCGGGGCGAACGCGGCGATACTGTTCGCGCACTGGGGCTGCAAGGAGACGGCCGGAGGCGTGTTCGCGCTCAGAAACAGGCTGGTGGAGCGCGGCATAAGGACGCTCGTTCTGGACGGCGACGCCTGCGACAGGCGGAACCACACGGAGCAGCAGATGCGCACGCGTCTGGAGGCGTTCACTGAGATGCTGGAGGGTGAAGTATGATAGCGTATTTCTGCAGATACGCGCCTGTCGAGCTTTTTGAGGCGATGGGCGCCGGGCCGTACTGCGCGCTCGGGAAGGAACTCGAGGGCTGCGCGTGCGCCGATGAACTTCACAGGAACCTCTGCTCGTTCGCGAGATCTGTCGCGGCCGAGCTCTACGATAACGGGCCGATGGACGTGTTCGGCGTGAACTGCTGCGACTCGCTCAAGCGCGTGTGCGATGAGGGCGGCGGAGGCCGGTTCGGCTACAGGTTCATGGCCGATCTGCCTAAGGTGCAGGGAAAGCACGCGTCCGGATTGTATGCCGCTGAACTGAAGAGGTTTGTATATGAGTATTCCGAACACTCCGGAAAACCGGGCGACAGTGTATATCAGGATACCTGCGCGCGGCTGGCGGAGATAATACGCAGATTGGTCGCGGATCGCGGGGCCGGCACGGACGCTTCGGTGACCGACGTTCCGCACATCGCTATAATCGGCGGCAAGATTAAGCAGGAGCTGTACGATCTCGCGGCGGACATGTCGTCGCTTCCGGTGGCGGACCATACGTGCCGGGTCAAGGAGCGCGTGTGGACGGCCGAAGACGCGAAGAACGCTTCGGACGCGCTGAGGCCGGCCGGGGAAGCCGGACGGGACGCCGACGGCGGCGCGGACGGAACCGCGCCGATATCCGCGGAGGGCGCCGACAGGCTGATGGAGTGGTACGCGGGCAGGCTGCTCGCCCAGACGCCTTGCATGCGGATGCTGGACACGTCGGGACGCGCGGAGTACATAAACGAAAACACGGTCGGAATCATATATCACACGGTAAAGTTCTGCGATTTCTACGGGTTCGAATACGCCCGGCTGCGCGAGAAGGCGGGCGTACCGCTTCTGAAGATCGAGTCGGATTATACGGCGGGGGCCGCGGAGCAGCTGTCGACGAGGATCGAGGCGTTTCTGGAGAGCCTCGGCGCGCGGCGCCGGGAGAGCGGCGGAGGGCGCGTGAGAAGCGAAAACGGCGGCGCGGAGCGCGGGAGCGCGGGCTGCGGAGCGGCGGAGAATACTGACGGAGAGAATAGAATGGGATTATACCTCGGACTGGACAGCGGATCGACTTCGGTCAACGCCGTAGTCATGGACGCTGAAAGAAATATAGTTGCGGCGGCGATGACGCGCACGGGCGCGAGAGCCGAAGAGAGCGCGAACGCGGTGGTCGCGGAAGTGCTGAAGAAAGCGGGCGTTTCCGAAAAGGACATCGCGGCTGCCGTTACAACGGGTTACGGAAGGCGGACCGTCATTCCGGACGCCGACATCGTCAACATGCGGAGCGTGACCGAGATAACGTGCCACGCGCGCGGAGCGCATTACCTCGCCCCTGAGACGCGGACCGTGATCGATATCGGCGGTCAGGACAGCAAGGTTATCCGCATCGACGAAAACGGCAGCGTGGTCGATTTCGCGATGAACGACAAATGCGCGGCCGGCACCGGAAAATTCCTGGAGCTCATGGCGAGGACCATGGAGATCGATCTGGCCGAATTCGCGACGCTCGGCCTGGAAAGCACCGAAGAGCTCACGATGTCGAGCATGTGCACCGTCTTCGCGGAATCCGAAGTCATAGGTCTGATCGCGAACAACAAGGACAAGCGCGACATAATCAACGCCATAAACAACGCGATAACCTCGAGGCTTACGGGCATGGTGAACAGGCTCCACGGCGTTCCGGACTTTTTCCTCTCCGGCGGAGTATCGCGCAACGAGGGCGTTCGGAAGACTCTCGAAAAGCGCCTCAACGCGGACATAAAGGTCAGCGAGTATTCGCAGTACTGCGGCGCCATCGGCGCGGCGCTTATCGCGATGGAGAACTGACGCGGAAACGGCATTTCCCGGCAGGGCTGAAAAGCCCCGCCGGTTTTTTATTGCGCGGACGCAAAAAGTTGACAAAAAACAACAATCTTTTGTATAATCGGCCTGTAATACACTATCGGTTTTCGGAGGCGAAGCGATGGACAAATATGACAGGATTACGAAAATACTTGCCACAATCGTTATCATAACGGGGTTTTCTATAAATTACACGGTCATGACCGGCCCTTCGCCGGTCCTCTCGTTCATAGGGCAGGAGTTCGACCTGTTTGAGAACAACACGGCGCTGATGCTGGTCGTATCGGTCGTATATCCGGTGTGCGCGGCGGTCGCGATGATCGCCGGAATGATCATGCCGAAGGTGGGCCTGAAGCGCATGTTCCAGGCGGCGCTCGCGTCGTTCGTTCTCTGCGGCATACTGATGCTGTTCTTCACGTCCTATCCGGGGATCATTTTCTGCAGAGTCATCTACGCGATCGGCTTCGGCATCGCGGTACCGTTCATGGGCGCGGCGACGATGAATTACTATTCGCCGAAGCAGCGCGAGGCCATGGACACCGTAAACGGGCTGGTGCCGTGGATCGGACTGATGCTCGCGTTCGTCTTCTCCGTCCCTGTCATGGACGCGTTCGGCGGCTCGTGGCGCTGGTCGCAGACGATCTGGAGCATAGTGGCGATCCCTGCGTTCGTCATCTGGATAATCGTCAGGAAGCGCGGGCTCAAGCCTTACAGCGAACCGGGGATCCCCGCGGCGGAAGAGATACAGACGGCGGAGCATACCAACTATATAAAGCTGCTTAAGAGGCGCGAGATCCTCTCGTGCGTGCTGATCTACGTCTTTGACTTCAGCTTCTACGCGTATTTCTCGGCCGTGTATCCGCTGTTCCTTCAGGAAGGCGCGGGTATCTCGGAGGCCGAAGCGAACAATCTCGTTACTATATCGTTCCCGCTCGTGGGCCTAGTAGGCGCGATCGCGGGCGGCGTCATAGCGTCCAGATTCGGCCGCAGAAAGCCCGTCGTAATGTGGGGCCAGATGCTCAAATTCGTGGGCATAATCATGGCGCTTCTGACGCTGCAGAGTTCTGTGACCCTGAGCCTCATAGGCGTGGGCATCTTCACCATCGGCAACAGCGCGTACCTCCCTGCGATGTACATGGTACCGATGGATCTCAAGGGCATAACGCCTGCCGAGGTCGGCGGCTCGTTCTCGCTGATCATCGCGCTCGGCACCCTCGTGGGCGGCACTTTCGCCCCGCTTCTCGGCGGCGCGATAACGGACGTTCTTCTCCGCGGCGGGTCGTCGTATTTCGCCGGCATCCAGACGAGCATCGGAATAGTCAACTTCGCGAACCTGATAGCGTTCGCCGTGGCGCTCTTCCTTCTGCGCGAGACCGGAGCGACTTTGCAAAGAAAGAAGACGAACTGACCGGTTTTATGGTATACTGTATCGTTGACAGGAGTCATCCGTAAGATGACGCATGGCAGGGAGACAGTACGTTTTGAAAGAGATCCTTAAACATCTGAGACCGGTAGTGCCGCTCATAATCGCTTCGTTCGCGTGCCTGTTCGGGCAGGCGATGATGGAGCTCATGCTCCCGAACGTTATGGCGGACATCGTAGATACCGGCATTCTTAAAGGCGACATGGCGTATATTTATGCCATGGGCGTCCGCATGCTCGCGTATTCCGCGGTCATGGTCGTATGCGCGATAGGCGTATCGTACTGCGCGTCGAGAGTTTCGGCGAGCGTGTCGAGATCGCTCCGCAGCGCCGTGTTCCGCAAGGTAATGAGCTTTTCGCGCAGAGAGACCGGCACTTTTACAACCGCGTCGCTCATAACGCGTTCCACAAACGACGTTCAGCAGGTCCAGATGGCGACCGTGATGCTCCTCAGAATGGCCGGATTCGCGCCTATGATGGGCATCGGCGCCTGCATTATGGCGCTCCGCATGAGCCCGGGTCTTTCGTGGACCATCGGCCTCGCGCTCGCTGTAGTCGTATGTCTTCTTCTGGTGATATTCTTCACCACGATGCCTAAATTCAAGATCGTTCAGAAAATGATAGACCGCCTCAACCTGATAATGAACGAGCGTCTTACGGGTATTCTCGTTATCCGCGCGTTCAACGCGGAGGACGATGCCGAGTCGAGGTTCGAGAAGGCCAACAGCGATCTTACCAATCTCAATCTTTTTGTCAGCAGAGTCATGAGCGTCATGCAGCCCGCAATGGCGCTGATAATGAGCGGCTCTTCGCTCCTGATCGTGTGGTTCGGCGCGAAGATGATCAACGTCGGCGGCCTCGAGGTCGGCGACATGCTCGCGTTCATGCAGTACGGCATGCACGTAATCATTTCATTCCTGTTCATAAGCGTAATATTCATAATGCTCCCGCGCGCGATGGTATCGATGAAGCGTATCGAGAAGGTCCTCGAGACAGAAACTTCGGTAAAAGACAAATCCGACAGTGAAATCGAAGCGGCCAGGGCGGCGTACGAAGCGGGCGGTGAGGAATCACGCGTCGCTCCGGGCACCGTGGAATTCAGAAACGTGGCGTTTACGTATCCCGACGCGCAGGAGAACGTGCTCAGCGATATAAATCTCACGATCAGACCGGGCGAGACCACAGCGATAATCGGCAGTACTGGCTGCGGCAAGACGTCGCTCGTGAACCTGATACCGCGCCTCTACGACGTTACGGAGGGCAGCGTGCTCGTGGACGGCATCGACGTGCGCGACATGAAACAGACGGAGCTCCGCGACAAGATCGGATACATCTCGCAGAAGGCGGTGCTGTTCTCCGGCAATATCCGCGACAATCTCCGCTACGGACGCGAGGACGCGACGGACGAGGAGATAATCCACGCGGCGGAAGTGGCGCAGGCGATGGAATTCATCTCGCAGAAGGAAAAAGGACTGGACGAGCCGATAGCGCAGGGCGGCACGAACGTCTCCGGCGGCCAGAAGCAGAGGCTCTCGATAGCCCGCGCGCTTGTAAAGCGTCCTGAGATCTATATATTCGACGACAGCTTCTCGGCGCTCGATTTCGCGACCGACGCTCAGCTCAGAGCGGCGCTTAAGTCCGAAATGGGCGGCGCGACGATAATAATCGTGGCGCAGAGAATCAATACCATAAAGAATTCGGAGCAGATAGTCGTGCTCGACGAGGGCCGGATCGCCGGCATCGGAACGCACGAGGAGCTCCTTGAAAACTGCGGCGTGTACAGGGAGATCGCCCTGTCGCAGCTGAGAGAGGAGGAGCTCTGATGGCTGAGAACAATAACGCTTCCGGCGCAAGGACCGGAATGGGCGGAAGACCGGGACGCGGACCGGGAAGAGGAGGCCCCGTGGCCGGCATGATGCCGGGCGAGAAGGCGAAGAACTTCAGGCGCACCATGGGCCGCCTCATCAAAAAATACATATCGCCGTTCAAGGTGGCGATTATCTTCGTGGCGATCTTCGCGGTGCTCAGCACCGTGTTCTCGACCGTATCGCCGGCCATACTCGGCAAGGCGACAAACGTGATCGTCGAGGGCATAAAGAGCGGCATGTCGGGCGGCACGTACGGCGTCGATTTCGACGCGCTGCTGAAGATAATTCTTCTGCTCGTGGCGCTGTACGTGGTGAGCGCGCTCTTCCAGTTCGGCATGAGCTATATCATGGCCGGCGTATCGCAGAAAATCACATACAGGATGCGCAAGGAGATGTCCGAAAAGATGGACCGCCTGCCGCTGTCGTACTTCGACAAGATGACGCACGGCGAGGTGCTCAGCCGCGTAACGAACGATATCGACACTGTCAGCCAGTCGCTCACGATGAGCCTGACCTCGATGATAACGAGCGTTGTGACGCTCGTCGGCGTGCTGGCGATGATGCTTTACATCAGCCCGATACTTACGCTCGCGGCGCTCGTGGTGATACCGCTTTCCGTGCTGATCATGAAGACGGTTGTTTCGAAGTCGCAGCAGCAGTTCAAGAACAACCAGAAGTTCCTGGGCGAGCTGAACGGCCACATCGAGGAGATGTACACCGGTCACCTCATAGTAAAGGCGTACAACGGCGAGGACGACGCGATAGAGGAGTTCGAGGAGGTCAACGACCGCCTCGCGGAAGCCGCGAGAAAGTCGCAGTTCTATTCCGGATTCATGATGCCGCTCACGAGCTTCGTGGGCAACCTGGCGTACGTGTTCGTGTGCGTCATGGGCGGCTACCTGGCGCTCAAGTCGGTGATCCTGATCGGCGACATCCAGGCGTTCGTAATGTACGTGCGCTCGTTCAACCAGCCGCTCCAGCAGGTGGCGAACATCGCGAACACGCTCCAGTCGACCGCGGCGGCGGCCGAGAGAGTGTTCGAGTTCCTCGACGAGCCTGAGGAGACCGAAAAGGAAGGCGAGCTCAGGAAGTTCGACCGCGAGACGTTCCGCGGCGAGATAACGTTCGACCACGTAAGCTTCGGCTACGACCCTGACAATATACTGATCCACGACTTCTGCTTCACCGCGAAGCCGGGACAGCGCATAGCGATCGCCGGGCCTACGGGCGCCGGCAAGACCACCATGGTCAAGCTGCTGATGCGCTTCTACGACGTGACCGAGGGACGCATACTTATCGACGGCGTGGACATCCGCGAGTACTCGCGCCACGACCTGCGCGAGATGTTCGGCATGGTGCTCCAGGACACGTGGCTGTTCACCGGCACCATAATGGAGAACATCCGCTACGGCAGGATGGACGCGACGAACGACGAGGTCAGAAGAGCCGCGAAGGCCGCGCACGTCCACCACTTTGTGGCGTCGCGCCCGAAGGGGTATTTCATGGTGATCAAGGAGGACGCGTCGAACGTTTCGCAGGGCCAGAAGCAGCTGCTGACGATCGCGAGAGCGTTCCTTGCGGACGCGCCGATTCTGATACTGGACGAGGCGACGAGCTCGGTCGACACGCGTACCGAGGTTATGATACAGAAGGCCACTGCGGCGCTCATGAAGAACCGCACGAGCTTTATAATCGCGCACAGGCTTTCGACGATCCGCGACGCGGACGTGATTATAGTTATGAAGGACGGCGGCATAGTCGAGACGGGCTCGCACGATGAGCTGATGGCGGCCGGCGGCTTCTATTCGGAGATGTACAATTCGCAGTTCGCGTAACCGGCGGGCGCATGCGCGCGGCGCGGCGGACAGCCCGCAGCTTCCGGCGGCTGCCTGCGCGGCGGCCGGACCCGGTCTGCCGGGGCAGCCGGGACCGCGCGGTTGAGAAAGGGGGAGCACTATGCCTCTTGAAATCGTAAGAAACGACATAACGAAGATGAAGGTCGACGCGATAGTCAACGCGGCGAAGGAAAGTCTTATGGGCGGCGGCGGAGTCGACGGCCAGATCCACGCGGCGGCCGGATCGAAGCTTCTCGAAGAGTGTAAGACTATCAAAGGCGGCTGCCCTACGGGCGAGGCGCGCCTTACGAAGGGCTACGACCTTCCGGCGAAATACGTGATACATACGGTCGGACCGATCTGGTACGGCGGGGACTGCGGAGAGGAAGAGCTTCTGCGAAGCTGCTACCGGAACAGCCTTAAGATCGCGGCGGAGCACGGCTTTACGACCGTGGCGTTCCCTCTGATCTCTACGGGCATTTTCGGGTACCCGAAGGAAAAAGCAATCGGCGTTGCGACAAGCGCGATAAGAGAATTCCTGAACGCGCAGAGCGAGTCTGACGACGACGATGAAATGACCGTGTACCTGGTGTTTTTCGGACGTCATGCGTCGCTTATCGGGCGCGAGCTGGGACTTGAACTCAAGGAATACATCGGCGATGCGTATTCGCGTGAGGTAGGCGAGAGGTTCGGCCGCGAGAGGCGGAGCGAGCGCAGATTTATAAACGCTCTCCGCGAAAAGATGCGCCCGCGCGAGAAGACGCCGGGGGCGGCTCCTTTGTCGAAACCTGAACAGGATGACGAGCCGGAGATGTTTTCGGTTACCGTTATGGAAGATACGGCGGAGTTACCGAAGAATTATTCCGGAAGCGCTCCGTTGGAAATGAACGCCCCGGTGGAAAGGCCCGCGCCTTCGGCCGGAAGCGCACCGTCGGCCATGCGGGCGCCGATGCCCGGTTCGCTGGACGAGGCTTTAAAGGGACTCGACGCGGACTTCAAAACTACGCTTTTCAAGCTGATCGACGCGAGCGGCATGAGCGACGTCGAATGCTACAAGCGGGCGAACGTTACAAAACAGACGTTCGGCAAGATAAAGAACACTCCGGGCTACAAGGTCGGGAAGCAGACGGCTATCGCGCTTGCAGTGGCGCTCAGGCTGACGCGCCGGCAGACCGACGATCTGCTCATGCGGGCCGGCTACGCGCTTTCAAACAGCGACGAAGGCGACGTCATCTGCGCGTTCTTCATCGCAAAGGGCGACTACGACATCGACCGCATCAACATCGCGCTGTTCGAACACGACCAGAAGCTCCTCGGCTCTCAGACAAATTAGCCGCGGATAAAAACGATATCGGCAAAAAGAAAAACCGCCGTCACATGAAGTGACGGCGGTTACTTTTCTTTATCGGGCTGAGATATTCAACTTACTTTCTGGAGCTGAAATCCTTGTCGATCCCTTTGCGCCACGCGTCGGAGAGCTTTCTCTTCGCGCCCGCGCCGGCCTTCGGCATCGAGCGCAGTTCCGTTACCGCGTCGCATACCGCGGTGTAGTTGACAGCGGTGCCGACCTTGTCGCTGTGGTAGTTGACAGCGCGTTCTTCGGCGATGCCGAAGTGTTTCGCCGTCTCGACCGCGTCGATGTTAGCGCCGAGGAACAGGAACTCCCATCCGTACTTTTCCTTTTCGTGCTCGATCATCTTCTTGACCTCGTCCGAGGAATACCTGCGGCTCGCGTTCTCGAGGCCGTCGGTTATGATCACGAACAGCGTGCGGTCAGGCACGTCCTCCCTGCGGGCGTACTTGTGGATGCGCGCGATGTGTTTGACCGATGTGCCGACCGCGTCGATGAGCGCGGTGCACCCGCGTGCGAAATACTCCTTGTTCGTGAGCTCCGGGACTTCCGCGATCGGAAGCCTGTCGTGGATCCTTTCGATCTCCGTGTCGAACAGGACGGTGGTCACGTACGCCGTGCCGCTCTCCTTCTTCTGCTTCTCGAGCATCGAGTTGAATCCGCCGATAGTGTCAGCGGTGAGCGGCTGCATCGATCCGCTGCGGTCGAGGATGAACACGAGCTCTGTAACCGCGGTCTCGTTTGCGCTTGCGTCAGCATTTTCGTTTACGTTTACGTTCTTCTCCCTGATTGTCATTTTGTTACCTCCTTTTGAATCAAAGCAGTTGCTTGCTGCGTCTGTACCGTTCTTACGATAGCATAGTACCATTCAGAAGGAGATGCGAGGTCGCCCGGCAGGCGACAATTGAAAAACCGCCATCAAGGGAAGTGATGGCGGTTTTGAGGTAATAACCTTGAACCGTTAAATCGCCAACCGCCTGTCGCGGTGCTTTTCTATATTAATTATACGGCGCTGGTAAGATTTGTCAAGCGCCGCCCTGTACAACGTATTTCTCTTCAGTTTCCCCTTCAGCGGCCTGCCCTCGACGAGGCGCTGTGATGCGGAACCGCCCTCGGACCGCCTCCCGGCTGAGAACCGCCTGACGGGGCGCCGCCGGTGTTCGCGGCTGCCGCCTGCATCGCGTCGGCCTGAGCGCCGACAAGGTGTGCCGCCGCCATCGTCGGGTCGGTGAGCACCTTGTCTCTCTGCAGCTCGAATATCATGCGCCTGTCGGCGTCGCTTACGGTGAGCTCCGAAAACGCGACCGAAACGAGCGATATGCCGCGGAGATCCTCCTGGACCTTGTTGAATTCGTCGCGCACGGCGTCAGCGAAGGCCGGAGCCAGCGACGGTATTGACGAAAGTCTTATGCCGCGAGTGTTCAGCGAGGCCGCGGCCGCCTGCAGGATCGTAAGCATCTCGCTCTCCATCTGGCCGAGCAGGGCGTCTTTGGTGTAGCCTTTGCCGGCGTTTCCGATGAGCCGCTTATACGTTATCTCGGGGCGCGTGATCCTGAACGAATACATTCCGGCGCAGCTGATCGAGCAGTCGACGTCCAGACCGACGTTGTCGTCGCGTATCCTGAACGGTATCGGCGCGGGCGCCGAAAACGCGTTGCCCGGGATCTCCTTCGTGTTGAAATAGAAGATCTGCTGGTACACCGGAGCCGCGTCGCCGCCGAACGCGAAACGCCTGCCGACGTCCTTGAGCATGCCGGACGGTGTGCCGCCGAAGATGCCGCCGGATTCGCCGCTTCTGAACACGTGCTCTCCGGGCTCTTTCCACACGGAAATGACCTCGCCGCCGCTTACGGCGATCGCCGCTTCGCCGTCGGCCACGACCACGAGCGAGCCATCCGAGATCATTGAGCCGGGAGCGTTGGTATTAGCGCTGTTCTGACCTGCCCGCTTCGCGCCGCGGACCATGAGAAGATCCGCCGGTATCGCGTCGCACGCGAAATATTCGAGCCACTGGTCGGCGAGCGTGCCGCTCACCGAGGATGTAAACGCCTTGAAGATACCCATATCGATCCTCCTTGTTATGTATATTGTATCATATTTTTGCCCGGGGAGACAGTGATTGCCCGCTGACGCATTTCGCCCGGGGAGACAGCGGAGTCGGCCGATTCGGGTGCGGCAGCGCGGGGCGGAACATCCGCCCCGCGCCTTTTGCGTATCGGCCCCCGCGTCTTTTGCATATTAATTGTAGTGTAAACGCGTTAAGTGTGGTAAAATATTCTATCGGCTTTCATTCGGCCGGAGAAAAGAGGTTTTGATATGACTGAGAAAAAAGGCACCTACTACATCACGACTCCGATCTACTATCCGAGTTCGAACCTGCACATCGGGCACACCTACTGCACCGTCATGGCGGACGCGATGGCGCGCTTCAAGCGCCTTACGGGCTACGACGTGCGCTTCCTGACCGGTACCGACGAGCACGGACAGAAGATCCAGCAGCTCGCCGAGAAGGCGGGAGTGACTCCGCAGCAGTACGTAGACAACGTGGTCGCGGGCATAAAGGATCTCTGGAAGACGATGGAGATCTCCAACGACGACTTTATCCGCACGACTGAGGAGAGACACATGAAGCGCGTTCAGGCGCTCTTCATGAAGATGTACGAAAAGGGCGATATATACAAGAGCGAATACGAGGGCTGGTACTGCACTCCTTGCGAGTCGTTCTGGACCGAGAGCCAGCTCGTCGACGGATGCTGCCCTGACTGCGGCAGACCTGTTCAGAAGGCCAAGGAGGAGGCATACTTCTTTAAGCTTTCGAAGTACGCGCAGCCGCTGCTGGATCTGTTCGAAAAGGATCCGGACTTCCTGCAGCCGGACGCGAGAAGAAACGAGATGGTATCGTTCATAAATCAGGGCCTCGAGGACCTGTGCATCTCGCGCTCGAGCTTCGACTGGGGCATTCCGGTGCCGATAGACGACAAGCACGTTATGTACGTATGGCTCGACGCGCTTTCGAACTACGTCACCGCTCTCGGATATCCCGACGAGCCGGAGCTCTACAACAAATACTGGCCGGCGGACGTTCACCTCGTAGGCAAGGAGATCGTGCGCTTCCACAGCATAATCTGGCCGGCGATGCTGATGTCGGCGGGTCTTCCGCTTCCTAAGCAGGTGCGCGGCCACGGCTGGCTGCTGCTCGAGGGCGGCAAGATGAGCAAGTCGAAGGGCAACGTGGTGGATCCGGTAATGCTGATCGACCGCTACGGCATCGACGCTCTGAAGTATTTCCTGCTGCGCGAGTACACGTTCGGGCAGGACGGCATCTTCACCAACGAAGTAATGCTGAAGAGAATGAACTACGACCTCGCGAACGACCTGGGCAACCTCGTTTCGCGCACGGTTTCGATGATCGAGAAATACTGCGGCGGCATCGTGCCCGACGCTCAGTGCGGCTGCCACGCGGACTGCGGCACCTCGGAGTGCAAGATGACTCCGGAGATCCTCGCTACGGACGTCGAGCTCAAGATGACGGCGACCGGAGCGGCGAAGAAGGTCGAAGAGTACATGGACAAGTTCTGCTTCAACCTCGCGCTCGAAGAGATCTGGATCGTGGCGCGCCGCGCGAACAAGTACATCGACGAGAACACGCCGTGGACGCTCGCGAAGGATATGGAAGCGAACAGGGACAGGCTCGAGACAGTAATGCACAACCTCGCGGAGACGCTGCGCATAATCTCGATACTGATCTATCCGTATATGCATACGACCTCGACGGAGATCAGGCGCCAGATCGGTCTCGGACCGGAAGTGGCGTGGGACGACGCGTCGAAGTTCGACCTGATGGGCGGACAGAAGGTCGTAAAGGGCGACCCGATATTCCCGAGACTCGACATCGAGAAGGAGCTCGCGGAGCTCGAGGCGATAAACAAGACGGCGGCGCCGGAGAACGTGCCGCTTGAACTGAAGCCGGACATCGAGTTCGACGATTTCGACAAGGTGGATCTGCGCGTGGGCACTATCCTGAGCGCCGAGAAACATCCGAAGGCAGACAGACTGCTCGTGTTCCAGGTGAAGATGGGCACCGAAACGCGCCAGATCATCTCGGGCGTGGCTGACTTCTTCAAGCCTGAGGAAATGGTCGGCAGGAAGGTAGTCGTAGTGGCGAACCTGAAGCCGAGGATGCTCAGGGGACTCGAATCGCGCGGAATGATCATCTACGCGGAGAACAAGGTCGACGGCAAGGAGAGATTCGAGCTGGTAACGACTTCGGCCGACGACGGCAACAGCGTCTGCTAGGCCCGGCAGACACGGCCGCGGGGACTGTCCGCGCGGCATCGGCAGCGGATCGACACGCCCGGACGCACGCGGAGGCATCCGCGTGCGTCCGGGCTTACGAAACATATGACTGAAAAGATTCTATTTGACTCGCATACGCATATTAACAGCGAGATCTACACGGACGAGACTCGCGCGGAGCTGATCGCGGCGATAGAAGCGTCGCCTGTGCGGTACGTGATCGACGCCGGCTTTGATCTCGCAAGCTCCGAAATGGCTGTCGCTCACGCGGAGAAGTATCCGTGGTGCTTCGCGGCCGTCGGATGCCATCCGCACGACTCCGAGGCGTTCGACGACGCTCAGTTTGAAATACTGCGCGTTCTCGCGGGACACCCGAAGGCCGTCGCTGTCGGCGAGATCGGGCTGGATTATCACTACGACAATTCGGCGCGCGACGTTCAGCGGTACTGGTTCAGACGCCAGATACGCCTGGCGCTCGAGCTCGGAAAGCCGATAATGATCCACTCGCGCGACGCGGACCAGGAGACGATGGACATCCTGAAGGAGGAGGGCGTCTTCAGCCCGGAAAGGATCGCGCGGTTCCCGAAGAACGGCGATCTGCCGGACGCGCGGCTTATGATGCACTGCTATTCGGGCAGCCGGGAGATGGCAGAGCAGTATGTGAAGCTCGGGGCGACTATTTCGGTCGCGGGCCCGATAACATACAAGAACGCGAAGAAGAACGTTGCGGTGGCCGAGGCTGTGCCGCTGAACGCGCTGCTCGTGGAGACCGACGCGCCGTACCTTACGCCGGTGCCGTTCAGGGGACACGAAAACATGGCGCCGTACGTGGAATACACTGCCCGGAAGCTCGCGGAGATAAAGGGCATTTCTTACGAAGAGGCGGCTGAGGCGACCTGCCGCAACGCAATGAGGTTTTTCGGCATAGAATGCTGACGGATAAAGTTTTAGAAACGATCGCGCGGAACGATCTCATACACGAAGGAGAGCATATCGCGGTCGGCCTTTCGGGCGGACCTGATTCGATATGCCTTTTTCATGTGCTGATGTCGCTCAGGGAGCGGCTCGGCATAACGGTGAGCTGCGTTCACGTGAACCATATGTTCAGGGGCGAGGCGGCTGACGCGGACATGCGTTTCGTCGAAAAGCTGTGCGAAGAGAACGGCGTGCGGTGCGATACGTACACGTACGACTGCCCGGGGATCGCGGAGATGCTCGGCATGACCTCCGAGGAGGCGGGCAGGCAGGCGCGCTACGAGGCGTTCGGGCGCGCGGCAGCGGCGCTTTCGGAAAGCTTCCGGATCGGAGAGACCGGGGAGGCCTCCGCAAACCGCGGGGCCGCGGAATATCCTGCGAATTGCGGGGCCGCGGAAGTGCCCGCGGGCGGAAGCGCGCGGAGAATAAAGATCGCGCTCGCTCACAATCTGAACGATCAGGCCGAGACGGTGCTCTTCAGGGTGCTGAGGGGCAGCGGCACAGACGGCCTCGCGGGCATGGAATACTCGCATACCGCGGAACTTAAGAAGCTGCTTTCGGAGCCGTTCGGAACGGGCGCAGTCTGCGGCAGCGGAACGCTCGGCGCGCGGGGCGCGTGCGGAACGGCGGGGTGCGCGGAGGCGTCGGCGGAGCGGCCCGTTCTTCCGGAAACGCTCGAGATAATACGGCCTCTGCTCGACGCCGGCAGGTCTGAAATCGAGGCCTACTGCGCCGAAAACGGACTCGCCTCACGCGAGGACGCGACCAACTCGCAGGAGGTTTACACGAGGAATAAAATACGTCTCGGTCTTCTTAAGAAGATCGAAGACGAATACAACCCGAACGTTATCGACACGCTCGCGCGGCTCGCGAAAAACGCGCGCGAGGACAGCGAGGCGCTGTGGCTGCTGACTGAAGCGGCCGCGACGGATTCGTGCGACGAGCTGATGAAGCTTCATCCGGCGATCCGCCACAGGGTATATCTTAAAATGTGCGCAGACGCAGGTCTTTCGGCCGACGTCACACGGGCGCACATCGAGGCGATCGACGTTATCGCAGCGTCCGGCAGGGCGTCGGCGCGCGCGGATCTGCCGCGCGGTTTTTTCGCCAGAGTTTCGTACGGAAAGCTGTCGGTCGGGCGCTGCGGAGAGGGTATAAATAACGCTGACGGCGCGCACGCGTTGTCGGTGCGCGTGGCGGATATAAACGATTATTCGCGGGAGTTCGCGGGAGCTGCGGCGAAGCACGCGGCGTTCGACGCGGACGCGTTCTTCGGAAACGGCGGCAGGCCGGCGGTGGCGGCGCGCACGCGCAGGCCGGGAGACTTCATAGCGCTCCGCGGAGGCGGGAACAAAAAGCTCCAGGACGTGTTCACCGACGACAAGGTGCCGCGCGATCTCAGGGACTCCGTGATCGTCGCCGCTTCGGGCAGCGAGGTGCTCTGGATACCGGCCGACCCGGCACGCGGCGTAAAGGACCGGAAATCGGGAAAATACGCGGTTTCCGGGACCACGCGGAACGTTCTTATTATTGAATTTACCGATAAAATGTGATATAATCTTCAAGCAAAATTGTCAGGAGACACAAAAAAGTCTCCTCTAAACGGCCGGCAGCCGGCCAAAGATACAGGGGGAACTAAAGGATTTGAACAGATTTTTCAGAAGCATAGGCGTATATCTGATAATTTTTGTGTTATTCATCGTGATGCTCTATTTCTATCAGGGCAGTTCTACGATCGAAGAGTATACGACCACCGAGGTTTCATTCTCCGAAATGGCTGAAAGACTCGAAGCCGAGGAGATAACCGAAGTTAACATCACCAACAACCTCATAACGGGCACGCTCAAGGACGGCAACAAAGTCTACGCGTACGCGCCGTCGGTGATCGAGGTAAGCTGGCTCGAGGACACGTACATCTTCCCTCAGATGGAGAAGGGTACGCTCGAGAAGGTCAACAGCGATAAGCCGAAGACCACGCCTTGGTACATCAGCATGCTGCCGACGATCATCATGATAGTCGTGCTCATCTTCTTCTGGATGTTCATGCTCGGCAACGCGGGCGGAGGCGGCGGCAAGGTAATGCAGTTCGGCAAGAGCCGCGCGCGCATGTTCAAGGCAGGCGAGCTCAAGAACCAGATCACGTACGACGACGTGGCGGGCCTCGACGAGGAAAAGGAAGAGCTCGCGGAAGTTGTGGACTTCCTCAAGAATCCTAAGAAATATAAAGATCTCGGAGCCAGGATCCCTAAGGGAATACTCCTCGTGGGCCCTCCGGGAACCGGTAAGACGTACCTTTCGAAAGCGACGGCGGGCGAGGCGGGCGTTCCGTTCTTCTCGATCTCCGGTTCGGACTTCGTGGAGATGTTCGTCGGCGTCGGCGCTTCGCGCGTAAGAGACCTTTTCGAGCAGGCGAAGAAGAACTCGCCTTGCGTAGTATTCATAGACGAGATCGACGCTGTCGGCAGACAGAGAGGCGCGGGCCTCGGCGGCGGTCATGACGAAAGAGAGCAGACTCTGAACCAGCTGCTCGTCGAGATGGACGGATTCGGCGACAACACGGGCATAATCGTGCTCGCGGCGACCAACAGGCCTGACATCCTCGACCCGGCGCTCCTGAGACCGGGCCGCTTCGACAGGCAGGTCGTTATCGGCACGCCTGACATCAAGGGCAGAGAGGCGATCTTCAAGGTTCACTCGAGAAATAAACCGCTCGACGAGACCGTCGACCTCAAGACGCTCGCGAGAAGAACTCCGGGCTTCACTCCGGCGGATATCGAGAACATGCTGAACGAGGCGGCGCTGCTCACGGCGCGCAGAAACGGCCGCAAGATCCGCATGGACGAGATCGAGGAGGCGATAACCAAGGTAATCGCGGGTCCTGAGAAGAAGAGCAGAGTAATAACGGAGGACGAGCGCAGGCTGACCGCGTACCACGAAGCGGGCCACGCGATAGTGGCGCGTTCGCTGCCGCATTCGGACCCTGTTCACCAGATAACGATAATCCCGAGAGGCAGAGCCGGCGGATTCACTATGACGCTGCCTAAGGAAGAGAAATACTACGGCACCAAGAGCAAGATGGAAGAGATGATCGTGCATCTGCTCGGCGGCCGCGTGGCGGAAAAGCTGACGCTCGAGGATATCAGCACCGGCGCGTCGAACGACATCCAGCGCGCTACGGAAGTCGCCCGCGATATGGTTACTAAGTACGGCTTCAGCGACAAGCTGGGACCTGTAAACTACAGCTCGGCGGACGAGGTATTCCTCGGCAAGGATTTCTCGACGAGAAAGAATTATTCCGAGGAGATCGCTTCCGAGATCGATATCGAGATCAGAAGGATCATCGAGGACGCGTTCGTACAGGCGGAAACGATCCTGACGGAGCACATGGATACGCTGCATGAGGTGGCGAAGGCTCTGCTCGAGATCGAGACGCTGGACGGCGACCAGTTCGAGGCTCTCTACACCGGCACGGAAACGGCTGACAGTCTGGGAAAGAAGAGCCAGGCCGCTGCTGAGGAGCGCAGGGCGAAGAACGAAGCGGAAGCTGCCGAGACCGAGCGCCTCCGCCTCGAGGAAGAGGCGAGACTCGCGCGCGACAGCGAGGAGCTCGAGAAGGAGGCGTTCAGCGGGAACGTCAAGATAATCCAGATTCCGGGCGGAGTTCTCCTGCACGAGCTGCCGAAGGACGACGGCAAGGACGCGTCCGAGGAAGCGCCTCAGGAAGAGGCACCTCGGGAAGACGCTCCGAAGTCCGGCGAGAACGATCAGGCAGAGACAGGCGCGGACAGCGCGGCTCCGGCTGAAGAAAGCGCTGCTGAGACTTCCGCGGAAGAAAACAGCGCTTCGGAAAACGAAAACGACGGCAATAAGACCGATGACGAAGAGTAGCTTAAAAAGGTAAAGGCAATGAAAATCACTGTCAACGACTGCATAAAGCTCGACGTTTTCAAAGAGGCCCGCGTGCTTGCGGGCAGATACGGGATCGAGCGCAAGGTCGGCAACGTGACTGTGCTCGACACGTTCGACCCTGACGAAATAGCTAAATACGCCGACGTGGAGGGCAATCTGGTGCTCACCGCGATGTATGGCATACGCGAGGACTACGACGCGCAGTGCGCCGTGATACGCGCGCTGTCGGAGCACGGCGCATCGGCGGTAGTGCTGTTCCACGTAGGCGCGGTAGTGGAGCGCGTGGGCATCGAAGTAATGGAGCAGGCCGACAAGCTGGACCTTCCGCTCATCGAGATGCCGGACAGCGCGGGCGTTTCCGAGTCCGACGCGGCGAAGGCCGTAATGGAGCGGATGCTCCTCGGCGACAGCTTCGGCAACAAGCTCATAAGCAATACGATTTTCCATCTGCTCGACTTTGAGCACCACACCGGATTCCAGGACGCTCTCAGAGCGGCGGCCGTGAACAACGGCTTCCAGTTCGTGCTCATATCCGACGATTTCAACCCGATATTCTCCGTGGAGACGCGTCACAGGGCGTCGATAGCCGACGCGATCAGGCAGGGCCGCGAGCGCGTGTCCGAACACAGCCCGGTCTACACCATGGTCGACGTCGACGGCGTCAAGACGTACTGGGGCCCGGTCACCATAAAGGATCAGAAGTATTTCATGTTCATAGTGGACAACGACGATCTCTACACGGCGGCCGAGATCACTAAGCTCGCCGAGATTATCGAGATCTCCATGGGCATGTGGAAGTATTCGCCTGAGCGCGACGCGGTCAGCGAGTACATAAAGGCTCTGAGGCGCGGAAACGCGGGCCTCGCGCGCACGCTCCGGCAGGAGGCCGAGCTTCCCGACAAGGATATCCTGAGCGTGTTCTACACGAAGGGCATGGATCCGGCTGCGCGCGAAAAGGCCGAGGCGGAATTCGTAAAGCGCACCGGCTTCAGAGTTATAAAAGTCGTGGAGGGAGATGACTTCTACGGGCTGATAAACTGCGGGAGCGGAAGCGATACGGCGGACGCCGCGGGCCGCGCCGAATGCAACTCGCTGTACGAGAGCATGAAGGGCGAGAAGAACGTCCGCATATTCCACGTGACGGGCGTCGACGGGATCGAAGGCGCGTGCGACGCGTTCAGACTCATAAGCGAGTCCTGGACGTTCGTCCAGAACGTATTCCCGTACAAGCGCGTTTTCACCAAGTACGAGCTGACGCTCGTTTCGAACTGCATCAATCTGCAGCTCCAGGGCGGAAGCGTAAAGAAGAACTATCTGGAACTCCTCGAGCCATTCAAGGAGGCCGGCGAGAGCAAGGGCAGATACCTGCTCGAGACTCTTGAGACGTTCGTGCTCGACGCGGGCATGAACAGCGCCAAAACGGCGGAGTTCCTCGGAATACACACGAATACGGTACAGTACAGACTTAAGAAGATAAACGAAGTGCTCACCGCTGAGATCACGGGCAACCGCATTATTCCGGGGCTCACGATAGCGCTGGCGCTGAAGCGGCTGGAGAGAGTCGCTCACTGATGAAAAGACCGGGATTTATCGCAAGTTTAATAGTTTCGACAGCGCTCCTGTTCTCGCAGCTTGCGTCGGGCACCGCGTTCGCGGCCGACGTAATAGCGCACGGCGCGGGCGATTTCGAGGGCTACACCACGACCAATTCGGTCGAGGCTCTCGAGGCATCCATAGCGGCGGGCTATAAGCTGATCGAGCTCGACATGGATCTCTCCGCGGACGGCGAGATCATAATGATCCACGACTGGGACAGGACGGCGGAGCACTACTTCGGACAGACGTTCGACAAAAAGCTCAGGCGGTCCGAGTTCGAGGAGCTGAAGATCAACGGCAGATTCACGCCGCTCACCTTCGACAGGCTCATGGAGATACTCGACGAGGCCGACAGGGACCCGGCGACGGCGGGCGTCCGCATAGTGACCGATACGAAGGGCAGCAACACGGATCTTCTTAAGGCGATCGCGAAGAAGTATCCGTATTCGAAGAACCGCATAATACCTCAGATCTACAGCTACGGCGAGTTCGGATACGCGAAGCTGATGGGCTTCCCGGACGTGATCCTGACGACTTACAGGATGGACGTCGCGACGGAGCAGCCGGTGATCGATTTCGTGAAGAACAACGGACTGTACGCGCTGACGGTGAGCGCGGGTCACGAGGAGCTGTGGAGAGCTGCCGCTCGGCAGGGCGTAAAGACGTACTGCCATCCGGTCGACACGTTCGAGGAGGCCGAGGCGCTTCTGGAGGAGGGTGTCGCCGGCGTATACAGCGGCGTGCTTCTCAAGGAGGACTTTGACGAACCGACCCGCAGCTATTACATAATGATGCCGGCGGACGGACAGGAAAGCGCTTCCGGCGGAGCGGGCGGCTGGGTCAAGCTGACCGACTGCCTTATTCCGGGCGAGGCCGGAGTCGCCGCGGCTACCAAGGATATCGTGGCGCTTCCGGTGAACGGGCTGAAGCAGAACGAATACAGGATATACACGCTCGACGGCGCGCGCCTGAACGACGAGGTGCTGAAGAACGCGTCGTACGGCACGCACGATCTGACGGTTGAAATATACGCGCTCGACGCGAACGGTGTCGGACATCCCGCGGGGATCACCGCGGGTGCGATCCTTCGCAAGGGGACCGACGGTCTGAGACTGTTCGACGCGAGGTATTTATACAGGGCCGACAGGCCGGCGGAGAGCGTTCCTTTCGCGGAGCTTGCCGAAGAGGCGGCGCTGAAGAAGAACATCCGCGTTTCGGACGAGCAGTACGAAATACTCGCGAATTCGTTTATAGTCATGGCCGGAGAGAGCTTTTACTACGACCGCGGCGAGGAAAAGCGCTTCATGGTGGGAAGCGATTACATCGAGCCTCAGAAGAGCGCGACCGGCAAGACGCTCATACCGCTCGCCGACGCGGCCAAGATCCTGGGCGGAAGCGCGGCTATGGACAAAGACAGACAGCTCGTGATCACCGGCACCGATACGGCTCAGACGTACGCCGCTCCGGGCAGTTATTCCGCGCGCAGGGGCGATCAGACGGCGTATTTCGATTCCCCGGCGGTCATCTTCAGAAATAAAGCCGAGGTATGTGCGGAATTGCTTGCATTTGCGTTAAATCGCAAGTATATTGAAAGAGATAGCATTTGCATTTTTGTGCCGGATGGTGTACAATTATCGCCGCGCGACCAGGAGATCCTTCCTCTGGCCGCTAAAGGTATTTTTGAAACGGCGGCAGCCGATAAATAAGTTTAAGAAGCGTAACGGGCATATTTGTTCTCCCGTGACCGCATTCAGTTATAACTAGAGATGGACCCCGGAGGAGTACGGGATCCGGAAGGAGGAGCAATTTAATGAACAAATTGGAAGAGCTGCGCAATTATAAAGCGCAGATCGCGCTGAGCGGCGGACAGAAGAGGATAGACGCTCAGCATGCGGCAGGCAAAATGACTGCCAGAGAGAGGATAGAGCTTCTTTTCGATGAAGGCAGCTTTGTTGAGATGGGATCGTTTGTAACACACAGATGTTCCAATTTCGATATGGCTGAGAAGAAGATCCTCGGCGACGGTGTTATCACCGGATACGGTACCGTAGACGGCAGACTCGTATTCGCGTTCTCGCAGGACTTCACGGTTCTGGGCGGATCGATCGGCGAATACAACGCTGCGAAGATTTCGTACCTGCAGAAGGTAGCGCTCAAGACAGGCGCTCCGTTCGTAGGACTGAACGACTCCGGCGGAGCTCGTATTCAGGAAGGCGTAAACGCTCTGGCGGGCTACGCAAACATTTTCTACAACAACTCGATTTCGTCGGGAGTTATTCCTCAGATCTCCGTTATCATGGGACCATGCGCGGGCGGCGCGGTATATTCGCCGGCTATCACCGACTTCGTAATCATGGTCGACAAGACGAGTAAGATGTTCATTACCGGTCCGGAAGTTATCAAGACTGTAACGGGCGAAGACGTAACGGACGAAGAACTCGGCGGAGCGAGAACACACAACACTGTCAGCGGCGTGGCTCATCTGTTCGCGAAGAACGACCAGGACGCTCTGACACAGGTAAGAGAGCTGCTCAGCTATCTCCCTTCGAACAATATGGAAGTAGTGCCGACTTATCCGACAAGCGACAGTCCTAACAGACTGATCCCGGAATTCAACGACATTATTCCTGAGAACCCTAACAAGGCATACAACGTATACGACATCATCAAGAAGATCGCAGACGACGAAAAGTATTTCGACATCATGCCGATGTTCGCGAAGAATATCGTTACGTGCTTCATCAGAATGGACGGCGAGACTGTCGGCGTTATCGCGAACCAGCCTAAGTTCCAGGCGGGCTGCCTCGACATCAACGCGTCCGACAAGGCGGCGAGATTCATCAGAACGTGCGACGCGTTCAACATTCCTATCCTGACACTCGAGGACGTTCCGGGCTTCCTGCCGGGAACCAGCCAGGAGTTCGGCGGAATCATCAGACACGGCGCTAAGCTGCTTTACGCTTACTCCGAAGCTACAGTTCCAAAGGTAACCATGATCCTGAGAAAGGCATACGGCGGCGCTTACGACGCAATGTGCTGCAAGGAACTCGGCGCAGACATGGTACTCGCATGGCCTTCGGCTCAGATCGCCGTAATGGGCGCTTCCGGAGCCGCAAGCATCGTATTCAAGAACGAGATCAAGGCTGCCGCGGATCCTATCGCGGAGCGCGACATCAAGATCAAGGAATACGAAGAGGCGTTCAGCAATCCGTACAGAGCTGCTGAAGTCGGCTATGTAGACGACGTTATCGAGCCTGCTACCGCGAGACAGAGAATCATCAGCGCGTTTGACATGGCTGCATCCAAGAGAGAATCGCTTCCGGCTAAGAAGCACGGAAACATTCCACTCTAGTCGCGGGAGGTTACAGGTATGGAAATGTCATTGATGGAAAGATTCGCCAACCCGGATCTGTTCTCCTCGCTGTCTTTCGGCGAGAAGATGGCCGGCGCGGGCGTAACCACGCTCATGGGTATGGGAATCACGTTCCTCGTGCTCATTCTGCTGTGGGTCATCATAGCACAGGTGCTCGGACGCATCGCAGGCACAAAGCCGAAGGCTGAGGCCAAGAAGCTCGACGCCGCTGCTCCGGCTGCCGCCGTTGCGGCTCCTGCCGCGGCTGCCGCTGTTGCCGCACCTGCTGCTCAGGCAGCGATCTCGGCTCCGGCCGGATCGGAAGACGCTCAGATAGCCGCAGTGATCGCGGCTGCTCTGGCGGCATATCAGGAAGAAACGGCCGGCCCTGACGTAAGGACTGACCTCATCGTCCGCAAGATCTACAGAGTCGGCGGCGCGGCGGGAATGCCTGCATGGCGCAGATCCGGCAACAACGAGTGCATAGACAGCCGCAGAAGATAAGCGGCGGGCCGCTCGTGTTTATATGCTAATAATCTTGTAATTTCTGATGTTTGTAAGGAGATAATAGAAATGAAAAAGTATAACATTACAGTAAACGGAACGACCTATGCCGTAGAGGTTGAAGAGGCCGGCGGTGCTGCGGCACCTGCAGCGGCTCCTGCTCCTGTAGCTGCGGCTCCGGCACCTGCTCCTGCACCTGCGGCGGCTCCTGCTCCTGCACCTGCGGCAGCACCTGCTCCTGCACCTGCTCCTGCGGCAGCTCCTGCCGGCGGCGCCGGAAGCGTTACGGTTGAATCGCCGATGCCTGGTACGGTTCTCGACATCAAGTGCTCGGTTGGTCAGCAGGTAGCTGAGGGCGACACGCTCGTTATCCTCGAAGCTATGAAGATGGAGAACGAAATCGTTGCTCCTTCGGCTGGTACGGTTGCTTCGATCCCTGCAACAAAGGGCGCTTCCGTAAACTCGGGCGACGTTCTGGTAACGCTGGCATAAGCGGGTACCCAAACGGAATTACCGCCGTCTTACCGCGGCGGCGCAGGGAGAAGAACTATGCTTCTGGCGTTTGACATTGGAAACACAAACATCGTACTTGGTGCGTTCAAAGACGGTAAACTCCTAACCAACTGGCGCATGGAGACCGATAACGGAAAGAGTGCCGACGAGTACGGTATGATCGTGAACCAGCTCTTCCGATACGAGGGCCTGGATACCAAGGAAGTCGAGGATGTTATCATCGGCACGGTAGTGCCTTCCGTATTGTTCACGATCCAGCACATGTCGGTAAAGTATTTCAACCGGGTACCGATCGTAATCGCGCCCGGTATACGTACCGGCCTCGTAATCAAGTACGACAACCCTAAGCAGGTCGGTGCCGATAGGATCGTTAACGCAGTCGGCGCGTACGCCAAATACGGCGGACCGCTGATCGTTATCGATTTCGGCACGGCGACCACGTTCTGCGCCATAACCGAGAACGCCGAATATCTCGGCGGTACTATAGCGCCGGGTCTCAAGATATCTTCCGAAGCTCTGGTCGAAAAGACCGCGAAGCTGCCGAAGGTAGAACTCGAGCCTCCGGGGCACGTTATATGCCGCAACACTATCGAGAGCATTCAGTCCGGTCTCGTGTACGGCCACATGGGCGTAGTCGATTTCATCGTACGCAAGATGAAGGACGAGATCCGGGAATACTCGCATACCGACAGACCGGTGCAGGTCATCGCGACCGGCGGTCTGGCGAGCATGGTCGAGCCCGGTGTCGACTGCATCGATCACGTGGATAAGCTGCTGACGCTCGAAGGCCTGCAGATCATCTACGAGAAGAACAAAAAAGACGCCAAGAAAAACGGCAAGAACATCCCG
>JAEEGL011118341.1_pt1 | contig 26076 bp, 26 predicted proteins | sample 9134231 | NCBI WGS metagenome assembly JAEEGL01 (sample SAMN16246548, study PRJNA631951) | gut metagenome | biome: gut microbiome; feature: rumen; material: fiber-attached | host: Bos | place: Iran: Karaj | collected 2018-10
GAGAATATGCGGTTTGTAGTATCCTTTGCGATAAATATTTATTCAAAATCGCGATTTTTTATCACAGAGCTAACGTAAATATAAGCTTTCATGCTGTAACTGCGATAAAACAGCTCTAAAAAAAGCCTTGATTTATCGCAAGAAAACGAATTGATGCGGGATATAAAAATTTTTGCGATAAATAAAGTGTGAGTTCTAGGATAAACTTGAATTTAACCTTCGTATCTCAATAAAAATCCACTTATCTGTGAGATACTTTACTACAGAATTCCTTGACACTTACCTCATTTTCATCCTTAGGCTTATCCTTTGGATCAATCAAAACAAGAGTCGCTGACAGGGAATCAATCCCTAGAATTCCTGTAAGTTTTTCGAAAGCCTGCTCTGCGCCCTTTCCACTCTGACATGCAAAAGCTGAAATCCTTTTATTCTTCAAATCAGGGTTTTCCTTTATAAAGGTTCTAAGTGGAGGTGTAATATTGCTAGCCCAAACAGGGAAACCAAAAATCACCTGCTCATATGAAGCCAAATCTACAGAGTATGGCTCCAATTCCGGAGTCTCTGCCATAACAGCACTCTTTCCACCCCAGAAGAACTTCGCAAAGCCTTTCTCTGGATACTTTTTTACTGGAACCAATCTTAAAGTATCTGCTTGAAGCTTCTCTGCAATCTTCTTTGCCACAAAATCTGTATTACCCTCATGTGAATAATAAACAATAAGTGTCTTCATTATAGAACCTCCTAATTATTTGGCTATTTATCACTCCTCAACAAACATACCTGTAAGTCTTGGAACATTAAATCTGCTTGTGAATAAATCACACTTGCAAAGGAACGCATAGAAAACATGATGTCCTCCACCAGCCATAGATTCATAATTTCCCTGCCCCTTTGCAAGAATTACATCAGCCTGGTCAAGGGTACTCTTCGCTTCGATTGGAAGCATATTATAAACAGTGCCGGCAATGGCTTCACCGTTTGAGACGATTTCAGCCATGTATCTGAACCAGACGCATTATAGAAAAAGTGATTTTCAGCTTTAGCCCTGGCTTGACATTGCCATTATTCTTACGGATTTTGTCTGCGAGTGTTGATGTTTCATTTTCAATCTTCGCCTTTTTCTTTTGGCTTACGCCATCCCAATCTACTGCAGCTACCGCCAGTCCAAGCTTATAGATTCGAGGAATTCCCCAGAAATAGTCCGCTGAGTTTAGTTCCTCTGTTATGGGATGAAGCTTTTCAAAATGAGGGCAATGTTGTATGTACTTCCCTTGTGGCTCTGGCCGTGGATAATTACTGTTTTCAAGCCATCATCAATCAATTCTGATGTTTTTTCATAGTAAATAAACTTTGTTTTATCTACTGTATCATATGTAACATCTGTATCATAGCTGTATGCTTTAAAAGCTTGAATTAAAGTTTCCATGTAGCATCCATGTGAAATATACATTTTTCTTAAAAAATGTCCTGTAGTTCCTCTGAAAGTCCGTCCACTTTTCTATCTGTGGCAACATCAACCTTTCTTCCAAAAAACATCAGCGCCATCAAAATGATGAGCACTAAGCCTAATATAAATATTATTATTTTAATTCCTCTACTCATAATTATTTAACCGCAAATCTGGCGGCACTCTCTGCGTGAATAACAGTTGTATCGAAAATTGGAAGAACGGAATTCTCCTGACTGATTAGACCACCGATTTCTGTGCATCCAAGGATAACTGCTTCGGCTCCCTGTCTCTTAAGCTTTGAAATGATTACAGAATACTGGTCTCTTGATTTTTTATTTATGATTCCACAGCAAAGCTCGTCAAAAATAACATCATTTATTATTTTGATATCATCCTCATTTGGGATAAACACCTCAAAGCCTCTATCAATTAATCTGGATTTATAGAAGTCCTCTGTCATGGTATATTTTGTTCCCAAAAGTGCCACCTTTTGGAAACCATTTTTCTCCAGGGCATCACCTGTGGCATCCGCAATATGTATCATTGGAACATTGACCTTCTCCTGTATGGTCGGAAACATCTTGTGCATGGTATTTGTGCAAATAAGAATGACCTCCGCACCAGCATTCTGAAGCTTTACTGCAGCATCTGAAAGAACAGCTTCAATCTTGTCCCATTCACCAGCTGACATATATTTTTCAAGTTCACTAAACTCTACGCTATAAAGAATAATTCTGGCACTGTGTAAACCGCCAAGCTCCTTACCCACATACTCATTGATTATTTTGTAATATGGGATGGTACTCTCCCAGCTCATTCCTCCAATAAGTCCAATTGTTTTCATCTTAATCTCCTTTTTAACCTTACTGTCTATTAAGCCACATAGATATCCTCTAGTCTATAATATTTTTAACATAAAATAAAAAACAGACCTACGCATACACTTCATTAGGTCTGTTTTGCACTGAATAGTAATATTTCTCAGCCATTTTATTTGATTTGGTGCTCAAAAAGTCCATCCTTATTGCAATAATAATATATCTTCCTGACTCCGGCTATCTTAAATCTAGCCTCAGGATTCCCCTCTGGATAAAGCTTAACCATCTGAATTCCATCAGAAGATACTGCTGCAATAAATGATATATAATGGCTCTTTGTCATCTCGTGTTCAACGCGAATAAAATACTCATCCTCAACACACTCCACTGAAATCTTGTGACTTTCATCAGGTCTCTCAGCTCCCTCTGGATTAAGGGCCACCCCATGACAAGTAATAACAGATTGTCCCATGCTGTGAATCACATTTCCACAAACCGGGCACACATAAAATAATGACTTAAGCATGTTTGCAGATACATTCACATTGCTCACTGTGCTACCTGAAATCAGCTCAGTAATGGAAATATGGAACACGTCCGCTATAGGCTCCAGCAGTGTAATGTCCGGATATCCTTTTCCTGTCTCCCATTTTGAAATAGCCTTGTCACTGACACCAAGTGTTTCTGCCAACTGGCTCTGAGTAATCTTATTTTTTTCTCGCAGTTCTTTAATAACTGCCCCTGTAACATATTGATTCATCGTTTTTTTCCTCCTCTGACTAAAAGAATAAATCAGAAAAACCGATAAGACTACCTACGTAAAGTAGAGTCAACCGCAAATCACTTAAGCAACTCAATTACGGCTCGACTAACCATATTTAATTATTCACAAATCTGCTCGATAATGTAATTCTCAATACCAATCTGCTCAATAAGGCAGAGATCTGCTTTTACCCAGTTGTAATGATCCTGCTCATCAATGATGAAATGAGGTTAAAATTTTAGGGGATTTTCATGCTCCATAGCAATCCCCTAGAATCATTCCTTATTTATTCCAAATTCAAAAACCTCATCAGTTCTCTGGCTTCTTCATAATCCTGACTGTAAAAATTAACGTGATTTATGTCCGTGCTCCTGTTTGTAAATGCTGGATAAAGGAATCCCGCTTCAGGTGAATGTGGAACCTGTTCCTCATCCACTGGTGAAATAGCCATAATCAAATACTGATAAACCTCTTCCGATTCATCCTGGTATGACTTATCACTACCCTTGATTGGAACATCATAAGCTCCGTAGTAAACATAAATCGCATAGGGTCTTCCCTTAGGATACTTCTCCGCTACCAGCTCATACAAATTCAGTAGCAGAGCATCATTTTTCAATTCGCAATCACGAATTGCATATATCATCTGCCAGATAGAACCTGGTCCCAAACCTGGAATCTTGTACTGAACCAATTCTTCATCTGGCTTGGCAAAGGGTATCGCCTTTGCGATATCAAGACATCTATTCTTTTCTGCTCCCTTCAAATTCAGAAAGCTTGTGTTAAATGTGCCGTCTATATAGCCTTCCTCATCTATGTATGCGCCCGCTATTCTTACTAAGTTGCTACGAGCTGATGTCATTCTGCGGGTAAGCTCCAGCATGTCTTCTCTATTAATGTGTGTCATTATTTGTCTTCACCCCAAAAATCCCACTGATACTCTTTCAAATCTACTTTGTTATCAGTTATTTTAACTCCCTCAGATTCAAGAATTTCTGCCTGCTTCCATGCTCCTCCAAAAACATACTGTCCAGCCATTTCTCCCTTTGCATTTACAACTCTGTGGCAGGGAATTGTGTCTGGGTCAGGGTTCTTGTGGAGAGCGTTTCCGACTGCCCTAGCCATATTTTTATCTCCGGCTATAGCTGCAACCTGACCATATGTTGCCACCTTTCCTTTAGGTATCAATTTCACCGCTTCGTATATACGTTTTGTAGGACTGTAGGAAATTAAATCATAGCTTTCAGCAATCATCAACTTGATGTCTTTTTCAGGGATACTGCCATCTAGTATTACTGTGTTCCAGTGGTCCTTATTCTGATGATAGCCTGGAACAACAGAGGGATAAATCCTCCTCCAATAATAAGCATTATCCGGGTCCACCTTCAGATTGAGATTAATGTACCCGTCCTTCTCATATGTCCAAAGAAAAGCCTTTTTATTCCCCTTATAACGTACCAACTGCCAATTTTCATCATGAAATGGAGCATCCTGATATGTGTCTGGAAAAGATAAACCATATTTCAAAGCTTCTTCTCTTGTTTTCATTGAAAAATCTCCTATCAAACAGTAATCTCTATCTGATTTCCCTCAATTACAACTATGCAAGATTCATAATAGCCATCCCCGGTGGTTCTTGGCCCAGAAACAACCTCGTAGCCTGCATTCTTCAGCTTAGCAGTCAGCTCGTCAACAGCTTCCTTGCTTCCTACCGAAAATGCGATATGTGCATATCCGGTTCTATTCAAATCCTTTTCCACATCTGTCATCACAGGCTTGTTCATAATCTCAAGTCTAGCCCCACCACCAAATGAAATAAAATAGGATTTAAAATCTGTCTTCTCATTATGGTATCCATCATTTGATGTTCCACCTAAAAAGGTTACAAAAAACTCTCTGGCTGCCTCCAAATCATTTACATACATTGCTATATGTTCAATGAACGTAGTTGCTCTTTTGAAAGCCATTCTCATGCTGACAGTTCCATTTTCTTCACCATATTCTTCAAACCCCATTCTCTTATATAAGCCATATCCTATCTGCATCACAGCAGGCTTCGTGGTAAAGGTGACCTCTTCAAAGCCAAGCTCTTTTGCCTTATCCAGCATGGTATTTAACATGATTCTAGCGTATCCTTTTCCGCGGCTCTCTGGCTTAATGAACAATCTTTTCGCCTCACAGGTAGCATCACTTAACTTTTTTATCGCTATACAAGCAACAGGGACATTTTCTTCATAGCCAACAAGAAGTGCTCCGCCCCTATAAAAGCCTTCCAAATCAGCCAGTTCTTTATCAAAAGAAACAAAACAGCTTTCTGCACCTTTAATCTGGGAGTATTCCCTGAACAACACCTTTACTACTTCAGTGTCGCTACATTCTTTTACCTTAAAATTTGTCATAGTTGTGTCTCCTCATACGAATCTGCTAGTTATAGTAATCCCTAAATTCTTTCCAAAATTTTAAGTGCAATTTGAAGCTTATCGAGATTGTGATTTGCGCCTTCCAAATCATCAATACAATAATCACCTTCTACAAGAACATCACCTGCTGCAAGAAAATCATACAACTCAAACCCGTAGAAATCGCATACAGCCTGCACTCCAGCAACTTCCATTTCTACCGCGATGCAGCCTTCTTGTTTTCTTTTATTTACAAGATTTACAGTTTCGCGAAGCATGGAATCAGTTGTCCACACTCTTCCTTGCACAAATGGAACTTTTAATTCCTGGAATACATTTGCAATCTCATCTGAGTTTTTTATTTTGATATAATCCTTTGCCTCTGCAAAATAATATGAAAGCCCCTCTCCTCTATATGCTTCTGTTGGAATGATAAATTTACCTGCAGTTTTCTCATTATCCAGACTTCCACATGAACCGAACATGACAAACTTTGTTGCACCTGTGATATGGTTCACCTCAGCTATGGTACCGCCTGCTATTGCTGACCCAATTGGCGACAGGTAAAATGCAATTTTTTCATCTTTATTTAAAAATGACCATATAGGTATTGCCCCATTGCAAGCACTGATTTCACTAAGCTTTGTACATTCAAACTTCTGGAGCAAATGATCATATATTACCTTTGAAAACATGACTATACATTTATCTACCAAATGCTTCTTTGGACCATAAAAGGCTTCTACATTTACTATTGGCTCACTTTCAATATCATAAAATTCATTCAGCATTTAATTGTCCTCCCATGTATCTTATCCTAGCATCAGCACCATCTCTATCTCATCGTCATATTCAACGCCGTTTGCACTAAAGCCTTTTCGTTCATATAGCTTTTGGGCTGAAGTATTCTTTTTATTACAAGTCAATGCAACCCTATTTGAGTCTCCAAAAGGCTTAGTTCTAATATACTCAATCACCTTATCCAATGCTGCACTTCCATAACCACGTCCCTGCTCTGATTGGTCAATCATCATATGCCAAATGTCATACTCCGGGATATCATAATCATAAATTACCATGACATACCCTACCATTTTTCCATCTGCATAAATTCCAAATGGTTGGCATTGCTTTCTATATACATATGCCTGTGCAAGACTACGAACTGGATGAGAAGCAAACTCTTCCTGTCCCTCAGCCAATTTTAAGTTAAATGCATCAACAAAGTTATCTTCTGAAATTGCTACTAATTCAACCATCGCTTTTGTCCCCTATTCAAAACCGCTTCAATTTATATTTCTATTTCTGATTGAAAATACTTTTCCTGAAAAGTAATTTGTTCTTCTATCTCCTCTTTAGTAAAGGATTTATCTTCAGGACAAACTACCCATTTTTCTTCAACATCATCTTTACGATGTACAATAGCAATTATTTTTCCTGTAAAACTTTTAACTGGCTTGTCTACTCCTAAAATATAAGCATCCTGCTCTTCACCATCAGGAGCCATTATCCCTTCCACATATCCATAATTAACAGGATAATACATATCTTTATATTCTGGATGATAGCTGCCTAATGGCCTATCAACTGTAACAGTAATGATATCTCCTATCATTGACTCTTCTCCTGTACAAAGCTTCGAATTACGCTTACTAACTCCTTAGGCAGTTGTACCTCTTCATCAGGAATATACTCTTTTAAGATACGCTCATTCTCCACATCGACTTCTATCATCATCCCCTTCATAACAAACCTATATTTTTACTCAACCGAAAAAATAGTATTCTTCTCAAACATCCCAATTGCAAATCCCATTTTCATAAATAATGGCATAGGCGAATAGGCTTTAAAACTTGTCCTATCAAACAATTCTTCCAAGGTAAGTTCCTCGTAATATCCGTATGGATTAGCCACTGTAATTTTATCATTTGGTATATCTGCACCTATTATCAATGAGTAATGCAATGTCCATTCATCACCGTACAACGCAGCCCACTCAAATGGAACTGGCTTTCCTGATGAAAGTGTGTCATACATGATATCTATAAACTCTGTATTAGACACATACTTATGAATCTCCGTTGTGTATTCAGGGAACTGCTTATTCATTTCATCACAAAATTTCTGTCCAGTAGATGTGACTATCTTCCCATATTCGTCATACAGTTTTTCTTCTGTTACGCTACCTCCATTCCAGGCAGAAAACATTTCGATAACTGCATACCCACAAGAAATATCCTGTTTAATGACTTCCGCATTCTCAATTTCTATCGGAGTCTCATATTTCTCTTCACTATATACAGCTGAGTAGTCATTCTGTGTTAGTCTTGTTCTTATCACTACAATAAGCAAAGCTGTTATCACCACAGCCAGTAGTGCTGCAACAATGCCCCCTACAATCTTTAATAATTTTTTCATCCCATCACCTACAAATACTCTTTCTTTCTAGATTAGGACTATTCTACCTGTTTATAGATGAAAATGCCACAAAATTAATGATTCGTACTCTAATGTTCCTACTATGCCAAAAACTAAATCTCCAGCAGGCATTACTTTATGCAGCCATCGGCTCTTTAGCCGGTACAATAATAGAGCTCCTATCCCCAAGTGAACTAGATACTTTGTCTGTTCCATTAGAGATAGAAGCTGTATTGTTATACCTTATTAAATTCCACAATTGCCTTAAATAAATCCCCATCAATAGAAAGCTTCAGGGTTCCTCCCATTGCCTCGGTTAGGCTACGGGCTATTGAAAGGCCAAGACCATTGCCATCTGTGTATCTGGATTTATCCCCACGGACAAATCTTTCCATAAGCTCATCAGCTGTGATGTTCAATTCCTCCTTCGAGGTATTTCTGAAAACAAATCTAAGTTTATTTTCATCCTGCTCTAAATCAACATAGGCTCTGGTATTAGGCTGAGCATACTTTACAATATTGCTCATAAGATTATCGAAAACTCGCCATAAATATCTGTTGTCAGCCTGAAGATAAACATCCTCAGATGGTAAGCTTGATACCACTGTGATTTTGTTTGCATCAAGCCTGTCGGAAAATTCTCCGATGGATTGATTCAAAAGAACCACTGCATTTACCTTTTCAATGTTGAACTTGATATTTCCTGTAGAAACCTTTGACGCTTCAATCAAATCCTCGATAAGCTTCTTTAATCTCTTGGACTGTCTGTCCAGCACCTCAAGATATTCTTTTGCCTTATCGTTTTTAATATCCTCTTTTTCAAGAAGGTCCACATAGTTAATTATTGAAGTAAGCGGTGTCTTGATGTCGTGAGAAACATTTGTGATAAGCTCTGTCTTCATTCTCTCACTCTTTGTTCTCTCCTCCAGGGCAACTGTAATTCCTGACTGGATGTCGTTCATTGCCTTTGCATGCTCTTCAAGGAAAAGTGGCATTCCCTTTAAATCAACCTGAGCTGTAGTATCACCTTCGGCGAGTGCCATAGCTGTGCCTTTAATCTTTGCATAGCTAAGCAAAAGCTTGTGAAGAATGATTCCAAAGGCTATCTTCTCTAATATAAAGAATAAGGCTACTTTAGTGGTACCAGTGGTCCAAAGAGCAAAGAACTCAATGTCCATAATGATTATAAATATAACCCATATCCTGTTTGTCCACTTAATCTTTGAACAGATTCCCCTGTATTCCTCATGGAATTTGCGAAGCCACTTCTTAACAATAACCCAACATTTTCCAATAATGCTGTTTGAAAATAGGTGATGCAATTTTACATTTACTGCAATATTTGAGCTCCAAAGGAAGCCTATAAGCATGGCCATCGCACCGCCAAAGGCTACTACCATTCCAAACAATCCAAAGGCCATACCGCTTGAACTGTATTGTACTGAACTTACTAATCCAAAAACTATTCCCTCGAGAATCAACGTGCCTACAAATGCCAAATCAGCAGGAATCTTCTCAATTGGTCCCTCTACGATTCCTTCAACCCCCTTCTTGTGTCCTGCTGCGCAAAGGAAAATAATCCAGCTACCTAATGCAATTACAAATGAAAGAACTGCTGCCACAGGAAGAATGTACTTTACACTTGTAAGAACACTTATGAGAGTTTTTGCCTGTCCGTAGAAATCATTTGTGTATGTGCTTGCTGCAAGCTTTGTCTCATTTGGGAAGCAGACAAATGTGTACTCCTTGCTATCTACTACTGACTCATATAAGCCAAATGTAGAAATATTTTCAAGGGATACTTCCTTTCTCACTTTGGATAAATCAGAGTGAATCGCTGTTAAATCTGCCACATTTTTTAAGTTAAGTATTCCATATTCATCTGTATTGCAATCTAACTCTAATGTATAACCAGTTTCAGAATCTGAGAGTGGTGGATATGCTACTCCATCTATGTAAAGCATATTTGAATCTAATCCAACAGCTGCACCCTGTACTATGTTCTCTTCTAAAAGATCATCCTGAGTCTCCTCTGTTGCAGGAGACTCAGTCCTCTGAGTTCTATTGTTTTCCCAAATTCTGCTATAGATAGCGTTTGTATTTGGAGTTCCTTCAGTGCTATCGTTTGAATCATAAGAATAAAAATAATCTTTCAAAAGATAAAAACGACCATTGCCATATACATATGCCTTCTGACCAATCAAATCATATCCGATTCCATCTATATCATAGGTCAAATATTCGGTTGAATCATAATTATCAATCCTGTTTTCATCCCAAGGATCTATAAGTCTTTCCCCTAATGAAAATCTTGTGTACTCATCAATGCTATAAGAAGCAATATATGCATCTTTAGGGACATCAACACCTTTAAAATTTCTATACACATAAGAACTGTCGGCATTTAAATCCACTTCGTCGGCTCTATCGCCTTCGATTACACCATAGTAACAATTCGTATCCTGTAAACGCTCAGAAGTAAATCCTGAATCTGCATTTGCCATAACCCAGACTCCATAGTTACTTCCGGCGTGATTATTTACATAGTGCTTAAATTCACTGTTATTCTGTGCGAACAATCCCCAATTACCAAATATCACACACAGGAAAAAACTAACGGCAAATATAAACGTAAATACGGTACAGTTTATTCCTAAAAATATCTTTCCAGCTCTGCTGTAGAATCTTTTCATATCGCCTCCTATAAGGAACCATCATCAACCTTGTATCCGTGCCCCCAGACAGCCTTAAGGTATCTAGGGTTGGCACTGTCATACTCTAACTTTTCTCTGAGATGTCTGATATGAACAGCCACTGTGCTTTCTGCTCCTATTACTGTTTCCTTCCAGACATTCTCATAAATGTCGCGTGGGGAAAGCACTTCGCCCTTGTGGGTCATAAGTAACTTTAAAATGTCAAATTCTAATGGAGTAAGTGACACTGGATTACCATCTAATGTAACTTCCTTAGATTTATCGTTTAATTCAATACCACCGATTGTGACAGTATCCGTATTTACGATATTCATCTTTCCGTTCTGAGCCCCAAGCATTGTGTAGCGTCTCAGCTGAGACTTTACTCTTGCCATAAGCTCCACTGGATTGAAAGGCTTTGTAACATAATCATCTGCCCCAACTGTCAGGCCAACCACCTTATCAGCATCCTCGCTCTTTGCAGTAAGCATGATGATTGGTACATTTGATTCCTTGCGAATCTCAGCCATTGCTGCAATTCCATCCATCTCAGGCATCATCACATCAAGAAGAATCAGCTGCATATTTTCCCCTTCCGGGCTTTTCATAATCTCAACAGCTTCCCTTCCATTTGAGGCTGATGTTACATTCATTCCCTCACTCTCAAGATAAATTCGCAACGCAGATACGATATCCTGCTCATCATCACATATTAGAATATTGTTCATTTTTTTCTCCCATGTAACTCCTGTAATTAATTACAAGCTTATTGTATTGAATTAATTTTTAAGTTCCAAGGTGGTAAATCTTTAAGAAATGTTTAAGATTCTATCATCCATACTTAAATTCTTGAAAAAATCACTCCAAATATTGGTGCCAGCACTATCATAACCAATGAAAATGTAAATGAATTGATAGACATCAACGTAGCTCTTTGGTTAGATGGCACCATTCCGTTTAGGACCACATCAGTTCTAACCTCCAGGAAGTTATCTGAAAAGGAACCTATAAATCCACCTATGATTACAAGCCAGTAGTTTCCTGTAAATAATGATGCAAATGCAAGCAAGACCCCAGCCAAACTAAAAATACCGATATTACGATAACGCTGATTTGGAAAGAACTCTATTGCTTTTGCACCTATAGCTGCGCCCAGACCCATGGCAAATAATGCCGGTCCCAGCCAGATGCTCTTCAAGCCCATTTCTGGAAGCTTCGCCTGTAAGAAGAACAAAATCAAAATAGAAATCGCTCCAGTTAATGCGTTGAAGAAAATGATAAATCTAGCTTTTCTGTTGGTCTTGATAAAGCTTGCACTTTCAATGGCAACCTCCTTAAATCTTCCAACTACACTCTTCTTCTGATTTAATTCAGTCTTCACTTCAAAAAATGTGGTACCAATAAGTACACATGCCAATGCTAAAATAGCGTCAATCATATTTGCCTTCTTGTACCCAAGCATCAGAGCCACACCAATTAACAAAGTGCCTGTAGAGCTGAAAATCTGATATATCATCAGATCATTTGATGCAAATTTGTTGTACTCCTCCTCTATGCCTGCGCCCTTTAAACTGTCATAGGCCAGTGCCTCTCTTGTTCCAGAAGCAAGGTTATAGCTCAATGCTGAAAAAATCATAGTCACTGTAATTCCTACAAATGACTTGGAAAGAATCATACATATAGAAGAAATAATTGTCATTACACTGCTGAGAATCATAATCTTCTTTCGCCCAAACACATCTGCCAAGGCTCCAGATGGTATTTCAAATATCATGCTGGCAATATGAAAAATGCTTTCCGCAAATCCAATTTCTACTGTGCTAAATCCTCTTGCTGCCAAAAGTGCAACCCAGGATGCTCCTCCAATCATTAGCCCTCCCAGGCTGTCTATTAAATATAATTTCTTAATCTGATTTCTAGCTTTCTTTTTGTCCATATAAAATTCCATAAAAAAATCTCCTTAACTGTTCTGTTTGAAACAAATTTAAGGAGATAGTCCAATCTTTTTTTCTACTGTCAATTCAGCCCCCCTATTCGCAAAACCGCTTTTTCAAAGCTTTCCTTTTGCTCATGTGGGGTTCTCACTAAATAAATGTTATCAGAAAAATGTATGCAAGCATCCATTTTCAGATACCATTTACTTAGCTCTGAATTGACTCAAAATGAGCGCACTATCCCCGTAAACAGCTAAAATATAACCTTTCATAAGATGAATGTTAGTTGTTTTCCAGGTCATTCATGTGCTCCTTTCAATCAAAATTTAAATAAAGTTTACCTGTTAATATACCTCTAGTCAACCGAAATGTTACTTATTTTCTGTAACAAATAATCCTTTCTTTTTTCATATCATTGCAAAGGGTAAATCCCATATCACTCACATCGTATATACGAATTATATCCTTTAGACTCTCAAACTTTTCATCAAAATCTGTAAGGATATTTTCGCATCCCTCAAGGAGGTCCATATTGAAAACCTTAGTCTTGTCATTTTCAAAAATGGCATTGTAAAGAATACCTGACTCCACCAAATCCTGGAAGAAATGACTGCCATAGGACAGTTCAGGATTATAGCCCGCCTGAGAATTGGCTATTTCGCATATAGCCTCAAATTCACTTATATCCGCAAATGCGGTAGGCACCCCCAATTCCGGAGATGTGGTACCTATTCTACCTGGAACCATAAGAAGCAGCTTCTTTCCCTTGTCTCTCATCTTCCAGTTAATAGTTCCAATGGCATTTGCAATGCTGTATTTATCCTTATAGTCCATATTGTAATAGTTTACAGGATCCACATAAACTATCATATCCAACTTTTCCACTCTTGATAAGCCCATAGCAGACTTTTCGCATTCAAATAAAATGCTGTGGCTTTCAATATCCTCAGGCATTTCCAGAGTGGCAGAATCCTCAAACACCTGTAGCGGTCTACATTGCAAAAGGTTGATAACGTAATCTCCATCCTCTGAAAAATTGATGGTAAACTCCGTGTCCACAGGGTAGTCATATTGTTCCTGAATTACACTTAGAATATCCCGCATTTCTGCCATAATATCCTCTCTCTCAACAATTCCCTGGCAGGAAATAAACTGGATATCTCTGTTAGTTCCCCTCTCCCTGAAAATTCTCTCTGCATCAAAGTCGTGCTCCAGCAAAAGTCGTTGCAGGTAGTATGGCATAAAAGGCTTCACAACCTCCAGCTCAACCTGTTGCAATATTCCCTCACCTCTATTGATGAGCTCCAGTTTTCTCTGAGAATATTTGTGCTTCTCGCCGCTATCTCTGGAGGTGGTAGCCTTCGGTTTATCCAGACTCACCAAGCGAGGATAAGAGCCCTCAGTTCTATCCACAGCCGAAGTACCAAGGCCCATAACAAGCCTCAGCATTCCAGCTGTTGGATCCAGACTTTCCATAAACCTGTAAGGACTGTATGAATAACCCACGCCTGCTGCACAAGGCATATAAAATTCACCATAATATGAACCAGAAACTCGCTGAATCAAAAGTGCCATCTGTTCATCTCGCTCCTGAAGTCCTCTTCTGTTTCTATAGTCCAGTGCAGACTTACTCATTGTGCTGGCGTAAACTGTACGAATGGCATCCTCCAGTTCATTAAGTCTTTGATCCATATCCCCAACATTTGGACAAAATACAGATTCATATTTTCCAGCAAAAGCATTTCCAAAGCCATCCTCCAAAATAGAGCTGGATCTGACAATAATCGGATCCTGACCATAATACTCAAGAAGCTTTACCAGCTCCTCCTCCATATCTCTTGAGAACTTTCCTGCAAAAAGCCGGCTGGCAAATTCCTCAGCCAGACTAAAATATTCCTCAGGCTTTCTCTGACGAACCCTTATATCCCAAAAATGATTTTCAACTATGAATGTATAGAACACGTCTGAGCCCACGTAAAAAGAATCATGGGGCTCAAACTTCTCAAAAATATCCGGCCTGTTATTTTCCACAATTTTTCTGGCAAGGAGCATTCCGCAGGCCTTACCACCAATCATACCTGTGCCAACCATTCGACTTTTTACATTCAGGTAATCCTCTGGGGTAAAATTCTCTTTTATCATGACACGCATTCGTTCATCTCTGGTCATCATGATATTGCACATCCTGCTGCACTGTTCCGTCACATCCATGCCATTTTCATTCATAGTGGCAGTCATATCAAAAAATCTATCCCAGCTGTCCTTGTTGTCACGGTCAGCACTGGTAGCTTCCCGCTCTAACAGCTGATAAAAATGACTCGCCCTTACACCGTCAAGCATTGGCATAAAGGCTCCTGTGGTCGGCTCATACACATGAGGCAAATACATTGTCTCTGAGTATCTGTTCCAAACCTTGTCTGGTCTGACAAACACATTATTCTTATCCGTATATACGTCCAAAAAAAGCTGTGTTGTATCACGTATTTTTGCAATTGCCTTAAAGGAGTGTTTACCACGAATCAAAGGGAAAAATGCCACTGTATCCAAAGAAAAAAGATAAGGACAGGTAACCTGGAAAAAGTTTCCCATCATTAAATCTGTAGCCCAGGCGGTCTGCAACTCCGAGAGGCAATCGAATACATAGAAAGCGTCATAACCTTCCTTTTCAATAATCTCATGTATAGCCACAGTGAAGGTCTCAAACCTGTGGGACAGCTCCACATTTACAATCCTCAGGCCGTCCTGTGGTTCAAACAGTGGCTCATGACTTGCAAACCTGATATAAATCAGATTTCTTTCATCCTTTATAGCCTGTTGCACGTATGGACCAGCAAAAAGCTTGAAATCCTCCAGCTTGTCCACTCTCCATACCACATTATCCCCGAGACGAATGTTGTCGAACTGCTCATCCATCTGTGGAATTCCAGAACATACTCTATCAAATGCTGCCATAAAAACTCCTCCAAATTCATTTATCCCGTCTGGTACTAATCCACTAAACCATTTTGAAACCTGGATAAATGTTCAAATGGTAAAATCTGTCTTCCTCTGAAAAGGCCACAACCATCATTTATTAATATATTGCTCACAGCCGTAAACATATTTACATCAAGCTGTGCCAAATCTATGTCTTCCAATGAAACCACCCTGTCATATGCCTCATCAAAGTACAAGCATTCCCCCTCTGGTATTTCAGCTCTTCTGTTTTGTTGCTGTTCTTGAGACTTTACATATCGTAGATGATTTGACTCTCCAATTTCTGCGCTGTCATCCATTGCCTTTGTCCTAAGCTGTACTTCTACGTGACATCTTGCCTGATCATCAAACAATGTCAAATGCAAGGATCTGTATCCTACAGTGGTAGGCTTGTGTACGTAATCTCTATAGGTGTCCCTTAGATTTTCGTCCAACAATTCAGAGCATTCTCTGCCCTCCAGATTTGCTTTCACAACGGTAAAGCCCTGCCCCTCTAAAAATGTAGGAAGCTTGTTGGCTATCTCATATAAAAGCTTAATCTCTTCCTCCTCCAGATTCTGTCCCTCTTTTAGATGACATTTTGGCAAGGAAATAACTATGCGGTAAGCTATCAAATCTCTGAAACAGCTGAGTTTTTCCTTTATCTCCTGAATAGCTGGAAAATGATGATAGGTCTGATAATATTCATAAATAAAATCTACAATGTACCTGTTGAACTTTTCCTCAGCTCTGATTATGGATTTTATGCGACCTTTAAAGGTAAATGCAAGGTAAGGATACTCCTTGACCATGTACTTGTAGAACTCACGAATCCTCTGTGACTGTGAGGTAAGAAACTCATTGTGCTCCAGGAGCTCATAGATTGTCTCAAGAAATGAGCAGTGAACCAAATCAATCTGATTATGGGTGGCTAATGCCTTCTCCTCCAAATCATCTGTATATTTCTGCAAAATCCTAAAAATAGTTTCCCCATCGTAAAGATAATCATTCAGTTTTATCATGCTGTCATCCTTCCCCTTTTTTATTTTCATAGAGCTTCTACCCTAGAATATTCACTAAGACGCCGATACCAATTCCAATAACGGTATCTAAAAATCTGTTGCAGGCAAATAAATAGGGATTTGAATCTCCAATATGGTTCACAACGATACTCAAAAACACCACACATGAAAAATACGATGCCTGCTTTTTCTTAATAAAAACTGCTGTGTAAATTACAAGTATGACCATACCTGATATTACAACCGACCCCAGATAGTCATATCCCCATGGTTCTATTTTACATATTTGCCTCAGAACAATATATAAGAATCCATAGAAGGTGCCTATGAAGGTTCCAATCATTCTCTGCTTGGCATTTTTTATTGTCAGTTCCCTGGTGGCCTGCATGCACCATAGTGCCGACAGCTGGGAGTAAAAAACTATCCCGGCTCCCTTTCTGAAATAATCCACCACAAAGCACAGAAGAACTGCAATGGCCGATTTTATTATTCTCATCCCTATTCTGGGTATCTCGATATTTTTTAAAACATTTCTCAATATCTTCTCCTCTTAGCCTCGTATTATCAGGTCAGCGGTATCAGCTTAAACGCCGCAGTTTTCTGTCAAATCGTCTCAATTTCTTTTATCCAAAGATTTACTGCTGCATCACTTGGCATTCTAAAATCGCCTCTAGGTGACAAAGTGACTGTACCAACCTTTGGACCATCAGGCATACAGCTTCTCTTAAACTGCTGTGAAAAGAATCTCCAGTAGAATTTCTTCAGCCATTTTAGAATAACCTCTGGCTCGTAGTAATATTCAAAGGATTTTCTTGCCAACCTGTATATTTTTGAAGGAGAGAAACCAAACCTGAGCATATAATATAAAAAGAAATCGTGAAGCTCGTATGGTCCCACCAAATCCTCTGTCTTCTGAGAAATCTTTCCCTCATCATCTGGTGGCAAAAGTTCCGGACTGACTGGAGTATCTAAAATATCCCTTAGGGTGCTACTTAAAATACCATCAGTTTTACCGGCCTCGTAAGCCACAAGCCATCTCACCAGAGTCTTTGGAATAGATGAGTTTACAGCATACATCGACATATGGTCTCCGTTGTAGGTGGCCCATCCCAGGGCAAGCTCTGATAAATCACCTGTACCTATTACAATTCCGCCAAGCATGTTTGCCTTATCCATAAGAATCTGGGTTCGTTCTCTGGCCTGACCATTTTCATAGGTGACATCATGGTTATTGCTGTCCTGACCTATATCCTCAAAATGCTGACTAACACTGGCTTTTATGTTTATCTCTTCTAAAGTGGTGCCATAGGCCTCCGCCAGCTTACAGGCATTAGTGTAGGTTCTGTCCGTAGTTCCAAAGCAAGGCATTGTGATGCAGTGTATCCCCTTTTTATCAAGACCTAGTCTGTCATAAGCATGGACTGTCACGATGAGTGCTAGTGTAGAATCCAATCCTCCAGACAAACCTATGACTACATTCTTACAACCTATATGCTTTAACCTGGTGGTAAGGCCCACTGCCTGCATTGTAAGTATTTCCTCACAGCGGCTATCCAAATCGTATTTTACAGTAGGCACAAATGGTGTCCTTGCTGGGATAAACTGAAGCTTGGTCTCCTCCAGCTTAAGTGAGAACTCTGACTCAAAGCCTTCGCAATCCGTATTTACGATAAACGTATTCATTCTTCTACGCTCATGTGCTAGCTTATCTACATCCACATCAGCAGTTATCATTTCGTTTTCAAATATTTTTGATTCCGCATATACGATACCATTTTCAGCTATGATATTGTGACCGGCAAAAACCATATCCTGTGTGGATTCACCAAGACCAGCATCAGTGTAAGCGTAGGCACAAAGGAGACTTCCTGACTTTGCCTTAATCAGATTTCTTCTGTAATCAGCCTTTCCTATTACCTCGTCACTTGCAGATAAATTAAAAATGATTGTAGCTCCCTGTCTGGCAAGATTGACTGATGGTGTATCAGCCACCCACAGGTCCTCACAAATCTCTATGCCAAACATAAGGTTTGTAAGCTCCTTGCAGGTAAAAATATGGTTACTGCATAGAATTGCGGTTCCAGCCTCACCAAAACTGATTTCCTCCATAAGGCTATCATCTGCTGGTGTAAAATGTCTCAGCTCATAGAACTCGCTGTAATTAGGTATGTTTCTTTTGGCGGTACAGCCAACGACCTTTCCACCTTTAATCACAGCTGCGATATTGTAAAGCTTGTTTCTCACCTGATAAGGAAGCCCAACTATGCTCACTATATCAAGCTCTGCCGTGGCACTGGCAATATCCTCAACCGCCTTCAGGGCACCTTTTAACAGCACATCCTGCAAAAACAAATCACCACAGGTATAGCCTGTTACAGAAAGCTCTGGAAAACAGATAATCTTCACCCCATTATCTACTGCCACCCTTATATGCTGAATAATCTCTTCTGCATTATGCTCCGTGTCTGCCACCTTAATATTTGGAGTGGCACAGGCTATTTTTATAAAACCATCTTTCATGAAAAAATATAACCTCCTGAACTAAAAAAGGGCGCCTGCTATCAAAGCAGACGCCCTTGTCTTCCTATGAAAACTTTACAACTTTTTTGTTAATTATTCAAGAACCTCATGGGGCAACTTTCCCCTATTTACAGCTCCATTTCATAGCAAAACATATTTTGCTCATACATAAAACACTCTCCAACTTTATTGAAGTCAAAGGAAGCATAACACTTCAATGCCTTCAGATTATTTCTATTTACAAGAAAATGCAGACTCTTAAAGCCTCTGGCCTTCAGTTCAGCCAAGCCATGCTTTACCATTTCCTTTGCAATGCCCTGTCCCTGATAGTCAGGATCCACAGCAAGACGGGAAAGCTCTCCTCCCGGCTGAAGCTCTGGTGTCCAATACTCCAATTCATTTACAGCCTCATCTTCATCTATTGTAATTGCAGCAATTATCTTACCATCCTCTCTCATTACAAAAAGAGAGTCTCTTTCCAGGTCAAAGTCTATCTCCTCCATGGTAGGATAATTCTCATTCCATGGACAATACTCCCTCCCCAACTGCATTCTATATAGCTTTAAAATCTCTTCCGCATCCGCTCTCGTAGCATTTTCTATCCTTCGCATCATTATTCTCCTAATGTGTTTTCTGTCTTGAATCATATTATCCTATTCAGGGGAGAAATAGAATAGGTAATACTTTTTGGATACTATTCACAGCTAAATTACTTCTTGTTAGGCCAGGAGCTTATCATATGAATTAAATGTAATTAGCAATAAGTTCTTAGTGAATATGCATTCTGAAATGCACTTTTCGAGGACTGTCTGAATGAAATGAGTTCCGCAGAAAAGTGCAATGCTTTGAAGAATGCTTATGAACTTAGAACTTATTAGCACAGTTAATTCATAATGATAAGCTCCTGGCCTAGTAAAATATTAATATGAACTGTGAATAGTATCCAAAAATTAAATCATAATATAGACTTTTGCACTTTAACGTGTTAAACTGTTAAATAATTGTTGTATGGAAGAGAATAAAACAATTTGTTGTTCTTGATTGGAGGATTTTTTTATGGAAAGTTTTTTATCTCATGTTGAAAACATCAACAACGCCGTGAATGGTTTTGTCTGGGGCCTTCCAATGCTGATTCTTCTGGTCGGCACAGGAATTCTCATGACCTGTCTCACCAGATTTTTCCAGATTTCACATTTTAAGCACTGGATCAAAAATACCATCGGCGGTATTTTCAAGGATTCCCATGTAACAGCTCACACAGAAAAAGAGGATACTCAGATTTCACAGTTCCAGAGCCTTTGTACAGCCCTTGCTGCTACAATTGGTACTGGTAACATCGCTGGTGTTGCTGCTGCTATCGCTTCCGGTGGTCCTGGAGCTATCTTCTGGATGTGGATTGTTGCATTCTTTGGAATGATGACAAACTTCTCAGAGAATGTTCTCGGTATCTACTACCGTAGAAGAAATGAGAAAAATGAGTGGTGTGGTGGTGCTATGTACTATCTCCACGATGGTCTTGGTGCAAAGAAGGGTTGCAAGCAGATTGGTGCTGGCTTAGCTTTCCTTTTCAGCCTTTTCTGCATCATTGCTTCATTTGGTATCGGTAACATGGGTCAGATTAATTCTATCGCTGTAAATATGAAATCTGCCTTTGGTGTACCAAGTATCGTTACTGGTATTGCTCTTATGATTCTTGCTGGCCTTGTTATTGTTGGTGGCTTGAAGAGAATCGCATCAGTTACAGAAAAGCTTGTTCCATTTATGGCTGTTATCTATATGATTTGTGCTATCATCGTTTGCCTTGTACATATCGACCAGGTTGGCGTTGTTTTCACATCAATCATCAAGGGAGCCTTCGGTATGCGTGCTGTTGGCGGTGGTATCGTTGGTAGCGGTGTTGCCATGGCTGTTCAATGGGGAATGAAGCGAGGCGTTTTCTCAAATGAGGCTGGTCTTGGTTCTTCTGTTATGGTTCACTCAAGCTCAAATGTTAGAGAGCCTGTTGTTCAGGGTATGTGGGGTATCTTCGAGGTATTTGCAGATACAATCGTTGTTTGTACAATCACAGCTTTCGCAGTTCTCTCAAGTGGACTTGTAGACTTAAATACTGGTATTATTATTTCAGATCAGGTTTCTACAGCACTTGTTGCAGAAGCATTCTCTACTGTATTTGGTAAGTTCGGTTATGCCTTTATCGCAGTTGCTATTTTGCTCTTTGCTTTCTCTACCACACTTGGCTGGAGCCAGTACGGAAGCAAAGCTTTCGAGTACCTCTTCGGTCGCAAGAACATCAAATTCTATCAGATACTTTTTGTACTGTTCATCGTTGTGGGTGCCACAATGGATTTAACACTTGCCTGGGATCTTTCAGATACCTTCAACGGAATGATGGCTATTCCAAACCTTATCGGTGTAATCTCATTAAGCGGTACAGTAATGAAGATTACTCACAACTACGTTCAGAGAAATCTCCTTCACCAGGATGTAAAGCCTATGCTTTCAGCTTTAGATGACATCCAGGAGTTACACGAAAAGGAATTAAAGGAAAAAGCTTTACAGAAAAAGAATGCTGAAAAGACAGCGTAAATATTAGAAAAACGATCAGAGCCGAAACCACTTAGGTTTCGGCTCTTTTATTACATATACGCTACAAACTCGTAAGGTCTTAAATGAACCTCCTCAGAAGCTCCTTCTAATGTCTCATAATTTGAGATTAAGATTTTCCTCTCGCCTATCTCCTCCTTTAAAGAGATACTCTCTGCGGAAAGATTTCCATATACTACAATCTCATCCTCCCCCAAGAAACGCCTATATCCAATAATCTCCTCAGGTAGATTCTCATCAAATTCAATTGCCCCTTCTGATATTACTTTATATTTTTTCCTCAAGGATATGAGCTCCTTGTAGAAAGAAAATATGGAACTGTCGTCATTTATCTGAGACTCCACAGTAATATTCTTTCCATATTCTGGCACCTCAATCCAAGGTTGTCCTGTGGTAAAGCCAGCATTTTTACTGCTATCCCACTGCATTGGGGTCCTGCAATTATCTCTAGACCTGGCATTTATTATTTCAAGGGCTTCCTCTGAAGACTTTCCCTCCTCCAAAAGAATGTCGTAGTAATTCAAGCTCTCCACATCACGATACTGTTTTATATGGGAAAAATGAGTGTTGAGCATTCCAATTTCCTCTCCCTGATAAACGTAAGGGGTGCCTCTCATAAGATGAATCAGACCGGCAAAAAGCTTTCCTGACTCCTTCCAATATGTGGTCTCATCTCCAAAACGGGAAATGGTGCGAGGCTGATCGTGATTGGTCCAAAATACTGCGTTCCAGCCACCTTTTGCAGCCATCTGCTCCTGCCATTCCTTAAGAAGTCCCTTAAGAGCCACCTTATCGTAAGGCATCAGCTCCCACTTATTTCCATCCTTATAATCCACCTTTAAATGATGGAAGCTAAAGACCATTGATAATTCCTTTTCATCAGGATTAGAGTAGCCCACACAGTTATCAATAGAGGTAGAGGACATTTCACCGACAGTTACCATATCAGCAATTCCAGTGTCTGCCACAAGTTCCTTTAAATACTGGTGAACCTTTGGGCCATCAGTATAAAAGCGCCTGCCATCCCCTTCAAAATCATCCTCCAGCTTTTCTGGCTTAGAAATCAGATTGATAACATCGAAGCGGAAACCACTTACCCCTTTATCCTTCCAGAAACGGATGACATTTTTAAGCTCTTCTCTGACGGCAGGGTTTTCCCAGTTTAAATCTGCCTGAGTCACATCAAACAAATGCAGGTACCATTTTCCCAAAGCTGGCACATATTCCCAGGCATTTCCGCCAAATTTAGAAACCCAGTTTGTAGGTGGAGCATCTGGTGCCCCATCCACAAACATATAGTAATCCTGAAATTTCTTTTCTCCTGCTAGAGCCCTCTTAAACCATTCGTGCTCCGTAGAAGTGTGGTTGAACACCATATCAAGCATGATACCTATGCCTCTAGCCTTGGCCTGAGCTGACAATTCTTCAAAATCCTCTATGGTTCCAAACCTAGTATCAACAGCCAGATAATCTGCAATATCATAGCCATTGTCCCTCTGTGGAGAAACAAAGAAGGGCGTAAGCCAGATATAATCAACCCCCAACTCCTTGAGGTAATCCAGCTTTTCTGTGACACCCTTTATATCTCCAAATCCATCTCCGTTTGTATCATAGAAGGAACGTGGATATATTTGATAAACTACTTTATCCTTGAAATTAGACATTTAATTGCCTCCAACAACTACGCAGACTACTGTGTCCTTTTTACCTGCTGCTGCAATTGCTTCTTTACTAAATCTAAGTAATGCCTGGCCGGCTGATACTCGCTGATTCTTTTCCACCAGGTACTCAAAGCCAGTACCCTTCATTTCAACTGTGTCGATACCAACGTGAACCAAAACATCTGCACCATTGTCCATCTTCAGGCCCACAGCGTGCTTGCTGTCATCCATTGTAACGGCAACTGTACCATCACCCGGTGCATAAATAACCTCATCACTTGGGTTAATTCCAATTCCATCACCCATCATTTTCTTAGAAAAAACTGGGTCCTCAACCTGCTCAAGAGGAATCACATCACCCTTGACGATTTTTGTTAAATCAACGCCACCAACTACTGTACTGGCAACTGGCTCGGCCACTTCTGCTACAGCCTCAGCTGTCTCATCTTCTTCTATCTCACCGTATAAATCCTCTGTTGTAAGCTTTTTCTTTCCAACTACAACGGTAAGACAATATGGCACGAGAATAGCCACAACCATAGCGATTGCAAAAATTCCCATATATCTGGTCTGGATAGAAAGAATTCCTGGAATTCCACCTACACCGATTGAATTTGCCATAACACCAAAACCAACAGAAATGATTGCTGCAATGCAAGAACCAATCATAGCACTAAAGAATGGGAAACCATACTTTAAGTTAACACCAAACATAGCTGGCTCTGTAACGCCCAGGTAGCAAGAAATACAAGCAGGAATTGAAACCTCCTGAGTCTTTGTGTTCTTCTTCTGAAGTGTAATCATTCCAAGAACTGCTGAACCCTGTGCAATATTTGAAAGTGCGATCATTGGCCAAAGAATTGTTCCACCAAAATCTGCAACAAGCTGTGTATCGATGGCATTTGTCATATGATGTAAACCAGTGATTACAAGTGGAGCGTAGAACATACCAAATACACCAGCGAACAACCAGTTAACTGAGCTTGTAAGTCCTGCGTGAACACCTGCTGAAATCCATGAACCAATCTTCCAACCGATAGGTCCTAAGATGAAATGCGAAGCCATAACTGCAAGTACCAATGAGAAAAAAGGTACCACTATCATTGAAATGACCTTTGGACAAATCTTATTGAAAAACTTCTCCAAAAATACTAAACAGAAGCCTGCTAAAATCGCTGGAATAACCTGTGCCTGGTATCCAATCATGTTTACCTGAACAAAACCGAAATCCCACTTTGGAATAGCGTCAGCTGCTGCACCTGCCACACCGTAGGCATTTAAAAGCTGTCCTGAAACAAGTGTACAACCAAGAATTATACCAAGTATCTGTGTTGTACCCATCTTCTTTGTGATGGACCAGCAAATACCCACTGGAAGCATATGGAAAATAGCTTCACCAATCAGCCATAAGAAGCTGTGAACTCCTGCCCAGAATGTGGACTGTGAAACTATAGTTCCATTTCCGAAATCAATCTCACCAATTACATTTCTAAATCCTAAAATCAAACCACCTACAACAAGTGCTGGTATGATAGGAGCAAAAATCTCAGCAATAGAAGCCATAATCTGCTGAAGAATATTCTGATTCTGCTTAGCCTGCTTCTTTACCTGCTCCTTTGTGACCCCCTCAAGACCTGACACTGCAGTGAAATCATTGTAAAACTCCTGCACCTCCTGGCCAATGATGACCTGGAACTGTCCAGCCTGTGTGAAGGTACCCTTTACCCCCTTAATCTTTTCAATTGCCTTCACATCTGCCTTAGCTGGATCGTTTAAAACAAATCTCATTCTGGTAACGCAATGTGAAACTGCCGCAATGTTACTCTTTCCTCCCACTAACTCAAGTAATTGCTTACTTTCCTCTGTAAATTTTCCCATGATTATCTCCTTCTAGGTAAAAACCTAACATTTCTGGATGATATTTTTACCACCCAAGAAACCATTTGCTTTTAACCTGTTTAAACAGGTTCTAATCATTTTATATCACAGCTGTTTAAACAGGTCAATAGTTTTTTGTAAATAATTTTAAATAAATACGCCTAGAGTTTCCTCTAGGCGCTTGTAAAATCAACTTTTTTTACTTATCGAGCGGACTGCAGTGTCCATAAAGCAGAAGTATTCAGGTACATGACGGGACTGGGTGTATTCAAACATAATCCCCATTCCATTAAAGGTCTGACCAGAAACAACTGCCAGGCAATTGTAATCTCCCAGGCTTAAATACTTGGAATCTATTTCGGTAACCTTTTCCACGGTCATCTTCCTTTTACTCATACTAATATCCATGTGAAGCTCCTTTTCTATGTAATCATAGATGGATTTCTTCGCTATATCCTGAGTAAGTCCGGGAACCAATGCCTTGTCAAACATATTTATATCCAGAATACAAGGCTTACCGTCCAGTGTCCTTACTCGCTGAATATAATATAGCTCGGTGCCCTCAGGGAACCCTGTCCTCTTGGAAACTCTGGCATCAGCAACAATTTCTGCAAACATAACCACCTCAGTGGTGCTGTTCAGCTTGTTCCTTTCAGCGGTCTCCTTAAAGGTCTCGATGCCTCCTATCACAAAGCTTGCCTTATCATAGGGCTGGTAAATTACCCTTACTCCCACTCCATTAATTGCCTGCACATAGCCTATTTCTGTCAGATGTGCCAGGGCTCTTCTCACTGTATTTCTTGAGCAATCGTACACCTCAACCAATGAACTTTCCGGTGGTAGAATGCTCTGATATTCATATTCCTCTGCCTCAATTCGTTCCTTTAAATCCCTATAGATGCTTTCGTATTTCGATTTTGCCATTTATTTCTGCGACCTTTCTACCTTGTTTAAACAGGTA
>JAEEGL012163493.1_pt1 | contig 26076 bp, 24 predicted proteins | sample 9134231 | NCBI WGS metagenome assembly JAEEGL01 (sample SAMN16246548, study PRJNA631951) | gut metagenome | biome: gut microbiome; feature: rumen; material: fiber-attached | host: Bos | place: Iran: Karaj | collected 2018-10
CGATCGCAGCATGGAATATCCTCTCCGGTATGACCCTTGAATCTGAGCAGCCTATAATGATCGCATAGGGCTCCTGCCCGTTCTTTGCAAAATGCTCCAGTATAGTCGGTGATACGTCCGTATGAAAGGTATCGATCGCCACATACTGCTCATTTCCCTTTTTCAGTTTTTCGATTGCCTGTTCTGCTGATATCATAACTATCTCCCCTTTCTACTCATATCTACTCAAGCCCCAGGCTTTTCAAATACTGATACGTCCCATCATAATACTACGGAAGGCGTGTGTTATCTTCCCAAAAGCCATTGGCCGTCTTATGAGAATTACCTTCCGGCACACAGATTATCATACCGGCACGGGCACGTGTAAGTAATACTCTATAAGCATTGAGCATATACTTCATCGTATCCTGCTTGCTTTCACTATTAGGTATCAACTCACCCCATTCTGTATTACGATTAAATCTGTAATAACGCCATTTTCCATTATCATAACGCATGTCCGCATCCCATAGCAGACATGTGAAGTCTAATTCCAATCCCTGAACCTGTATTTCTGTAGCCGCATCTTCCAGATAATTAGAGGATCTGGTATCCTTCTTATCTTCAAGGAACCAATGAACTGCATTCTCATCGCCTGATTGAAGCACATGAATTCCCAGCGGTTTATAACGTGCAGATTCCTTAGTGATCAATACCCCCGTCCTCTCAGTTCCTCTCACTTTCTCATGCAGCCATCTTCTTGCCTTTTCCATGTCACGCGTTAAGTAGATAGGATAATTATCTTTAATCTCGGCGTAAATAGATGATGCCTTCGGATCTATATCTAGCAAAGCATGAACGAAGGCTGAAAGCTTTTCCGCTCTGAATGACCTTAAGGAAACTCCCAGATGCAAGCTCTCAGAGAAAGTAACATTATTGTTCTCGGCAAGTAACTCATTAACCTTTCCTTCAGCATATTCTGGCTCAGTCAATTGAGGTGAAATGTATATTTTCCAATGCCTGAAGGATTCATTAAGCGATTTGATCCATTCAGTAATACCGGCTTCACCTGTATTTATTTCCTGGCCTCCACCTACAAGGCATATAATAGTTGCCCAGTCCTCACGCTGATCCAGCGACCATATCAAAAATGATGCCTCTGAAACAGGAAAATTAGGTACTTTCAGCTTATTACCATAAGTACCACCGCGCTTAAGATAATCCGCAAGCCTTTTATGCGTCCAGGAACGCTGTGCCTCGTCAAAGATAGCTACATGTTCTACCTCTCCATAACCGTTCCCTTTAACACTTATAGCTTTCTGCGGATCAATCTCAAGTATTCCATTCTCTACCGGATTCTTAATCTTTGCCAGCATATTATCACGGTAGCGGTGAATAATCTGTATAAACTTCCCCACTTCACGTCTGGAATCAGATAACTTCTTTTCTTCTCCTCTTTCCTTACATTTGGCATAATTATCTTTTGCTAAAGCTTCATTCAAAACGGCAACTAAAGGCCCATTCCCTGACAGGTATACAGCACCTTCATCATCAACCGGCTTGTCTGAACCCTGATATGTCTGTTTAACGGCCACGTCCAATCCAACAAGAGTTTTACCAGCTCCGGGTACTCCTGTCACAAAACAAATGCTCTTTTCTCCCTTTTGTTTACTGGCATGAATAACATCGAGGATATAAGAAATTGTTTTATCCGTAGACACTTCATCTGCCTCATGTCTGGTAATATTCTCTACTGAATGACTCTCATATAGGGTTCTTGCTGCTTCTATGATAGTAGGTGTAGGTGCATACGGGCTTATAATCCAATTAGGATTAACCGGAGCTTCATTAGGATATTGCTGCAATACCTGACTAATAACCTCAACCACATTAGATGCACCAGTCACCAAAGGATTTACTACCCTATCATCATATACAGATGATTGGATCAGAGACGTAAACCCAGCATGTTTTGTTGCAATAAGAATGGGAGCGATCAGCTTATCCTGACTGTATTTATGAAAATTCTTAAGATCAAGCGCATAATCCAGCACCTGGTCCACATCACATTCCAGAATATTGGATTCACCGACTTTGAATTCCAGGCAGAAAATGATTCCCTTCAAGAGCAATACTACATCTATTCTCTTCCCCAGGCGTGGAATATCATATTCAAAAATAATACGTCCATCTGATACTTTCCACGGAATCAACACTCTCTGTAACAGATCAATTTCACCCAACCAAGCTTCTCTTGTTGTAGTAGGGGCATCTCCATGATAATTTGTGCATAGCTCTCCCAGAACAGTCATGCTATCCATATCAAGAAATGTTTCTATATTGCTCTCAAATAAACAACGCGTGCTATTTCCCATATTAATAAATCTCCTACCGCATCTTATGATATAGGCTCTTTAATTACATTGGTGCCAACTTTTTGCGGCTTCACGGTATCAGTTCGCGTATCTCCTTCATCCTGCCCACCTGATCCACCGAAAAGGGACAGCGGCTGTTACAATGGCCACAGGCAACACAGTCTGCAGCGTTCTTATCAAGCGCAAGGTAGTGTTCCCTTGCCATTTCATCCCCGATCTTAACCAGATCATAAAACTTGTTTACAGCTGCTATATCTATCCCCGCCGGACATGGCTGGCAATGATTGCAGTATACACACTTTCCGCCTGCCTCAGGCGGAGCAAAACTGCCTATAACGCTGTAGTCCAGCGCTTCTTCCGGCTGCTCATAATATTTAAGGAGCAGCTCTATCTCTTCCACGCTCTGCGCTCCGGGCAGGACAGTCAGCACTCCCGGCCTGTCCAATGCATATCTGATGCACTGATACAGCGTCAGCGCTTTCCCAAAAGGCGAAGTCTTTGCATTCAGAAGCTGCCCTCCGGAGAAAGGCTTCATGACCGATATCCCCACTCCCAGCTTTTCGCAGCGTTTATACACTTCCGTTCTCTCATCTACGCCGCCATAAGCATACTCACCATGATTATAATCATATGCAGGATTCACGGAAAACATCAGCATATCGATCAGATCTGTATCCAGGATCTCCTGTATCACGGCCGGCGTGTGCGATGATGCACCTATATGCTTCACCACGCCATGTTCTTTCATCTCCAGAAGATACTCCAGGATCCCGTTCTTCTTATACTTTGCCCAGTCCTTCGACTCATCCTGGCAATGGATAAAACCGTAGTTGATATAATCCGTCTTCAGATCCTTAAGCTGTTTATCGATCGATCTCTTTACCGTATCAAGATCCAGCGTCCATCCATAAGTCACGCGGGAATAATCAGCCCCAAAATGGATCTGATACATAACTTCATCGCGTACATCTGCCAGAGCCTCCCCGAATGTCGAAAAAGCAGTTCCATCCGCAGCAGCCAGGTCGAAGTAATTGATCCCGCCTTCATAGGCTCTGCGTACGGTTCTGACAGCCTCCTGTCTTACTGCCTCCACTACATAGGCTGTTCCCATGCCAATCTCGCTTATCTTATCGCCGGTACGTCTGTTTATCCTATACTGCATCATTTTACCTGATGATCTCCCATATCTCCGATATACATATCATCTACTTTTTACACTTCAAAAATATGCCTTCTTATAATTTTACAAATATACTCCGGCGTAACAGGTACTTCAGTATCAAACATCGGGTATATTTTATTTACCTTTTTATCATCTGTCATAATATGAATTCTATGGCTGCCATCTTTTTCGACTTTGACATACCAGTAATATACTTTATCGTTAAAGATCAGTTTACGTTTGCCTTTTGTATTTATTGACATATCACTAATATACCCGCTAAAATCACGTCCTTTCAAATACCTTGTATAGATCATACTGATCAAGATCACACGGAAATATCCATTCTGTCATATCCTATCCCCCTCTGTATTAACTTAAATTCTCGTTAAAACATCCTTATCATACTCCCATTCCTGGAACCCAGCCGATTTAGCTGATTGATATACAGGCAGGATAATTTCAGACAGCCTGCCCTCAAATTCAGTCTGAGAAAGATCAGGTGCATAAAGTCTGCCTTCCACAATCTGTGAGTTCAAATGATTCTTTTTAACCTTTTCAAATTCCTTACGGATTCCCTCATGTTTCCACATCAGTTGGTAAGCCAAGTATTCCACAGCTGAAAGCTTTTTGAAATATGATTCCCATCGTGGCAGATAGTTACTCTTGGCGGAATTGATGCTCTTGGTAGTCGGATGAAGATTCCACATCTCGTCGTTTGCCACATAAGACCATGGCACAAAATGATCTATTGAAATATCCTTTTCCGTCAACTCTCCGTTACCATAGATCTCTATTACCGGGCTGACCGTCATGATCATCTTCCAATACTTACGTATATCGTCTAGATCTCGTTCCTTTTGTGGAGACAGTTTATCAATCACACCTGGAACATTCGGGTTTCTTCTTTGGAGATACTCCACAAGATTATATTTTAGCCATCCTTTAATTATTTTCTGATTCCTGATGATATACTCGCACCACTTCTTGTCAAAATAGATTTTGGTATTCAGTCCGTCAAACTGATCAAACTTGTAGATCAGTTGATAATATGTATTTATACGCTCAATCTGTTTCTTCTTACTTACATTCCAATCTTCCGTTTTCCAGCCCAGAAAAGGCGCCTGCAAACGGTATGGTACATTATCTGTCAGTATCCTTTTATATCGTCGCACCTCCGGATCCCGACAGGATCGGATAAATTCGAGAAGTACAGGTTTATCCTCTGATGGTTTAAAACCTGAGATTTCCACTAATCGATTAACAGCAAATTCCAAATTATCTTTTGGTCCAAGGTTAAGATGAAACTCCGCCACCATATACCAGGCATCTGCAATCATCTCATCAATGATCTCTTCATAGCTGGCTGATCTCTGTCCCGCGATGATCTTTTTCATGATCGCCTGAAACCAGAACATCTTGTAACACTCGCTAGTCCTTTCGAAGAGATTTCCAAAATATTCAATTCTTAGACCATCCGATTCCGGTAATATAAAATCCATAATCCGTCTCCGTGTGATTTTATATACGATATAAGTTCGTCAAAAAAGTATTCATTTCCCCTTCCCCACCCTCGTCTGTCAGTTGGCAATAAGTAGTAACAATACCCTATTAATGTACATTTGTAACATTACTGAGCGTACATTATACGAAAGGGATTCGAACCCCGCATGTGCTCTCCATGCTACCGGAGGTGCGATTCATTCTCAACCGCAAGAGATCATGCCCACCCTGCCAGACTACCATCAAAACTAAATCAGATCTGTTGTCCAGTTCAATCCCTGGATGGTTTCATCTGTCTCTCTTAATTCTTTCGAAAGCCTGTCAACTTCCTTCTGAAGATCAGAAACGGATACTGTACTGAGTATTCTTATTTCTGTCTTTGAATACCTGGACACCTTCTCACTTGCAGTATTCAGGAAACTTCTCATAATACCTATTTTCTGCTTAAGGCAGTCTCTCTTTGCGATCAAATCCGTAAGCGTTACATCACCGCTCTTTGTATTATTATTTGTGCGGTTTATACGGGCTATAAGTTCTTCCAGTCTTTCAAAGTTTTTATTAAGCTCAGTAAGCAGCTCCTGCGGATCCTCTGACGGTTTTTCACCGTCCTGCACCCTGGCGTTATTATTAAGCCTTCCTCCAAGTTCAGAGATCCTGCGCTGTAAATCTGCCCTTTCTGATAATGCCGTTGCTAACTTCATACGCTTTCTCCTTCCCACTTCCGACCTTTCTTAAGACCGGGTCCGTTTGATAAACCTATTATACTGCACACTTTTTCCTTTATAAGTACAATAAAGTACCATCATTACCTATAAAGGTGCCGCCCACATAAACATATTCACGGGGCAAACACCCTTATCATCAATCTTCCCCATCATTGATCTGATCAACAACAGCATACAGCACCTTTCCTGCATCCATAAGCCTACCTCCATTAACGTAAATACCCACCGGAGCACTTTTTCTCCCCTCCGGAAATGTACACATAACACCATTATTTTATCACTTTTTTAACATAAAAATCCAGTTTTTAGGCCTCTTTATTCAGCATTTTGCCATGTTAGCATACCCAAGTTATGTAAACCAATTTCACTATCAAAAAGGCCGCCCCCAGACTTCCCAAAAGCTTGTCCCGGCAGCGGCTTATCGATATCAATCATCATCTTCGTCTTCGGTATCTTCCTGCTCTTCCATATCCCGGTTCAGGAATTCCACCTGGAACGCCAGCTCCGCGCCTTCAAGCACTCCGTCCCCGTTCAGATCAAACATGCTGTCAAATGAACTCATTACCTCTCTGTCAAAAAATCCCATAATATGGTCCTCCTTTCAATGCTGCTTCTTATGATGCGCATACCAGTATTCTTCCGCCGCATCATATGCCTCATCTTCATCCTCGTAGTCATCTTCGTAATCGAAGAATTCCTCATATTTATCATCCGCGAAGTCCTGCGCGCTGCTGTAGCTGTATACACTATAGGGATCCGTCCTTCTGCCGGAAGCTGTGGATGTGATGCTGCCGGAGGATGTATATGTATACGGCCTGCTGCCTGTGGATGCTGCTGTGGTTGTCGCAGCCGTCGCAGAGGATCCCGTGGAGTTCTTATGTATGGAGCACTTGGAATTAGCGCTGTTCACCTCCCTGTAGCAGCCGCTCTGGGCGCAGGTATGTGATGAACAATACTTGCTGCCGCTAATAATCTTGCTCTTGCAGCTTCCATGATGGCAGGTATGGGTATAGCAGTAGGATCCGCCGCTGACCTTACTGCTCTTGCAGCCCGAATAGTTGCAGGTAGTGGTTCCGATGCCCGTCGATTCATTATGCTGCTTCTTATGAGTGGCGCATCTGTCGTTAGCGCTGTTTACTTCCTTATAGCAGCCGCTCTGGGCGCAGGTATGAGATGAACAGAACCTGCTGCCGCTTATAACTTTGCTTTTGCAGCTCCCATGATGACAGGTGTGGGTACTGCAGTACATGCTTCCGCTTGCCCTGCTGTTTTTACAGCCGGATGCCGAACACTGCGGATCGCCGGCCATAGCCCTAAGAGGCATAGCATACAGTTCGCCTATTACTATAACTGCTACAACTATCAATGCCATTATCTTTTTTCTCATAGGCTCCGCTCCTTTCCGGCCGTCTCTGTTTTATAAACCCATTATAATACCTGCGCAGCCCTTAATGAGTCCAATAAAGCAGCCTCAATAAAAAAGGTGCCTGTCACCATGAACAAAATATGAACTCGTTCACATTTTGTTCATGGTGACAGGCACCCCGTTCACATCCGGATCAGCATCTGCAAAATACATTTGTCTCCATTTGGTATAATCGGGTTTTTCCTGTTATGTATGCATAATTATCCTCTCCTATAATTATTTCCTCTCCACCACAATAACAATATCGCTGTACTCTGCCGGAGTCTTATAGGTATCCGTATTCTTATCATATCCCTCCGGGACTTTAAGTATATGTACTTCATATTCCGCGGGCGGATCGTCAAAGGTGATGCATCCGTCTTTATCGGTCACGGCCATCTTACAGCAGATATCCGTGCAGTACTGCACCATCGCCCCCTCAACAGGCTTCATCTCGTCGTCAATGACCCTTATCCTGTACACGCCGTCCGCATTTTCGCAGGTATAACCGGATGTGATCTCCTCGTCTTTCTCCACGGCCGGTACGTCGTCAGGCGTATCGCTCACGGGCTCCTGCCCCTTTGACGCCTCCTGATACAGCTGCTCAAGCTCCGCGGCAGTAATGCTGCCGACTCTGTTAAAGATCACTTTGCCCTTCCTGTTAAGCACGATGGTCTGGGGAAGCGCTGTCCCTCCGTTGACGATCTTGAATATGCTTTCGTTTTCGTCATCTATAGTAAACTGCAGATCCCAGCCTTTTTCCTTAACATACGCGCCCACGTCTTCCGTAGTCAGATAAGGATGCACGGCAAGTATCGCAACATCGTCCTTATGCTTATCCTTCAGTTCCATAAAATACGGCAGTTCCTCAATGCAGGGACCGCAGTAAGTCGCCCACAGATTGATCACGACCACCCTGCCCCTGTTCTGCTCCGTACTGAAGGTGCTCCCGTCAAGGCATACCGCTTCAAAATCCGCCAGCTTATCACCCACCTCGTATCCCACCGGAGTATCTGCATTCTTAAGCGAAGGATCAAGGAAATTCGCCCATACCATCACGGCTATAAGCGCGATTATCGCGATGCTCCATGCTGCGGTCTCTTTTCTTTTATCAAGCGGCAGGATAATCCTGCCGGCCTTAAAGGACAGGGCTTCTTGATGACACTTGGCAATACATTCACCGCAGTGTATGCATTCGCGGTCTCCCACTTTAGTTACGTCCATTTTGCAGTTACGCACGCATGCTCCGCAGTTGTTACAGCAGCCCGCGTCAAGCTTGACTCCTATGACGGATATCCTGTTGAACAGTCCGTATATTGCGCCCAGCGGACACAGAAAACGACAGAAGGACCTGTAGCAGAAAATGCACGCCAGACCTATGATGACCATGATGATAAACTTTTCGGTGAAAATGGGTCCCAGCATCGACAGCCATTCCGGATTGTTGGGAAGCAGTCCCACCGCTCCCTCGGCCGTTCCCGCAGGGCATATGAATTTGCAGAAGCCCGGGACCGGGATACCCTTAAGCAGTCCGTAATATATGGGAATGATCAGCACAAAGATCACAAGTATGACATATTTAAGATAGCTCAGAGCCCTGGTAAAACGGCTCTTGGGGATCTTGGGCGTGGGTATCTTATGCAGCAGCTCCTGGATCAGGCCCACCGGGCAGAGCCATCCGCAGACGGTCCGCCCCAGGGACATGCCGAATAAAAGGATTATCCCCAGAACATAAAATCCGATATTTTTGTTCAATGATCCCAGCGCATTCTGAAGCGCTCCCAGCGGGCAGGCTCCCACCGCCCCCGGGCAGGAATAGCAGTTGAGTCCGGGCACGCACACAGCCTTGGAGCTGCCTGTGAATATCTTTCCATCCGCCCACCCCCTCAGATGCGCGTTATAAAGCAGGGCGCTGTATAATTGTATAAGCTTCCGCTTAAAGCCGCTTTTCTTAACCAAGGCCTATACACTCCGTGCAGATTTTTGAAGCCTTGATGAACACATCATTAAAGCTTCCGTTAAATATCCCGATGATGATAAGGATTATGGCCAGCAGGATCACTGCTATCCTGACGTTATTTATTGTAGATGCCGCGTTGCCGGTGTTCTTATTGGCAGATGCTTCATCCGCATTGCCGATATTCTTTCCCGTGTCTGCGCCGCCGGTGATTTCTGCTCCCGGTGCTCTTTTGATCTCCACACCTTTAACGCCTCTCACGGCGCATATGATCGTAACAATAACAGCCGCTGCGATGACCGGCAATACAAAAACGGCTTTAGCCGCTATCGCTTCGACAGTATATACATCCGCCATCGGATCGCTTGCTTTTGCCACACTTCCCTCAAAATATATCAAAAGCGCCGCCACGATCAACACGACCGCCGACAGCACACACAATGCAGATTGAATTAATAATAATAACCCGGATCTCTTCATAACATCATTCTACCATAAAGGGGGGGTGCCTGTCACCGTGAACAAAATATGAACAAGTTCATATTTTGTTCACGGTGACAGGCACCTTTTTTATATCCTGAACACTCTCCTTGTATTTTCTTCCGCGATCCTTAGGACATCATCCACATCTATGCCCTTAAGCTCCGCTATCTTTTCCGCGACTGCCGGGAGGATCAGGCTCGTATTCCGCGCCTTCGTCCACTTCTTATCCGTAACGCCCTCCGGTCTTTCCGGCTTAACATAAGGGCCGTCCGTCTCCAGCAGCAGATATTCTATAGGCGTTGCTATAACGGCCTCTTCCAGCCGGCCCCTGTACCTGGGCTTCATAAGCAGTGTTCCGCCTATACCCAGGCACATCCCCAGCTCCTCCGTGTATATCCGAGCCCTGTCCGCACCTCCGCCAAAACAATGACAGACGCCGCCGTGCAGCTTTTTCCTGTTCCTGCGGAGGATCCTTATCGCATCTTCATCTGCCTCCCTGATATGCAGGATCAACGGAAGTCCCAGCTTATCTGCCAGATTAATCTGCCATTGAAACCAGATCTTCTGCTTCAGGCGGTGCTGCTGGCTTCTCTCATAATGATAATCCAGCCCCGTTTCACCGATCGCGACTATCCCCTCTCTGCCGGCATAGTCCCTGACCCTTTTAAAATCCCCGAATTTCGACCGGATACAGCGTGTAGGATGATTCCCTGCTGCCGGACGTACAAAACCGCCGCTTTCCCTGCTCAGCTCCAGAAGCAGTTCATTCGAATCAACATCTATCGCCGGTTCAATGCAGCACGACACGCCTCTTCTTTTCATCTCCTGTATCAAAGTGTCCCGCTGCCCCTCAGCAGCTATTATGAACCCTTCCCCGTCATGATCGATATACGGAAATGTCTGGTCATAGCTTTTAATTGATAAATGAATATGTGAATCGATCATGTTCTACTCCTCCCACTGTTCCTCCAGATACCATATCCCGTAGTCGATCATCTCTTCCACTTCCTCGTTGGTAAGCTTTCCGCCTTTCTTTCTGTTGCACCTCCAGCACAGGACCTGAAGATTATCTTCATCTTTCCCTGTTCCGCCCCTGGCTACGGATTCCACATGATCGATCTCCAGCAGCAGGTAGTCTCCCAGGCCGGGGCACAGATCATCCAGAAACTGCTTAGATATTCCGCAGATCTGGCAGGTATAGTCGTCACGCTCCAGTATATCCTGCTTCATTCTGGGATTTATCCTGCGCCTGCCCGCCACTTCCCTGCGGCAGGCCTTCTCATACTCTATCTCCTGCGAAAAATCCCGGTATCTCCTGTTCGCACGCCTGCTCTTTCTCCAGTAATATGCAAACAAGACAAAAAGAAAGAAGATCCCTACCAGCAATATTACAATAAGCAGCGTTTTGCTGTCCATCTCATCAATAAACGAAAACATATAACCCTCTCCTTCTGAGGACACGGAGACGGTCCTGCTGTCCTCACTTTATCCTCATTATAACACCGCGGATCAGGCTATAAGTCCTATAAAATGTACATAAAAAGGTGCCTGTCACCATGAACAAAATATGAACAAGTTAACATTTTGTTCATGGTGACAGGCACCTTTTATGTTAACAACCGGGAGGACACCCGCTCCTTATTTCCCCTGTATCTCCCTGATCATCTCCTCCTGCTCCTTTGCTTCTTTATACAGACTATAATAATATATCCCGGCAATAAAAATATACGGAACCGTAACAGACCTGAAGTATTCAAACCAGCCCTTGGGGCTGATGGGATCAAAGAAACTGAGTACCAGAAGAAATCCGCCGCATAAAGCGATCACGATGACATACTGCAGGATGATCATCAAAAGCGGACTCAGCTCGTCGAAGAGCTTATTCAGGGACAGCACAAAGGAGGCGATAACGCACAGGCCGAACATTATCAGCGTATTGGAATTGCTGGTCTTTGTCCCGGTTATGATATTCACGACAGCGCCCGATACGGAAACCATCGTGTATGATATACAGATGTATAAAAGCAGTGTTGATAAATATTTTTTCATAAGCTTTTCCTCTTCATCAATTGCAGATATTCATTAAATGTCTTTTTGTAACTGCGGTTTATGCAGATCCGCTCTCCGTTATCAAAAAAGGCGTATACCTTCATATTCAGATCCGGTTTCAGCTGTTTGATCTTATAGATATTGATGAGGTTCGACTTGGAAACCCTCACAAAGCCGTAATTCCATAGCAGCTCCTCGCAGGCCGAAAGCGTATTCATCAGGCGAAACACCCCGGTCTCCGTATAGGCAAACAGCTTCCGGTCCACAAAATCGAAGTAATATATATCGTCCGGCCCCAATATGGTCTCCTCCCAGTCGTCCAGATCCTCATCCGCCGGCCGGCCCGAAAAAGACGGTCTTTCCGAATTGACCGTATCTATGATCTGACGAACAACGGGACGCATATTGGTAAAATATACGTCCACGTGTTCTTCCCTGCAGTTCTTATCTTCAAACAGATTTAGTTTCATAAGTTACTTAGATCGCATTCCAGATAAACAGGAAGGCAAATACACACCCCCATGAATTTTTTGTATGTTTCCGTATCATCAGCATTCCGTACAGTGCCACAAACGTTGTTGTCAGGTCTACCAGCCCAAGTGCATCAAAGTGAATGGGGTGAAACAGTATTCCCATCAGTGTGCATACCAGAGCGCCCCAGTCAAACAGTTTAGCCTTTACCGGATACCTCTGGGAAATAAACTCCGCGATCACCGCATAATTAAAGCCTTCAAAGAATCCCCATACTATGGCAACGATCAGTGTTCCGATGACCGTCGTCAATACGCCTGCCTTATGCAGGTCCGGCGTCACCATAATGCTTAAGGGCTCATAGCCTTCGAACTGTCCGGATAAAACTATGTATGCAATATAGGGAACGAAGCATGCAACTGTTCCTGCCACAGCCTTAAGGGCGTTTTCCTTCTTAAGCCCGAAGTCTGCGAAGGAAATTTTGCGGAAAATGCACACCAGCGTGATCCCCAGGCCTGCTATACCGAATTCCATGCCTGCAGCTGCCAGCAGTCTGGGCCATACGGAAATGCTGCTGTCCTTGCAGAAAGCCATCAACGGCTTGCCGATCATTCCATACGCGACATATACCGCCATGGTAGCCAGCGCTATGATCCACAGATTTGCATCCAGTCTTTTCTGCTCGTTTGTTAATGTACGTTTTTTCATCTTGGTAATGCTCCTTTTCTTTTGATAGCATTACCATATCAGATCCCCGGCACCTCCGTAGCCAAATCCGCACAAGTTGCACCTGGCGATGCACAAGTTGCATTCTCCCACAGATTCTAACACACTGTAGACTTTATCTCCACAATATAATAAAATAACCATTGAGGACGTAAATATCCTGATCATTAAAGGAAACCGCCATGGAGTTCAAGCAGATCTTCTAACGTCTTTAACTCAACCCGGCACAGAAATTCCCCATCAGACTCATGCGTATTTTTATGCTCTTCGGCATATTCCAAAAGATACTTTCTGTCCTTATCACTGAGGATATCGCCCGTAACGCCAAGCGGGACCTTTTGATCACCGGACATATAACTGTCGGGCCAGCTGATCTTCCAGATGTTTGCGGGATTTGCCTCCGCCGTATATATCTCAATGCCTTCAATCTGAACATTATTAAAAGATCCCCCGGCTGTTCCGCAGCCGGCAAACATCATAAATATCACAAAAATAAAGATAATGGTAATTTTTTTCATTCGTTTTCCCCCAAAAAAGAATGAAGACAGAAGGACCGTCCCCGCATCCTCATTATATTATACCGGTAACGAGGTGACAATAAGCGGCTAAGAGGTTATAATCTGTAATAACCATAAAAACTGACAGCTTGAAACGTATCTTCGGTAAATGTACCTGTTGTTCCCGAAAGGAACGCACCATCCGATCGAAAGGAGATAAGAAACTATGCTGGGAAAAGCCAAATGCAAGATATTAAAGGAGATCCGTCAGAAGATCGCAGATGAAAATGATATCCCGTATGTTACAAGAGAATGTACATACCAGGGTGATTGTTCCGGTACCTGCCCTCGTTGCGAAAGCGAACTGCGTTATCTGGAGCGGGAACTGGAAGCCAGACGGCGGATCGGAAAGCAGGTTGCAGTAACGGCCCTGTGCACCGGTATCAGTTTAGGCATGGCAGGCTGCACCGGTCCCGGAGAGAACCTGGGCGGCGCCGCAGAGCCCGACCGTCCGACATACGGGGATGGTCAGGACGAGATAGAAGAACTGTCCGGTGATGTAGCGGAGTATCCTCCGGACCTGGCCGGTGCCGCTGAAGTGTGGGAGGACTGCGATATCGATCCCTCTTCCGAAGAAGCTATAAAGACTTCCGAAAACGCATTTACGGGACTGACATCTTTTGCCGGTACCTTCAACAAGAACGCAGTCTTAAGCGGTGCAAAACATTGTCCCGTTTATACACCCGCAAAAGATGTAAAGCTCTGCGCATTGACTACCCACCATTGGAACGGCGGATTGGGCGCTGTTCCCGGCGTTATACGTATTTATGATATCACAGACGGCGGACAGGATCTGCTTGGAACCTGGGATGCAACGGCACGCGATGAAAGCGATGTCGCGAATGCGAATTGGGATATCTTCCCCGATATTACCCTGCTGGCCGGACATGTCTACCATATCGTCGATTCTGATCCGGCTACATGGAGCAGCAATGCCGAATCCGGAGATATCGGCTTTGTAGAACTGTTCACCGATGACGCAGCAGAAACAGAGGGTGAATTTACGCCCTGCACAGGACATTAAGCCTATGCCCGGCAAACAGGAGGTGCTGTTTCCGCTGCTGAATATATCCCGTCACCGCATGGGTATCGACGGAAGAGGCGTGACTACCCTTGTAGCAGGTGCATCATGTCCTCTCCGCTGCCGGTGGTGTATCAACCGGGATATCCTTAAACGAAATGAATATGAACCGGTCAGCGCAAAAGATCTGTATGAGCGTGTCCGCGGTGATGATCTGTATTACAGGGCCACCGGAGGAGGGATCACCTTCGGCGGCGGAGAATCATTACTGCAGGCCGCTTTTTTTGCACCTTTTCGCGATATATGCGGCGATGCGTGGCGCCTGTGTGCCGAGACCAGCCTGGCCGTTCCCCGGCAGCTCGTTGAACTGGCAGAAAAAACCATCGATGAATTTATCGTAGACTGCAAGGATATGGATCCGGAGATCTATCACTCCTATACCGGCGGCGATCAAAAACAGATGGAAGATAATCTGCTCTTCCTTCTCGAAAAAGCAGGTCCCGAACGGGTTGTGGTCCGTGTGCCGCTGATCCCGGAATTCAACACGGAGGAAGCCCGGCAAAGAAGCACAGAGCGCCTTAAAGAGCTGGGCGTAACACGCATGGATCTTTTCCAATATGTACGCCGGGATCATCCTGAATAAAAAGACGCGTGGACAGCCCCCGCGTCTTCAGCTTTATTCCACCCTGAGTCTGTCTATAACGCTTTTTTTGCTTAGTCTGTTATATGCGATCACCGGTATGATGACTATAAGTACCATGATCAGCGGAAGACATGCAGCCAGAGGCATAAGCGTAAATCTCCAGACAAACATTCCAAGCTCATCTGCCAGAAATCTGATAACAGTAACATTTAAGACAGAGGATATGATCACCGAAACCACCGTGGTCAGGATAAAGTATGTGACGCCTTCTTTCATAAGCATGTGTCTCTGCTGGCCTCCCGTCATTCCGACAGCTTCAAGCATGGCAAGCTCCCTGCTCCTGACTATGATGGATGTTGTCATTGTATTTGCAAAGTTCATAAGTCCGATAAATCCAAGGATCACTGCAAGAACTATTCCCACCATCCCTATCGTATCACTGAGAGATTTATATTCCGCGGTCACGGTTTCTTTCGAGCTGTAATCCATATTGGGATCCTCTGAAGCAATGTATTCCCTGATCCAGTTCACAAATGCAGCTTCCTTATCATCCTCTACATTGACCAGGGTTCTCATAGCCGCCTTATTGCCTTCCAGTTTAAGATATTCACTCTCGGGAAGTATATAATTCAGTTCAATAAATTCCGATACTCTGTATCTGACCGCCTCCGGAATATCTACTATGGCATAAACCACATATTCCTTAACAGGAGCATTGTCATAACTTGTATAAGATGTCATCTTTCCGTCTTCTAAGGGTTCCGCCACTATTTCCGCATACTTCGGATCATGACTTCTGATCTGTATCTTATCCCCGGGATCCACAACATTTTTATAGTACCTGCCATCGATAGTCCATCTTGTAGCCAGGACATAATTCCCGGTATTAAACTTATCCCAGTCGATGGTTTCCGATCCGTCTATAGTTTCGACAACATTAAGCTTACCTATTGCGAATTCTCCCATACCGTATGTATTTCCGGATAAAGCCTTAAACTTTCTGTAATCATTCATGCAGCTGTTATAATCATAGTTTCCATCCGTATACCAGTTATTTATGCATTCCATAACTGCTTCGTCTTTAAAAAAGCCCTTTTCCAGCTTATTCCAGCTTTCATCGGAGAACTCCTGCCCAAATGCAGATATATATACGTTTCCGGTCTCATTTACTCCCGGCTGCGCCTTAATCTTTTCGATCAGGTCTGCATCAACCGACTCTGTTTCATGATAAGAAGCAGCCATGCTGTCAAGCGAAGCATCCTGTATGCTGAAATCCGCTACGATATCGCTCTTTATAAATTCATTTACATTGAATCCGCTTACTAAGCCTATCACTCCGTTAAGAATGATAAGTGCTAAAGATAATGAAAGAATAACAACTGTAAGTTTCCCGCCTCTTTTTCTGCCGTTACTGTCCCCTTCAGTATACTTAAGCGTCTCGATAGGGGATACCTTTGACGCCTTTCTGCAGGGTCTTCCGGCACTTATGACCACCGTAAGGTATGAGAAAAGAGCTGCTGCGATAAGGATCCGGATATTGATATGCAGGTCTCCCTTACCGACATTCATCGTACTCATCTGCCCGGAAATATACGGCAGGATATATGCACCAACACCGACTCCCAGAAAAAGTCCGACAGGAATACCGATCAATGAGATAATACCCGCTCTCTTCATTACGATCTTCTTAAGCTGTTTTCCGCTTGTTCCGATAGTTTTAAGAAGTCCGTATTCCTGCATATCAGAAATGATATTGATATCGAAAATATTGTATATGATAAGATATCCGGCAACAAAAAACGTAACAAGCATCGTTGCGCATACGATAAGCATGGACGGATCGATATCATATCCGGCGTACGCATAGTTTATTCCGTATTCAACATTTTCCCTGAGGCCTGTTCTTTCTATCAGAGATATAACATTCTCCTCTATGTTGAAGCTGTTACCGAAATCTATGTTTACACTCATCCAGCCTGCAAAGCCGTTATCTTTACGCTCCGGATAGGTTATCATCTTAACGGGAGCCAGTTTTTCCTGAAGCTCCTTCGACACCAGAGCCGTCTGGGCTATTGCCACTTTATCACCGTGATAGTAACCGCTCAGTACAAATTCCTGTGAGACCGCATCACCATCTATCAGGATATCAACCGTAAATCTGCTGCCGATCTCTGCCGGTACGCCCAGTTTCTCAAGAACCAGATCGCTGGTCACGATCTCATTCTCCTTTACAGGCATGCTGCCTGCTACGGGATAACAGAAACACTTCTTTGCATTCTGATCCTCGGAATAATAAACCTCTGTCGGAAGCTTCTCAAGAGCATCATCTGAAAGGTATCCCAGCATGATACAGTACGATATATCTTTGAGCTTCGGATCATTCTTTACCTGCTCATACTCCGGCAGACTCAGATACTTTAATCCGGCGTGATAGGCCGTACCTATCTTTCTCATACCGGAGATCTGGATTTCTCCTATCATGCTTCCTCCAACGGTAAACAGTGAAGAAAAAAGAAGTGTCGTGAGGATCACAGCTCCGATCAAAACCAGATATTTCTTTACATTTGACCTGATGCCGCTAAAAGCAAGATTTGATATTACCTTTTTGTTTTTTACTCTCTTCATTTTTCATATCCTTTCAAAAGTTTTTTAACTGTCCTAATACTAGCATACACTTCTTTCCAGAATGTTTCTGAAATCTGTCACTTTTGAAAGAATCAAAAAAAGGAGCCATGCTCCTTATTTTCTGAGATATAGTATAAACTCCCCGCCCTTTCGTTTCTCATTTGAAATAACTTTGATATATCCGTCTTCTTTCGAAAGGATCTCACGCGTCAGATAAAGCCCTATGCCGACGCCTTCATCCTGCTGAACTTCGCTCCCCCTGAAGAATCTTCCGAAAATTCTGGTTGCATCTTCTTCTGTAATACCCTGTCCTTCATCTATAATATGAATGGCTGCATACATTTCCGTTTCCGAAAGTTTCACTTCGACCGTTCCGCCTTCCGGAGAATACTTGACTGCATTATCCAGTACATTTATCAATGCTTCCAGGGTCCATTTCATATCAAAGTTCGCTGTTATTGAAGGCTCTTTTTCCGCATCGGTTATGATAAATGATATTTTCTTCATATCCGCTTTGGGTTTTAGCGCAGCCACTCCGCTTTTAACAAGTTCATTTATGCCGGCACGGCCTGCCACGACTTCGAGCGTACCGCTTTCAAGCCTGGAGAGTTTCGTGAGCGAATCGATCAGAAACTCAAGCCTTTCATTCTGTCTTCTGATCTCCTTTGCATACTTCCTGATCTTATCGACTGCGGGATCCGCCGCATTTACTTCTTCACACAAAAGCTCCGTATACATCTTGATATTGGTCATCGGGGTTTTTGTCTGATGGGATATATCCGATATAAACTGTTCCAGCCTGTGTCTCTCAGCTTCAAGATTCTGATTTGAAAGCACGGATGTTCCAAGAAATGATTTCCACTTGGATTCAAGCCTGGAAAGTTTTGTCTCATCATAATTGCTTTCCGTGAATGTCCCGTTCAGTGCGTCATCAAGCATCCGGTCTAATCTTTCAACTACTTTATTCGTAAACAATTATATATTCCCCTTTTCTGTTACGGCTTATTCAAATCTGTATCCCTGTCCGTATACCGTATTTATATGCTTCCCTCCTCCGGAGCTCTCTATCTTGCTCCTCAGACGGTTAACGGTTACGGATAAAGCATTTTCCTCAACATATTCGCCACTGTCACCCCATAATCTTTCGATCAGCATATCCCTTGTAAGAAGCATACCCTTATTGTCCAGAAATACTTTCAGCAGCTTTTGCTCGTTTACACTCAGGAACAGTTCGTCTTCTCCCTTTTTAAAAGTAAGTTTATCAAAATCAAATACCATATCATCTATTTCGTATACTCCGGACTTTTCATTTGCCCGGCTTTCTTTCTCTTTCCTCGCATCCGCATTTCCCGTCATCTGACTGCGTCGCACCAGTGCATTTACCCTTGCCCTCAGTACCGCAAGGCTGAACGGTTTTGTAAGAAAGTCATCAGCTCCCATGGTAAGTCCCGTAACCTCATCCATCTCCAGATCATTTGCCGTAAGGATAAGGACGGGAACAGCGCTTTTTTCTCTTACATATTTGAGATAGTCATAGCCTATTCCATCCGGAAGATTAAGATCGAGTATTATCAGACTTAACTCTTCACCATATTTGTCAAAACCTGCTTTTGCGTTTTTTATCTTATATTCTTTATGAAAAACATCTGCAAAATCTCCAAGGGATATGGATATTCCCTCACTCAGTGTTTTATCATCTTCTACTATCTGGATTACCAAGATCTTTCACCTCACAACCATACTAAAAAACTGCGTTCTGATTATATCATCCAATCAGAACGCAGTCCACGAAAAATCCTACGGCATCACTCTACTCTGAGTCTGTCTACAACACTGGTTTTACTCAGTCTGTTATACGCAATGAGAGGAATGATGATGACCAGCAGCAATATAAACGGCAGGCATACAAGGTTCGGCACAAGTGTAAAATTCCAGTCGAACATGGAGATCGCATTGGTAAGGGCACGTATAAGGGTCAGGTTCAGAACAGTCGATATCAGAAGGGATACTGCTGCCGACCATACAAAATAGATGCAGCCCTCCTTCATAAGTTTTATCTTCTGCTGCTTTCCCGTCATCCCGACAGCTTCCAGCATAGCGAACTCCCTGCTCCTTACGATTATCGATGTGATGATCGTATTTGCAAAATTCATGATCCCGATAAGTCCCAGTACAGCAGCGATCACAGCACCCACGATCTTGAACATTTTTCCGAAGGAGGCATACTCTTCGGTAACACTCTCCTTTGAATCATAATCCAGAGTAGGATCAACTTCATTTGTATAATTCTTAAGCCACTCATTTATATATTCTTCCTTCGAATCTTCTGCATCCACGAGAACCCTCATGGCGTTATGGTCAGCGCCGTTAAGTGAGAGAAACTCATCCTCCGGAAGTATGCAGTTGCACTCGAATAAGCTGAAGTGTCTGAGTCCCATGACATAAGGTATCTCAACAACCGCATAAACTTCATACTCTTTCACGGGAGCATTATCAAAACTTACATATTCAAATTCCTGTCCCGACTCAAATACAGCCGTTTCAATCTCACCGTACTCAGGATCATAGCTTCTTATGCCGATCCTGTCTCCCGGATCCAGGAAATTCACCTCACCGTGATCTGTTGTAAATCTCGTGATAAGCACATAATCTCCGGAATTAAACGTATCCCAGTCTATCTTATCGCTGCCGTCCTTTGTCTCAAGGACCTTCAGCTTATCTACCGCAAACTCACCCATTCCGTATGTTTTTCCGTCAAGTGATCCGGTTTCTCTATAATAGTCCAGGTTTTCTTCACGCATTGCTTCATCATATCCGTGATCAGAAAACTTCTTCGCCAGCAGTTCACTCTGTATTACATTTTTCTCTATCTTAGGCCAGTTCTCATCATTAAATTCCCGGTTACTTTCGATCATATATACAGCACCAACGGCATTCACGCCATCAAGGCTTCCAAGCTCTTCCATAAGCTCAGGGCTTACCGCCTCCGTATTCACATTGCGTGCACCGGGATTATCCAGCTCCGCATCCTGGATACTGAAATCTGCGATCACAAGCTGCTCTATATAATTATCCATGCTGAACCCGCTTACAAATCCGAATACGCTGTTTAAGATAACAAGGCCAAGGGATATGGAAAGTATCACCACTCCAAGCTTCTTCTTAGGCCTGCCTTTTTTATCAAATTCTTCCGTATACTTTACTGTCTCAACCGGCGAAACCTTTGCAGCCTTACGGCAGGGCTTTCCTGCGCTGAATAAAACCGTCAGATAGGAAAATACCGCAGCCCCCAGCAGCATCCAGACATTTATATGAAGACGGCCCTTGCCGACTGTAACAGTATCGAACTGTTCGGAAATTACCGGAAGAAGAGAAGCGGCAACCAGGACCCCCAGGCCAATCCCTACAGGTATCCCTATGACAGAGATCAGGTTTGCCCTCTTCATAACGATCTTTTTTAACTGCTTTTCTGTAGTACCTATAGTCTTAAGAAGTCCGAATTCCTGAATGTCGGAAACTATATTGATGTCGAAGATATTATAGATGATCAGATATCCTGCAAACATGAATATGACCACTAATGCCACGCATATTATCACTACCGACGGATCAAGACTGGCGGTGCCGTATGCCCAGTTGATCCCGACATCCACATTTTCCCTGAGACCTGTTCTTGCGATAAGATCTTCGACTTTTTTATCTATATTTACGCTGTTGGCGAAATTGAAATCTACCGAATACCTTCCGATATAATCCCCGCTCTTTGCCTGGGGATAAGGAACCGTTGCTTCGGGTGCATGCTTTTCCTGAAATGCCTTCGATACATAGATCATCTGCGCCGGGCAGATAGGATCCGCTTCATAGTAACCGCTTACCGTAAAATCATCCGATACTATCTCATCACGGATATTTATGTCGAGACGTATATCCACTCCTGTCTCGCAGGGAACACCCAGAGCGTTAAGGATCTTATCGCTTACTACAACCTCATTCTCCTGTTCGGGCATTTTTCCCTTTACCGGATAACTAAAGGCGCCTCTGGCGTTTTCATCTTCCGCATAATAAACTTCCGAGTAGATCTTGGCAAACTCCTCATTTGCCCCGGTCCCGACAAGGATCCTGTATGAAACATCCCTGATCTTCGGGTCGTTCTTCATCTGATCGTATTCTTCTTTAATAAGATATTTAAAGCCTGCATGAAAGGTACCGCCCACCTGTCTCATTGTGGATTCCTGTATCTCATTTACCATGCTCCCGCCTACGGAAAACATGGTTGAAAAAAGCAGACTCGTAAGTATGACCGCAAAAACAAGCATGATATATTTATTGACCTTTGATCTGATCCCGCTGTAGGCGACGTTATTTATTGCGTTTCTGTTATTTACCTTATTCATTTCCATTCCTCTCTTCAATCATTTTGTTCACGAAGCCGCCCCACCTTAAGGCCCTGCCCCGTACGGCTTTTTTTGATCATACGATGTGGCCGTCTTCGATCCTTATGGTCCTGTCTGCCATCTGGGCGATCTCGTCATTATGTGTGATCATTACTATAGTCTGATTGAATTTCTGTCCGGTGGTCTTTAAAAGTCCCAGCACATCCTGGCTTGTCCTGGTATCCAGATTTCCTGTAGGCTCGTCTGCCAGAATGATCGCAGGTTTTGAAGCAAGCGCTCTTGCTATCGCAACTCTCTGCTGCTGGCCGCCCGAAAGCTTTGAAGGGAGCACATTCAGCTTCTTGGATATTCCCAGGGTTTCGATAACGTTCTTAATATATTCCTTATCAATCTTTTTACCATCCAGCTGGATCGGTAAGACCACATTGTCATAAACCGAAATGCTGGGTACCAGATTATAACTCTGGAATATAAATCCGATCTTTCTTCTTCTGAAGATGCAGAGCGCGTCACCCTTAAGCTTAGAGATATCTTTATCATCTATCGTTACTTTTCCCTCTGTCGGATTGTCAAGTCCGCCAAGCATGTGAAGCAGTGTTGACTTTCCGCTTCCGCTGGTACCTATGATACTTACGAACTCTCCTCTATCAACAGAAAGGCTTACATCATCAAGAGCCTTAACAAGTGTTTCTCCCTCTCCGTAATATTTTTTAATGTGTTCAGCAACTAATATACTCATTTTTATCCTCCGTACATTTTTGTTTTTTATTTTTTGACTATGTGTATAATATCACCTGTTTCTTTCCAGATTATTACTCAAATCTTTCATCTTTGAAAGAATTAGGGGGATATCGTACTTTTTATACGATACCCCCCATAAAAGCTTTGATCCGGCTTCTTAAACTGTTATAATCCGGAGCCGCTGGTCTTTCCTTCCGGAAGATGCTTTCTGATCATGTTTTCCAGCATAACCGGAGTAAAAGGTTTTGACATATAATCCGTAAAACCTTCCTCTATATATTTTTGCCGGACATCTTCTCCTTCGTTTGCCGTAAGCAAAACAACCGGCGTATTGATATTGATACCGTCGTGATCCTCTTTTAACTTTTGGAATACCTCTATTCCGTTCATACCCGGCATTCTCAGATCAAGGAAAATAATATCGTATTTCTTTTTGGCCGCAAGCTCAAGCGCTGCCGGGCCGTTCAATGCAGTATCTATATCGATCCGGCTGTCCTTCAGCAAAATACGCACGAGCTGGAGATTCATATCCGTATCATCCACCACAAGGATTGAGGCAGTCTCTGCTTTCAGATCACCCCATTCATTTCCTGCAGATGACTGGGAATTTCCCGCCCTGCCGTCTGCCTCCGTATCCTGCGGTATTTCCTGACCGATCTCAAAAGAGAACTGTGATCCCTGTCCGTATACACTGCGGATCTCCAGTTTAGAATCCATCAGCGCCAGCAGCCGGTTTACTATATTAAGTCCCAGCCCTGTTCCTTCGACTTTGTAATTCTTTGAGTTATCAACTCTTTCAAAGGGATTGCTTAGTTTTTCGATATCCTCAGGTTTGATACCGATCCCCGAATCGGAAACACGGATCTTAAGTCTTGCATGATCTTTATCAGTGACGGATGCGTTCACCGCAAAGATCACCTTACCGGAAGGTGTATACTTTACAGCGTTGCTGAGCAGGTTAAGAATACACTGCCTTATCCTCTTTTCGTCTCCGTAAAGAACTGCCGGCAGTTCTCCATTCACTGCATAAACAAACTCCAGTCCCTTTTCCTTCGCAGAATAGGATATCATCTCCGCAAGCTCGTCCATCATATCTTTGGCATTATACTCTACCGGAACGATCTCCATTTTTCCTGCTTCGATCTTTCCGGTGTCCAGTATATCATTGATCAGCTGCAGCAAAAGTTTACCTGCGCTTTTGATATTGCCTGAATATTTAAGGATATTTTCGTCCCCGCATTCCTTTAAGATCATCTCGTTCATGCCCAGTATGGAATTGAGAGGCGTCCGTATCTCATGGGATACCGCAGAATAAAAGACTGACTTCGCGCGGTTTGCCTCCTCGGCTTCTTTCACCGCCATGATAAGATCTCCGGACATCTCCTTAAACATTCTGGAAAGTCTGTCATGGAAAGGGACAAGGACAGTATCAGACAGGGCTGTATCCTCCGTCTGTCCGGCTTGTTCTGTTTCTTCCGTTTCACCTGCATGCGCTGCAATACCCGTTTCTTTCATAGAAACAGAAACCAGTGCGCTGTTCAGTTCCCCGCCTTTTCCATTATGATAGAATAATTCTCCGAATCCGTATACCGCCGCAACTTCTTTCAGTTTTTTTCTGTAGAGTTCTATCTCCTCATATTCACGCTCTTTCAAAAGCATTACACGGTTTACGCATACTATCAGAAATCCTGCCTGTGCTTCAAAAGCAGCTATATCGTTCGTATCCTCTGTCACTTCCATGAACAGGTCATCCGGATTACCGTAACTTAATCTTATCCTGTCATTTAAATATACGGGAGCGCCGAAGATCAGCTGCCCTTCCTTGGGTCCTGTGATTCCGATACGCGATACCCTGATGCCGTCTCTTTCTATTATCAGCGGAAATTCACTCAGATTCTGGGGAACGATCTGATCGTTACGAAGACCCAGATATCTGTTATATACAAAAGACGCCTCTTTTCCGTCTATCTCATCCACGAAAAATGGATTCTCTTCCTTTGTGACAGTCATGATCTTTCCTACCGGCGTCCAGCCCAGATTATAACGGGCACGTATTTCCAACGACTCTCCATGGAATATCATCGCCAGGAGGCGTCCTTCGATGACTTCCTTGCCGGGTTCATATCCGAAACACTTATACCCCTGATGCAGAGAAGTTTTTATTCCGAAAACAGGAATGTCTTTCACATCTTTAAGCTCTGCCAGTACATCTTCCATCGAACTGACATAATCGGGCGGCACCAGGAATACTCCTTTCGGATCCTTTGTATTCAGTATCAGATCTTTCAGTTCACGCCCTTCCCTGTCTTCTTCACGATAACCTGTCTTTATGCCATACAGGGAAACAGAGGAATTTTCAAAAAATAAAAAGGTCAGGAGACATCCCATCTCGTCCCCTGATCCGTCCATGATATTTTTAAGGATATCATCTCTGCTGTGTGAGTTTGAGCCAATTACCGTAAAATCAGAAAACCGGTCTGATATTTCCTGCCTGAATGCAAGAAAGCTCTCCTCTTCCCAAAGCTGCGCCCATGCAAGCAAAACTTTGCAGGAAGCGGATCTGTACACAGACATATCATGTATCTCTGCTGCAATACCCGGAATCTCTTCTATACTGTCTGCTTTATATGTTTTTTGGAACATGACAGCCCACCCCCGTTTCTTTCCATTTACCCTGATATTTTACCACGGCTTGGGATTAGCGCCTTCATCACCGGAACCTGTTTCCTCTCCGGACCAGTAATTTCTCTCATCAAATTCACTCTGGGTCCGTTCCTGCTCTTCCTTTGTTCTTGTTTGTTGTTCTTCCAGATAATCCCTCACCTGATCCTCACGCGCATCCCCGCCGGATGGCTGGCTCTCGCCCTCCCCGGAACCACCATTGCTATTGTCTGTATCATCGGAATCGCCGCTGCCGGAAGACAGATTAAGTTCCTTGAGCATCTCCTTTAATTCTTCAATCTCCTTATCGATATCGGAATCAAGCTTCTCCGCTTCCTTAAGTTCTTCCTCAGGAATAGACAGGTCCAGTGTATCCTCTTCCCCAACGCACCCGTTATCTGTCAGATCTTCCTTTGCATGCTCCAGGACCTGTATTGCCTTAATGATCTTGTCGGCAAGAACTAAAACATCAGTTTCTTTTCCGTCCTCAAAATCCTCAAACCTGTCATAGATATCATCAAAATCTATCGTCCTGGTGCGGGACAGTGACAGATTGATACATGATCTCCCCTTTATGCTTCCGTCGACAGTATCATCCA
>JAEEGL017219940.1_pt1 | contig 26075 bp, 20 predicted proteins | sample 9134231 | NCBI WGS metagenome assembly JAEEGL01 (sample SAMN16246548, study PRJNA631951) | gut metagenome | biome: gut microbiome; feature: rumen; material: fiber-attached | host: Bos | place: Iran: Karaj | collected 2018-10
AAGGTATTTCTTGAGACGGTCAAGAATCTCGGCACCTTCCTCCATGATAGTGAGGTCGGCAGCAAAGTCGGTATCAAACACGTAGTCGAAACCGAGGTCACGCAATGCGGTAGCCAGCTTGCCGGTAACAATGCCAGGCACGCCAAACTCCTCGCCGAGGGCGAAACGCACTGCAGGAGCGGGTTGAGCAACGACAACCTTGTCGGGGTCGGTGATGTCGGCCATAAGCTGATCGGTGTAGTCACGCTCGGTGAGAGCGCCCACGGGGCAAACAGCCACACACTGACCGCAATAGGTACAGTCGGTATCAACAAACATGCGGTCGAAGGTTGGAGCGATAGTAGTGTCGAAACCACGACGGATGGCGCCAAGAACGCCCACACTCTGAACCTCGTTACAAACACTCTCGCAACGGCGGCAGTAGATGCACTTCTCCATGTTGCGGGTAATGGCTGGAGTAACCTCGTTCTTACGCTGGCTCTTCTCACCATCGTTGTAAGGCATCTCACGGATGTTAAGACGCATTACCAAGCGCTGAAGCTCACAGTTGCTACACTTGGGGCAAGTGAGGCAATCGTTGGGGTGATCACTAAGGATGAGCTCGGCGATAGTCTTGCGAGCGCGAATCACGCGACCCGAGTTAGTGTGAACCACCATGTCGGGCATACAAGCAGTAGCGCAAGCAGGCGCCAAGTTGCGACGTCCCTCAACCTCTACCACACAAAGGCGGCAAGATGCAGGTTTGTTCTTCACACAAGTGCCCTTAAGATCGATGTGGCACAATGTGGGGATATCGATGCCGACGAGCTTGCCGGCCTCCAGCAGTGTAGTGCCCTTTGGCACTTCCACTACGTGGTTATCTATAGTAAGTTTTATCAATTTTTCTTCCATGATGAAAATTATCGTGTGTCGTTAGAAAACTTTAATAGCATCGAAGTGGCAACGCGACTGACACATACCGCAGCGGATGCACTTGAATGGATTAATAACATGAGGTTTGCGAACATCGCCCATGATAGCGTCGGCAGGACAGTTGCGTGCGCAAGCGCCACAGCCTTTACACTTCTCAGGGTTAACAGTGTAGGTCAAGAGAGCCTTACATTGCTTAGCGCGGCAAGTGTGCTTCTTAACGTGCTCTACATATTCATCATAGAAATTGTCGATTGTTGACAATACAGGGTTTGGAGAGGTCTGACCAAGTCCACAGAGTGCAGTATCCTTAATGGTTGCTGCGAGCGACTTCAGGTGATCAATATCTTCCATAGTGCCCTTGCCCTCAGTGATGCGGGTCAAAATCTCAAGCATGCGCTTGTTTCCGATGCGGCAGGGAGTACACTTACCGCAAGACTCACCAACGGTGAACTCAAGGTAGAACTTGGCTACCGATACCATACAGTCGTCCTCGTCCATAACAATCATACCACCCGATCCCATCATTGAGCCAGCAGCTCCAAGACTCTCGTAGTCGATAGGGATGTCAAGGTGTTTCTCGGTCAAGCAGCCTCCTGAAGGACCACCAGTTTGAACGGCCTTAAACTTCTTGCCGTTTTTCACGCCACCACCAATATCGTAGATAATCTCGCGTAAGGTAGTGCCCATAGGAACCTCGATAAGGCCCACATTATTGATTTTACCTGCCAAAGCAAATACTTTAGTACCCTTCGACTTCTCGGTTCCGATTGAAGCAAACCAATCGGCACCCTTAGTCAGGATGATGGGCACGTTGGCAAGGGTCTCAACGTTGTTAACGTTGGTAGGATATCCCATGTAGCCACTCTCAGCTGGGAATGGAGGTTTAAGGGTTGGCTCACCGCGCTTACCTTCCATAGAGTGAATAAGAGCTGTCTCCTCACCACAAACGAAAGCGCCAGCACCATAACGAATCTCAATGTCGAAATCAAAATCACTGCCCATGATTTGCTTGCCAAGCATGCCATATTCACGAGCCTGCTCAATAGCAATCTTCAGGCGGTGTACTGCCAATGGATACTCGGCACGGATGTAGATGAGTCCCTCACTGGCACCAATGCAGTAACCGCACAATGCCATTGCCTCAATTACTGAGTGGGGGTCACCCTCCATGATTGAGCGGTCCATAAACGCTCCAGGGTCGCCCTCGTCAGCGTTACAAACCACATACTTGTGCTCGGCCTGATAGTTGCGTGCAAAGCCCCACTTCATACCAGTTGGGAAGCCTGCACCACCACGTCCGCGGAGTCCCGCCTTCTTAATGATGTCAATAACCTCCTCAGGGGTCTGGTTCTGCAATGCGTTAGAGAGTGCTGCATAACCATCGCGAGCAATATACTCAGCAATGTTCTCGGGATCGATAAGACCGCAGTTACGCAGTGCAACACGCTTCTGCTTGCGGTAGAAGTCCATGTGCTTAGAGTCGCTTACATGCTCCTGAGTCTTGGGGTCAACATAAAGCAGACGCTCAACGCGACGACCACCAATGACGTGCTCCTTAACGATCTCGTCGGCATCCTCGGGTTTTACCTGAGTGTAGAAAGTATTGTCAGGCATCACCTTAACAATAGGGCCTTTCTCACAGAAGCCGAAACATCCGGTTACAATCACATCAACCTTATTGGCAATGCCATTAGCTTCAATGGCAGCCTTGAGGTTTTCGACAATTTTCGCACTGCTCGAAGCCTTACAGCCAGTACCACCGCAGCAGAGCAACTCAATATGCTCAGTGCCAACGGCCAGTCCACAGCTTTTCTCACTCTCAGCAGCATAACTCAGTTCACGAACATTCAGGTTCGCCTGAGCTTTTTTCCTGAATTGAATCAAGTCTTCAAAGTTCAAGGTTTTCACTGGGTAAATTTCTTGTTTTAGTTATTAGTTGAAAAGTATTAATTTATCTTCATTCTATTACCCCAAATAGTAGGGAATCCAAAAAGTCCCACAAAGTTACGTACATTATTTTAAATAATGGTAAAAAAATAGTGATTTAACAACTTTTTAAGATTACTCTAAAGCCTTATATATAGGGCATAAAATAAAACATTTCAATAAATATTTTGATATTTGTCAAAGATGCTGTAAATTTGCAAGCGGATATCTATTTCAGACATTAATTTAAACCATAAATGATATGAAATCAAAATTTTTATTACTCCTATCAGTTGTAGCACTTTTTTTCTCTAGCTGCAACACCAACAAGGACATCCCCTACATGATTGGCGCAAACCAATTGCCACAAGAAGTGCTTCAATCGGCTGCCAGAGCCAGTGACCCAGTTGTTATGCCAGGCGACATGCTGCAAATTAACGTCATCAGCTCCAACACCGAGGCAGTGAAACCATTTAACAAGACTGACTACGTCCACAACATTGGTGGCAGCAGCAATACCAGCAGTGGTGGCGAGAACTCGATGTACTACTATCTAGTTGATGAAAAAGGTAACATTGAATTCCCTTTGCTTGGCACGCTACATGTGGGCGGCATGAGCAAAAGCGCTACCGAGAACTATATCGCCTCGCAAATCTATCCTCGCTACCTCACCGAGAGACCAAGCGTAGAGGTAAGATTCCAAAACTTCAGAGTCTATATTCTGGGAGAGATTAAAAATCCAGGTGAGATTAAAGCAACAAACGGCCGTCTCAACCTGCTTGAAGCCATTGCTAAAGCGGGCGATCTCACTATTCATGGCCGACGCGACAATGTGATGATTGTGCGCACCAATAGCGATGGCAGCCGCTCAATCCAAACTGTGAACATGAACGACAAGAACATGATTGTCTCGCCAAGTTTTAACCTGCAACAGAATGACATCATCTACGTAGAACCCAACAGTTCCCGTGCTCGCCAATCGTGGAACGTTCCACCTGCACTTTCTCTAGGTATGTCGTCAATTGGCACACTCATCTCTATTGCTACTTTCATTATTACACTGACGAGATTATAGAATTAACGAGAAATTCTCATTAGAGTATAGTCATAACAATAAAAAAGAATTACACCACCCTTCGCTATGAATGGGTGGTGTCTTTGTTTTTTCTGCTCTGGGAATATCACACCAGATTTGAGAGGTTGTTTTTTCAATTTGCTACGAAACCATCAAGTCCTGGCTCGCTGATTGCGGTAATGGTGTAAGCTCTAGCAAATTGCTTGAGGAAATTGATTGTGGAGAGCTTTGGTCCATGCTCTACTTGATCCTCGTGTGTTTGAAATTTTAATTCTTCGGTGTAGTTTTCTTGCATAGGCAGCCTTTCTTTAATTGTGTTATATACACCTTTATAACGCACTTAACCACCTATTATTATTTCAAATAGAGATATTTTTTTGAAAAAGTTATTAACAGGTCAGAATAAAGAGAATTGAGTTTCTGGGGTTGGCAATCAAGGGTTAAGGCACCCTATAACTAAGGATACTGCAAATTATGCTTCCTGAATTGATCAATATCGATTTGCTTGAGCCCACAGCTGTCAAGCGGCAGCAAATCGTTATGGTCGTTGATATACAATCGTTTATGGGGCATAAAAGCCTTGTTGCTAAGCGACAAGACATCTTCTTTGTAGGGAGAATAAATACCGCTAAGATCAAGCAATGTATGGAACACCACCATATTGGTAGATATTGGCGCACTAACATGAGCCTTAAGTTGGGCGACTGCATCAGGATAATTGCTGCTATAATATTGTGAAGTCCATACCAGCAATGGAACTCTTAATTGATAGTAGGTGGGCAACGGCGAAGCATGGAGGAAACGTCCTCTGTCATCGTCGAAGATGTCCTCTCCATGGTCGCTAGTGAAGACAACAGCACTATTCACTCCCTTAGAATCTACCAAGTGTATGATAGACGATAGTACCTTGTCGGTATTTACAATGGAATTGTCATAGGCATTGACAAGCTGTTTGCGATATACCTTTTCGGCAGAAATTACATTATCGGGTTTGAAGACCGCATCACTTTTAGGATAACGGTCCTTGTAATTGAAATGCGAGCCATACATGTGCACAACAATAAACAATTTGCCGCCTTTGTAACTGTCTAATCGTTGCTTCACACAATCAACCAACTCATCATCATAATTATTGCCTGCAAACGACACCTTATCTTTCAAGAATTTAACCTCGTGAGCCTCGCAGCCGAAGGCATCAATAAACGAGTGGTTGCGACGCTGATTACTGTAGAATGCAGTTTGATATCCAGCTTCTTTATAGGCTGTGATAATCCCCTTGCGATAATAAAGACTATCATATTGCTCACTTCCAGCACACGACATGAGCATTGGAACACTCTTGTGGGTGGTGTTTGACATCGTTATTGCGTCACGATACACCACAAGTCCATTAAGTGAACTAGTGCCAGGATTAGTGTTTCTGTTGTAGCCATAGAGGCTCCAGTTGTCGGCGCGCGATGTTTCACCTATGACAAGGACATAGATTTCGGGCAAGGAATCTTGCCTTAAGCTTTTAGCCTGATAAGAGAAATTTCTTGACGTTAATTCATAATTCTGCTGCTTGGCAAAACGGTTAATGGCTATGCCCACGTTGTAGGTGCCATTGATGGGGAACACATCGTTTTGTGCCTTAAACCTCCTATCGCTAAAGACGTTTATTATCATTAAAATAGCACCTATAGCCAAGACAGGCAATGACCATATGCGTTGGCGGCGACGGAAGCGGTCAGTAAGCGTGGTCTCAGCTCGCCATGACACTATCGACATAGCAATGCCAAAACCATAAACCACCACAACAAAAATCACTGCCACAAGTAAATTCGACAGCAGTTCAGTCGCCTCACCAGGATTGGTAGTGAGCACATTAAGGAACATATCCACTGCTATTGGCGACTCGCCATATAGCCACAGCAGCACAATTTGGAAAGCGCCTACAAACATGAACCAAAATAACCACCAAAACGGTTTTCCGGGTTTCTTAGCCAGTGTAAACACAAAGGCATAAAAACCCAGCGGCAACACAATCTGAACAATACGCGTGAGCAGCGATGTCGATTCGGTGAAGAACATGAAGATATTGGGCAATATCGCCATGATCACAAAAAGCCAGTAAATGTAGCTCTGATTGGTGAATATGTGTTTAAAACGCTTCATTAATTCCAAAAATAAACGCACTCTCTCCATCGCGGCCAAAGCCATAATCAAGTCTGATATTTACATGCTTGCGAAATGCCCATCTGAGCCCCACACCGGCATTGGGCAGGAAATGCATCGAATGAGTGTCGTGAAACACGGTGCCTCCGCCAGCCCACACCACCATGCCAAGCCATTTCCACACATTCTGACGCAGCTCTACCACGCCAGTCATCATGTGCTTGTCGCGGTAACGACCGTGGTAGTATCCGCGCATGTTGTTGCTATCGCCAAGCAGGGCCATCGTGGCCCAAGAGGGAGTGCCATAGTTAAACAATGCTCGCATGTCGGCTGCAATAATTGCCCCACGCCATGCTTTTTTATATATAGAGAACCGTAAATCGGTCCTTGTAAATCCATAATCTCCATTCCACATAAATCTGGGGAAGAACACTTGACTAAAGTGGAGATAAACACCTTTTGTAGGTTCGGTGATGTAGTCACGAGTGTCGTAATCGAGAGTTAATCCCACTCCGTAGTTACGTTGATGCAGCGATTGACCCTCGATCAACTCGGGTATTGCTATCGAGTCGGCGCGATTATACTCCCAATGGATATATGGTCCTGCATACAGCCCATCAGCGATACGAAACAAGAAGTTGGTGTTAAACATCGCTCGGAACTGTTTCATACGAACCTTATTATCATTGTCTTTGCCATTGACAAAACGCATACCCCAAAAATAGGCAGGCATATATTCCATCCTCAACAAGGTATTTATGCGGTATTTGTCGGCAGCGACAATCATATTATTTTGCGCATTGAACGACCAAAATTTTTTCGTCGACACATCAGCCTTAACCGAAAAGTTGGAAGGCGGCAAAGGAGAATGGCACCCCTTAATCATATAGCTATAGTTACCAACGACACCTACTCCAAACCCCGCCATACTATCATAATGAGGACCGCCTATTATGCTCAAACCAGTTGATGCTTCTTCATCATCAGCATCAAGGTCACCAGCAATATAACTCAGTACTGTCTTAAAAAAGCCTTTTTTACGAGCTAAAGTATCGGGTGCAGTAACCATTGTTGTATCTTGAGCTTTAATCAAACTCACCGACGATACAACTATCAGCAATGACAATATTGACCATAGTTTCTTCACCTTTTGACACTGTTGTTCACTCATAAAAAACTTGCAAAGATAAGAATTTTTCTTGAAAACAGAGCAATGTTAAAAAGTAATGTGTAATTTTGCATGTTGTTATGAGAACAAATTTATACTTGCAGCTATGGCTCACGTTCATGAAGATTGGTGCGTTCACCTTTGGCGGTGGATGGGCTATGATATCAATTATTGAGCGTGAGATAGTTGACAACCACAAGTGGATTAACAAGGATGAGTTTCTCGACCTGCTTGCTATTGCACAGGCTATGCCCGGCATACTGGCGGTGAATATCGCTGTGGTAATTGGCGACCGGCTACGTGGAGTGAAGGGCAGCATGGCGGCCGCCTTCGGCACAATATTACCATCGTTTTTAATAATACTTGCCATCGCCATCTTCCTTACCCCTGAGACCATCAAGAACAATGAGGTGCTCACGCGCATCTTCAAGGGCATAAGACCAGCAGTTGTGGCACTTATAATTGCTCCCGTTATTACCACTGCTCGCGCTGCAAAAATCAGTTGGAAAACCATCATCATCCCTGTGGCTGTAGCAGGATTAATATACTCTGGGTTACCTGTGGTATCAAACCCTATTCTCTACATCATTTTAGGTGGAATAGGCGGCTACATCTACTACACCCACGTCACACTCAAGCAACGAGAGGAGGGTGAGCAATGAGTATATACCTGAAACTCATTTGGGCCTACTTGAAGATTGGACTCTTCGGTTTTGGCGGAGGCTACGCTATGCTCTCGCTAGTGCAGAACATAATAGTGGAAAACGGATGGCTCAGCAGCCAAATGTTCACCGACATCGTCGCCATCTCGCAGATGACTCCAGGTCCCATAGGCATCAACAGCGCCACCTACATTGGCTATGTCACCACTGGCAACGTACTTGGCTCGATAATCGCCACACTCGTTGTTGTACTACCACCCTACCTGCTCACACTATATGCCAGCCATTACATCACCCGCCACAGCGACAGCACAATTATCAAGGGTGCCTTCATGGGGTTGCGGCCAGTAGTAGTGGGACTAATCGCCAGCGCTGCTTTGCTGTTGATGAACAAGGAGAATTTTGGCATTGCTGGCAGCAGCCAGCAGCTGATTTCCATCGCAATTTGCGTAGCATCATTTTGCACAGTGTATTTCACTAAAATTCACCCTATTATCGTAATAATCATGGCAGGAATCGCCGGCTTCTTTCTATTTTAAAAAAATATTCTGTATGTTGCGATGTCATCGCAACTGACAACTCAAAACTGACAACTCTATGATATATCAAGACGCCATCAACTATCTCTACAAGCAGCTGCCCGCCTTTGAGCGACAAGGAGCTAGCGGTTACAAACCAGGACTTGGCACAGCAATCGCTCTTGACAACTGGCTAGGCAACCCACATCGTGCCTACCCCTGCATCCACGTGGCGGGCACCAACGGCAAAGGATCGGTCGCCAACATGCTTGCCGCAACACTGCAAGCAAGCGGATACCGCGTGGGATTGTTCACATCGCCACATTTGGTAGATTTTCGTGAGCGCATCCGTGTAAATGGCAAGATGATTGCCAAGCGCACAGTGAGCCGATTTGTGGAGCGATGGCTAGATAGCAATCTGCCGTGCGAACCATCATTCTTTGAGCTCACTACGGCAATGGCTTTTGAATATTTCAAGCAACAAAAGGTAGACTTTGCTGTCATCGAGGTGGGCCTTGGCGGCCGTCTCGACAGCAGCAATATCATCACACCCATCCTGAGCGTGATCACAAATATTTCAATCGACCACACGCAGTTCCTTGGCAACACCCTTGCCGAGATTGCCAGCGAGAAGGCCGGAATTATCAAACCAAATGTGTCTGTGGTTGTGGGCGAAGCCGATAAACCCGAAGTTCGCGAGGTGTTTGAACGCACAGCGCGCGATTGCCACTCCCCTATCATTATCGCTAATGATAAGCCAATTGTGAAAAAATCGACAAAAAACAGCGATGGCACTTTAGCAATTTTCACCAATGACGACACTTTATCCTGCCAACTTAGCGGCGACTATCAAGTTACAAATGTCAACACTGTGCTTCACGCCATCAATGTACTGAAAAATAATGGTGTGAAAATTAAGAAAAGTGCAATAAAGAAAGGCCTAGCACATGTGTGCCAATTCACTGGCTTTATGGGCCGATGGATGGTTATTGGCAAGGACCCCACTGTGATTTGCGACGCAGGCCACAATGCTGGAGCGTGGAAGATACAGTCACGGCAACTGCAAGAGTTGGAATGTGACCATTTACATGTCGTATTAGGTTTTTCGGCCGACAAGGATATTGACACGGTGCTCGGCATGATGCCCAAAGATGCCATATACTATTTCACACAGGCACAATCATCACGCTCGATGAAAGCGCAAGAATTGCAGGTTCTCGCATCCAAACACGATTTGAAAGGCGATTATTATCCTATCGCACTTAATGCCTATAAAGCAGCCCTAAAAGCCGCCCAACCCAACGATGCAATCTTTGTGGGTGGCAGCTTTTATGTTTTAGGAGACTTGTTCAAACACAAATCAGTCCTTAAATCGATTCAGGGTTAAAGACTGTGCTTTTTGCGATATTCCGAAGGTGTAAGCCCTGTATGCTGTCTAAAAATCTTGGAGAAGTAGCTACTCGACTCAAAGCCACAGTTATATCCAATATCGCCCACTGGGTCTTCGGTCTCAAGTAACAGCTCTTGAGCTTTCAATATACGCATTTGCCTGATATAGCTTGCGGTATCGACCCCCAACACACTGCTCACCTTTCGGTTAAGCTGACGTTGACTCAAGTTCATGGCATCGGCAATTAGTGCTGAATTGAGTTCTGATTTTGCGATGTTCTTCAAGATAATACCTTTCACCTTCTCAATGAAGATTTCATTCTTTCGGGCTATGCTGGAAAGAATCTTTGTTGTGTCAACCGTTTCGATGTTCTCCTCAGGCGCAACTTCTACAACCTCGGGCTCTTCGCCGGTAAGTTTAACCTGATATTTCATCTTGAGCAAATCGCGGGTGTGAAGCAGATTGTCGGCTATAGCTGTCAGTTCATCACGCTTGAAAGGCTTTGTTAAGTAAGCATCAGCACCCGTGGAAAGACCCTCCAGACGATCTTTGTCGGCATCACGAGCTGTTACTATGATGATGGGTATGTGACTCACTAGTTCATCGTCGCGCAACCGTCGGCACATTTCCAGACCGTCAACTTTTGGCATCATCAGATCGGTGATTACGATATCGGGAATCACTTCCCGAGCTTTCTCCAAGCCCTCTTCCCCATCATGTGCAACAATCACATTGAATGTGCTTTCTAGCACATGCTGTATGTAAGTAGCGACATCCGAATTATCTTCTACAACAAGTGCTATGCGCTTGTCGTCGCTAGAGAGGAGAATCTCATTATTGGCCTTCTCCACAGCATCTTGCACAGGATCGGTAAAGTCTTCGGTACTTGTAGAAAGCATCTTAGGTATCCATTTGGGATATTCGCGATTTTTATGCTTTGCAGGGAGAGTGATAGTGAAAGTGGTACCTTCTCCCTCTTGAGTTTGAACTTCAACTTTTCCATCCATTGCTTCGGTCATCTGCTTAACTAGTGCCAGGCCAATTCCTGTGCCAAGGTCAGATTTCCCACTATCACCTTGATAGAATAGGTCAAAAATGTGTGGCAAATCATTTTGATTTATGCCACAACCGTGGTCGCAGATAGAAACCATCACATTGTTCTTCTTGCGGCTCATGTCAACGATGATGTGACCATTAGGCGAGTCAAACTTGATGGCATTTGAAATCAGATTGGTGAAAATGCTTCGGCAATATTCTGGCACAAAGTCGATGTTGAAGTCACTATCGTCGTGTCTGAAATCTATCATGGTTTCTTGCCGCCCGGCATACACACTCATATTCTCAACTATCATATTGACAAGCGCAGCCAAGTCACCATTTTTCCAAGGCAGGCTGCCTATCGCTGTCCTCACTTTAGAGATATTAAGAAGCTGGTTTACAAGCCTCAGCAAATGGTTGCCTTGATTGATTATGGCATTATACTTGGGCTTTTTTGTCTCGTCGCGCTCTTCGTTCTTAAGTTCTTCAGCCTCGCCAAGGATTACGGTAAGTGGTGTGCGGAACTCGTGAGTTACATTTGTGAAGAAGCGGTCGCGCAACTGCTCAGCGTTCTTCTCAGCTTTGCGGGCACGAGACCTCAGCATGATGATGACAAACAAGGCTATGCAGAGCACCAGCAGCGAAGAAGCCGCTATGATGGCAGCAGTGATAATGAGTCGCTGAACGGTGATAGAACTTTGCTGTTCCTCAATCTTGTGTTCCTTCTCCTTGGTTTGGAACTCCATGGCATAATATGATGTAAGCTTGCTGGTTGCCTCGTTATATATGCTGTCGGCAAGGCTGTTGCTCTGGCTCAGATATTTTGCTGCTTGCGAAGGGTTATGGTCACTCATGATATTGGCAAGCAGCAGATAATTTTCCTTTAACACACTCTTAGCGTTACATTCTTTAGCAATATCGGTGCTCTGATTGAGCCATTTCATGGCTTGAGCCTTGTCGCCAATTTTCACATATAGGGCTCCAAGATTTTTGTAGGCAAGCATCATGTTATACTTGTCATCGTTTTTCTCAAACATCTTGATTGCCTGCTGATAATTGTCGAGGGCTTTTTGCGTACTGTCGGTGGCAGCATATATATCGCCTAGAGTCAACATTCGTCGCATTATCTGCAATGAATCGTTGGCGGTGGTATCAATGTCAAGGGCCTTGTTGATATAGTCTAATGCCATGTCGGGTTCATCTAGCTTGAGGTAAATCTCAGCTGCCATACCATAACGATTCGATAGATGACGGCTGTTAGGCTTTTGGATAGTTTTTTCCAGTTCAAGGGCTTTATTAATTAGACTCTTGGCTTCGTTAGGACGCTGGGCAGCTAGATAAATATTTGCGATGTTACTATAAGACGCACTAATGCGCTCGTTATCCTTTAGTTTTTCGTCGATATTTAGTCCCGCAAAGGCATTGCTAAGCGCATTGTCGTTCATGCCAATGCGTTGATAGCATGCTGCCAGGTGTGAGTAGGCGTCGCTCATCGCCACCTTGTTGTTTTTAGAAATCGACTTCATGGCATCTCTAGTGAGTTCTATCGACTTGTTGAAGTCGGCCCTATTGTAACTTTCGTAGGCTTTGTGCATCAGACTGTCGTAGGTGGCGATATTGGAAGTGTTCTCTCCCGACGCGTTAGTTTGTTTTTTGCACGACACATCGATGAGTAAGCACAACGTGATAGTCAGTGCTAACGCAAATGCGGTTCTCAATTTATGTAATACTTCTTTTGCCATGAGTATATTTTTCTTTTCTAATTGCAAATTTATTATGGTGTGGGTGTGCGCTTTATGATTCTAAGGTGATGAAGGCGCAAATGCTCTGAGGACCCCAATTGTGGAGATGCACGATGCAAGCGTAGCTGCAAGGTGTTTTCACCCTTGAGCAGTCGCACGAGGAGGCGACTGCTGTATGCCGTTGACAGCCACTGCCCTTCGCCTAGTGGCGGCGTGGCCACCACACCCTGTAGATGGCCATTGGCGGTAACCTCTAGCATCTGGCAAGGAGCCCATAGCGTGGAATGTCCATTTCCGTTGCTGTAAAGCACATCTACCACATATTCGCCAGCCTCGGTCGTTCTGACAGGTATCGACAGCCAGGAAGATGTATCAGCTATCTCGATAGGATGATGCTTATAATAACCTGGCAATGGCTGCTTGATACTGAATTGTGGGTTGAACCTTGCAAATTCATGAGTGGTGGCTGTGGTGGTGATGAAGTGTGGCTTTGAAATGTAACTGAAGCTATATTTGTTAACCGCCATCAGCGAGAAACTGCGGTAGCTCACTGTGTCTCGAGTGCCAAGCACCGAGTCGCGCATCGAGTAGCGTGGCTCATCATTGATAAGGATTTTATATCCGTAATCACCATTGTAGTTATAGGTTGTACCATAGAACCCATCCCATTGCCAAAGCGGTGTCTCGGGAATGCAATTCAAGTCTTTGGAGACAGTGATTTTACCCGAGCCAGTGTATATGTCGTTCATGGTAATAACTATTGTGTGATGTCCACTGATGTCCCCTCCTATGAAGTTGTCGTCAAGCACCTTGCCGTCCAGAGTTATTTTACTCAGCTCATTGCCAGTGCCTTCAATGGTGATATCTAGCACAGCATTGCGGTATTTAAATGACGTGATAGTCTTATTGCCATCAAAGCACACTGGCACCTTAGGGCTGAACTCTATGCCATTAGGCAAGAATTTCATGCCTGCAATCACGTTATATATCATAGACAAATTGCCAGCAGCATTACCGCGTGGAAATGAACCGCTGAAGAGTTCGCCAGTAGTTGCCGAGGTGTACGCATCACAGCTGGCGAGCAGCGCTTGAGGCCTGATCTGCGAACCTATACCCCGTCGCAGCATGGCTATGTTTCCATTACGGGCTGCTGCTAGGTTCCATAGTGCCTGCACCATTGGTATGACAGCATTGTTGAACTCTGGCTTCACGCTCATGTTGATCGGATAAGTAAGCGGAATGCCATAATATGAAAGATGCATCTCATTGACAAGAGTCTCACCTCGATTGTCCTCAGCAATATCCCAAAGGATACACAACGCCTGGCCCATATTGTCGGAACATGGCGACATCATGTTGAGGATACCACCATAAAGGTATTGTGAATAATATCCTTTATACTCGTACCAGAGGCGGTGGTTAATCGCGTCTTTAAGCGACTCGGCAGCTGGGCTATGGTAATTCAACTCAAACTCATCGCTCATCATTTCAACGATGCGGTAGGCGTGCTCCATGATAGCGTTGGCAATCAAGGGCGTTGTCTCAAAGACGTCGGCTATACTAGCCCATGGCGGGTAGTATTGGCTTAAGCTGCTCACATGATAGGGACAAGTTGCACGATAGAGGCCGGTCTCGGTATTAAGGAGTCCAGAGTTCTCTATTATTTCTAAATTCTTGACAATGATGTCGTAGGAATACTTGAGCCATTCTTTGTCGCCAGTTGCGCAATACACATCCCAAGCGGCTGCAGCCCAAATCATCTTGTTAGCAAGTGAGCTGTAAACCTCGATGCTGTCGCCAGTAGTAATAATGCTGTCGGTAACCATTGACTTCAGAGTTTGCATCGACTTCTGTGGCTCAAGGTAGGCTAGCGACAATGCTATGGCATAACACTCTTGCGAGGCCATGAATTGGGGATCCGATGTCGGGGATTGCAGATCGGTATCTGCAATTGACTGTGAACTCTGAACTGTGAACTCTGAACTGATAACAGATATCGACATGTTATGCATCACGTCCATCAACTCTTGATTTGATTTATAGATGGGATAATTAACATTAGCTGTACCCATCTTCCATTCTTTTTTGATGTCAAGCTGCCGAGGTGATAAGTTTATTGTGGCATCGTAAATGTCGCCACTAACAGGCATTGCATCAACAAGCAGTTCGGAGTGACTTGGACACTGTGATGCCTCAATATCGAGCGGTGCAAAGTCGGCGGTCATCCACACCCCTTTGTAGTCATCAGCATAGATGGTGTCGTGAGTTGGTGTGACAAAAAAGCCCTTGTCGTTCAGAGCGCTCTTAATTGAACTCAAGTCGATTTTCAACCTCAACTCTTTGGGACGCGCTATTTTTTGTGTCGAATAATTCTTTTCGTCGGCAACACAAGCTATAATAATATTATTTTCGGTATCACCTGTCAGGTCAATATAATGATACTCGCCTGGTCGCAACTCATTGTCATGGCCATTGATGGCGAGTCGCAACTTGATTACTGCCGGTATCGAGTCGGGAAGAGGCTGCTGATAGTTGGTTACCAAGTGCGTGCCGCTCTTAGCCTCGGCAACCCATTTTCCCTCAGTCACTTTATCGGTTCCCACAGTGAACATCTCGTTCTGTGTAATCACATCTTTGGGAATAGAGTCGTGACGGCATGAAGCAAACGTTGTTGCCAGCAACAAAATAGACAACAACATCAACACAAAACCTATTTTCCCTATCAAGCGCATATTCAACTGCAAATGTAGATAGAAATTTCCAATATCTTTATAATAATGTGCCAAAAAAGTTGTGAACAATCGCCACAAAAGATAGGATATTGCCTCTTTCACAAAAGAAATTGATTATTTTTCTTCAGTTTTGAGAAATATGTTTTGCAGTTCCAAAAAAAGTTCGTACCTTTGCGCGCCATTACAATGTTAGGTGTCTTACCAACACCGTTATTGTATAACAAATTAAATATATATCTAAAATGAAACAAGGTATTCATCCTGACAACTATCGCGAAGTTGCTTTCAAGGACATGTCTAACGAAGAGGTGTTCATCACTCGCTCTACAGTCAACACTAAGGAGACTATCGAGATTGATGGCAAGACTTATCCACTGGTAAAACTTGAGATTACCAGCTCATCACACCCATTCTTCACCGGCAAGCAGAAGCTCGTCGATACCGCTGGTCGTGTTGATAAGTTCTTGAGCCGCTATGGCGATCGCAAGAAGAAATAACCTCTTCAACAAGGTTAGTTAGTACTAATGAACCGTGGCAGTCGATGCCGCGGTTTTTTATTGGACTTGTCGGACTAATTGGTTCTGCACGACAAGATTGAAAACTTTTTTCTTCTGATAACTGATAACTGAAAACTTTTTGCTAATTTTGGATAAATTAGGCTGCACCTCGGAAATAAAAATGAAATTCTTTTTGCTTTTCATTTTGTACTTCTCTCGGTTTGCACTAATTTTGCAGCATGGAAGAACGCAAAAAACTCATGGCAATCATCAACCCCTTCTCTGGCAACAGCAAGAAGGAGCATGTGCCACAACTTTTGGAAGACATTATTGATCACAATAAATTTGACCTGAAAATAGAGTTGGTGACTCGTGAGATGCGAGTGAGCGACCTTGCGGCAAAGGCTGTCGAGGATGGCTATTATGGAGTGATAGCCATTGGCGGCGACGGCACTGTGAACGGCGCAGCTTCGGCGCTGACCAACAGCGATGTAGCATTAGCAATAATCCCTTGTGGCTCAGGCAATGGCTTAGCCCGTCACTTGGAGATTCCCATGAATATGAAGAAGGCCATTGAGATTATCAACCACGACCATGTAGAGGTGTGCGACTACTGCACGCTCAACGACAAGACCTTCGTGTGCACAGGTGGCATGGGCTTTGACGCCGAGATTGCCGACCGCTACGCCAAGCGCACCAAACGAGGTTCTCTCAACTACATCAAGACAGCGTTCCAGGTCTATGCTCACTACAAACCCATCCATTGCTCGTTTGAGATTGACGGTGAAATCATTGATGAAGATGTGTTTGTAATCACTTGCGCCAATGCGTCGCAATATGGCAACAACGCCTACATCGCTCCACATGCCAGCCTTCAGGACGGATTGCTCGACATCACCGTAATCAAGCCGTTCAAGCGCATCGAGTGTGGCATCGTTGGTGGCAGCCTCTACACCAAGACGGTAGATAAAAACCGCCATGTAGATACCTACAAGGCACGCGAGATTAAGATTCACACCTCTGAGCCTCACGTCTATCACATCGACGGCGAGCCAATGGAGCAAATCACCGACATGACAGTGACTTGCCACCCTGGAGGCATCAAGTTTTTTGTGAAATAATTATGAAAATCACTCTGGCAGTAGTGGGCAAGATGGCTGGTGGCTATCTGAGCAAGGGCATCGAGGAATACACCTCGAGGCTTAAGCACTATGTGCCGTTTGAGATTCTGTATATAGCCGATGCCAAGAACACCAAAAATCTCACCGAGGCACAGCAGAAGGATGCCGAGGGCCGTAACATCCTCGCAGCCCTCGACAAGAGTGACCACGTAGTCTTGCTCGACGAGCACGGCAAGCAGTTCACCTCAGTTGAGTTCTCTCGTTATATCGAGAAGAAGATGACGACCGTGCAGCGCAGGCTCGTCTTTGTAGTTGGCGGACCCTATGGGTTCTCACCCGAAGTCTATTCCCGTGCCAGCGAGAAAATATCGCTCTCCACAATGACCTTCTCCCATGAGATGATACGCCTCATTTTCACAGAGCAGCTCTACCGCGCCATGACCATCCTCCGAGGCGAGCCTTACCACCACGAATAGAATTTTCTTAGCTTTTGTCAGTGATTACACTTATTAAGGAACAAAGTCTGCCTTGTCCCCTTACTAATGCATTGGTGATTTAATCCTAAAATATTGTTACTAATATATAATTAGTATTAAGTATTGTGTGGCAACGCGAATTATTTGATTAATTTTGCATTATAGAAAAGCGACTTGCTTTGATACTGAAAGGAAAAATACTAAACGGTTATATAAATGAGCCTATTAGCTCATCAAAATAGCATATTGCCCTTAAATCTCATATCTTTTTAAGACACATTCCAGCCTAGGCTGGAGCGTGCTGTTTTTATTGGAAAAAACCTATTTACTAACTAAAAATTTACAACTCATGAAAAAAGTTTTACTAATTCTTGTTGCGATGCTCACCACTACAATGGTGTGGGCTGAAGACCCAATTGTTCTCCATATGGGAGAGAACGAAGGATTCGAGTTTTCAGGTGGAATTACCACTTTATCATTCACTCCTGAGGAAACCGACTACTATGTGTTCACAACCCTCAGTAGTGTGCCACATGGCTTTTGCATCAACGTGTGGACCGACAGCGTTTACCAGATTCAATCAGAGGCCGCTCCGTTCCCTGGCGCACACGCGCTCAATCTTGGTTATCCACAAAAACTCATTGAAGGGCAGACCTACTTGCTGGGTATCTTCCCACAACAAAGCGATGTGACTACACAGGCCTATGTGTTTGTACGCAAAGGCTATCTCATCAGCACCGATGCCGAGAGCGAAGGCCTTTACCACCTGCTGGCTCCCCTGCCTGTTGCAGCCTACGAAGGAGAGGAAGTAAAACTCAATGCGCCAAATACTGTAATCGACAACCTGACCGCAACAGCCAACGGCGAACCTATTGATGTAGAAATCAACTCTAACACCTTTGACGGTACTACAATAGTTACATTCACCATGCCAGCTACCGATGTCACAATCAGCGGATCAGGACATCTAGCTACTACCGAAGTCAACTATGTAGATGGTGACGGCGCAGTTCATACCGCCAACGCTCTTCCACTCACTGGCAATGAGATCGCGATTGGTGTGGAAGGAGAAGAGAGATGGTATGTTGCCAGCGGCGAGCTAAACTACCCTCAGACCCTCACCCTCAGCGGTGATGTTCGCCTCATCCTTGCCGATGGAGCAGTGATGAACATTGGCACCACAAGCGCTCCCCTTAGCGGCGTAGGTATCGATGGCAGCTTCACTTCATCCACATTGATTGTCTATGGTCAGACGCTCGACGACGACACTGCTGGGCACCTGAATATCAACACCGACGATGATTGCATCTATATTGATGGTGATTATGCGCAACATAGCGGCAACGTCACCTTGAATTCCAGCAACGGCTGCGGTGCCGCTCTGTGGTACAACTTCACTTTCACTGGCGGCACACTCTATATTGCAGTTGATAAAAATGCCATCTATAATAGTGGAAATGTTGACATTCTCGGTGGCAAACTCTCGGCCGTAAGTACGGGCTATTATTACGGCATCTACACCTATGATGGTAATGTCACCCTCGGTTGGAAAAACGCCGATGATGAAATTACCATTAGCAACTTGACTAACGGAGGGCCCATATGCACCATGAAGATTGTTGAAGGGCAGGCATTTACCGATGGACAGAACATCTACGACAGCACTACCTCATCTGATGTCCTTTGGGCATTGACCAACGTCACACTACGCCCCGTTGTTCCTACATTTGCCATCAATTTGCCTGAGTCGTTTGAAAACGGCATGGTAATTTGCGACAAGACGACTGCTGCTCAGGGCGAGACAGTGACACTGACCGTGACCCCAAATAACGGCTATGAGTTGGAAACGCTCACCGTCGCCACTATTGATGCAACTTCGGGCGCGCCACTTCGCGCTAATATTGACCTCACTGAGGGCGACAATGGCACCTACACCTTTGCAATGCCCGCCGCTCCCGTTACCGTGAGCGCCACCTTCAAGAAGAGCACTCCAACAGGAGTTGACTATCTCAACATCAACAATTCAAATAGCAACCAGCGCTATAATTTGATGGGGATACCTGTAGGCAAAGACTACCGCGGCATAGTCATTGAGAACGGCAAGAGAATTCTTGTAAAATAATAGAGTTTTTTAATAAAATCGCATAAATAATTCTATTCAATAGAACACCGCAAGACAAGAATCTCTTGCGGTGTTTTTTTATATCTTACCTTACCTCTCTACCAATATAAATTGTTTCTAATAACCCAAGCTGAATGACTACAAAACAGCATTCTAATGAAATTGTTTGTAATTGTACTTAATTGTTTGAGAAAACAGAGTCAAGTTTGAGAAAATGTAGTAACTTTGTAGCAGATTAATAAAACAATACAGATATGAAAACAAGAGACGAACTGATTGACGAGTTGATTGACTTGGCGTTTGCCGAGGATATTGGTGATGGCGATGCTACCACTTTGTGTAGCATTCCTGCCGACGAGATGGGGCGCTCACGCCTGATAATCAAGGAAGAAGGCATCCTTGCTGGCGTAGAGATGGCAAAGAGGGTCTTTGAGAAGTTTGACCCTGAGTTGAAGATGACGACCTACATTGAGGATGGCGCCCACGTGAAACCTGGCGACATCGCCTTCATTGTAGAGGGCAAGGTGCAGTCGCTGCTGCAGACCGAACGCTTGATGCTCAACATCATGCAGCGCATGAGCGGTATTGCCACTATCACCGCCCGTTACCAGAAAGAGCTTGAAGGGCTGCACACTAAGGTGCTCGACACCCGCAAGACCACTCCTGGCATGCGCCTAATGGAGAAGGATGCTGTGAAGATTGGTGGCGGCTGCAACCACCGCATTGGTCTCTTCGATATGATTCTGCTCAAAGATAACCATGTAGATTTCGCTGGTGGCATCACAGCAGCTATTGAGGGCGCAAAACGCTGGTGCAAAGAGAATAACAAGGACCTCAAGATTGAGATTGAGGTTCGCAACCTTGACGAGTTGCGCGAGGCACTTGCCACTGGCGGAGTAGATCGCGTGATGTTCGACAACTTCACTCCCGAACTCACCCGTGAGGCAGTGAAAATTGTTGACGGCAAGGTTGAAACCGAGTCGAGCGGTGGCATCACCATCGACACTTTGCGAGCCTACGGCGAGTGTGGAGTAGATTACATTTCAGTCGGAGCTCTCACTCACAGCGTGAAGTCGCTCGACATGAGTTTCAAAGCATTCTAATATTTCAACTAAATTATGAGAAAATTTTTGTCTTTAGTGGCTATGGTCTTAGTGACGATGGCTGCTTGGGCCGATGAGGTGACTTTTGACTTCTCGTCGGAGGCCGGTCTGCAGGCTATGGGCATTATCGCTCCTGAGCAGAGCAATGGAGTTAACCTAACCGATGTGGGCACTATCACGGTAGATGGCGTTAGCCTCACAGCAGTGAATGGTTCTACCGAAACCCGCGTTTGGAACTCACAGGGCAGCTACACGCTGCGCATCTATGTGGGCGGAAGCATCACATTTGCAGTGGAGAGCGGCAGCATCACTAATGTCACAGTCAATGCCGCAAACACGTCAAACTTTGACCTGCTTGTTAATGTGGGCAGCTACAGCGTTAACGGTGCAATAGGCACATGGAGCGGCAGCACCTCGAGCGTGACTTTCTCTCATTCCACCACCAAGAACGCCCAAATTGCCAGCATAGTAGTGACCACAAGCGACGAGGCCCCCATCGATGATCCAAACGGTGAGGACCCCAATCCTGTTGATCCAAACATAACTAAACTCGACTCGCTTGCTAATATCAACACCCTTGATGACGGCACCGAGTTTCAATTCACCACCGAAGCCTACGTGCAATATCAATGGGGCAACTACCTGTGGCTTATGCAACTCGATGAGAATTATTATGCCTACGCCACAATGGTCTATGGCAATGTGCGCCAATATCCTATAGGCGCTGTTATTCCAGCTGGATGGACAGGCGTTAAGACCACCTATAAAGGTCTTGTAGAAATTACTGACCCCACCCATTTCAACGCTGCGACTCATCTTGTTGATGACATGTTCACCGAACCGTTCGACATGACGGGTTATGTTTCCTATATTGAGAGCGACCACTACGAGAATATGCGCGTGAAGATTAATGGCATAACCTTAAGCGAGATAGACTCTCAAGGCAATTTCACCATCACCAGCAACGAGGAAGACGCCGATGGCAACGCCACTACAGTCACTCTCGCTGGCTTCAACAAGTTTGGCATCGACTATCCTACTATTGACCCCGCCGAGAAATACAATATCGATGGCATGGTCACAATCTACAATAACAACTATCAGCTCTACCCTATCACTATTGAAGAGGCACCTGGCACTCGCTTGTGGAAAGTGACCTACGAAGGGCTTGAGGGAAATATGAGAATTGCCGATTCGCTCTATGTGGTGATGCCGCTGACCGACAATCAGATTCTAGTAACCGACAATGCTACACAAATCCTAGTCGACACTTACGCCGAGTGGGGCTACACCTGGTATCAAGATTGGTATCCAACTTGGATCGCACTCGATTGTGGCGACAACACCGACCTTTACAGCAACATTTGCCAAATGCAAGTGCTGGCTCCTAACACAGTGAAAGGCGAGGTAGTAGATGTAGCCACCAACCCACGAATGATTCTCAGTTCGGTACCCACAGGAATTACCGACCCAGATTTCACTGATTATCAAACTTACACTTACAACTTGAGTTATGACAAGATTCAAGCGCTTGGCAATGAGCTTGGTGTGGCGCGTGGCAAGTATAAACTCTTGGGGGGTGAACCTTATCTTTGCAGTGCTGAAGACACAGTGAAAGTGCGCCTTGACTTCAGCCTCAATCCCGAGCTGCAAAGCAACCTGGTTGAGGGTACCCGCTACGAGATGATGAGTGTATTTAAGGTTAACGAACCCTGGGAGGCCGAAGATTATAACTCGGTGCCCAAACGCTCGTTCAAGAGCGCTGTCAGCAAAGTCATGAAGGCTCCAGCACTTAAGGTTCACTACAGCGACGCCGATTATTACACTAACTACACTATCATGCCCGTAAGTGCCGATATTGTAACTGCAGTCGAAAACATAAATATCACTAAGCAAGTGGCCAAGATTAGTTATGTAAGCCCTACTGGCGTAATAAGCAACAGGCCATTCACTGGCATGAATATAGTAATCACCGAGTTCAATGACGGAACAAGCGTTGTGACAAAAACTGTGAAGTAATAGTTTTGATTATTGATTATTCCATAATTGACCAGTGAATCTTACTTTCTTAACGGTTCACTGGTCAAATTTTTATGTAATTAAAATTGTTTTTAATTGTTGGTAATTGTTTGATAAAAAAACATTACCTTTGCAGCCGCAAAACGCGATTTGACATCAAGCAGTGGAGTGGCTTGTCGCTCGCGCCACTGGAGCGCGAGAGGAAAGTCCGGGCAACACAGAGCATCGCATTTCTTAACGGGAAGCTGGGGGCGACCTCAGGGTTAAGGTGACAGAAAACAACCGCCGACACTTGTCGGTAAGGGTGAAAAGGCGGGGTAAGAGCCCACCGGGCGCCACGGCGACATGGCGCGCCGCACTACCTGCGAGTTGCAAGGTCAAGTACACCGTCAGGGCTGCTCGTCTATTGGCGGGGGGTAGACTGCTATACTGGCGTGGCAACACGTCCAGACAGATAAATGACAAGCGGCGTCACCTACGGGTGACGGCCACATAACCCGGCTTACAGCTCCACTGCTTTTTCTATAGTATGTTATACTGTAAAAGCTATAAAACACAAGAGGACGCCAAATTGGCATCCTCTTGCGCTATTTATAAAAACGTTAAACGTTTTATTTCTCTTTCTTCTGTTGTGCGGCCTGCAAACTCTTGTTGAATTTCTCGCGCATCTTGGCATATGCATTGTAATCTATCTCTTTGCACTTATTGAACTCTTTCTCATAGATGTCCTTGTGCTGCTCATTGTCGTAGATTATTTCAGCTTTATCCTTTACTTTCTCTTGGAACTCCTCAAAACTGATTTTCTTGTCAATAAAATCTTGCGCTACTTGGCGAGCACCCTTGTCGGTGATTCTATAGAGTTTGAAATTAGGTGTACTGTTTTTAGGGTCAAGAAGTTCAGGATAGTTATATTCTCCTGCCTCATCAGAATCGCCCGTAGGCAGCAATTCTCCTACACCATCGGTCTCGCTAACAGGTATTGCACCCTGATCGGCCTCGTCGCTCTCGCAAGCTTCGCTTCCACCTTCAAAAACCTCTTTAGTCTTTAATATCTCATAAAACACTTTATCGTGTTTATTGCTAGAGTATTCATCAAATGACTTATAGAATGCCGACACATCGTCATCGGCCACCACCAATGATGGTTTTGGCTCAAGCTCGAGTGTCTCACAGTCGATATATACATACATAGGCTTCTCATTATTGCAGCTGCCTAGGACTAGAATCATTATTGTCGTGAGAAGTAGAAAAGATGTCTTTTTCATAATTGCATGGTTTTTATTATCTAAAGAAATTTCGAGTGCAAAGATATAAATTAATTTTTATAATCAAAAAACTGACAGAATATTAAGCCAATAAAAAGGCCTTTTATAGTAAATAACGGTTATTTTTTATGAATATTTTGCAAGTTTTTACTAGTTAAGGTCTTTACATAACGCTCGAAGATTATTGTAGAAGCAACAGTCCCACGATTAATGGCATCAACAGTGATGCGCTCTAGTGAGTCGGTGAGCATACTGTCGCGGGAGAAATACTGGTGCTCGAGCTTGACATTGATGGTAGAATCAGGGGCGACGTGGCCCAGATACTCCTGATGCAACCTTTGCTTTTCGTTGGCAATAGCTTTTCGGGTTTTCAGGTAGGTCATATATTCGTGATTGGCATCTCCACCGCTAATCACCAGTCCGTTGGGAGAGATGTCGATCTGTGTCAAACCTGGCTCAACAACAAAGAGCATGGGCACAGTGTCGTTGCTAAATTTAAGGTAGGCGATGGTAGGTGCCTCAACATTTCCCTCAAACACAAAGGCTTGACTATCATTATCGCGAGCCACAGTCGCAACACGATACACACTGTTATAGTCGTCCATCACAAGCATTAGCGACACACTGTCGGTACCAAGTTCAGAGGCGATTTTGCACTCCACCCTATAATGCGACTCGTCAAGGTTCTCAACACATCCTGCAAGCATCGTCACTGCAATTGCAGCCATTATCAGTCGTGAAATAAACTTCATAGTTCCTAATTTACTTAAACACTTGACACTTAACACTTATTTAAGATGCACATCGAGTTGTGGGAATGGGAATTGCACCCCATTTGCTGGCAACTGCTTATACACTGCCTCATTGATATCGTACAAAACAGCCCAATAGTCACCAAAAATGCACCATGCCCTTACTACTAACACGATAGAGCTTTCGTCAAGATTCTCAAGAGAGACATAAGGCGTGAAGTTAACTTTAGGCAACTTTGCATCTAGCTCATGACGTTTCTCCTCACGCCATTCATCTAATTTCTCACGATGTTTCTTATGCTTATAAAACAAGCGTTTATACCACGGCATCTTATTAATCTCGCTATCCGAAGGCAAATCGTCATGGCTGCTGTCATTGTTGCTGTTGGCATCCTCGCTACCTGGCTTAAGGATGCGGTCATCGGCCTCAAGAAGGTCGAGAATCACTTTGCGGGCAACATCAACATCTGAGCCATAAGCCACCGACACACGCCATTCCACTCGGCGAAACTTCTCGCGTGAATAGTTGTTGATGGTGCCAGTCGAGAGCCCACCATTGGGGATGATGATTGACTCGTTGTTGTAGGTGGTGATAATGGTGTGGAAAATTTGTATTTCCTTGACAAAACCCTTATACTTGTCATACTCGATATAGTCTCCCAACTTGTAGGGCTTGAGCAGTAATATCAGCACACCACCAGCAAAGTTCTGCAAAGTGCCACTGAATGCCATACCAATGGCGATACCTGCCGAGGCAAAGATAGCGATAAACGAACTGGTCTCAATTCCAACTATGCTAATGACAATTATAGTAAGGATAAAGAAGAATGTAATCTTAAAGAGGCTTAGCAAGAAGGTGGTGAGTGAGCGGTCAACATTGCGACTGAGCATAAGGGTTCGTAGCAGGTTGTGGATTTTTATTATTATGAATCGTCCTGCTAAGAATACCAAAATTGCCGCAAGCAGATGCAAAGCCAAGCTCACGCCTGTGTCAACAAGTTTTGATATCACGCTGTTCCACTCAAAGTTCTGAAGATTCTCTTGAAGCTTCTCGGGAGACACAGCGATTGAGTCGGTTAATGCTTTCAACTTCTCGGCATGTTTAGGCAATGAGTCGGGATTGACCATTGGCACCTGAAGCATGAGTGATGATAATGACATTGTCTTTATTTTTGGTTTAAAATGCAAAATTACAAAAAAGTTTTCAGTTTTCGCTTTTCAGTTTTCAGTTTTTTACTTATCGTTAGTTTACATAATTAATAATGTAGAGTCAACTGGCAAGTGCAAAATTAGGCAAAATGTTTGAAGAACTCTATCTTTGGTGTTGAGAAATTTAGTTTTTCCCTTGGCCTTCTATTGAGTTTCTTCTGTACTGTCATGACAAAAGCATCTGTAATCTTATT